>Ga0306922_10005088_pt1 | contig 12526 bp, 13 predicted proteins | sample sta12Cox44000082_FD_203758 | JGI IMG/M metagenome (GOLD analysis project Ga0306922, IMG submission 203758) | Lab enrichment of tropical soil microbial communities from Luquillo Experimental Forest, Puerto Rico - statoxic.12C.oxic.44.000.082 (v2)... | ecosystem: Environmental > Terrestrial >... | reverse complement strand
GCGTCGGTAGTTAGAACAATCCGAGCGGATTGATCGTAGTGGTGCACCTAAGCCGAAGTTGTTTTTCAGTCACCGTAGCCAATAGGAGTTCCCAAGGGCCTTGCGTCTGAAGTGGTAAACGAACGTCGCGTGGTGTTACCGTCCAGACATGGGTATTAGTCAGTTAGAGAAACACGTGTGCCCGTGTCGGTCCTGGGTTGCACATAATATTTGCTGACGAAAGGAAAAACCGCTTATTGCAGACGCACAGCATAACACCTGACACACCAGAGCAATGTCGGCCCTGCTGCGGCCAAGCGCGTCGGCGATCTCGACTGGCCATCTTCGCGCAGTTGCTGGATGCGCTTGGCATCGTTCGTCTGTCTGTTCAGAGTAGGGACGAACCTCGTGCCATCAGTCTGGAATTTTTAACAAAAGATCTCCCCGCCAGGTGACAGCGCGGAGTTATTCTGATCTGCTCCCTGGCAAACCTCGAAATGTGAACGCGGAGCGAGTTTTGTTCGCCCCGACACATGATGCTGGCTCCTGGTTTGAGGCTGGCAGCGCTCGAGTCGCTGCCCAGAGGCCTCAGGCGGGGCTTCCGCCACCACTCGGCGTGAAAGAGATTCCTTCGGGACTCAGATTCACTCCGCGCGAGGTAGAGTCATTTCTTGAGTTCTCCCTGTTGGAGAGATTGGGCGAGTTTCAAGGCTTTGGAGCGTAGCTCTGGAGTGAGCGGGACAGGTACCGCACATCTCGTCGCGGTCTGAGATAAACATGATTCTATTATTTTGATGGCGTTGCTCCGCAGAGTGCTATTCCAGCGTTCGGCTACGTCCTGCGCCATCAACGCAAGCAGGTTGTTAGCGACGTCATCTGCCGACTTCGACGCGTACATGCCGCTACTTAATGGAGTCTTAACAACTCCTCCGGCATCGTAGCTCGTGTAAAAGCATACGTACGCATCGTTGTATTTCTCACGGGATTTGCAATCCGCGTCAAACACTAGCCCCGTGGAATCATCGAGGGTAGTGACCAGAGAAAAGAGATTCGAATGCGAGGCGACCTTCTCACGAAACACGTTCATCACTTCGACCGATGATCGATTTGTACTGTCCGTTACCGTAGAAATTTCGATAGCCTGATCGTCGATCCTTCGGTTTCAGCGCATAAGAGTGGTGAGCAGGCACACATGCCCACAAGGGCGACGATGGCACAGATGTAGTGGCGCATGGTTGGATCATACGGGCTCTATTGCTCTGGTGCTATCCCACAATATGGGAGCGTTCAGTGCAGTTCGCGACCTGGTCAATCCGTGCTCCCGTTCCTTCCTGTTCTGCTTGGCGCCGCTCCTCCTGTTTGGGCGCGCTTCGAGAAGGCGTTGAAGCCTGTCGCAAAACCCTCAGATCACTTGAAAGGCCTCCGATCGAGACAACCTTTGACGACTTAGTGTTGGAAGGACTCTTTGGCCTTGCGACGTTGTTCTTCTTCAATTGTGATTGGCTTGTAAGCGAGGCAATGCTGGTAAATGTGGTTTTCTGAATTTGCTCGGCCCAGAGGCGTTAGGCTTGCGTATGAGGTATTTTGTCAGCGGAGCACTCGCGGATCCAACGGGTTAGCCTCTCGAATCCCTCTTCGGTACTGATCCTCGGATGATAGCCAAGAAGCCGGCTTGCGGACGATATGTCAAACCAGTGTGCCGTGACCAGCTCATCGACGAGAAAACGGGTCAGTAGTGGCTCCCCCTCAATTCGTAAAATCGTGTAAAGCATTTCGAAGAAAAAAGCACTGCCATACGCGAGGCCTTTACTAACCGACCGATTAACCGGGGGCAAATCCGCACACTTGAGTACACGATTTACGAAGTCCCACAGAGGAATTGGGTTCCCATCGCTGATAAAAAAAACTTTCCCGGCAACCTCGGATCCAGGCCATAGTTTTTGAGCAGCCAACAGGTGTGCTTCCGCAGCATTGTCTATATATGTAAAGTCTACAAGTCTAGACTGGGAGCCAATCGCAAACAAACGACCGCGACACCCACGGCTTAGAATCGCCGGAATAAGATGGGAGTCGTCTGGACCCCAAATCAGATGCGGCCGTAAGGCCACCGTTGCCAAGCTGACATCATTAGCGGCTAAGACCTCGGCTTCAGCAATCGCCTTTGTTTTGGGATAGGGAGATATATATGTGGCGGGGTACGGTATCGTTTCGTCTATTCCTTCCATGTCCTCACCGTTAAAAACTACACTGGGCGTACTCGTATAAACCAACCTGCTGATTCCCAGAGAGCGACACGCTTGCAGAATATTCTTCGTACCGCGAACATTCACATCATAATAATCCCGATCCCGTCCCCATACTCCGACTTTAGCCGCAACATGAAATACAACGTCGCAGTCTTCGCAAGCTTTGTACACGGCGTGGCCGCTAGTTATGTCGCCTTGACGGACCTCTACGTTGAGAAAGTCGAGCTTTGGATACCGGCCTCTGGAAAAGCTCCTTACCGAATAATTAGCCTCTAGCAAACGGCGAACAATAGCGCGGCCCAGGAAGCCTCCGCCGCCCGTAACTAGCGCCTTCATGAAATTCGCTTCGCGGCCCAAATCGAGAGCTGCTCTCGAATTATTTTGGCATTGTGCCGCGCGTCAACGGGGAAGCCCGGATGAAAGAGAATGCTCTCAATCTGTCGAAGATGGGGATAGCGTTCGGCCATACTGAAAAGTTCGCGTTTTATTCTTGCCAATTCTCGCTTGTGACTCCTATTCTCCAGTTCCACACACAGAACCGGAAGCTGATTAGGCGGCTGGCCAACTCCGATCAGCGCGCTGCGACGGACCCTAGGATGCTGATCAAACACTCCTTCGCAAGGCACCGTGTAGAGCGTCCCGGATGAAGTGACGATTCGCTGAGATTTTCGACCACAAAACCAAACATGACCGCGCTCGTCTATGTATCCGAGGTCTCCCATTCGGTGAAGTACCGTGCCGCCGGTCATCTCGATTTTGGTTAAGTCATTCTCGCGCCGGTTCCAATAAGAGTGAGAAACGTTTGCTCCGCCTGCCACGAGTTCACCGACTTCCCCAGAATTTACCAAAAGATCATCACACCAAGCCTTAATAGGCCCATCCACAACTTTTACAACCGCCAGTTTTACTCCCTTGATTGGCAGTCCGAGGCATGATCCCTTTTCGGGCTCTGTGAATGTCTCAGCCAGGAGATCACGACCTGAAATGGAACAAATCGGCAGAGCTTCAGTAGCGCCATAGCAACAATGAATCTCAGCTTCTGGTTTCAAGAAGGTGCGAAGTGCACGAAGAGTTCTTATTGAAGCGGGTGCTCCGGCCACCAAGACCCTCCGCATGCTGGGAAGCGTCCCTCCTCTTCGTTCTCCGAACCTACCCAATCGATCCAGAAGCGCAGGCGAACCAAACATGTGAGTTGCATTGTGAACTCTGATGCATTTAACCAGGGTGTTGGGATCCACCTTGCCAGGCCTTGTAAAGTCAATATCAGGGAAGACTGTCGTCATCCCGAGTCCCGGGTTGAAAAGCGCGAAAAGAGGGAATGTCGTTAGATCCACCTCCCCCGAGCGGATTTGAAAACTCTCTGCCAGGGAAGCGACCTGCGCCGAAAACATTCGGTGCGTGTATACAACTCCTTTAGGCGTACCCGTGCTCCCCGATGTGAAGACGACAGCCGCAACCTGGTCGGGATCTGCGGCCGCTAAAGGCTGCGCCATTTGACCGTGACGCATGATTTCCTCATAACTCAGTACGCCCGGAGCTTTTACTCTACTGACGTTAATGCAAAGCTTATTGGAGTCACGACCCCAACCTAAAACGACACGGGCTATGTTCGCCCGCAATGATCCAATAAATGCATCGAATCTCACTTCTTCCAGGCAGCGGCTCAGGTTCTGCCGTCCCATCCGCGGATCGACGAATACCGCAATTGCTCCGAGCTTGACGAGCGCAAAGCTAATTGTCACGAACTCTATGCCCGGCCTGACCAGCATTACGACGCGGGTCCCCCTCTCCACGCCATGGAACCGTAAACCCGATGCACACTGATTGCTTTGCTCTTCTAGATCGCGAAAGCTTAAGACTGTGCCACGTGAAATGACACTTGGACGCGTTGGATGATCTGACGCTGCGGCAGAAAGCTGGGACAGGATATGCCTTGGCTCAGTCAACTAAAACCGTCCCCTTGGCGTGTCGGTGCAGGAAATCCCGGACAACGGAGACGATAGAATCAGCGCCATCCTCCAAAACATAGTGGCCCGCCTGAGAAAATCGATGTACTTCCGCGGCGGGGAAGCGGGCAATCCACTCGTGGAGAAAATTGGCATCAAAGATAAAGTCTTTTTCTCCCCAACAGATCAAGAGCGGTGTCTGCCTGAACCGGAAAAGGTTTTCCTCGATGTTCTTGAGCACCGAGTATGAGCGATCCGCGGGAGCGAGCGGAATATCCTGGACGAACCGAAGAACGGAAATCCTATTTCGCCAGGAATTGTAGGGCGCCGCATAGCAGCGTCTTATATCCCACGGCAACGTGCTGCGGAATCCCAAGCACGCAGCTCCTAACACCATGAGATTAAGGCCGCGAATCAGCAACGCTCCGAAAGGCCGGTTGCGGGCAACTCGGAGAGACCAGTGGAGAGGCTTGCCGCTCGGCCAAAGAAATGCAGCCGTATTCAGAACTACCAATCGGATGATCCTGTTAACGTGGCGCACTGCATAGGCCATCCCGATTGGCCCTCCCCAATCGTGCATGACCAACGTAATATCACTCGAAATTCTTAGAGCATCAAGAAGCTCCTCTAAATCCCAGCTCCGTCTTTGCAGGGAATAGCTATAAGCGGCGTCGTCCGGCTTATCGGAGAGTCCACAACCGATGTGGTCAGGTGCAATCACCCGGAACTCGGCACGCAACTCCTTTATCAGGTTCCGGTACATGAATGACCAACTGGGATTACCGTGAAGCAATATGATGGGCTCACCCTCACCTTCGTCTATGTAGTGATAGCGAAATCCATTAAGCGTCAGGTAGTGAGGCTCAAATTTGTAGTCCTGCTCGATGCACGCAGAGATCACACTCGAGACCATTCCGACCATTAGAATAACGACGCAGAGACCGCGGAAGCGGGAGTGGCCATTAGTAGACAAATGAACAGACTGATGTAGACACTCCAGCGCTGCCCATTAGCAACAACACCCGCATCCCGCGCTGCAATCGGCCTTCTGCTTCAGCGACCGAGAGAGCTAACGGTAAAGAAGCTGACACGGTATTTCCAAATCGCCCATGAGTCTCAAAAATCCTGCCGCCATCAATCTTCAGCTGCCTGGCAACAGCCGATGAAACCGCCAGGCTTACCGTATGCCCTATTACAATGTCATGTTCATAATCCGACAATACTCGCGATTCTCTGACGTGCGTTACCAATTCGCGAATCGTAAATGAGAGTAGCTCAGTCGGCGCAGTACTGAACCGCATAGGTCGGCTGCTCCCGCATCCGTTGCAAGAGAATTCTGCAACATTAGGAAGTGGAATCTTGCACAGATCGTGCTTCTCACCCCAAGTTTTGAAGGAGATATGAATCGGGCTCCGTGTGCCCCCATCGCTCAGGATGGTAGCAGTCGCAGCCTCACCCATCGTGAAGGCCGAGAATGAAGTATGTAGATCATCAATATTTCTGATCTCAAAATTAGCGTATTCCTTAAAATTAAATTCACAGTTGAGCACCATCACGGTTTTGTAGACGCCAGAATCGATAAAAGATTGGGCGATAGATAAGCTGCGTAACCAGCTCGCACATGCGTCTAAGACATCAAAGCACGTAGCGCGATGCAATTGAAGTTCACTCTGAAATAGATTACCCATAGCGGGCTCTATCCAGCCTCGTCCTACTCCCGCATAAATGAGCAGATCAACTCTTGCCGGATCAAGAGAAGCTGCCTGCAGGGCATCACGGCCAGCCTTTAGCCCGAGGTCAACGGCCTTCTCACCATTGGCCCTATGATATCGAATCTCCGTGCCTGCAACCTTTAAGGATCTGCGCAAAGTGGTTTCGAGAAGCCGAAGGTCCTCTGGTCCAAGGTGCTTTCGATTCCTTTCCATCACTGCCTCAATGAGTTCCTGATTGGTCACTCTTCGACTGGGCAGAGCGTGCGCGATGCTCGAGATTCTCATTGTGGGGTCCGCGAGTAAACTACAATCCGCACTTTGTGAGGCAACCCTTATAAACCAATTTTTCTATCCGGCCGAGTAACTTTGGATCCCACCATTGTTGCGGCAACGAAGATCATTGAAATATCCCGATCTCGTTATCGTTGGTTTACGACGCATGCAATTCCCTGAGAGGCCAAACGGCGCAAGAGACGGCCTGCTGCAGCGGCCAAGTCGCCCGGTAGGTCCGCTGAAACGGGCTCGCTATTTCGCACCACTCTTGTTTGGACCACACGGTCGGTCCTTGTGACCCGAAACTCCACAACTCCGACGAGCCGCGTCCCTACTTCAGACTCGAGATCCCATACCAGGAGTGTGGCAGCAAGTGCTGGAGAGCGGCTTGTATCAACGAGGCGCACATCGGGACTCGACGCTATTTCAAGGCGCAGTGCCGTGTCTAGATACCGGTCAGGAGCGGACGACCATCGCCAGATGGCGTCCTCGGTTAACTCACCATTCGGTTGCTGGTGCAGGAGAGGACGGCCGATGTGTCCGAGTGCTTGTGTATCGAGCAAGCGTACGGAAGCGACGTTGGCAGCCTTGATCATCTGCTCCGGTGGCACGGGCGGTTGCGGTTCAAGCAGTTGCGGTTCGATCATGCGACTGGGTGTTGTATTCGGACGCACCAAGCGTACTTGGCAGCCGATTCCCCCTAGGCAGGCGATCGTAACGAGCAGATAGGCACCTGAACGGGGCACACCAATCATCGACGTTTTCCTTCTGATGGCCGTGGACCATATACCACCGACTCGGGCTGCTCCTGGAGCATTCGCGAGATCTCGCGCAACTGTTCGAGTGAATCGCGAATGGCGGGCAAAGAGCGTTGGAGATCGTCAGACGCAAGCCTGGAATTGTCTGCCGCCTCGCGCGCTGATTGGGTAACGGCCGGAAGGTCTGCGGCTTTGATGGCGGCCCGCGCCTCTTCAGAGAACTTGATCAATGCCCCTTCGGTGCCTATCGCTCCGTCCATCTCGGACCTGATTTGCTCGATCTGAGCACTTGTCGTCGTAAAGAATTTTCGCGTGTCGGCGCTCAAGGCTGGTAGCTGGCTCTCGTGCATGATGCGCTCAGTGTCCGTCAAGAATCGGTCGCTTCGGTCAAGGCTATTGGGCAATCGGCCGACAATCTCGCTCAGGGTTTGCAGCGTCGCATCAGCGCGATCCAGGAGCGCCGGCAGCCGATCCTCCACCGATGCGAACGTCGACGGCATCGATGGAATGTAGGGCCGACTCGGTTTGAACCTAAGTTCTAGCGGCGGGGGTGGATTCTGTGGCTGATCGAGCAGTAAATAGGCTTCCCCTGTTATCAGATTGCCCATGATGTGGGCACGGGTTTTGGGGAACACTCCTCCAACATCGGTGATAGTCCGGATTCGTTTGACGTCAAGGCCGATGGTGTTGAGGCGCTCGAGGAATAACTCGAAGTCGATTTCGACCATGTCGCCTTTCGGGTCGACACGTATCGCTGTGACGCGGCCTACTGGCACGCCCCTGAGCCGAACGCCGCTGGAGACGTCCAAGCCGAAGACATTCTCGGTGGTGTAGGTGACCATACCGATTGCGGCTCGCTTCTTCAGCCGTTGAACAAAGAAAACAGCCGTTGCCAGGATGACGACCAGCGTCACTACAATGAAAAAGCCAAGGCGCGCGTAGCTCTTCTCGGCAGGCATTGGGTTACCCTCCCTGATGCGCGGACACCCCGGGCGCCGACCGCGTAAAGAAATTGTGCACGAACGCGATCGTCGATTCGTCGCGCAGTTTGCGCGGATCGCCCTGTGCCACGATCCCTTTCGCGGCTTGGTCCAGCACGATGCACTGGTCGGCCACGAGAAAAATGCTTGGCAATTCGTGCGTCACAATAACGACCGTGATGCCCAGGTCCCGGCTGAGTGTGAGGATGAGCTGGTCGAGCTCGACCGCTGAGATTGGGTCGAGCCCGGCAGAAGGTTCGTCGAAGAAAAGCAGGTCGGGCTCGAGCATCAACGCACGGGCTATGCCGGCGCGCTTTTTCATACCACCCGAGATTTCACCCGGCAGATGCCCGCCGAACGGACCGAGTCCGACGAGCTCGAGCTTCGCCTGGACGAGCTCCCAGACGGTCGTGCCGCGTATCGGGGTCCATGAGGTCAAAGGTAGAGCGAGGTTCTCCGCGAGCGTCATAGAACTGAAGAGCGCGCCAGATTGAAAAAGCACGCCAAAGGGTGGCACGCCCTCGTAACGGTGGGGCTCTCCGACGCCATCGATGTCGATATGCCCGGCTTGGGGCCGCTCGAGTCCGATCAAATACCGCAACAGCGTGCTCTTGCCGCTCCCTGATCCGCCTAGGATTGTAAAAATCGTTCCGCGCTCGATTTGAAAGGTGATGTGCTCCACAAGTACGCGCGTTCCCCAACCTACCCACAAGTCATCGACGGTGATGTGAGGCCTCGATAGCGGCATGTTCAGATACCTATGAGCGCGAAAAAGAAGGTGAACACGGCGCTGATCGCAATCACAGAAAACATGGCCAGCACGACGGCGGTGGTCGTCCGGGCGCCGACAGCGGCCGCGCCGCCGTGGGTGAGCAACCCCTGACCGCATGCGATCAATCCAATTGCGAGTGCCAAAAATGGACTCTTCACGAGTCCTGCGAGCAGATTGCTCGCCGTAATTGCATCCGCGGTCGCCTCGATATAGGTACGAGGAGTCATTGTCGCGAAAGCGGTCGTGGCCGCAAGACCGCCAATTAAGGCTAGGAGGTCGCCAATCCAGGTCAAGAGCGGCAGCGTCACAACGAGCGCGAGACAGCGTGGTACAACCAACCATCTCACGGGATCGAATCCCATGGATCGCAAGGCATCGATTTCCTCCGACACCTGCATCGTGGCGATCTCCGACGCGAGGCCTGCTCCTGACCGGCCGGCCACAACGATCGCGGTGACTAGCGGTCCGAGCTCCCGAAAGTGCGCAACGACCACCAGCCCGGGGATATAAGCGACCGCTCCTAACGGCCTAAGCTGCGATACACCGAGAAAGCCAATGATGATGCCAACCAACAGGTTGGCGGCGCTCGTGACCAGCAACCCGTCTGCGCCAACCTCTTGAATCAACCTCGGCAACGAACGCCAATCGACCGAGTTAGGTATGACGGCCGCTTTTGGCAGCGCGACTGCACAGCGACCGGTAAATTCAAATGCTTCGTTTGCCTTGTCAGGCAGATGAGCTGCTAGCGTGCCAATCCGTGTCAGCAGGCTCATCGCGGGGGTGCGAGGCACTGCAAGATTCGTCCGGCGCTCGCGATAAAGCGCGATCAACCGTGCCGCTTCGCCGTTGGAGTCTTCGATGACGCTCGCGCTGCACCCATCTGTATCAAGCCGATCAAGAAGCCGTGCAAGCAAGACTGCACCGGCGCCGTCGATTCGATCAACCTGCGCTAAGTCGACATCAACCGAACCACAACCAGCTAAGAGTGCCTCCGCGTTTTCCACGGCTCGCACTGCCATCGTCGCATGGGCCAAGTCGAAGGGACCGCTCGGTACTATACGCGCGTGGTCCCCTTCTCGGTCGGCTCGGATCGCAATACTCATAGCGTAGACTTGCGAGGCCGGTTCTACCGTCAAACAATTTCTGAAACCAAAAATGGGACGGCAGCCGGTACTCGGACTCTCGCCGGCGCAACGGATAGTTGCCACCTGACTGGTTTTATAGCCGTCAATAATACAGCAAATCTACCGTGCACTGCCCACCGTCAAAATTGCTGTGCTGGGCAAAAATCCTCTCGTGAAAAGAAGAGCCACTACTGCGACTTGAATGATTCCTGGTTCATACTCAGATTCGGTGGCTCATTGGCGAAGGAGATCAATGCAGCAGGTGTATTGCGGTCCTCTTCGCTCTTTCCGGCAGAATGGCGAGTGAGGTTCCTGACAGAAGGGTTGGTTAAGGAATGTTGAATTTCGCGACGCCCAAGGTCGCACGTATTCTACATCCTCGTCGCTCGATTCCATACGCGTTCGCCTCGCAAACATTTCAGCTAAGTTCACGCTTTTCCGCGATCCCTTGTCGCAGGGCTTCGCTTACTTGGCCGTGGGGCGGTGGATAATTCTTCATGAATTCGGTTACAGCTTTGTTCAGATTCTTTTGCCGTTTCTTCGGGCTGGCTTTTGGGTCCAGGGTCTTGCTGGCCACTGCTCTCCAGATCAAGTGGTGGTTCGCAGGGTCATACATGTCTACGGCAAGTTGCCCTTGATAGATTGCGGATGGTTCTCCAGTGATTGCAGACCAGCCGGGTCCAACACCGTAGCCGGGCACCTGGGCAAATCGCCGTTGTACGCCCTCATTGGATTGGTAGCCAACAAGCAGGTCAGCGGAGCCCTCGCTTTCAACCTTCCTAAGACCCTTCTTCGCGAATGCAGCGTCCAACGTAGCCTTGATCTGCTCGTCCGTCAGCTTATCAATCGGTGACTCGCTCTCGAGGGTGATCCACTTGTACGTCTTAAACTTCGAAAAGTCGGCCGTTTTATCGAAGCTGTATTGGACGTCCTGACTTAGGACACTGCTCGCCACTAGCAGCGAGAAGGTAACGCAGAGTATGGAGAATTTGCTCATATAAAACACCTAAGACGGATTCATCGATGGGCATGAGAATCTTACAGGGAGGGAGCAGGAATTCCCTTCCAGACCTTGGAAATCGGCACCATTGTACGCCGGTGTCATTTCACATGACTTTGTGAAAGCGCTGATCGAGTAGGACAATTGTGGGCTCGGGTTTTGGCATCGTAGGGGAGGTCGAAGAGGCTCAGGAAGTACTTTGCACCGGGTCGGGAGCCCTCAATCGCCAAGATGGTTCTTCCCAAACTGCCCGGTTTCGTAGCCCATGGACTTGAGGACGGTGGCAAGCGTCACGGCTTGGTCAGGTATGCCAACGTTCGCGCCGGCCTGACCCACGGTCGTCATGCCAGTACGAAGGGGTATCTCGCCAGTAATGAAGTTCGCGCGCCCCGCCGTGGAGCTTGCCTCAGCATAGTAGTCGGTGAAAATCATGCCTTCCGCGGCAAGCTTGTCGAGGTGGGGCGTCTTGCCTGCCATGATCCCGCGATGGTAGGCGCCGATGTTGAACCAGCCCACATCGTCGCCCATGATCACGAGAATGTTAGGTGGCTTGGTCGTAGTGGCTTGTGCATTTGCGGTGACAGCGCTCCCTGCTAGCACTAAGACACACACAAGCAGGACTCCGAGGGTCGCCTTTCTGCAAATTGCTGCTAGGTCCATTTTGCTCTCCGTCAAAGATGCTCAACCGGCCGCGGGTCGGGGAGGCTACAGTCGTAGGCGAAACATGGGGGCATGCTACGGCGCATGCCCCCAGTCAAAGGGGAAACGTGAAACGAAGCGCGGATTCGTCGCTCGTTCGCCGTCAAATATCTGCTATTTCACCACCGTTGCAAGTGAGCGCAACTGTCAATTGTGACAGGTGGGAATGAAAAGGGGCGAAAGCAATTACCGCTAGGAAGCACCACTCTAGCGGCGGCTATACAACAATGAGACTGTGCATGACTGACCGATTCTTGGCGTAAAGTCGGGTAAGGCAATGGCGCGGACCGGGCTTCGAATGATGCCGACTTTTCCATCGCCTCCCCTAAAAGTAGGGTCGAGGTCTGGCGCCGTGTCCCTTAGGTTCCGCCTACCTGGGGCTCCCCGTTTCCTCTGGGAGTGGACTCACTAGCCGAACCGTAAACCGGTTTCCAGACCCCGCCGCGTCAAACCGAGCGTGCCCATTTCGGTCACTCGGCTTTCCTGCTTGCTTCTCATCAAGGGTTATGTGACCTATCGTGCCGGGGCGACTTTCGGGCGTGGCGCGTAATACCGCACTCGGTAATCGCTGAACAACCCGAGCACTTCATACAGCCACTCCCCACTCCATCGTTTCCAGCCGAAGCCCTTGCGTTTCTTGGCTCGCATCATGTGCCGCCGGATTTTCTTTTCTACCCAGTCCGCGATAAACGCAAAGCACCGACCGGAGTGCCCTACCGCAAAGTAGTTCACCCAGCCCCGCAGGATCGGGTTGATCAGTTCGATCACCTTCCCTACAGGTTGGCTCTTGTTCCGCCGGAAGATCTCCCGGAGTTTCGCCAGTATCCCCGTCCGCTTTTTCAGCTTGGGCGTGTACTGCGGTCGCCACGCTCCTTTCAAGTTACGAACGAGGCGAAAATCGAAGCCCAGGAAACCAAAGCTTTCGCCTTTCCTTAGGTCCACGATTCGGCTCTTTTCTTCGTTTATCTCGACTCTGAGTTTTCCTATCTCCTCCCGCAATCGCTTGGTCACCGCCGCTACCAGCCAGTCATGCCGCG
>Ga0306922_10005087_pt1 | contig 12528 bp, 9 predicted proteins | sample sta12Cox44000082_FD_203758 | JGI IMG/M metagenome (GOLD analysis project Ga0306922, IMG submission 203758) | Lab enrichment of tropical soil microbial communities from Luquillo Experimental Forest, Puerto Rico - statoxic.12C.oxic.44.000.082 (v2)... | ecosystem: Environmental > Terrestrial > Soil... | reverse complement strand
TGGCCGCCGGAGAACTCATGCGGGTAGCGGTTGTAGTGCTCGGGGTTGAGCCCGACGAGTTCCAGCAGTTCCTGGACGCTCCGCTTGGTCCCCCTGGGGGTCTTGACCTTCTGCAGCCGGAACGGGGCGCCGACGATCGCGCCGACCGTATGCCGGGGGTTGAGCGACGAGTATGGATCCTGGAAGATCATCTGGACGTCACGGCGCAGCGGCCGCATCGATCCCTGCCGCAGGTGTGTGATGTCGCGGCCATCGAACATGATCTGCCCAGCGGTCGGCTCGAGCAGCCGGACGATCATGCGGGCGGTGGTGGTCTTACCGCAGCCCGACTCACCCACGATGCCCAGGGTCTCACCGGCTGCCACCGTGAAGCTGACGTCCTCCACGCTGCGGACCAGCCCGACCGTACGCCGGAAGATGATGCCGCGGTAGACCGGGAAATGCTTGGTCAGCTGGGTCACCGTCAGCAGTGCTTCCCCGGCCGGCTTGCCGTTCCCGGCCGCCTGGGGGACAGGCTCCGGCCGCACGGCTGCGCCAGCCGAGCCTTCCGGGCTGGTCATGATGCCACCTTGTCCCGCTCGGCCCAGATGCGGCGCTGCTCATCGATGCTCAGGTGACACGACACCTCATGGCCCAGGCTCACCGGGCGCAGTTCGGGCACCTCGCGCTCGCATCTGCCGTTGTTCCTGGCCGCGTAGTCGCAGCGGGGGTGGAACGGGCAGCCAGAGGGCACATGGATCAGGCTGGGCGGGGTGCCGCGGATCGACTGCAGCCGGTCCATCCGGGGCCGGTCCAGCCGCGGCATCGAGCCGAGCAGCCCCCATGTGTACGGGTGGCCGGGGCTGCCGAATACGTCCTGGCCGCTGCCGTACTCCGCCATCCTGCCTGCATACATGACCAGGATGTCGTCGGCGAGTTCCGCCACCACCCCCAGATCGTGGGTGATCATGATCACGGCGGAGTGGTACTCCTCCTGGAGGTCGGAGATGAGGTCGAGGATCTGGGCCTGGACGGTCACATCGAGCGCAGTGGTGGGCTCATCCGCGATCAGCAGCTCGGGATCGCAGGACAGGGCCATGGCGATCATGGCCCGCTGCCGCATACCGCCAGAGAACTGGTGCGGGTAATCGTCGACGCGGGTTTCCGCATGCGGTATCCCCACCCGCTTGAGCAGGTCGGCCGCGTGCGCGCGGGCCGCCTTCTTGCCCACCTTGTTGTGGATGAGGTAGGCCTCGGCGATCTGGTTGCCCACGGTGTAGTAGGGGTGAAGTGACGACAGCGGATCCTGGAAGATCATCGCGATCTTGTTGCCCCGTAGCTCCCGTACCCGGGACTGGTCCGCCGCGACGAGATCCTCCCCGTCGAGATAGATCTTGCCGCTGATCTGCGAATTTCCACGGTTGTAGAGGCCAAGGATGCCAAGGCTGGTAACACTCTTGCCGGACCCGGACTCACCCACAATGCCGAGGGTACGGCCGCGCTCCAAGGCAAACGACACCCCGTCCACCGCTTTGACCAGCCCATCGTCGGTCGGGAAGTGGATGTGCAGGTCCCGTATGTCGAGCACCGCAGTCGGCGCGGATTCCGCCGGTGCCTGATCCGCCGTCTGCCCCGCCGGGGCCCGGCCACGGGCCCGGAGCCCGGCGAACCGCCGGTCGGGCCGGCCCTCCTCGCGGGGGGCCTCGCCTCCCGCCATCAGTGCCTCACTCTCGGGTCGATATAGGCGTAAAGAACATCCACGAACAGGTTGGCGATCACGATGAAGAACGCCGCCAGCAAGGTCACACCCAGGATCTCGGGCAGGTCCTGGCTCTGGACGGCCTCGATCGTGAACAGGCCCAGGCCGTGCAGCCCGAACGTGTACTCGGTGATGACCGCGCCGCCAAGCAGCAGCCCGAGGTCCATACCGAAGATGGTCACGACCGGGGTCAGCGCCGCCCGCAGCCCGTGTTTGCTGATCACGGTCCGCTCGGGCAGTCCCTTGGCCCGCGCCGTGCGGATGTAGTCCTCGTTCATCGTTTCCAGCATGCCCGCCCTGGTCAGCCTGGCATACAGCGCCGCGTACAGGAAGGCGAGCGTGATCCACGGCAGGATCAGGTTCTGCGCCCACTGGAAGGGATTCTGGGTGAAGGGAACGAAGGTGGGGGCCGGCAGCAGGTTCCACCGGTAGACGAACAGTTCCAGCAGGACCAGCCCGGTGAAGAAGATCGGCAGCGAGACCCCGGCCAGCGCCACACCCATCGCGGCGCGGTCGAAGACGGTGCCACGCTTGAGCGCGGAGAGCACCCCGATCGATACCCCGCTGACCAGCCAGATCACCGCCGCGCCGATCGCCAGCGAGAGCGTCACCGGGATGTCGCTGACCATCTGCGGCCAGACCGGCAGCTGGCTCTTGAACGAGTACCCGAAGCAGGGTGGCGGGCAGTAGACCGTCTGCGGCCCGGCGGTGAAGTGCCTGCCGACCACGATGGCCTTCAGGAAGCTGCCGAACTGCAAGTACAGCGGCCGGTTCAGGCCAAGCTGCTGCTCGACCGCGAGCACCGCGGCATGGGTCGGGTTGCGGCCCACGTACTGGGTGGCCAGGGCGTAGGTCGTCTGGCCCGCCAGCCGTGGCAGCAGGAAGAAGATCGCGAACGTGATCATGGCCACGATGATCAGCAGGAATACGCTCGCGATCAGCCGGCGGATGATGAATGTGACCACGGGATGTGGCGCTGGCGCCCCTCAGGCTGTTGCTGACCCGGGGGGCGCCAGCGCGCTCACCTACTCTCCTGATTCGTATGGGCTACTACTTGGACCCCAGCGTGCCGTAGTTGTACATGCCGTAGTACGGCTGGACCATCACGTTGGTCAGGGCGGGGCTCCGGTAGAGCAGCGCCTTGGCGTAGACAACAGGCACGATGGCCGCGTCCTTCATCACCTGCATGTTGATCTGCTGGGCGATGACATTCAGCTGCGCCTGGGACTGGCCAGGGGCTTGCATCTTGGCCAGCGCGTCGTTCACCACCGGGTCGTTGAGCATGGAGATGTTGGTGTTACCGGCCGAGGCGATCGCGTTGCCGTTGGCGATCTGGTCGAACCAGCCCCAGGCGTCCGGCCAGTCCGCGCCCCAGCCCCCGGTGGCCAGGCCGAGGCCGTGCGTCTTCATGTAGGTCGGCACGCCCGCGAAGTTGCTGTAGTAGCTGCCCGACGGGAACCCGTGCAGCGTCAACTTGATGCCGACCGGGGCCAGCGCCGCCTGCAGGGCCTGCGCCATGGCCACGTCCCGCGGCCGGTCGCTGCGGTAGGCGATGCCGGTGGTGAAGCCGTGCGGCTGCCCGCACAGCGACAGTTGCTGCTTGGCAGAGGTGATGTCACCAGTCGGGTGCGAGGCCGCGTTGTACAGGTCGAAGTGCTGCCAGCCGACGATGTTCGGCGGCATCGCGGTGCTCGCGGTGGTGCCCTGGTACGGGCCACCGAAGGCGTCGAGCAGCGTGGTCTTGTTCGCCGCGAACTCGATCGCCATCCGGCAGTGCACGTTGGTCAGCGGTGCCACCTGGGTGTTCTGGTAGATGAAGAACATGAACCCGGTGATCGGGTCATCCGAGGACGCCTTCAGCGACGCGTTGGTCAGGATCCTGGCGCGGGCCGCGGACTGCACGCCGGTGCCGGCGATGTCCATGTTGATGTCGCCGGCGATCAGCCGGTTGTCTATGTCGTTGGCGTTCGGGTTCACGTTGACGATGATCTTGGCAGCGTACTGGTGCACCGCCGGGTCCATGGCCGGGTTCCAGTTCGGGTTCTTCACCAGCACCCACTGCTTGTTGAGCGTGGCGCTCTGGAGCATGTACGGGCCACTGGAGACGAAGTGGAGCTGGTAGCTCGCGCCGGTGTCCTTGCTCTGCGGCACCGGGGCGGTCTGCGGGATCGCGGCAATGTAGTTGAAGTCCGCGAACGGCTTGTTCAGCTGGAACACGACCGTGGTCGAGTTCGGCGTCTGTATCGACGTCAGGTCGACGCCCTTCATCTTGTACGGGCCCTTATAGGTGGCCGCGTTCCCCGCCAGCAGAGAGATGAAGTAGCTCGGCCCGTTCACCAGGACGTCCTTGGCGAACGTGCGCATGACGGCGTACTTGACGTCGGCCGAGGTGATCGGCGTCCCGTCGGAGAACTTCATGCCGGACTTGATGGTGTAGGTCCAGGTCTTGTCGCCGTTGCTGGGCACGCCTGGTGCCGTGGCGAGCGCCGGGATGAGTTTCAGGCCACACGTGCCCACGCAGGACGCGTAAGTCATCAGCGGCGACGCGTAGAGCCGGGTGAAGTTCCACATGTGCGCGTAGTAGGTGTTACCCGCGTCCAGGGAGTCCGGCCAGGTGGTGTCGTTGTAGGTGATCGTGCCGCCCACGTGCGTCGAGCTGTTGACCACCGCGGTCGAGGCCGCGTTGAAGCCGGCCGTCGTCGGCGTTGGCGTTGTCGACGACCCGCCACACGCGGCGAGCCCGAGTGCAGCGATCGATGCGATCGCGCCGAGCCAGAGAGACTTGCGCCTTCTCATGAGGTTTGCGCCTCCTGTTGTAGTTATGTAGTGGCCGCCGGTCATGTTCCGTCGTGGCGCCACGCTGTCGGGTTACCGGCTTCTGGGGTCGAGCGCGTCGCGCAGCCCGTCGCCGAAGAGGTTGAAAGCTAGCACGGTAAGAAAGATCGCGAAACCTGGGATGATCATGAACATTGGGTCGATCTGGTAGAACCCGTTGGTGACCGCGTCGGACACCATCCCGCCCCACGTTGGCTGGGGCGGGATGATGCCCACTCCCAGATACGACAGCGCCGCCTCGAACAGGATGTTCGTCGGGATCAGCAGCGTTGCGTAGACCAGGATCGGCCCCCAGAGGTTGGGCAGGAGTTCGCGGAACAGGACGTACGGCCCGCGCGCGCCCATACTGCGGGCGGCGTCGACGAACTCCCGTTCGCGCAGCGACAGGGTCTGGCCGCGGATGATGCGGCCCATGTAGGGCCAGGCGAAGAAGCCGATGATGAAGATCAGCAGCCAGATGCGCAGCCCGTTGCCGGACAAGCCGAACGCCGACGAGGGCATCACGCCAACCAGGGCGATCGCGAAGACCAGCAGTGGGAACGCCAGGAAGATGTCCATCAGCCGGGCGATCACCGAGTCGGTCCAGCCGCCGAAATAGCCGGCGATGACGCCCATTACCACCCCGATCACCACCGCCAGCGCGGTGGCCAGGAACGCGATCAGCAGTGAGATCCTGGCCCCGTTGACGACCCGGCTCAGCATGTCCCGGCCGGTCGACGGTTCCACGCCCAGCGGGTGAGCAGCACTGATGCCCCCGAGCGTGCCGTTCGGCGTGCTGAGCGTTGGATTGATCAGGCTGGGGTGGTAGATGGTCGGGTTCTGGACGAAGAACGGCCCGAAGATCGCGATCAGGATCAGCGCGATGATGACCACCCCGCCGCCCATCGCCACCTTGTCACGCCGCAGCCGCATCCAGGCGATCTGGCCGAGCGAACGCCCTTCGATCGCCTTGGCGCCCGCGCCCTCCAGCACGATCTCAGGTGCCGCTATGTCAGTGGGTGCCTCGATGGGTGCCGTCATCAGGGGGCTCTCCTGACCCATGATTACGTCGCAGTCGGTCTATTGTGGCCTGCCAGACTGCCGTGCGACTACCCGGAGGATGTCCCCAGCCAGCCACGAAGCGCTAGACCTGGAACGATGTCGTTCCTGGATTGTGACCGAATCAAGATTCTTCCGTCACAGGGGACCCAGAGGCGATCAATCTTTGCCTGGCTGCCCGGTCTGGCCGGAAGCTCTTGCCGCCTTGCGCAGTGCCGCGAGATCAATCTCGCAGAGCGTTGGCACCACCGCCACGCTGAGCCCGGCTGGAATCTGCACGCTGGGCACCGCGATCACCGGGCAGCCGGCCGCCTGGGCCGCCGCGACACCACGCGGCGAATCTTCTAGCACGACACAGCGGGCCGGTGCCTCTCCCAGCAGAGCTGCTGCCCGCAGGTAGGGCTCCGGATCCGGTTTGCCGCGGCGGACGTCCTCGGCACAGATGGTGACTGCGAACGTCAGGCCGGTGCTGTCGATCACCGCATCCATGATCTGGCGCTGGGCCGAGGTGACCAGGGCGCACCGGATGCCGGCCGCCGCGAGCTCGGCCAGCAGCCCGGCGGCGCCTGGCATGAGGCGCACCCCGTTCGTGGCCACCAGGTCGGCCATCCCGTCCAGCAGCCAGCGGCCGATTTGCTCTGGCTCGGCGGGCCTGACCGCCCTGGCCCGCATGTACGCAACCGAGTGCGCCAGCGAGCCGCCGATGAGCGCGAGCTGGTCAGCCGGAGTCCAGGGGCCGCCGAGCCGCGCCATCACCGACCGCTCTGCCTCGAACCAGAGCGGCTCGGAGTCCACCAGCAGCCCGTCCATATCGAACAGGACGGCGCGCAGGGCCTGCGTCACGCGCTGAAGTACTTCGCCTCGGGGTGATGGGCGATCAGTGCATCGGTGGACTGTTCTGGCGCGAGCTGGAACTCCTCCGACAGGCTCACCCCGATCCGCTCCGGCCGTAGCAGCCGCACCACCTTGGCCCGGTCCTCCAGCGCGGGGCAGGCGGGGTAGCCGAACGAGTACCGGCAGCCGCGGTAGCCGACCTTGAGGATCCCGTCCAGTTCCGGCGGGTCGAACGCGGCCAGCCCGAGCTCGCCGCGCACCCGCGCATGCCAGTATTCGGCCAGGGCCTCGGTCAGCTGAACGGATAGCCCGTGCAGCTCCAGGTAGTCCCGGTAAGCGTCCTTCGCGAACAGCTCCGCTGTCGCCTGGCTGATCTTGCTGCCCACCGTGACCAGCTGGAAGGCGACCACATCGGTCTGGCCGGAGGCGGTGGGCCGGAAGAAATCGGCCAGGCATAGATGCCGGTCATGCCGCTGCCGGGGGAAGGTGAACCGCTCCCGCTCCCGCCCGGCGCGATCCAGCACCACCAGGTCATCGCCCTCGCTGACCGCGGGGAAGTAGCCGTAGACCACCCCGGCTGCCAGCATGCCCTCGGTCTGGATCCGGTCCAGCCACATCCGCAGCCGGGGCCTGCCCTCGGTCTCGACCAGTTCCTCATAGGAGGGCCCGCTGCCACCGCGAGTGGGCTTGAGCCCCCACTGGCCCAGGAAGGTCGCACGCTCATCCAGGTAGGCGGCGTAGTCGGCGAGCGCGATGCCCTTCACCACCCGGTCCCCGGTGAACGGCGGCACCGGCAGCTCGTTGTCGGTGGCGACGCTGGACCGGGCCGGCATATCGGCCGGGTCGGTGACCCGCAGCCGCGCGCCCGTGGCGACCCGCCGCTGGCGCGGCGCAGGCAGGGCGGCCCCCTGCTCACCCCGCTTGACCGCCATCACCGCGTCCATCAGCCGCAGCCCCTCGAACGCATCCCGGGCGTAGCGGACCTCGCCGTGGAATAGCGAGGCCAGGTCCTGCTCGACGTAGGCGCGGGTGAGCGCGGCGCCGCCGAGCAGGACCGGCCACCGGTGGGCCAGCCCGCGGGAATTCAGCTCGGCCAGGTTGTCCTTCATCACCACGGTCGACTTGACCAGCAGCCCGGACATGCCGATCGCGTCGGCGGCCTGCTCGGTTGCCGCGTCCACAATGGCCGACAACGGCTGCTTGATCCCGATGTTCACCACGTCGTAGCCGTTGTTGGACAGGATGATGTCGACCAGGTTCTTGCCAATGTCGTGCACATCGCCCTTGACGGTGGCCAGCACGATGCGCCCCTTGCCGACCTCGCCGGACCGCTCCATGTGCGGCTCCAGGTAGCCGACCGCCAGCTTCATCACCTCAGCCGAGGTCAGCACGAACGGCAGCTGCATCTGGCCGGAGCCGAACAGGTCGCCGACCGTCTTCATGCCGTCCAGCAGGATGTCGTTCACGATCTCCAGCGCTGGCCGCTGGCTGAGCGCCTCATCCAGGTCGGCCTCAAGCCCGGTGCGCTCGCCGTCGATGATCCGGCGCTTGAGCCGCTCCCACAGCGGCAGCCCGGCCAGTTCCGCTGCCCGGCTGGCCTTCACCGCGGCGGTGTCGACCCCCTCGAACTGTGCCAGCAGCGTGGCCAGCGGGTCATAACCGTCCCGGCGGCGGTCGTAGATGAGGTCAAGTGACGTCTGCAGCTGGTCACCCGGAATCCGGGCGATCGGCATGATCCGGGACGCGTGCACGATGGCCGAGTCAAGCCCGGCCCGCACGCATTCATCGAGGAAGACCGAGTTGAGCACGGCCCGGGCGGCCGGATTCAGGCCAAACGAGACGTTCGATACCCCGAGCGTGGTCTGCACATCCGGGTAACGCTGCTTGACCGCCCGGATCGCCTCGATGGTCTCCAGCGCGTCACGCCGGGTCTCCTCCTGCCCGGTGGCGATCGGGAAGGTCAGGCAATCCATGATGATGTCGGACCGGCGCATCCCCCACCGGCCGGTCAGATCCTCGATCAGCCGGGTGGCGACGGCCACCTTCCAGTCGCGGGTGCGCGCCTGGCCCTGCTCGTCGATGGTCAGCGCGATCACCGCCGCGCCGTGCTCGGCCACCAGCGGCATGACCCTGGCCAGCCGGGAGCCGGGGCCGTCCCCGTCCTCATAATTGACCGAATTGACGACCGCCCGCCCGCCGAGCATCTCCAGGCCCGCCCGGATCACCTCCGGCTCGGTGGAGTCGATCACCAGCGGCAGGGTGGCCGCGGTGGCGAGCCGGCCCGCCACCTCGGTCATATCGGCCACCCCGTCCCGGCCGACATAGTCCACGCAGAGGTCCAGCAGGTGGGCGCCGTCCCTGGTCTGCTGGCGGGCGATGCCCACGCAGTCGTCGTACCGGCCGGCCAGCAGCGCCTCCCGGAATGCCCGGGATCCGTTGGCGTTGGTGCGCTCGCCGATGGCCAGGAACGAGGTGTCCTGCCGGAAGGCGACATGCTGATACAGCGAGGCGACACCGGGGTCTGGCCGCGGCCGCCGCCTGGCCAGCTGCCTGCCCCGCACCCGGTCTACGACCGCGGCCAGGTGCTCGGGAGTGGTGCCGCAGCAGCCGCCGGCCAGTGCCAGCCCGAATTCACTAGTGAACGTGTCGTGCGCGTCCGCGAGCTGGCCGGGAGTGAGCGGGTAATGGGCGCCGTCGGCGGTGAGCATCGGCAGCCCGGCGTTGGGCATGCAGGACAGCGGCAGCGCGGCGTGGCCCGCCAGGTACCGCAGATGCTCACTCATCTCGCCCGGGCCGGTCGCGCAGTTGAGCCCGATCAGGCTGATCCCGAGCGGTTCCAGCGCGGTCAGAGCGGCCCCGATCTCGGTGCCGAGCAGCATCACCCCGGTGGTCTCGATGGTCACCTGTGCGATCAGCGGTACCTCGCGCCCGGCGGCGGTGACCGCCCGCCGGGCGCCGATCACCGCCGCTTTCGCCTGCAGCAGGTCCTGGCAGGTTTCCACGATGACCGCGTCCACCCCGCCGCGCAGCAGCCCGGCCACGTTGCGCTGGTAGGCGTCCCGCAGTTCGGCGAACCGGACGTGGCCGAGGGTGGGCAGCTTGGTGCCGGGGCCGACCGAGCCGAGCACCCAGCGCGGGCAGCCATCGGCGCTGGCGGCGTCGGCGGCTGCCCGGGCGATGGCGGCGCCCGCCGCCGACAGCTCTTCGATCCGCGCCGCCAGCCCGTATTCACCCAGGTTGCCGAGGTTGGCCCCGAAGGTGTTGGTGGTCACGCAGTCCACGCCCGCGTCGAGGTAGGCATCGTGGATCGACCGGACGATGTCGGGCCGGGTCACGTTGAGGATCTCGTTGCAGCCTTCGTGGCCGTCGAAATCGCTGAGTGTGGCCGGGCTGGCCTGGAGCATGGTGCCCATCGCGCCGTCCGCGACGACCACCCGCCCGGCCAGTGCAGCCAGCAAGGAGTCGGCAGCCGGCCCTGCCCGGCGGTCAGTCGTCGTCATAGGGCCCCTATTCTAAGCGGCCGCGGCGGCCCGGCCCGGGGCGTCAGCCGGGCCGTGACGGGCCAGGGTACCGGGCGCTGCTGCCTGCGCCGTAACCTGGGAGCGTGCCCGCGGCGGCCAGCGGGGCTGAGGAGGTCATGGGTGATCGAGCTGGACGGCATCGGCAAGCTCACCTCTCCCGTGATCATCGCCGCCTTCGAGGGGTGGAACGATGCGGGCGAGGCGGCCAGTGGTGTCATCAACCATCTCAGCCTGGCCTGGCAGGCCGCCCCGGCCGGCGCCATCGACCCGGAGGACTACTACGACTTCCAGGTGACCCGGCCGGTGACCGAGGTGGCCGAGGGCCGGACCGAGCGGCTGGTCTGGCCGACCACCCGGCTGCTGCTGGCCCGGCAGGAGCTGGCTGACCGGGACGTGCTGCTGGTCCAGGGCATTGAGCCGAACATGCGCTGGCGGGCGTTCTGCGCCGAGCTGGTCACCGCGTTCAGCGAGGTCAGGGCCGAAATGGTGGTGCTGCTCGGGGCCTTGCTTGCCGACTCCCCGCACACCCGCCCGGTGCCGGTGACCGCGGCCGCCTCCGATCCCGCGCTGGCCGCCGACCTGCGCGCCGAGCCGGTCGACTACAAAGGCCCGACCGGAATCCTGGGGGTGCTCCAGCACGCCTGCGCGGACGCTGGCCTGCGGGCAGTCTCACTGTGGGCGTCGGTACCGCACTATGTGGCCCAGCCGCCGTGCCCGAAGGCGACGCTGGCGCTGCTGCGCGGGGTGGAAGACGTGCTCGACGCATCGCTGCCGCTGGCGGATCTGCCCGCCGAGGCGCGCGCCTGGGAACGGGGCGTGGACGAGCTGGCCGAGCAGGACAGCGAGGTCGCCGAGTATGTGCGGACCCTGGAAGAGGCCAAGGACGCGACCGACCTGCCGGAGGCGAGCGGCGACGCTATCGCCCGCGAGTTCGAGCGCTACCTGCGCCGACGGCGCGACCCCGGCTGACGCTGTTAGACCGGTGGCCAGGGCACAGCCGGCCAGTTCTCCGGCGGGTAGGGATGCACCCGGTGCTGGATCAGCAGGTCGATCCGTTCCCGGGTGGCCCGCACCTCACCCGGCGACAGCAGCACGGCCAGCTCGGCGGCCAGCTCGCCCCCTGTCATTGCCGCCTGCAGCCGGGACAGCGCCTGCATGGCCCGCCCGGGCAGCCGACGGCCGCGCCACTGCCACAGCACCGTCCGCAGTTTGTACTCCTCGCCGAAGCAGACGCCGTGGTCACAGCCGTAGAGGTGGCCGTCAGGCAGTGGCAGGAGATGGCCGATCTTACGGTCAGCGTTGTTGACCACCGCGTCGAAAACGGCCATGTCGCGCAGCTGGGGATGGTCACTGCTGCGTGCGAGCGCGATCAGGTCAGCGCTGGCGTCGGCCTCGATCCACAGCTGGCACATGCCCGGGCCGAACGGGCCGTCCCGCATCAGGGTGGGCGGGACGATGTCCCAGCCGGCCGCCTGGGCCACGGCGTAGGCGGCCACCTCCCGGGCGGCCAGGGTGCCGGGCGGGAAGTCCCACAGCGGGCGTTCGCCCGCCACCGGCTTGTAGACGCACGCCGCCTGCCTGCCCTGGTGGGTGATGCGGCAGTAGAGCGTTGCGTTGGAGGCTTCTACCAGCCGCCCCTCCACCGTCAGGTTGCCGTGGGCGAGCAGCTCGAGGGCGGCCGCATGGTCCGGTGACTCGGCACCTGGGCTGGCCAGGTCCGGCCGGCCGGCTGCGGCCCGCGGGCGGGCCGAGGCCGGCTTGCCGGACGGACGGCTGGCCCGGGGGGCCCGCTGGGTGCGCCTGCCAGGAGGGCTGTCAGGCATCGATCACCCGGTGACCGTTCTGCCGCGGGCAGACATGGCCCTCGGCGTCCAGCGGCAGTCCGCAGAGCGGGCAGGCTGGCCGGCCCTGGGCGACGATCTGCAGGGCTCGCCGCGAAAAGGCGCGCGCCTCGGCGGGGGTGATGCGGACCCGCAGCACGGCCGGCCCACTCTCGGGCACGTCGTCGGCCAGCGGCTCGACCGGGTTCTCGGATTCTTCCTGGGCTTCGATGACTACCCGCTCGTCCTCGCCATCCCAGGCCAGCGCGATCGCGCCGACCCGGAACTCCTCCATCAGCGGGAGGTCCAGCGGCCCATCGTCGGCCAGTTCCACCGGCGCCGCCGCGGGCACCGCGGCCTGCCCGCCGGTGCGCCGCAGCACCTCGTCGAGCAGTTCATCGAGCCGTTCGGCGAGCAGGCTGACCTGGAATTTCTCCAGGGTGACGCTGGTGACCCGGCCGGCCGCGCTGGCCTGGAGATAGAACGTGCGCTCACCCGGCGAACCGACTGCCCCGGCGACGAACCTGTCCGGCGGATCGTATGTGTAGACCGGCATGGACTTATCCTCCCGCTCCGCCACCGATGACCGCAGCGCTGTCCCGGCCAGCCCGGGCTGGCCTGATCAGGCCGGTCACCGATCCGCCGGTGTCATTCATCCGCAGCAGGAACGGGCGCAGCGGGGTATACCGGATCACGCTCAGTGAGCACGGGTCGGCGCTGATCCGCTGGAACATATCCAAAT
>Ga0306922_10005083_pt1 | contig 12532 bp, 10 predicted proteins | sample sta12Cox44000082_FD_203758 | JGI IMG/M metagenome (GOLD analysis project Ga0306922, IMG submission 203758) | Lab enrichment of tropical soil microbial communities from Luquillo Experimental Forest, Puerto Rico - statoxic.12C.oxic.44.000.082 (v2)... | ecosystem: Environmental > Terrestrial >... | reverse complement strand
GGCGAAGCCGCCGGCGGCGACAAGCGCGGCAAGCAATCGGCAGCGCTCCTGATCCACGAGCGCGAAGAATGGTCCGCGCTTGATCTGCGCGTCGACGACCACGACGATCCGCTCGCAGAGCTCGAACGGCTGGAACAGGTGAGCCGCAAGCACTGGGTGCATTTTCGAAAATTCCTGCCGACACGGCAGAACCCTGCCGGGGTCACCGATCGCGCGACCATCGACGCTGGAATTGAAGCCGCCATCGCGGGCAAGACATGACCGAAAACACCCTGATCGACGTGCGGGGCCTGCGCGTGCTGTTTCATGGCGATGACGGGCGCACCACCCACGCCGTCGACAGCGTCGATCTCTCCGTCGCCAACGGCGCTACGCTCGGCCTGGTCGGCGAATCCGGCTGCGGCAAGAGCGTCACCTCGCTTGCGATCATGGGGCTGTTGCCGAAGCAATCGGCCGAGGTCTCAGGCTCGATCAGCTTCGAGGGTTTCGATCTCCTGCAGACGCCGGACGAAACCCTGCGCGACCTTCGCGGCAACCGGCTTGCCATGATTTTCCAGGAGCCGATGACCTCGCTCAATCCGAGCTTCACGATCGGCGACCAGATCATCGAAACCATATTGCGTCATCGCGGCGGACCTCGGCGCGCGGCACGCGAGCGCGCAATCGACCTGCTGCGCCGGGTGCACATCCCCTCGCCCGAACGGCGCATCGACGATTATCCGCACAAGCTTTCCGGCGGCATGCGCCAGCGCGTGATGATCGCCATGGCGCTTGCCTGCGATCCGAAGCTTCTGATCGCGGATGAGCCGACCACCGCACTCGACGTCACCCTGCAGGCGCAGATCCTCGAACTGATGCGCGAGCTCAAGGCGGCGAGCGGTGCCGCGATCATCCTGATCACCCATGATCTCGGCGTGGTCGCCGAGGTCTGCGATGACGTTGCCGTGATGTATGCCGGCGAGATCGTCGAGCGTGCGCAAATCGACGAATTGTTCACTTCGCCTCAGCATCCCTATACGGTGGGCCTGCTCGGCTCGATCCCGCGGCTCGAGCGGCGCACGCCGCATCTTGCGACCATCGAGGGCATGGTGCCGAACATGACACGCCTGCCCACCGGGTGCCGCTTTGCCGCACGCTGCCCTTTTGCCAGCGAGATCTGCCTGAAGGCGCCGCCACCGCTCACGGAGCTAAAGCCCGGCCACGCCTCGCGCTGTCTGAAGGCGCCGCTGGAAAGACTGGTGTCCTGATGGCGCTTCTGGAGGTCGAAAACCTCGTCAAGCAATTCGCCGCCGATCGCAACCTGTTCGGCCGTCCGACCGCTTTCGTGAAAGCGGTCGACGGCGTGAGTTTTCGCGTCGACGCCGGGGAAACTCTGGCGCTGGTCGGCGAGTCCGGTTGCGGCAAATCGACCGTCAGCCGTCTGGCGTTGCGCCTCATCGAGCCCGACGCAGGCCGCATCCGCTTCGAGGGGCGCGACCTGCTCGCACTCGATGCGAACGAGCTGCGCGCCTTCCGCCGCCAGGCCCAGATCATCTTTCAGGACCCCTATGCCTCGCTCAACCCGCGCATGACCGTGGGTCAGATCCTGAGCGAGCCGCTCGCGCTTCACAATCTTGTGCCACAGGCCGGGCGGCGCGCGCGGGTCGAGGAGATCCTGACGCTGGTCGGGCTCGAGCCGCGTTTCGCGCGCCGCTACCCCCACGAATTCTCCGGCGGCCAGCGCCAGCGGATCGCGATTGCCCGCGCCCTCGCAGTCGAACCGAAACTGATCATCTGCGACGAGCCGGTGTCCGCGCTCGACGTGTCGATCCGTTCCCAAATCCTCAATCTGTTGCGCGATCTGCAGCAACGGCTCGGGCTTTCCTACATCTTCGTCTCGCACGACCTTGCCGTGGTCAAGCACATCGCCGATCGCGTCGCGGTGATGAACCTTGGAAGCATCGTCGAGACTGCCGAGACACAGGCGCTGTTCGCAGCGCCCCGGCACCCCTATAGCCGCGCACTTTTATCGGCGATCCCCGTACCCAGGCCGCGGGCAAAGCGCAGTCGCATGCTCCTGCAGGGCGAGATGCCGAGCGCACTCAATCCGCCGAACGGTTGCCGCTTTCATACGCGCTGCCCGTTTGCGATCGATCGCTGCCGGATCGAAGCGCCGCAATTGATCGCCGATGCGTCAGGACACGCGACCGCCTGCCACCGTGTGGCAGAGCTGCCTCCGGCAGAAGCAATCCTCCCCTCCGACGGCGGTCTTTCGCCGGCGCTGGAGAAACTGGTGGCGGCCTTCAGCGGCGCAGAGGAAAGAGGCGTTGCATCCGGGGTTGGTGTGAATGGCGCCTAGCTGCAGGGCCGGCATTTGAACTGGAGACGAGTGCGATGAAAACCTTTCGCGTTTTGGCTTTGATGGCGGCGTTGCTTTTGCTTGGCGCGGAAGCGCGGGCGGAGACCACGCTGCGCATCGGTCTTGCCGAGGATCCAGACATTCTCGACCCGACGCTGGCGCGCACCTATGTCGGCCGCATCGTCTTCTCGGCCGTCTGCGACAAGCTGTTCGATATCGACGAAAAGCTCAATATCGTGCCGCAACTCGCGCTGTCGCACGAAACTTCCGCCGACGGCAAGGAAGTGACGATCAAGCTCAGGCCGGGCGTGAAATTCCACGACGGCGAGCCGCTCGATGCCGAGGCTGCAAAATTCTCGATCGAGCGGCATTTGACGCTGCCGGGATCGTTCCGAAAGCCCGAACTGGCATCGCTCGACCATGTCGAAGTCGTCGATCCCCTTACCATCAAGCTGGTGCTCAAGGCGCCGTTTTCGCCGCTGATCGCGCAGCTTACCGACCGCGCCGGCATGATGGTGTCGCCGAAGGCCGCGAGGGAAGCCGGCGACAAGTTCGGGCTGCATCCGGTCTGTGCCGGACCCTACAAATTCGTCGAGCGCGTGCAACAGGACCGCATGGTGTTCGAGAAGTTCGCTGACTACTGGAACAAGGACAACGTGTTTATCGACCGCATCGTCTATTTGCCGATCGTCGATGCAACAGTCCGGCTGGCCAACCTGAAATCCGGCAGCCTCGATCTGATCGAGCGCGTGCTTGCCACCGACATCAAGGACGTGCGCGCCGACAACAGGCTGAAGCTCTCCACAGCGATCGAGCTCGGCTATCAGGGCATCACGCTCAACATCGGCAACGACAAGGCCAAGGGGCCGCTCAGCCAGTCGGCGAAAGTGCGGCAGGCGCTCGATCTTTCGATCGACCGCGAAGCGATCAACCAGGTCGTGTTCAACGGCGAATTCATGCCGGGCAACCAATGGGTCAATCCGGAGCATCCCTATTACCAGAAAGCCTTCCCGATCCGCCCACGCGACGTGGAGAAGGCAAAAGTACTGCTCAAAGAGGCCGGCGCCACGCCGCCCGTATCCGTCGACTTCATGGTGCCAAAGGGCGCCGAGACCGAGGCGGTCGCGCAGGTCGTACAATCGATGGCGGCGGAAGCCGGCTTCGATATGAAGATCAGGGTCACGGAATTTGCGACCTCGCTGAAGCAGGCGGAAGCCGGCGAGTACCAGGCCTATCTGCTGGCGTGGAGCGGCCGCATCGATCCGGACGGCAATTCCTACGTGTTCCTGCACGGCAAGGCGCCGCAGAATTACAGCGTATGGGCCAATGCAGACGCCGACAAGGCGCTCGACGATGCGCGACTTGTGACCGACATGGCGCAGCGCAAGGCCATCTACGAGAAGCTGGCAAAGCACGAGCTGAATGATGAAGCCATTCTCTACATCTACCATCGCAGGATCCTGATCGCGCACACGACGAAGCTCGAAGGGTACAAGCAGATGCCTGACGGCCTGGTGCGCGTGGTCGGGCTCAAGCTGAAGTGAGGATATGCTCAACTTCCTCGCCCGCCGCATCGTGCAACTGATACCGACACTGTTCTTCGTGTCGATCCTGATCTTTTCGCTGCAACAACTGCTGCCCGGCGATCCGGCGCTGGTGATGGCGGGCGAAGAGCGCGATCCGGCCGTGATCGCGCAGATCCGCCAGCAGTACCACCTCGATCAGCCGATCCCGGTGCAATATGTCTATTGGGTCAAGGGCGTCCTGTCAGGCGACCTCGGCGAATCCCTGCGCATCAAGGTACCCGTGCGCGAGCTGATTGCGCAGAAACTGCCCGTGACCCTCCAACTCGCCTCGATGGCGATCGTGATCGCGTTCCTGATCGGCATCCCCGCGGGCATCGTTTCGGCCGTGAAGAAGGGCACCGCCTGGGACTACGGCGCCAATATCTTCGCGCTGTGGGGAATCTCGACGCCGAATTTCTGGCTGGGAATCCTCCTGATCTTCCTGTTCTCCATCAAGCTCGGCTGGCTGCCGGCGTCCGGCTACGTGCCGCCGTGGGAAAATCTTCGTGCAAGCCTTGCTTCCACCATCATGCCCGCTTTCGTGCTCGGCAACGCGATCGCCGCGATCCTGATGCGCCACACCCGCAGCGCCATGCTGCACGTGCTGGAGAGCGATTATGTCCGCACCGCCCGCGCAAAGGGGCTTTCCGAACGCTCGGTCATTCTCAAGCATGCCATGCGCAATGCGCTGACGCCGGTCATCACGCTGGGTGCGCTCGAGCTCGGCACGCTGCTCTCCGGTGCCGTGCTGACCGAGCAGATTTTCTCGATACCGGGTTTCGGCAAACTGGTCGTCGACGCCGTGTTCAACCGCGATTATGCCGTGGTGCAAGGCGTGGTGCTGGTGACGGCGACGATCTACATCACGCTCAACCTCGTTGCCGACATCGCCTATATCCTCGTCAATCCCAGGTTGAGGGGCTGAGGCACCATGAGCGAGGCCGCGCTGTCAGCCATCCCGCTTGCCGCCTCCGACGCCGAGCTGGAGACGCCTTCGCGGCGCGCGCTGCGGCGCCTGCTCGGGCGCAAGGGGGCGGTCGCGGGCCTGGTCGTGATCACGATGTTCATCGTCCTGGCGTTGTTTGCGCCGCTGATCGCGCCTTACGATCCCATCGCAACGAGCTGGACGCTGGTGCGCAAGCCACCCTCCGCATTGCACTGGTTCGGCACCGACGATCTCGGCCGCGATATCCTCGCCCGCGTCATCTACGGCGCGCGCGCATCGCTCCTGGCCGGCGCAATCTCGGTCGGCATTGCGCTCGCCATCGGCGTGCCGCTCGGGCTTTTGTCGGGCTATCGCGGCGGATGGGCCGACGCGTTGATCAGCCGCATTACCGACGCGATGCTGGCCTGTCCGTTCCTCATTCTCGCCATCGCGCTTGCCGCTTTCCTCGGCCCAAGCCTCGGCAATGCGATGATCGCGATCGGCATTTCCGCCACTCCGATCTTCATCCGCCTCACGCGTGGCCAGGTCATGAGCGTGAAGGTGGAGGATTATGTCGAGGCCGCACGCGCCGTGGGCAATCCGCCGCGGCGGATCGCGCTGGTCCATATCCTGCCGAACATCATGCCGGCGCTCCTGGTGCAGGCGACGCTGTCGATTGCGGCCGCGATCATCGCGGAAGCCGCGCTCTCGTTTCTCGGACTGGGACAACAGCCGCCCTCGCCCTCCTGGGGCAGCATGCTGAACGCCGCGCAGCGATTCCTCTCGAACGCGCCCTGGATGGCGATCTGGCCGGGACTTGCCATCTTTCTGGTGGTGCTGTCGTTCAATCTCGTGGGCGACGGATTGCGCGATGCGCTCGATCCGCGCGGACGCTAGCGCCTAGATCACGATCTCCCGCATCACGCGGCGGCAATCCATCTCAAATTCGAGATCGATCACGGGCGGGCGGGCGAAATGCCAGGTCAGGCCGGGTCGGGTCGCGCCGCGGCGGACCAGTTCTTCGACAATCACCGGATGGAAATCGTGCACCGTATAGGCCTGGACGGCCGTGGCGTCTTTCCATCCGAAGCCGAACTCCTCCATACGGCTTTCCTGCTGCCGCGTCGTGAAGCGGACCTTTTCTTTCAATCCCTCGGGGCTCAGATCGCGGTAACGCACAATGCGCTCCGCGTAACTTCCGCTGCCACCGCCAAGCTCGGCGCCGCCGGCGATGACAAAGGTCGATGTCGCGCCCCGGCTCGGACGCGTAAAGGAAAAGGCGTAGAACGATGGCTCGGCGGGAGGATCAATCTCGGGGCAGACATTGCTGCGCGCGACCGGATTGGTGCTGCCGCCGTCGTAAATGCCCCACTCGGCGAGCGTCTTGACGTAGTGCTGGTTGAACTTGAAAAACCCGTCCTCCGTGAACGCCGCCGGCGACCGCAGCTCGCAGGCGCAAAACGACGTCAGCGGCCGTCCCGCCGCCTGGATATATTTTGCGATCTGCGCAAATCCTTGCCCCAGCGGCAGCAGTCTGTCGAACCGCACGCGCTCGATCTCATAGCCGCGGTCCGCCGCGGCGCCGCTCGAATATTGGAACACGGCCGGAATGAACCGGTAGTTGCCGGCGGCAAAATCGCGCGTCATGTCGGCTTGTCCTGCGTTACTCGAGTTGCATGCAGACGCCCTTGGCGCCGTTCAGCAGTCGCTTGAGATGGAAGCCCGCCAGCGGATCGTCGGCGTGCAGGCCAACCAGCGCGGCGAAGGCCGGCATCGCCGTCGCGTCTCCCGCCTCGAGCTTTGCGAAGGCTTCCGAATATTGCGTGATCGCCGGCGTCTTGAAGGCCTCGCTCACCAGCGGCTCATAGGCGCGAAGCGGCTCGCTCCGCCCGCGCAGGATGAGATCGCCGACCGGCCTGCCCTGAAAATTCTCCGCCCGCTCGGCAACCGTCGCGCTGACGCAGATCCTCGTCCCCAGGAACTTGTTGGCCGATTCCAGCCGGGCGGCGATGTTGATGGTGTCGCCATAGGCCGTGTAATCGAAGAACCGACTGCCGCCGAAATTTCCGACGAGTGCCGGCCCCGCGTGAACGCCGATTCGGGTCACGCCGAAATTCACACCCTTGGCCTTCCAGCGCTTGCGAAAATCCTCCGCCCAGGCATCGAGCGCATGGGCACAGCCGACCGCGCGCGAGGCGAAATCCGGCTGGTCGCCGGGCGCGTTGAACAGAACCTGGATGGCATCACCGATGATCTTTGCCACCGTGCCCTCATGCGAGAAGATAACGTCGGTCATGCCGCCGACATACTCGTTGAGCAGCTTGCCAAGAACCTCAGGCGCCGCGCTCTCGACCAGCGAGGTGAACCCGGTGATGTCGGTGAAGATCGTGGCGACGTCGCGCCATTGCACCTCCATGCCGTCGTCTTCGCCGTTGCAAGAAGCAAGGCGGCTTGCGAGCTGCGGCGAGAAATAGCGCGACAGCGACGCGTGCGCCCGCTCCGCCTCGGCCTGCCGGCGGCGCGCCTCGCGCAGCACCTCGATATGGCGGATGGTCTTGTCGATCGTGGTTTCGAGATCGCCGAAATCGATCGGCTTGGTCAGGAAGTCGAATGCGCCGCGGTTCATCGCGGTGCGGATGTTGTTCATGTCGCCATAGGCGGAAACGATGATGGTCGACTTCTTGTCCTCGCCCTCCTGCAATCTCTGCAACAGCGACAGGCCGTCCATCCGCGGCATGTTGATATCTGACACCACCATGTCGACCTGATGCCGCTCGAGCGATTCCAGCGCCTCGACGCCGTCATGGGCGAAGATCACCCTTACCGCGCCCTCGCGGATCTGCTTGCGGAATTTCTGCAGGACCAGCGCCTCGAGGTCGGGCTCATCATCGACAAACAGAATGGTCGCCATCATGCAGCCTGCTCGAGCCTGGTATCGATCTCCTGACGCAGGACGACAAAGTCGATCGGCTTGGTCAACAGTCCCTCAGCGCCGCGCTCGATCGCTTTCCTGCGTGTCTCCGGATCGCCATAGGCGGTGATCATGATCACGGGCACGTCCGGACGCCGCGCCCGCACCTCGGGCAGCATCTCGAGCCCGCTCATGCCGGGCATATTGATATCAGACAGGATCAGGATCAGCGAGGGCTCTCCGATCTCGACCGCCCGCTGAAGCGCGGCCGGCGCCGAAGGTGCGAATTCCATCTGAAACCTGCCCGTCCGCAGGTCGCGCCGAAACTGTTGGCGAAATAGCGCCTCCACGTCCGGCTCATCGTCGACGACGAGGATATAAACGCTCAATGCGTGCCTCCAGTATTTCCCTGTGCTGCCAGGGTACGCGGCAGCGTAATAATGAATTCAGTAAAGACGCCCGGTTCGGTTTTTACGTCGATCTTGCCGCCATGTTGTTTCACGACGATGTCGTGGCTCATCGACAGCCCAAGCCCGGTTCCCTCGCCGGCCGGCTTGGTGGTGAAGAACGGATTGAACATTTTTTCCTTGACGTCCTTGGGGATGCCGATTCCGTTGTCGCGAATTCTGATTTCGACCCTGCTGCCGAGGCTCTTGGTCGCCGCGCTCAGGGTCGGTTCAAAGCCGTCACCCGCGGTCTCCTTGCGTTTGGTCGCGGCGTAAAAGCCGTTGGAGATCAGGTTGAGGAAGACCCGCGTGATTTCCTGTGGATAGAGATCGATCATGCCGGCGTCGGGATCGAGCTCGCGTTTGAGCGTGATGTTGAAGCCGCTCTTTTCCGCCCGCGCGCCGTGATAGGCAAGATTGAGGCTCTCCTCGACGATCGCATTGATGTCGGCCGGGCGACGCTCGCCGCTCCCCTCGCGCGAATGCAGGAGCATGTTCTTGACGATGGAGTCGGCACGCTTGCCGTGCTGCACGACTTTTTCGAGATTGCCCTTGAGCATATGGGTGAGCTCGTCGATTTCCTCGCGTGCCTTTTCGTCGATCCCGGCGGACTTCAGCACCTCGTTCAGTTCATCGATCAATTCCGTCGACAGCGCCGAGAAGTTGTTTACGAAGTTCAGCGGGTTCTTGATTTCGTGGGCGATGCCCGCAGTGAGCTGACCGAGCGAAGCGAGCTTTTCGGTCTGGATCAGTCGGTCCTGTGCGGTGCGCAGATCGTCGAGCGACCGCGACAATTCCTGCGTACGTTCGCGCAATTCGTTGAGCAGGCGCGCATTCTCGATCGCGATCACGGCCTGGTTGGCGAAGTTAGCCACCAGTTCGGTCTGCTTGTCTGTGAACGGTTTCACTTCCTGACGGAAAATCGTGATCGAGCCGATCAGTTCGTCTTCCTTGAGCATGGGCACGATCACCAGCGTGCGGGCGCCGGCAAGATCCGAAAGTGCGCGAACATTGGGATTGCCCTCGATATAGGGCGCCTGCGTCCGGATGTCGTCGATGTGGACAGCCTCATGGGTCCTTTCGACCGTGCCGAGCCCGCCTTCGGGATGCGGCCGAATGAGCTTGTAGAGCTGGGTGTCCACATAGGCTTGCGGCGCGTTGTAGAGCGCGACGGTCCGAAAGCCGCCGTTTTCGTACAGGGTCATCGTTCCAAATTTTGCGCCGCAGATCCGGGTCGCATTCTCCAGCATCTTCTGGAAGACGGGCTCGAGATCGCCGGTGGACGAGCTGATGGTTTCGAGAACCTCCGAGGTCGCCGTCTGCTGCTGCAACGTTTCCCGCAATTCCGAGGTGCGCTGCTCGACCTTGTTCTCCAGGTCGGCATAGGATTCCTGCAACCGCGCGCCCATGTCATTGAACTGGTTTGCAAGCCCCTCCAGCTCGTCGCCGGTCTTGATCGAGATGCGCTGCGCAAAATCGCCGCCGCCGATGCGCTCGGCGCCGGCACGCAAGGCCTGGATCGGTCCGACCATGCGCCGCGCCAGGAAGATCCCTGCGAGCACCGCGAAGAGCGAGGCTGCGAACAGCACAACGGCCAGGCGCTGCAGCGCCGCGTACAGCGAGGCATAGGCCTCTTCCACCGGCAACTCCACGAACATGGTCCAGCGCAAGGGTTGGATCGGTGCAGACGCGGTGAGCACCTCCTGACCCTGGATATTTTTCGCGCCTTCGAGCGACTCGGACGTCGTGTCGCCGCCGGCCTGCGCCGCCTGCACCTGCGGAAGCTTGGACATGTCGGTGTTGCGCAGCACCAGGCTGATGTCGGGATGCGCGATCAGGCGGCCTTGCGAGCCCACCACATAGGCGTGGCCGTGCTCGCCGACCTTGATCTGGGAGACGACGTCCCAGATCAGTTTCAGATTGACTTCGGCGATGCTGACTCCGGCGTCCTTGCGCGTGCCGGCCAAAGCGAGCGTCATATAGGGCTCGGATTCGCGGCGGAAATAGACCGGCCCGTAATAGACCTTGTGCGCGACGGCCTCGGTGAACTTGGGGTCCTTGGAGAGGTCGAGGCCGCTGTCGACAACGTCCATCGCAAGGCGGGAAACCCGCAACCGCTCCTTTCCGGTCGAATCGACCTGAGCGAGCTCCGTGATCGCCGGAACCTGACGGAGCAGCCGCAGCGCGTCGAATCGCCGCTGCTCGATCGAGCCCGCAGACCATGGCAACTGAGTCGTCCAGCCGAGCTGGCTCTCGATTTCCTTGATGAACTGACTGATCTTGGCCGCCGCAGCTTCGGCCTGCTCGTGCTGAATCCGGATCAGGGCCGCCTTGTGCTCGCGGTAATAAAAGAAAACCTCGAAAATGCCGTTGGACAGCAGGGCGATACCGACCACCGCGACGAACAGCGCGACGTATTTCGTGAACAGCCGGCTGCGGATCTTGCCGCGCGACGACGCCGCTGCGGGCGCCGCGGGGGCGATCGCCGGCGCCGCCAGCGTCCTGCCCTGGGGCGTGTCGGGGTGGAGGGAAATCGTCATCGGGCCTCAATTTAGCAAGAAGGCCCGGGCTTGTCTCTTGCCGCGGTGCGGAAGATTACTCGATGACCTCGTCCGCAAGGGCCAGGAGGGTCGGGGGCATTTCCAGGTCGGCGGCCTTGGCCGTCTTGAGGTTAACGACGAAGAGGTAGCGGGTCGGCTGCTCGAACGGCAGGTCGGCAGGATTGGCCCCTTTGAAGATGCGGTCGACCAATGCCGCCGCTCGCTGGAACGATTCCGCCAGATCGGGCCCGTAAGACATCAGCCCGCCATCGCGAACGTAAAAGTCATATTCATAGATGGCCGGCAGTCTTCTGGTTGCTGCGAACTCAAACACACGCTTGCGGTTGAGGGTCGTCAGCGCGTCCGCGACCATCAGGATCGCGTCGGGCGGATCGTCCTTCATGACCGTGAATGCCTCGTTGAAATCGTCCGGCTCGCGGACGCCGAGGGCCTGTACGGTCACGCCAATCGAGCGGGCGACCTTCGCGGATGTCTCGTAGCGCAGGGTCATTCCGAGATCATCCTTGTTCCAGAGCATCGCCACCTTCTGCAACCTTGGCGACATTTCCTTCAGAAGCGATAGACGCTTGGTGGAGAGCGTCGTCGCCACGTCCGAAATGCCGGTTATGTTGCCACCCGGGTGAGACAGGCTTTGGATCAATTTGGTCTCGACAGGGTCGCCAAGACCGACCGCGCCAACCGTCGGAATGCCGATCGATTTCGCCGCGACGGCCGCAGGATAGCCTGCGACGACAAGGGCATCGACATGGCTTGCCTTCAACTCCTGCAGCAGGGAGGGGATTTTCGCGGCATCGCCGGCGGCACCGCGCGCATCGATCGTGAGGTTTTGACCGACCACATAACCAAGCTCCGAAAGCGACTTGATCAGCGCCTTTCCAAGCGGGGTGGTGTCGCTCATCGGCAGGGCGGCACTCAGCGTCCCGAGCCGATAGGTTTTGCCTGTCGCTTGCGCTGCCGCAGTCCGCGGAAGAGCCAGAACGGCTCCGCCCAGAACCGCCAAGAATTCGCGTCGTTCCATTGCAGCACCCCGTTCCCGGCGCGGCCGAGGCGGCAGCGCCGTTCCAAAAACAGGATATTACGAGCAGCAACGTCCGACCATGCCGGCCATGCCCTGCCTAACCCAAAATTGATCAGGTCGGCTTGAGCTGCCGGGACAGATCGTATTCGGCGATCTGGCGGGTTCGCTCCGATCCCGCCTTCGCCTGGTGGTCGGTCGCCAGCGTCACGTAGACGGCCGGCAGCACGAACAACGTGAACAGCGTGCCGATCGACATGCCGGCAACTACGACGAGCCCGATCGAGAAACGGCTTGCGGCGCCGGCGCCGCTCGCGGTCAGAAGCGGGATCAGGCCGGTCACCATCGCTGCCGTCGTCATCAGGATCGGACGCAGCCGGATACGTGCGGCCATCTCGATCGCAGAGCGCCTGTCCAGTCCTTCGTTAAGTTGAAGCTCGTTGGCGAACTCGACCATCAGGATGCCGTGCTTGGTGATCAGCCCGACCAGCGTCAACAGTCCGACCTGGGTGTAGATGTTCATCGTCGCCACGCCGAAGAACAGCGGGATCAGCGCGCCGACGATCGCCATGGGAACGCTGATCATGATCACCAGCGGATCGCGCAGGCTTTCGAATTGCGCAGCCAGCACAAGGAAGATGATGATCAGCGCAAAGCCGAACGTGATCGCAAGCTGATTGCCTTCCTGAACGTATTGTCGGGAATCGGCGAGATAATCGTGACTGAAGCCGGCCGGCATCTTCTTCGCCTCGCCTTCGAGGAAGTCGACCG
>Ga0306922_10005082_pt1 | contig 12535 bp, 8 predicted proteins | sample sta12Cox44000082_FD_203758 | JGI IMG/M metagenome (GOLD analysis project Ga0306922, IMG submission 203758) | Lab enrichment of tropical soil microbial communities from Luquillo Experimental Forest, Puerto Rico - statoxic.12C.oxic.44.000.082 (v2)... | ecosystem: Environmental > Terrestrial > Soil... | reverse complement strand
CAGCAGCTTGTCTTCCGAAGTGGCTTCTTTCAGAACGGTCACTTCGCCCTTGCGGTGGAACATCCAGCCTACCGCACCCGCTTCGGCCATGTTCCCGCCGTTCTTGCTCATCAGGTGACGGAATTCTCCCACAATCCGGTTGCGGTTCGTCGTTACGACCTGAATCAACATTCCAACGCCGCCCGGGCCGTAGCCTTCGAACATCGCTTCCTCATACTGTTCGCCCTCAAGCTGGCCTGTCCCTCGCAGGATTGCCCGCTCGATGTTTTCATTCGGCATGTTCTCGTTTTTCGCTGCCGCAATCGCTGTCCGCAACCGCGGATTTGAGTTGGGGTCTCCTCCGCCGATTCGCGAGGCGATCGTGATTTCTCGGATGATCCGCGTGAACACGCGCCCCCGCTTCGCGTCGGTCGCGGCTTTCTTGTGCTTGATTGTTGCCCACTTTGAATGCCCAGACATGACAATTCCTCTCTTCTAGCCCGTGGCCTCCTCGGCCGCCTCAATTTTTTAGTTGGCACCCCGCCACTGCCAAGGAATGGACGCGTGGCTCATTCTACCTGCATTGCGGGGTCACCTGTGCGGAGACCTACGGTGTACCACCAAATACCCTGGTCCCTACTGCCCCTGGGACTCGCCGGAACCTAGGCATTCTAGCACACGTAAACGCCCTCGGTAACCGTGCCGCCTTTCCCCTAAAACGCCCACGTCTTCGTAGGGGCGCAGCACCTGCGCGGCTACTTCCCCCTTTTGGTCCCCTCCGGTCTCTCCGGTAATTCCTTGCCGCCGGTTTCCGAGTACCTTCGTGAGCGTTTTTCTCGCGTGTTTTCCTTGAGCGTCCCAGGGCGCTTCCGGTTCTGGTACGTTTGCGCCCACCGGAATGAACCATTTCAACCAGCGAGAGAACCTCACAAACTCCGGAGCGCCGCGTGCCTTTCTGTGACTCACGAACGGCGGTATGGTAAAGGCGCTTTTCGCTCGGGGTGCTGGTTCAACAGGCCAACGTGCTTTCGCCCCTCTGTCGCGGTTCCAATCTATATCGCGGTGAAAATCAGCGCTAGCCTTTCATCCTCGCCAGCACCGCCTTCCGTGTGGCCTCGAGCGTAAATTCCAGCGTCTCCTTCGGAATTGCCGTTACAAACGGTTCGATAAGCCACCCCAGTCCCGTCGGAATGTCTCGCGTCAACGTCACCACTTGGTTCTGCACGTAAACGCCGCCATCCCGCTCTTCCATCCGCCACCACGTCTCCATTCCCCACAAAAATCCGTTGTCCTCTCCCGGCGCGTTTTCCTTCTCTTGCGGACTCCCCGCATCTTCCACTTGCGCGATGCGAACCGCAGAACTCCGGCTGTGCTCTCGCGTCTCAGAATCCCGGTAATACGTCACCTCGTGTTCCGTATCGAGCACCACGGTCACGACCTTGTGCCGCCGGAACCTCAAAAACACCCGGTAGTGATCCCCGTCGTGCGACTCGATCCTCGCTCTCTCCACATCCGGCGCGTAATAACTCGCCTGATGATCGTAGTCTTCAAGCACCCTCAACACGTCCCCCAACTTCGCCCCCGGCACAAACACGATTCCTTTCCAGTCGTGGATCATTCCGCCGGGAGTCCCCGCGCTTCCTCCGCCTTTGTTCCCGCCGACTCGCCCCATCTCGACTTCCCCGCGCATCAGCTCGCTGAACGCCGCCTTCCGTTCCTGCTCCGGCAGGCCGTCTACCCACAGGAACGGTCCACGGCTCAGCGATTCGTTGTTCGCCGCATCCGTTCCGGCCACATACGCCTGAAACGCGCGAAGGGTCGCGACACGAAGCGAATAGAATCCCCGCGCCTCTTTACTTCCCGCCGCCAGGAACAATCCATTCAGAACGAGCAAGCCCGCCGCAAACCTTGTCGCCATCCTGTCGGGAAAACCCTTCATCCGTCCCCACTTGCCATCGTTCAGCCTTTTGCTCCCACTCGCAAGCCCTCAGAAACAGCGTGATTTGCGCTTGTGCCTCTTTGATGGATGCAACCGTTGTGCCGAAGGGGCACTTCTTCAAGGCCAGCGACAGGCTCGTCTCTTTTCAGAATGCACTGCAGGCAGGTTTTTTTTGGTGGGTTGGGAAGCTCGCACACGGCTCCTTGCGGAACCGCTGTCCCCGCGCGGCCCCCAACCCATCGTGACTACATCCTAGAAACTGGTTCCCGTCCTTCCAATGGCCCGATGGCCCCACGGAGCGGGTACGCCGGTCTTAGTACCTTCGCCCCATTCCGAGCCTTTCCCGTGTGCCTTATCCATAACCAACGGAATCAGCTTATTAATGGCCTTCTACTTTTTCCTGCCCAGTGATTCTCGGCAGGTTCTCGCGCATCCACGGCTCCCATCAGGCCAGGTTTGATTGGTAACATTCGGGGTGGCGGGCAGCGTTGCGCCAGCGCAACCAGCGGCGCAAATCCACTGGTGAGAAACCCGCTGCGGTGGGAAAATTTTACTGCTCGGAACGAAACTTTCTAGGTATTGCGAGGTGCTCTGAACCGCGATTCGGGGTTTGCTTTTCGCAAGTCAACGGCCACGAGTCACCGGTGACTGCCTTCTCTTCTCCCTGCTGTCAACTGTCAGCGAAAAACGGTGAACTCTTTACTGTTTCTGCTTCGCGGGCAACTTCCCGCTCAACGCCGTATTCCCATTCAATAACCGCAACGTGATTTCTTTTGTCTGACCCTTCCTCAGCGGAATATTTCTCTCCCAATCCGAATACGCCCCGTTCGCTGACGCCCTGATGTCGTACGAATCTTGCTTCAATCCCGTGATCAGGTAATGGCCCTTTGCGTCCGTGTGCACTGCTCTCGGTTTCATCCCCGCCGATGATTGACACGTCACTGCTGCAGCCGGCACCGGCTTTCCATCGGCGCCCAGAACCATCCCTTTGATCGTCACCGCGTCCTTCTTCGACGTCTGTCCCGGCGTGCCGCTCGCGCACAATGCCATCGCCATCACGATCGCTCGAACCACTCCGCCTCTGATCATCTCCGCTCTCCCTTTCGACCTCTTTCAGTCTAGCCTTCCTTTCCTCGTGCCTCGCCCCACGTCTCCCGCGCTGTGCCCCGCCATCAACCTGTCATCCCGTACAGGCCTCTTCCCGTCGCGCCGGCAAGCACTGTTGTCCTACGGGCGCATTTGCGCACGAAGGGTCTCAAAGAAATGTCTGATTGATGGTCCAATCTGCTTCAGGTCGGAACTTTCTCAACCGGCTACGAACCGCTTTCAGCCTCACCGCAGCTTCAAATCCACCGCATACACATCCACGTCCCCATGATCTGCCGTCACGTACACCGAACCGTCTGGACTCAACCCCGTGAAAATCGCGCGCGCCGCACCCGTGCTCAGCAAATCCCCTAACCGCACCACGCGTTCCGCCTCGCGTTTCGCCATGGGCACGCGGAATATCGACTCTTCCAGCTCATCCGTGTCCTGGTAATACAGCGCGTCACCCGCCGGCGACCATCGCAGCGCCGACGGAAAGTTCGCCTCCGCCACCACAGACCATGTCTCCGCTTTGCAGTCGTACAAAAACACTTGCTTCTTCTTCGGATTCAACGCCGCGATGTACCTTCCGTCCGCCGACCATCTCGGCTCCAGCAGCCCTTCGGAATTCGGCAGCCTCGAAATCTTCCCGCTCTCCAGATCGAAAATCCGTATGTCCGGCTCTCTTTCAGACTCCATTTCCTGCACGTCCAGCACAATCTGCCTTCCGTCTGTCCTCCAGTCCCCGGAAACAGACGCCCACTTGTTGTTCGAAGGCAAAACGCTCTTCGGCGCTCCTCCCTGCGCCGACACCACGTACAGCCGTGGTTGCCGGTCCAGCAGAAAACCCGTGAACAGAATCTCCTTCTGGTCCGGAGACCAGTGCGGCGCAAACGCACCCGTCGCTCCCGCCGTTAACTGCATCCGGCTGCTCCCGTCGATCCGGCTCTTCCACAGCGTCCCGTTCTCCCGCGCTGCGTACACCACCCACTGCCCGTCCAGCGAAAAATCCATGTCCGTCGCACCCGATTCCGCCAGCATCGCCGTCTTCGCCAGTGTTCTCGGGTCGATTCGCAGCAACTGGTATTCGTTGTGCGACCCGATTACAAATATCCGCGATCCATCTCCGGTTGATGTTGGGTGGTCGAAGGCAATCGGACCGCTCGTCAGTTGCACGGGATCCCGGCCGCGGAACAGCCCTCGATTCTCTTCCATCACCCATAAGTTCGCGTGTGTATCCACCGCCAGGCTCGCCCGCAGGTCCACTCCCGACGAGAACGCGAAATAGCGTCCGCCCGCCAGCCACGTCCCGCTGCCTTCATGCGGTCCACGCTTTCCTTCCGGCAATACCTGCCTCAACGACGACCGGTCCGCCCCGATTTCCCACATCGAATCCGTGCCCTCGATCAGGTCCGTTTGCGTGAACCTCAGCCGCCGTCCGTCCGGCGACCACACCAGCGCATGCGGCGCCGGATGAAACCGCGCTACCTCTCTTATGTGCCCTCCCTCTGTATCCGCGGTCTGTATGCTTTCTCCCTGCACGAATGCGATCTGGTCCCCGGTCGGGGACCACACCGCTTCCTGCGCCGTTACGTCTCCGAGCCGTCGCGGCGCTCCCCCTTGCACCGGCCACAGCCAAAGCGCCGTTTCTTCCCCGCGATGCGTCAGTTGTCCGATCAGGAATTGCGAATGATCCGGCGACAAATCAAATATTCTCGTATTGTCAAATGGCGTTGGTGTTCTCTGGATGCTCCCGCCTTCCACCGACGTTTGCATCAGGTTCCACCCCGTGACATCCCGCACCACAAAATAAATCCGGCTCCCGTCGGTAACTAGTTTGCCCCACGGATCCACCTGCCCGGAGTGCGTCAGTTGCTGCACCGCCTGTACCCGCGGTTCCGGCCTTGGCCACATTCCATACGTCAGCAGTGCCGCCACTCCCGCGAGAATCGCCAGCGCTTCCCACCAGTGCCGGCCGAGCCTCTTTTTTTTCGCTCCTTCCTTCGGCAGCCCCTCCTCTTCGCTCCCTCTGTCGATTTCTTCCCTGGCTTCGGGTTCCCCAAGCACTTCTTCCTGGCTCTCGATACGTATGGCCGTCGTAATCGTCGGGTTCTGCGCTACCAGTTCCACCGGTGCGATGAACCGGTATCCGCTTCTCGGCACCGTCTCGATGAACACGGGATTGTCCGCGCTGTCGTTCAGCGCGGCGCGCAGCTTCATCAGTGCCGTGTTCATGCTCCCGTCAAACTCAACATACGTGCCGTCAGGCCAGATTTTCCTACGCAACTCCTCCCGCGTTAACACCTCTCCCCGCGCTTCTAACAACAACGCCAAAATCCGAAACGGCTGCTCCTGCAGCTTTACCGCCGCTCCCTGCCGCGTCAGCCTCCCTGATTCCAAGTCGGCCTCGAATAGCCCGAACCGGTAGGTTCGCTGTCCTACTGTTCCTGTCGGTCTACTGTCCACGGTGCTCCTTCGAATGCTCGGAAGGCGGCGTGATCTTACAACAAAACTCGAGTTGATAAAAGAAGATAACTTTCACTAAAAACTGGAGTTAGTAGTTCATAAAAGAGTTCGTTTGACGTCATCCCGCTCTTACCCCATCCTTCCTGCGGTTACATTGATCGCCCTCGCTTGGTACCCCAAATGCTCGGCTGCGGGCGGCACCAAAATAGGGGGCAGGCTCCACGGCACGCCCCCACTCTGAACCACCGGGATTGTCCGCGTCCTGTGTCCTCCGTCAGCAATACTGGACACGGACGCGGCTACTCCCAAACACTCACCGGGGCTCTTTCCAGGTAATATTTCCACGGTTCAGTACTTTCGTCAGCGCTCGCTTCTTGCCCTTCCCTCTCTTTCCGTGGTCACTTATCTCTTTCATTCTTCAGATTTTTACGCGCAAATCCTTTTTTTTACCCTCTTTGGCTCTCCGCTTGCCCTTTGTTCCTTGACCCAGTCGAGATCGTTGCCTTGGAGGTTTGCTCTGTCATGCGATTCCGAACTGCGCTATCCTTGGCCACGCTCTTTCTGGTCTGCTTCACCGTCGCCGTCTGGCGCTCCCGCGCCCGCATCAATGATGAAGATCCGGCGCCTGAGATTTAGTCTGTATCTGGAAAGATCGCCTCTGTCGGTGACGCCGAATTTACTCTCGATCTCGGCAAAGGCCGCGATCCAGAGAAGTTAAAGTTCCTCATCGACTCGGAAACTAGAATGGAAGGCAAGCTCGCGATCGGTGCTAACGCCACGGTTGACTATCGCACCGTCGGGAGCAACAACTTTGCCACTCGCGTCGTGGTCAGGTCCGCTTCCGGACTGCGCGCTGAGTAAAGGAATTGCTCTTGGCCACGGGCCAAGGCTTCGCTCTTCGATCATCAACTTCGCCGAGCGACCCCGTCCCGCACCGGTTTTCTTGCGTTTAGCTGGCCTTCTTGGTTGGCCGGGCGGCTCACGCGCCAGAGAGCTTGTTTCGTTTCGTCTGAAGTGGAAACACCGTGCTTTGATTCTCGCGTTTTGCGAATAAAAACTTTATGCGTACCACCCTCAAACTCGTTCTCCCGCTCGCTATAAGCGTGCTCTGCGTTTCGACCGTCTACACCGTCTATCAAGTGCGCACCGAGCGCCGCAATCTTCGCAACGATCTCTCGCATCGCTCGGCCGTTCTTGCCGAAAACCTCCAGGAAAGCCTCGAATCTTCTTCCGGGCGCGCCAATGACCGTTCCTTGAATCACATTGTGGAGCGCTACGGCCAGCGCGAGCACCTGGTCGGGGTCGCCGTCTACGACGCTGACGGAAAGGCCATCGCCATCACTCCCGGTCTTTCCTCCACTTTTGCCAATCGTCCCGCACAAGCCACTCGCGCCGTCAAAATCGACGATGGCGTCGGCGATTTTCCCGATGTCAGTGGTTCTCCCCTTCACATCTACGCTCTACCTCTTCATCACAACGGGCAGGTCAACGGTTCTCTCGTCGTTGTTTTCGACACCCGGTTCATTGAGTCCCGCCTCGAGCACACCCTGCGCGACGCTCTCGTCAACACTCTCGTCCAGACTCTTCTTATCATCGCCTTTGCCTTTCTTCTCGTCCGATGGACCTTCGCTTCCCCGCTGGCTAAAATGGCCAAGTGGCTCCGCACTCTTCGTGACGGCTCGCCCGGAACGCCCCCGGCTCTCCCTCAGGGCGAAATCTTCGATCAGCTCCACACCGAAGTCCGCCATCTGGCTCGCGATCTCAGTTCCGCTCGCGCCGCCGCACGCGAGGAAGCGCAGCTTCGCGAAACTCAGTCGGCTTTGTGGACCTCGGACCGCCTCCGCGTCAGCCTCGAGTCCAAGCTCCATGGCGACTCCCTTTTTGTGGTCTCCAATCGCGAACCCTACATGCACGTTTTCAACGAAAGTGACGGCTCCATCCGTTTGATCGTTCCCGCCAGCGGCCTCGTCACCGCGCTCGAACCCGTTCTTCAGGCCTGCCACGGCACCTGGGTCGCCAACGGTTCCGGTAACGCCGACCGCGAGGTCGTTGGTGAACACGACCGCATTGAGGTTCCTCCCCATCACCCCACCTACACACTCCGCCGCGTCTGGCTTTCCGAGGAGGAAGATCGCGGCTACTACGAAGGCTTCTCGAACGAGGGTCTCTGGCCTCTCTGTCACATCGCGCATACCCGCCCACTCTTTCGCCCCGAAGACTGGCTTTTCTACCAGCGCATCAACCGCCGTTTTGCCGACGCCGTTCTTGACGAGATGTCCGGCACTCCCTCGCCGGTCCTCTTCGTTCAGGACTACCACTTCGCGCTTCTCCCCCGCATGGTCAAGGAAGCGCGCCCCGACGTGCGTGTCGCCGTTTTCTGGCATATTCCCTGGCCCAATCCCGAAGCCTTCAGCATTTGTCCCTGGCAGCGCGAGCTCGTCGAAGGCCTCCTTGGCGCCGACCTTGTCGGCTTTCACGTGCAGACCCACTGCAACAATTTTCTTCAGACCGTTGACCGCGCCCTTGAAGCCCTCACCGATTGGGCCCGCTTCGAGGTCAGCCGCCAGGGGCACGTCACCCGCGTCCGTCCCTACCCCATCAGCGTCGCCTTCCCTCAGGAAGGCGAGTCGGCTCACATCGTCCGCATCACCGGAGAAGGCCGCGCCGCTCTCTTCGCCGAGATCGGTGTCGAAGCATCGCTCCTCGGCGTCGGCGTCGACCGCGTTGACTACACCAAGGGCATCATCGAGCGTTTTCGCGGCATCGAGCGTTTCCTCGAACTCCACCCCACTTACCAGCGCCGCTTCACCTTTGTCGAATTGGGTGCTCCGAGCCGCACCGACATTCCCCGTTACCGCCAGTTTCTCGACGAGGTTTCCGCCGAAGCTGAGCGTATCAATACCCGTTTGCAGTCCGGGCGCTGGAAGCCCATCGTCTTTTTGAAACGCCATCACTCTCACGAGGAAATCGAGCGTTTCTTCCGCGCCGCTTCGCTCTGCATGGTCACCTCGCTTCACGACGGCATGAATCTCGTCGCCAAGGAGTTCATCGCCACGCGCGACGACAACAAAGGTGTCCTCATTCTCAGCACCTTTACCGGCGCGGCCCACGAACTTACCGACGCTCTCCTCGTCAATCCCTACGACATCGACCAGATGGCCAACGCCATCTACCAGGCCCTCGAGTTCGACGAATCCGAACAGGCCGCCCGCATGTCCCATATGCGCGCCATTGTCCGCGAACAAAACGTTTATCGCTGGGCCGCCAGCCTCATCTCCGACCTGGCCGAGATTCGCGTCGAAAAACCGCAGAACAGCGAGGTGGCCCGCGCCTCATGACCCCTCGCAGTCCCGGCCTTCTCCCCGAGCACTCGGCTGCTGTGTGTTTGCCGCACTCTCGTTCAACCGGCCGCCTATCCGTCGAGGCACAGGGTCGCTGGGCCCTCGGTCGGCAACCACTTCATCCGCCTTCATCAACGCACACGCTTAGAGGTTGCGGTAAGCGTCTGCCCGTCATTCCGGACGCGGTCCGCGAAGTGGGGACCGCCACCCCATCGCGCGAAGTCTGTGCCATGAGTCTCTCTTTCTCCCGCCCTTCGAGCAAAACACCGTTCCTCGCCTCGCATCCTCGCCGTAGCGAGATGCTCCCATGACCACCGCCGAAGCCCCTTTCGAATTCTTCACCGTCGCCTATCTCACCCGCATCGGAAACCACTCCGCTGGCACCCTAACCGAACTCCTCAACGGACTCGAGCACTGCACCGACGCCTCCATCTTCCATCACACCTATCAGACCCTCGGCACCCACCATTACCTCACCGAAGGCTTCTCGAACGACTTCGCCCAGTGGGTTCTCGCCGACGTTAATCGCGACGCCCTCGCCGAACAACTCGCCGCTCTCGATATCCGCGACTACACCTCCATCGCCGCTCTGCGCTCCGATCTCTACCGTATCGTTCGCGACTTTGTCGACGAGCATCCCGACTTTGCCCGCCAGGAAGCCCTCGAGCGCTTCTATTTCTGCGAAAGCCTTCAAGTCACTCTCCCCTTGGGCTTGACCGCCGCCAGTCTCGACGAATTCCATCAGGGCGTCACTCGCCTCAGTCACTCCGCCTTCTATTTCCACTTTATTTCCTCGCGCCTCCGCCTTCATCTGCGCACCAACGATTTCTCCCACTGGCTCGCCAATGCTCTTGGCCTCAAAACCCTCGCCGACAGCATCAACCGCATCGACGTCTACACCAACACCCTCGATAGCGCCCGCGCCAAGTTACTGCGCCTCATCGAACGCGAAAGGAGAAAGCATGACCACGGTGCAACTCGCGACGCGCGTCCCGCTGGATGACTACTCCGCCGTTATCAGTGCCGGCGAAGTCGACGAAATGCGCGCCCTCGCCAAACCGCTCGCGGGCCGCACGGTCCAGATGGTCAATTCCACCGCTGTCGGCGGCGGCGTCGCCGAAATGCTCAATCGCATCGTTCCTCTTGCCGAGGAACTGGGCCTCAACATCCGCTGGGAAGTCATGACCGGCGGCGACGACTTCTTCGAAGTCACCAAGGCCTTTCACAACGCTCTTCACGGCGAGTCCTATCATCCCGAGCCCGCTCACTTCGACATCTTTCGCGCCTACAACGAGCAAAATATCAGGCGCATCCCGCTCGACGCCGAATTCATCATCATTCACGATCCTCAGCCCGCCGGCTTCATCCAGGCCCGCAAGCAGAAAGCTGGCCACTGGATCTGGCGCTGCCACATTGACCTCTCCCATCCGAGCCCTTCTGTCTGGGGCTTCCTCGAGTCCTACGTCTCGCAATATGACGGCGCCATCTTTTCATCGCCCCAGTTCGCCCGCCAGCTTTCCGTCCCTCAGTACCTCTTCTATCCCGCCATCGACCCGCTGTCGGAAAAAAATCGCGAGCTCGAGCCGGAGTTCATCATGCAGGTCCTCACTCGCTATTCCATCGACCCGCTCCGCCCCATCCTCACGCAGATCTCGCGCTTCGATCGCCTCAAAGACCCCGTCGGCGTCATCCGCGCCTATCGCATCGTCCGCCGCTATTTCGATTGTCAGTTGGTGCTTGCTGGCGGTTCGGCCACCGACGATCCGGAAGGCTTCGAAGTCCTCAAGGAGGTCAAGCGCGCTGCCGAAGGCGACCCCGACATCAAAATCCTCGAGCTGCCCCCGTGGGCTCCCCTCGAAGTCAATGCCCTTCAGCGCGCCTCCACCATCGTCATCCAGAAAAGTCTGCGCGAAGGTTTTGGCCTGACCGTCTCCGAGGCCCTCTGGAAGAAAAAACCCGTCGTCGCTTCCGCCGTTGGTGGCATCCCGAACCAGATCATCCACAAACACACTGGCCTGCTCGCCCATTCCGTCGAAGGCACCGCCTACCAGGTTCGCTTTCTGCTTTCCCACCCCGAGATCGCCGCGCGCCTCGGCGAGCACGGTCACGCCCACGTCAAGGAGAATTTCCTCATCACCCAGAATCTCAAGCGCTACCTGACCCTGTTTCTTGCTTCGCATCGGGCCTTATAACTGTATAAGTATATAAAGCTATGCGGCGGGATCTTTTTTCTGGAAGTGGAAAGATGACAGAATGCCCCATCGCGCGCGGTTTCGCGCGATGAATCCCTCTTCGCCTTTGCAATCGCTCGGGTTTTTCCCCTTCCATATTTCGAACTTCCTTTGCCGCAGCCACGCTTCTGGGCCCCGGTAGGGCCCGCTTTCTGAGGCGGGCCGTTTTCCACGACGCTCTACCGCAACTCCCCCGGCTCGACCCCATTCTTGCTCGCTTCCAACTCCACCTCCTCCATCTTCGCCTCGAGCTTCCTCTTCTTCTCTTCCAACTGCTTCACCTGCTCTTCCAGCGGCACCATGTTGTAACCGTGGTTGATATTGATCCCGCCCGACGGACTCGGATTCTCCCCTTTGAAACCCTTCAATTGCTCGATGCGGCGGTCCGCCGCGGCAATTTGCTCCCGCAATTGTTGAATCTGATCCCGGTAATTTCGCACCATCTCCGCATGCGCTCCACCGGACTCCCCAGGCTCCTGCCGCGGGGCAAGCGAAGAGTTTCCTGCTTTCCCGTCGCCCACCACGGACACCTCTCCCTTCAGCGACCCGATTTCGTCGTTCGTCCACACCTTCTTGGGCTTCTTCTTTTCTGTTGTCGGGGTATTTTCCGCGCTTGTTTTTCCGCTCGTGCTTCCCGCTGAAGACGTGCTTGCCGCGCTCGAGCCGGTGGGCACCGTCGCTTTGCCGTCGTTCGAGTTTTGCGTTCCGGGATCCTGCGCGCTTGCCACGCCCGAGGACATAGCCAACAGCATTACTGCGAGCCAAGGGTGCATAGGACCTCCGTGCAAGCCATCCTGAATCTACTCCCTGCTCATTCTATCGGACACCCTTTCACGGATCCGACCGGCTTCCCCCTGTCTTGCCCAATTCGGCACGCACCACCTGCAACGCCTCCTTCGGCGGCCCCACTCTCTTGTACTTCGTATAAAACGTCCGCTCGTGTATCGAAAACGGGATCAAGTACTTTCGCCCGTCAAAATCATATTGCTCGAACGTCGGCTCCCAAACCCCCGGCGCCACCTCGTATCTTTCCTGCATGAAGTGGCTGCCCTTGTACACCTTCGCCAGAAACAACGCCAGCGACACATCCTCCGTTACAACTCCGTCGATCTTCGCCAGTTCCATGGCCTCCTCATCGATCCACAGCGTCCCTCGTACCTTCGTAAACAAAATCGTGTTCCGCGTTGTCGGCTTGTATTTCGGATTCGGCACCAGGCTGTACTTCGCGAGCGATCGTCCCTCTCTCGTCTCGTGCCCTTCCAGCCTGAAAATGAACGCATCGTGCGTCGCCTGGATCAATTCGAACCGCTCTTTTCGCTTGCGCTCGAATTTCGCGTACGCTTCCCTTTGTGCCGTGCCTTCTTCCGCGATCCAGCTCAGATATTTTTCCAGCTTCTCCATTGCCGCCTGCGTCGCTTCGCTTCCGGTTGACCCAGCCTCGCTCGGAAGCGGGATCTTGTCTACGCCCGCGCCCGTCGGGAACAGTCGCCACA
>Ga0306922_10005079_pt1 | contig 12538 bp, 12 predicted proteins | sample sta12Cox44000082_FD_203758 | JGI IMG/M metagenome (GOLD analysis project Ga0306922, IMG submission 203758) | Lab enrichment of tropical soil microbial communities from Luquillo Experimental Forest, Puerto Rico - statoxic.12C.oxic.44.000.082 (v2)... | ecosystem: Environmental > Terrestrial >... | reverse complement strand
CATCAGTAACGCCCCGACCATCAGCCAAGTCATCCCGGCGGTGGCCCGCATCGGTCAGCAGGTGATCGCGCACGGCACGAATCTCCATGCTGCCGCCGCGGATGACGCCGAGACAACGGTCACTGTCGGCGGCTTCCAGGCCGCTGTCGAAGAGGCGGATGTCCAGGCCGACCACGTAGTCTTCACCATCCCCGCACCCGTCGCCGGAACATATCCAAGCAACGGCCCAGTCGAGGTAAAAGTCACGACGGTCGCGGGTGCGACAGCGGTCAAGCCGAACGGCGTCGAGGTACTCGAAGACAAAATAAAGCTTACCGGCACCCACCCGACAACCGTTCCAGCAGGTCACAATTTCACCATATACGGCTCTGGTCTACTCGACGCCGCCGAGCTGACGCCGACTGGTCCTGCCGCCGGTGCCAACGGCCCCACAGTCACCCTTGTGAGTGGAGCGAGCACTGTGGATTGTGCCTATCCTAAAGGCGAACCTTCTTCCTCAGGCAATGACTCTCATATCACCGTGACAGTTCCCGGCGGTACGGCGGCAGGAAACTACAACGTCACGGTACAGCGCAACGGATTGACCGCGTCTGGGCCCCAGGTCTCCATAACGACCTGACCTCAGATCGCCTTACGGTTTGACGACGTAAATCGGATAGACAAACCCAGGCTGGGTATAGGTGATCAGGGCTACTGTAGGGCTCGGCGGCCAGCCGCTGAGCCCTCTATCCGGGAATACGTTGCCCTCATGCCTGGCCGCTGCTTGGCGGTGAGGAAAGGGCTTGCCCACCGTGATCACCGCCCGCCATACCGCCTCCGTCGCCGCGGTCAAAGCCCAGCACCCGGTAAGCGCGCTCTAGCGCAACTAGCAGGCAGTCCATCCGCAACGCGGTGATCGGCAGCGGCCCGCCGCTAGCACCCCTCCTGGCCGGGGCCGTCGCCTCCAGGCCCTGATCAAGCACGCCCTGCCCCGCGCGGCCAGCAGCCGCGCCGCGGCTTTCAGCAACTCCAGCTCCACGTCATCGTGCGCCGAGCCGATGGGCTCGATGTCGCGGGAGACGCGACCGTCACCCGCTCCATGTGGCCTCTCAAGACATAGGAATGACCCCGAACCCACACTTAGCGGGTTCGGGTTTTGAGTCTGCTTTGTCCCTGTCCGCATGGTGATGACGCGGTTGTGAGGACAGCGGGGCCGCAGGCGCGCTGCCATCAGGATGAGGGCCGGTCGGGCGCGTTGGTCAGCATGCGGCGCTATCGGGCCGGAACGGGTGGGACCGGCTCGTCTGGGATGTTCCGGGACGGGTAAGGCTTGGTGTGCGCCGGGCCGAACAGCGTGCCGGCCCTCTACCGGGCTATTCGTGCAGGCAGAGCGTTTGGAGACCTGGCCGGCCTTTAGGCTCGTCTGACACTGGGCGCGTCGGCCGGCATCTTCCCGTTCCTCGGATGGACGTCAGGTGGAGTTTTGGGCCTGTGCAGGGAGTCCGCATGGATTTATCCTGCGCTCATAATCCGCAGGTGGCGGCAGAAGGGCGAATGCCCACCGGTCGGCCGGCGCGGAGGGGGGCAGGGATGGAATCTTCAGCGGGACACGGCATGCCCGATGATGGGTCTGATTCTGGGATGGGGCAGGGGACACCTGCGGCAGGTCCGGATGTCGAATGGGCCATTTGCTGTTCGGGCGGCGGGATCCGTTCGGCCTCATATTGCCTCGGCGCGATGCAGGGCTTGGAGATGGGTGGGCTGCTCGACAAGGCGGGCCTGGTTCTGGGGGTGTCGGGGGGGAGCTATATCGCCGCCTCGCGGGCGCTGGTGGCCAATGGGCTGGAACGCCAGGCGCGGGCGCCGAGAGGGGCGGGTGGCGCGGCGTACGCGCCTGGCTCTCCGGAGGAGCAGAACCTGCGCGACAACACTCATTACCTTGCCCCGACCGCCGGGACCGTGCTGGTGGGTGTCCTTTCCCTGCTGGTGGGGGTGGCGGTCACCTTTATCTTCGTGTCCGCCCCGCTCTTTGCCGTCGCGCACGCCTGGGGCTGGCTGGTGCGGTCGCAGCAGGTGCTCTGCCCGGGTGCCTTGCCGCAGTGCCATCCGACTGGGCAGTGGGCGGCGTCGGTGACTTCGCTGACTTGGTGGCCATGGCCGGTTGTCGCTGGTGTGGTCACGTTTGTGCTGTTCTGGTGGTGGTGGGCGACCCTGGTGCCTCAAGGCCGGGCCCACAGCGACCGCGGACAAGCCCTGGCGAAGGCGGTGGGCTGGGCAGCGCTGGTGACCGCGGTGGTGTCGCTGGCGATGCTGGTCGTCCCCCTGCTGGTGTCCTGGTTGGCCCAGCCGCATAGCGGCTCGTTCCAGAAACTGGTGAACGATCTTGGGTTCGGCGCCGGGCGGAAGTGGTCGCCGGCCGCGCTCGCGGGGGCGTTCGCCGCCGTGATCGCCGTTGCTCAGTCCGCCCGGGCCAAGTTGGCGCAGTGGCATCTGGTGGGCGGGCAGGCCGCCAAGGGCAAGACTCAGGGCCTGAACGCTCAGCCGCCGGGCTTCACCGGCCAGATCACCGGGTGGATCCGGGTCTACCTGTTGCCCTGGCTGGCCAGCATCGCGATCGTGCTCGCCTTCGCGGTGGTGGGCCTGCGGTGGGTCAAGGACGGTGCCGCGGCGGGTTATTCGCTGGACCAGTTGTGGCCGGTGCTCATCGCGCTCGCAATCGTGCTGGCCACGCGGGTGTTCGCGGATGTCAACCGGATCTCGATGCACGACTTCTACCGCTGGCGCCTGGCCAGTGCGTACTCGGTGCTGCGCAAGGCCAGGGGAGAAGCCAGGAAGGGCCGGAAGGGTGCCGAGGACTTCCCCGGGGTGACCCCCGATCCCGCGGCGCTCCTGTCCAGGCTCAGGCCAGAGGCTGACCAGCAGCCTACCCGCCAGCCTGACTCGCCCATGCTGGTGATCTGCGCTACCGCTAACATCAACGCCGCCCGGGAGGTGCCGGTCGGCCGGGGTGGCCTGTCCATGACGTTCGATCCCGACCATGTGATCCTGCGGGGGGAACTCGCGGCCGACGATGTGGTCGCGCAGACCCGCGATTATGAGGTCCTGATCGGTGAGCGGCGATTTGCGCTGTTCGACGTCTCAGCGATCAGCGGGGCGGCGGTTTCCCCGCTCATGGGCAGCGCGACCCGCCAGGCCTACCGGATTCTGCTCACCCTGACCAACGTGCGGCTGGGCGTCTGGCTACCGCACCCGGCTGTCGTTGTCGCGGCCCGCCAGGAACTGGAGCTGCAGCAAAGCGGAAAGCATCGCAGGGACACCGGGTGGAGCGCGCTGGGCCTATTGCTGTGGTATGTCAGGCCGTGGCACCCGCGCTGGGGCAGGCAGAAGGAGGGCAAGCCGAAGGAGGAGGAGCCTGGCGGCCGGGAGGCGCGCCTGTGGGCCTATGTGCTGCGCATGCGGCAGACCCGCAAGCGGATGAGCGGCTTCTTCTATCACTTGATGCAGCCCACGCTTGGCCTGTTGTGGGCCGAGGCGGTCGGGCACACCAGTTACCGCTCGACCTGGGTCTGTGTCAGCGATGGCGGGCACTACGACAACCTCGCTCTGGTCGAGGCGCTCAAGCGGGGCGCTAAGAACATCGTGGTACTCGACGCCAGCGGGGACAAAGCCGACACCTGGTTCACCCTGGGCGGCGCGTTCGCCCTGGCCAGGGTGGACGCCGGAATAGACATCAACCTGGACCCCACCACCATGATCCGAGGAGGGCGCAACTTGGCGCGGGGTCAAGTGGTTCGCCCGTGGGCCGCAGGCACCTTCTCCTCGGTCCCGAGGTGGCAGGGCAACGGAGCGGAGCCGAGCGGTCAGCCGCAGCGCACCGGGGGAAACATCTGGGTCTGCAAGCTCGGCTGGTCCCAGGCCTCGCCGTGGGATGTCAGGGCCTATGCGGAAGCGCACTCAGATTTTCCCACGCAGACAACGCTCCAGCAGTTGTACGACGGAGCCCAGTTCGACGCCTACCGCGAACTGGGCTTGAGTTCGATAACCGAGATGATGGACGCTTCCACGGGCCCAGCACACGCCGGGGCCCAGTTGTTGTCACTGCGATTCCAGCCAAGCCAAGGCCAACAAGACCTCGCGTGGTTTGCCCAAACCGCCGACGATCTCACTGAGCTCTACTATGACCTATTGCGTATGCAGCTGGCAGCGGATATCGCGGATGAAGGAACGGAGCCGCTGACCGAGAGTGAGCTGAAGACGGCCGTGGATAGCCGTGCTGCGCAAATAGGCACGCCTGTTGTTCGGATCAGTGAGGGCTCGATAATCTTGCAGCTCTCCCTGGGCGCCACTGTCGGGGTGCCGGTTCTTGCCACGCTCGGATTCCTTCTTCAGAAAGGGCCCGAGGCCGCGGCCATCCCAAACAGGATCAGAGCGGAATGGTATTCCTCCCGCGAGGAAGCGCTCCGCGCCCGCAACTCATACGAACGACTCAAGGCGAGATCCCTTACCAGCGTCATCGAGCCTGCGCTCGACGATCTTGAAAAGATCACGGGAGAACCGGTATCACCTGCCTCCCGCTCCCACCGCGATGGAACCTGATAGACCACCCTTGAGCCCATGAAGGCTCCGACGGAGACCGAGATCGCCTTGGTGCTGCTGGTGCGATCTGGCAGCGACACCAGGTGCACCTTCTTGCGAGCGTGCTCACCCAGGCGCCCAAAGGAGCTGGAAGGCGCGTGGCTCGTCTGCGAATTAGCTGCGCTCCGGCGCGTCGATGCACACCTCTTCTGGATTAGCCAGTTGCCGGGTGTTCGCCTCGGTCATCGTTGGGGCTAGCTGGGCTGTCCCTCTCATCGGCAAGTTCGGCCGCCACCCGTTCCGGATCGGACTTCCTATATTCATTGCGGCTCCGCCAGGCTAGCCAAGCCACGACCGGGCCCAATATTGTGAAGCTCACGGTCCAATCGGTCAGGCTAGTACCATTTGGATTATGACCGGCTACGAGCACGGCTGTGCCTGCAACCGTCGCAACCACCGAGATCTTGACATTGTGGGCATCCACTCTCAACGCTGAAGTGAACCGATCCTGAACAACTTACAGGTTACTGAGTTCATCGACTACATGGAGCAGCGATGTCATTGTCAAATGGCGAGGAGTCAATTTCTGACACTACAAGGATCGAGGCCGATAGGACCGGCTCTGGAGCTGCTGCCCGGACGTGCAGTGTAGATCTCCCTGATGGCTCTCCGTGTTCAGCGCCTTTGGCTGTGGGTTCCTACTGTGAAAACCATTCCGAAGTCGCTGATCGTGACTTGAGGATCTTCGAGATAGTTCACGGTCACTTCGAACAGGACTTGCGTGAGTTCTGGCAACGATCTAACTTCTACCTAGTAGTGGATGGCCTTCTCCTTTCCGCCTTCGTGTCGGCGCACTTGCACCCACTTCAAATCATGTTGGCTTGCGCTGGCTTGGTAATCTCGCTTTTTTGGCTGCTTGTAGCTCGTGGCAGCATCGCCTGGATACAACTGTGGCGCGGTGAGGTACGTCGACTTGATCAAATAGTGAACCGATTCCAGTCATTTAGCACCGTAGAAGGCCGAGTCCAAGTCAAGAAATGGAGCAGCCCATCATGGCTGACTCAATGGTTGCCTGCATTCTTTCTTGTCGGCTGGATCGTCATTCTGTTGCTTTCGATCCTTCGAATCGTTTCTATCTGAGTCTCGACAGCAGCACGCCGACAGTCGATGTATCCGATGCTCGTCTACAACGTCGCCGGCAGCGAGAGCCTGAGCGGCCACAAGTTGGCCGGACGGTTCCCGGCCGGACGCCTGGTTCACTCACACGCAGATCACACGCGATCCGCACGGTTCGCTGAGGTCCGCCGGCAATGGTGGGCTGCTGAATCTTCCATCCCAGCACAGGGGCGATGGCATGAACGCCACCAACGATAGGGCTCGCGGCAGGCGCGATCGGGGGCGTCCGTGGTGGCCGGCACCATGGCGGGCGAGCGTGGTGGCCGCCGGAGTGGCGGCGATCGCCATGCTTGCGGCGGCGTGTGGTGGCGGTTCGGCCGGGTCGGCAGGGCTGCCCCGCCAGTCGAACCTTCAGGTAGCGATCGGCTATGCGAGCTGCATGCGGTCCCACGGCGCGCCGAACTGGCCCGATCCCAACAGCCAGGGGCAGTTCGTTAAGACCAAGACGAACACCGCCGCCTTCCATGCTCCCGCGTCGGCATATAGGGCATGTCTGCACCTGCTCCCGAACGGGGGAGAGCTGACCGCGGCGCAGCAGCAGATCATCTCCCCGTTGATGCTCAAGCTCGCCGGCTGCATGCGCTCACACGGCATCACGAACTTCCCCGACCCGACCGTGAACGCCAACGGCGTGACGGTGGACCCACACGGTCTCAATACGTCCTCCGCGCAGTTCCACGCTGCGCAGCAGGTCTGCCGGAAGTACCTGACCGAGGCGGGGAAGTACATGCCGCCTGGGTGAGTGGGGGCTCGATAGCCTCGGTCGTGGTGTACAGGCTGCCGGAGGCTTGACGGTTCCTGGCGCCCCCTTGGCGGGCCGCGCCGCGTCACCGTGCTGCCGGAGCGGTTCGCTTCGCCAGGTCAGACCAGGCACCCACTGGCCGGATATGGCGCCTGCGAGAGGAACGGCAACGTAGTACGCGCGCCGGTTTCCCCGTTGCGGAGAGCTGCGCTGAGCCTCCACAGTGCGGGGGCTGTTCTGGCCTGTGCGTTTGGTCCACGGTGGGATAAACCTTTGGCGGTAGCCAGGTAGTCATACGAGTAGACGCATCGAGCCGGCCGGAGGGGGGGTGCGGTGGACGCCGAGGCTGAAGGGTTCGCGCAGTTCGTCGAGGCGCGCCAGCGCGCGCTGCAGCGAACAGCATGGCTGCTGACCGGCGACTGGGCGCTGGCCGAGGACTTGGTGCAGACGGCGCTGGTGCGGTCGTGGCCGCGGTGGGAGCGGATCCGGCGGCGCGATGACCCGGAGATTTATGTTCGCCGCGCGATGGTGAACAGCTGGGCGAGCTGGCGGCGGCGCCGATGGTGGGGCGAGCGGGCCACGGAGACCGTGCCCGACAGCGCGGCGGCGGGGGATCTGGCGGCCGAGGCGGCGGTGCGCATCACGGTGCGGCGGGCGCTGGCCTCGCTGCCCGCCCGGCAGCGGGCCGTGCTGGTGCTGCGGGTGTTCGATGACCTGTCGGAGGCGCAGGTAGCGCAGGTGCTGGACTGCGCGGTTGGCACGGTCAAGGCCACGCTGGCGCACGCGGTGGCCCAGTTGCGCGAGGACCCCCGGCTGGCCGGGTTGATGGATCGGGAGACCCAGTGAACGGGATGGACGGGCAGTTGCGGGACCTGCTGGCGGCCGCCGCGGGCGAGCCGCCGCACCGGATCAGCGCCGAGGCGGTGCACCGGCGGGTGATCCGGCGGCGGGTGGCGGAGTTCGCCGCCGGGGCGGTGTCCGTGGCGGCCCTGGCCGCCCTCATCCCGGCAGGCATCGGGGCGCTTGGCCATGGACACGGGCGGCCCAACAGCGGCCCTGCCGCGGCCCGCGTTTTCACGTCCCGGCAGTACGGCTACGCCGAGGCGCTCCCCGCGAGCTGGCGGCTCGCCAAGCTGGCCACCCGCCCGTGGAGCGGGAAGGGCGGCCCCGGCTACGACAGCCCCGTCGTTGACCTCTTCCAAGGACCCGGCAGCCTCCAGGCCTGGGCGGACGCGGCACCAACGCACAAGAGCCTGGCGGCCTACACCAGCGCGACCATCCGGGCCTCCCGCGCCGCCCATCCATGCTCGCGCCCGCAAACCGACCAGGCCATCACGATCGGCGGGGCACCCGCCCGGCTGCTGGGCATGCAATGCCCGGCAGGCAGCGGGTTCCTGGTCGAGATCGCGGTCACCGTCCACCACGGCACCGCCTTCGTGTTCGCATCCCAGCACCAGCCGGGGACGCCAGTCCACAAGCCGGCCGACCGCGCCGCCTTCCGCAGATTCCTGGCCGGCATCCGGCTTCAGCAGTAACGACTCGTCAACCGGGAACTGCTCCGCGACGTCGGCTACGGAGCCCCCTGGCGCGGCAAACGGCGAAAGCAGAAGAGGATATGGAGCAGATCTGATGTCATTCCAGATACCATTTGAAGTGGTGCCGCCCGGCCCGGCCAAAGATATTCCCGCGGCCCGCGGTTTGTCATCGGCCCCTCGTGGGGTACGGCGCCTGTTCCGGGCGAGCGGCGAAGTGCCAGCGCTCTACCTGCTGGCCCTCATTGTTGCTCTCCTCGCGGGCTGCGGTTCAGCCGGTAAGCCGGGGACGTTCAGCTCCCAGAACTATGGCTACAGTACGGCGCTTCCCGCAGGGTGGTCCGGCCACCAAGCTACATACCCGTGGAACGGCGGCGGGTCACCCGGCTTCGAGGACAGCGACGTCGACCTCTTCGGCGGACCCAACGGCATCACCGTAATGGCATATGGGACAGCATCGCCGGAGAGCCTGACGGCCTACACCAGGACGAACATTCAAGAAGCGGCTGCCATCCATTCGTGTCCGGCCGTCCCGGCATCCGACCAGGCGATCACGATCGGCGGAGCACCCGCCCGGCTGCTCAGCACCCAGTGCCAGGGTCTTTCGATCGAGACGGCGATCACCGTTCATGCCGGGAAAGCCATCGTGTTCACGTCCCAACTCCCGTCCGGCACGCGTGCCGACGGTGCCGCCTTCCGCCGGTTCCTCGCCGGCATCCAGTTTCAGCAGTGAGGCCTGGCCCACAAGTAACGAGCGTGAACGGAGGCTGACGGATGACACGGCCAGGTTCTACCGCACGTCGTTACGGCAAGACCTTTGATTTGGTGGCCGCTGAGTACGACCGCCACCGTCCAACTTATCCTGACGAACTGGTCGCCCAAGCCTGTCAGGTCGCCGGGATCGAGAGCGGCGATGAGGTGCTTGAGGTCGGGTGTGGGAGCGGCCAGCTAACGCGCGATCTTGTCGCTCGGGGCCTTCATGTCACAGCACTCGAACCCGGCAAGAGCCTCATCGCACTCGCCAGGCAGAACCTGGAGGGTGCTGGAGCGGTGGAATTTGTGAACACTCGGTTTGAGGATGCGTCGCTTCCCCGCGAGCAGTTTCAGGCCGTGTTCTCCGCGTCCGCGTTTCACTGGGTTGACCCTAAGGTCAGCTGGCAGAAGGCCGCTGACGTACTTGTTCCCGGTGGAACGCTCGCCCTCGTAAGCTACTTCGGGCTTGAGGACCAGCATAGTAAGCGAGATCAGGAACCAGTATTTGCTGCCCTGAGAAAGGTCGCCCCGGATATTGCCGCTAATTGGCCGGCCTACAGGGATCTCGACACCACGCTCGCTGGGGTTGAGCAACGCCGTAGTAACGTCTCCAAGGCATGGGCATGGCTCGGCGGCTACGATATAGGGCAGGATTATGCCAGCCGCTTGTTCGGTAATGTTCAGGTAGCAGTCATGCCAAAGCTGATCGAGCACACTCCGGACGAGCTCAATGCTGTCGTTGGTACGCTGTCGTTTTATGTCCGGCTTTCACGAGCCCGACGTCACGCCCTTGAGCGTGAATATCAGGCCATTTATGAACGCCTCGGGCGACCGATTCGCGCCGCTACCGTCGCGGCCCTCGTCACGGCACGGCGCAGCACCGAGGGAGACAATCAGCGCTAGCACCGGCCTGACCGTGGCAGCCAGGCGAACCGACGTTGGGCTGCCCAGCAGCGCCTTGAACTGCCGGGCGTGGTGATCGGCGGCCCTGGGAGTCTCCGGCGCACGCCTGACACGTGCTACCCGACCGCGGGAGCCATGAGCCCGGCGCACCGCGTGGTGCATGATTCGGGAGCGAGGGCGGACCCTGGTCGACCCTGATCCAGTGCTTGTCCTCTAACCTGTCAATGCGGCGGTCGGCCTGGTTCCGCCTCGGCCATGCGCGGCGTCCGCGCCGCCGCGGCAAGTCCGGCAGGCCGATGGCTAACCGGTTGTGCGCCTCGGTCGAGCGCATCGCGGGAGGCTCGCAAATGAGCACGGCCAAGCAAACCCCACCCGCGCGGCGGGCTGCGGCAATAGCGCGCCGGCTCAACTGGGGCAGGTCCAGGGCGAGCCGCCATCGCGACGTCCAAGGCGGGACAACGCGCGCCACCGTGCTCGGCGCCGGCGACGGGCTGCTGACCAACCTGTCCCTGGTGCTTGGCGTAGCGGGTGCATCGACCAACGCGTCGGCAGTCCGCCTGGCCGGGGTAGCGGGCCTGCTGGCTGGAGCATTCTCGATGGCGGCGGGCGAGCTGGTATCGGTCCGCGCGCAGCAGGAGATGGTCGACAGGGAATTGCAGGTCGAGCGCCAAGAGCTCGCCGAGGATCCTGAAGGGGAGAGGCGGGAGCTGGCTGGCATGTACGTGGCGCAGGGCCTGTCGGCTGACGACGCCAACACCGTTGCCCGTATCCTGTCCGCCAATCCCGACATCGCCCTCGATACTCACGCCCGCCTTGAACTGGGCGTCGACCCGAAGGCCCCGGGCTCGGCGTGGCGAGCGGCCATCAGTTCGTTTCTGGCGTTCTCCGTAGGTGCCATCTTGCCCCTGTTTCCCTGGTTTTTCGCCACGGGCTCAAGCGCGGTGATCGCCTCGGTGATCATCGGTGGGATCGCGGCGCTGGCGCTCGGTGCCACGATCGGCGTCATGTCCGGGCGCAACGTCATGGGGACCGCCGTCCGCCAGCTGGCGGTAGCGGCCGTTGCCGCAGCGGTCACCTACGGAGTCGGGTCCTTGCTGGGGGTATCGACATCCTGAGCATGACCTCAGGCTTGTCGCTGGCCGGTGGATGCGTTATGGCTGAGTTCGTTCGCAGGTCGGCACGTGTCCTGCTGCTCGACGCCGCGGACCGGTTGCTGCTGGTCCAGTCCGGCCACGCGTGGTTCGCGCCCGGCGGTGGCGTCGAGGAAGGCGAGAAACTCGCTGACGCCGCAGCACGGGAACTGCGCGAAGAAACCGGGCTGACCGCTGTGCCCGCCGACCTGTACCCGGTCGCCTACACCGCCGGCCGGGCGGACCTGGGCTGGGCCAGCGGGTTGTTCCGCGATGACTTCTTCTTCCACCGCGTCACCAGCCACCAGGTGGATCCGACCGGGCTAAATGAGTTCGAGCGCCAGCACTACCGAGGCCACCGCTGGTGGACCCACGCTGAACTGGCCACAGCCCGCGAAACCATCTACCCGGCCGGCCTGGCTGCTCTGGTCGCCGACCTGATCGCTGGGCGACTGCCAGCCTCGCCGATCGCTCTCCCCTGGCATCACTAGAACCACGTCGGCGTGCCGCAGCGTCACGCACTCGACGTAGAAGTTGACCTGCGGGCTGTCGGACCCACCCGGACCCATGGCGCTGCCGCTTCGGTCCCGCCGGGGAGCCGAGACGGTCATCTGTCAGCGGATGGCGTTCCGGCGCCAGAAGTCGTGTGGATAACGGCCGGGGTGGAAGCCGGCCGCCTCCGCGGCCGATGCGGCATCGGCGAAGCGTCGCGCGACGACCGCTGGCCGGTGTGCGTCGCTGCCGAAAACCAGCGCTTCACCGCCGGTTTCGTACCACCACCGCACGATCACGGCCGGCAGGGGGACCCGGGTGTTGACCTCAAGGACCCTGCCGGAGCGGGCCAGTGCGGCCAGCACGGTGCGGTATTCCTCTTCGAATCTGGTGGGATCGAAGGGACCGGCCTCGTCCGGCCAATGCCGCACCGGGTAGTCGATGTGCGCGAGCACCGCGAACGGGGCCGTGGATTCGGCCAGCCGCAGCGTCTCGCTCAGGTACGCCCGGATGAGATCGGCGGGCTCGGCCTCGTCGAAGAGAAAGTCCACCAGCCGGGTGGCATCCAGCTCCAGCGAGTGCACCGACCCCAGGACGCGGTCGAAGGCCCCGCTGCCGAGCAGGGCTTTGACTTCTCCCGTGTGCCAGTGCGGCTCACCCAGCTCGGTTCCGGAGAGGATGCGCAGCCCGGGAAACCGGTCTCGGCAGTGCTGCACGCCCGCCAGGTAGCCCATGGCATCCAGGGGCGGAGGGCTGAATCGGCCATCGGGCCCGATCCAGGCCGGATGGCGCGATCGAATTTGCGCCGCGACCTCGGGGTCGATGACCCAGCGGGTGAAGTCGGCGTGCTCGGTGAACGCGATCGACGGGAGACCCAGCTCCACCGCGCGAGCACAGGACTGCTCCATCGACCCGGCCGCGGTATCCCACGACCATTCGGTATGCACATGCCCGTCCGGCGGAAGCACCAGCACGCCTCTCCGCTCCACGGTCCCGGGGCGTGTCCTACAGATAATCGAGCCCGCCAACTCGTCCGCCGTGAAGGGGAGGGGAGCGACGGCATCGATCTACTAGGACACGCTAGTTCCGGCCAGCCCGGCCAGCTTAAGTGCCCCGCGGTGGCGCAACGATGGCGGGCGGCGGAGAATTAAGCCGTGCGTATTCCGTGGCGAGCCCATGAGGCTGCGTACGCCGAGTGCCCCAAGCGCGGTTCGGAGCACTGCACGCAGCGGCCGGTACGACCCTGAGCCCGGCCC
>Ga0306922_10005073_pt1 | contig 12541 bp, 9 predicted proteins | sample sta12Cox44000082_FD_203758 | JGI IMG/M metagenome (GOLD analysis project Ga0306922, IMG submission 203758) | Lab enrichment of tropical soil microbial communities from Luquillo Experimental Forest, Puerto Rico - statoxic.12C.oxic.44.000.082 (v2)... | ecosystem: Environmental > Terrestrial > Soil... | reverse complement strand
CGAGGCGATCCGGAGACTGTTGCTCGAAGGCGAGAGTGAGCGCTGGGACGCGATCAGCGAGGCCCTGCTGCTCATCGCCGCCCGCCACGACCACGTCTCCCGGCTGATCACGCCCGCTCTCGCGCAAAGCGTATGGGTCGTCGCCGATCGTTTTGCCGACTCGACGCTGGCATACCAAGGCTATGGCAGGGGGGTAGACCTGCGCGAGCTCGCAATGCTGCATCGCTTTGCGCTCGGCGATTTCAGGCCGGACCTGACACTGATCCTCGATTTACCGGTCGAAGTCGGGCTCGCCCGCGCGGTGGCCCGATCGAGTGCGGACCGCTTCGAGCGCCTCGACCCTGATTTCCACGAAAGACTCCGTCAAGGGTTCCGGCAAATCGCCGCGGACAACCCCGCTCGCTGCATGTTGATCGACGCTGCGGGCGACCCGCAGACGGTCCACCGCGCTGTGCTCGCGGTGCTCGAAGAGCGTTTCGGTGTGGAATTTGCCACCGGGAGACGAGAGTAGCGGGTGGGTGTGGGGCTCGTGCTTGCGCCACGCGAGAACCCGGATCTGCTGGGCCATGAGAACGCCGAACGAGAGCTCCGACAGCTTGCGGAAGGAGGACGGCTGCCGCATGCGCTGCTGCTGACCGGGCCGCGCGGTATCGGCAAGGCGACGCTCGCCTTCCGGCTAGCCCGCTTCCTGCTCGCCCAACCCGGCGATCGTGCCGATAGCGGGCTGGCGGTAGACCCCGCGAGCAATGCGTTCCGCCGCGTCGCCTCGGGCGGTCACGCCGATCTTCTGACCGTAGAGCGCGCCTATGATCCGCGACGCCGTCGGCGGCGCAGCGACATCATCGTCGAGGATGTACGCGAGATCGCCGGCTTTATGCGGCTGACGGCGGCGGAGGAGGGTTGGCGCATAGTCATCGTCGACGGCGCCGAGGAAATGAACCGCAACGCCGCCAATGCGCTGCTCAAGATCCTCGAGGAGCCGCCGCGTCGGGCGCTGCTGCTTCTGGTCAGCCACAGCCCGGGGCAACTGTTGCCGACGATCCGCTCGCGCTGCCGCCGCTGCCGCCTCACAGCGCTGCCGCAGCCGCTGGTACTGGAGCTGGTCGGACAGTACCGCCCCGAGCTTGAAAGCTCCGAGGCAGAGGCGTTAGCGCGGCTGGCGAAAGGCAGCATTGGCCGCGCGATCGAGCTCGCCGATGCCGGCGGGCTCGCGCTCTACCGGTCGATGCTCGGCATGTTCGCGCAGATTCCGCACATCGATATTGCCGCGCTTCACGCCTTCGCCGACAAACTCGCCCGCGCCGATGCGGAAGACGCCTATCGCGCGAGCGAAGAGCTGCTGTCGGAGTTTCTGGCCCGGATGGTCATCAAATCCGCCCGTGGGGTGCTCCACGGCGGCGACTTGCTGACCGAGGAGCGGGAAGTCATGCACCGCCTCGCCTCCCGGGCCGATCCGCCGCGCTGGGCGGCGTTGCGCGATAAGATCGACCGTGACTTCGCCAATACCGAGCAGCTGAACCTCGATCGCAAGCAGGCCATCCTCGGCGCCTTCTTTGCGGTCGAAGAACTGGCGCGATAGAAACATCAAGCCGCTCGCCGACTGGATCGCGATCGGTCCCGGCCCATATCTGGGCTTTGGAGACAAGCATGACCGCGAACCGGCCCTTTTTCGTCACGACGCCGATCTATTACGTCAATGACACGCCACACCTGGGCCATGCCTATCCGACGGTGGCCGCGGATGCGCTGGCGCGCTTCATGCGACTGGACGGGTATCGGGTCAGGTTCCTGACGGGCACCGACGAGCACGGGCAGAAGGTCGAGCGTTCGGCGCAGGCTCTCGGCCTGACGCCGCAGCAATTTACTGACCGCGTCTCGGCGACGTTTCGCGAGATGGACCGGCTGCTCGACATCAGCAACGACGACTATATCCGCACGACCGAGCAGCGCCACATCCGCGGCGTGCAGGCGCTGTGGCGGGAGCTCGAGCGACGCGGGGAAATCTATCTCGGCCGCTTCGCGGGCTGGTACTGCGTGCGCGACGAAGCCTTCTACGACGAGAGCGAGCTGATCGACGGCCCAGGCGGAACTCGGCTTGCGCCGACCGGCGCCGAGGTCGAGTGGGTCGAGGAGGAGAACTATTTCTTCCGGCTGTCAGCCTGGCAAGAACGGCTGCTGGCGTTTTACGAGGCCCATCCCGAGGCGATCGCGCCGCGCAGCCGGCGCAACGAGGTGATCAGCTTTGTCCGGTCGGGGCTAAAAGATCTGTCGATCTCGCGGACCAGCTTCAGCTGGGGCATCCCGGTGCCCGGCAACCCGGCGCACGTGATCTATGTGTGGCTCGACGCGCTCGTCAACTACATCACGGCACTCGGCTATCCGGAGGTCGAGCGCGGCGATTACGCGACTTATTGGCCTGCCGACATCCATATCGTGGGCAAAGACATCCTGCGCTTCCACACGGTCTACTGGCACGCCTTCCTGATGGCCGCCGGGCTCGAGCCGCCCCGACGCGTGTTCGCGCACGGCTGGTGGACGGTCGAAGGGCAGAAGATGTCGAAATCGCTCGGCAACGGCATCCCCCCGGAGGTCCTTGTCGCGCGATACGGGGTCGACCCGGCACGCTATTTTCTATTGCGCGAATTGCCGTTCGGCAGCGACGGCGATTTCTCGCATCGTGCCGTGGTGGGGCGGCTCAATGGCGACCTCGCCAATGACTTCGGGAACCTGGCGCAACGCGTGCTGGTGATGATCAACCGCAATTGCGATGCTGTTGTACCCGAAGCGGGAGGTCTGACCGCGGCCGAGACGGCACTGCTCGACGCGGGCCGGAGCCTTCTCGCGATGGTGCGCGGGCATGTCTCGGAACAGGCATTTCACCTCGCGCTGGAGGCGATCTGGCGTGTCGTCGGCGAAGCCAACCGCTATGTCGACGAACAAGCCCCCTGGGTGCTCAGCCGCAGCGACCCGGCGCGGATGCGGACGGTGCTTTACACTCTCGCCGAAACGCTGCGGCATTTGGCAATCCTGGCGCAGCCTTTCGTGCCGGGCACCGCCGGCAAGCTCCTCGACCAGCTTGCTGTGCCCGAGAGCGCCCGCGATTTCACTGCTCTCACGGCGGCGCCGCTCGCCCCGGGAACCCCATTGCGGAAGCCGGAAGGAATTTTCCCGCGCTTCGTCGAAGAGCCGGTGCCGTGACGGTTCAAGGGCCGCCGATGCTGGTCGACAGCCACTGCCATCTCGATTTTCCGGATTTCGCCGCGGAGCGCGACATGGTCGTCGCACGGGCCCGGGCCGCCGGCGTCGCGGAGATGCTGACGATCTGCACGCGGCTCGACGAGTTCGACGGGGTGCGCGCGATCGCCGAAGCCTATGACGGGATCTGGTGCTCGGTCGGGGCGCATCCGCACGAGGCGGCGGATCACGCCGCACTTCTTCCCGACCAGCTGGACGCGCTGGCGCGCCACCCCAAGGTCGTCGGCATCGGCGAGACCGGCCTCGATTTTCATTACGATTTGAGCCCGCGCGACATCCAGGAGCGGGTGTTCCGCGCACATATCGCCGCGTCGCGCGCCAGCGGTTTGCCGCTGATCATTCATGCCCGCGAAGCCGATCGCGAGATCGCGCGGATCCTCGAAGAAGAGCGGCCGCTGCGCGGTGTGATGCACTGCTTCAGCAGCGGGCGAGCGCTTGCCGAGGCCGTGCTCGAGGTCGGTTTCTACATCTCGCTTTCGGGCATTGTGACGTTCCGCAACGCCGAGGAGCTGCGCGCGATCGCCCGCGATCTGCCGCTCGACCGGCTCCTCGTCGAAACCGATGCTCCGTATCTCGCGCCGGTGCCGTATCGCGGCAAGCGCAACGAGCCCGCTTTTGTCGCGGCCACCGCAGCTGCGGTCGCACAGCTGAAAGGCGTCGAGCCGGAGCACCTCGCGTCGCTGACGCGCGAGAATTTCTTTCGCTTGTTCACGAAGGCGGCGCTGCCGGCGCAATGAGGGTGACCGTCCTCGGCTGCGGTGCCTCCACCGGTGTGCCGGTGATCGGTCCGAACTGGGGCCGGTGCGATCCGGCCGATCCGCGCAACCGCCGGCGCCGCGTGTCGGTGCTGGTCGAAATCGGCAGCACGATTATCCTGGTCGACACGTCTCCCGATTTGCGCGAACAGCTGATCGACGCCGGGGTGTCGCGGCTCGATGCCGTCGTGATCACGCATGCGCACGCCGATCATCTCCACGGCATCGACGATCTGCGCTCGGTCAACCGGCTGATGAGAAGCGCGATCCCGCTTTACGCCGACGCCAAGACCCTGACGGAGATCGGCCAGCGCTTCGGCTATGTACTGAAACCGATCCCGGAGCCAGGCCGGTATTACAAACCTACGCTTGTGCCGCACGAGATTGTCGGGCCGTTCGAGATCGCCGGCATTCCGATCGTGCCGTTTGCGCAGGACCACGGCTTCAGCACAACCCTCGGCCTGCGCATCGGCGGTCTTGCGTATTCGACCGACGTCACCGACCTCGACGAGACCGCGTTCGCGGCGATTGCCGGCATCGAGCTGTGGATTGTCGATTGCCTGCGCCGCGAGCCGCATCCGACCCATGCGCATCTCGCGAAGACGCTGTCGTGGATCGCGCGCGTCAGACCGCGGCGCGCGGTGCTGACGCACATGGATCAGAGCCTCGATTACCGCGAGCTCAGCGCCGAGCTGCCGGAGGGCGTCGAGCCCGGCCAGGACGGCCTTATGATCGAGCTGGCGGGCTGAGCATATCACGGCTGGCCTGTGGATCCGGATGGAGACCTACAGTGCTGGCAGATTTGGGACCGCACAACCGGCACCGTGGCAGGGCGGGAGACGGTGATGCGGAGGGTCTAGATCAGCGTATCATATTCTTATGTAACGCATAGCGGATATGCATTCCGCTGCCGCCGGTGCGCGGTGAGCTCGTGCGGCCGACCCGATGGCGATCAAAGCGTGAGGAGAAAGCCGTCCCGGCGAAAGTTGGGACCCATTTATCCGCTAGCTGTCGGTGGATTTTACAATGGCCAGGAAGGCCCTGCGTACCCTGCTTGGGATTGCCGTCGCCTGAACAACCGAGATGCTGCTGAAATCGCCGCGACGAACGGCGCCCAGATTACGGATGTGTACTCTTCTATCTTCCCAGGCAACGGTCCGAACACGTCAACAACAGCGGATGTGTTGCTTCCCTTCACCGGGACCCTGACCTCTGCAACACTCAGCTTCGCCGGAGGAGACTTCCAGTCCGATGTGTTTGGCGCGCTGGCTGCCAACATCAACGAAGTTAGTGTCCCGTTCTCCTTCGCGGACGGGCGTTTTGTGACGGCAATCCACTCGTTCACGCTTAACGCCGCAGAGTTGGCCGCCGCCAACTTGGCGGGTGAAGTCGATCTGCACCTCGATCGCAATGGGTCGGGTGACTTTATTGCTTTCGACTGGTTCGAACTCGTGGGGACAACATCAACCGCCGTCCCCGAGCCCGCGACCCTCTCGATCCTCGGCGCGGCCCTGGCCGGCTTGGGATGGCTGCGACGCCGCCGTCGGATAGCCTGAACTTCCGGTCTGCGGCCGGTTACGATAAACCCCGCCTCGGCGGGGTTTATCTTTTTCGTGCCTGACTGTGGCGCGAAAACCGCGCGCCTCCCAGGCATGCGATTTGCTCGAACGAAGGCGGCTGGAGGAGGTCGACGCGCTGTTACGCGGCGTGCTTGTCCTTTGCGCCGCGCTGCCGCGCCGCTCTGTATATACTGGGCATGATCGGCTTCCAGAGGGGAGACCGTTCGACGGCGCCGAACACCGATGCTGAGAGCCTTTTCGAAGTAAGGGATTGCTTGCACTGCCGGTTCAGCGCCTGAAGCGCGCCGGCGAGGCCGTAACAAACGCCTGGGCATATGCGGGATCGATAGCTATGGCCCTTTCGTGGCGGACGATCGCTTCTTCAAAGTGTTTCAGCCCTTGCAAGGCGGCGACAAGCCCATAGTTGGGTTCGCAAGATCGGGATCGTGCAGCGGCGAACAAACGGCATTCGAGGGATAACCCGATCCGTACCGCCGGAAAACTTTACACACACAAAGCCAGCACCAACCGGCGGAAGACCTTCCCTGAAATTTCTCAGTTATCTGGAATTGCTCACGATTCCCGTCGGCGTGATATCGCGGAGCGGGAACGGCGCTGGTATTAGCGTTCCCTTTAGATTGTAATTATCCCGGATAAGATGTAAAAATTCTCGTCAGTTTGCATCGACGGACCGACGAGAAATGCGCCTAATGGTTTGAAATAATTGGCTTGGCATGCCCTTTGCTCCACAACTAATGCTACATCAACATCAACCTCGGGAGAAAGGGTCAATGGAACTGAGCCTGAAGAAAATCCTACCCGCGTTCCTGGTCGCAGGAGCGTTCGGCTTGTTCAGCGTGGCAGCCTCAGCCGGCCCGTGTCCGGCGCTCGGTAACATCGGTGCCGGGTGTAACGAGACTATCACGCTGAACGCGGGCACGCCCCCTACGGCAACGGTCACAGTAGACAACTCGCACCCGTACGATGGCGCCGATGATCAACTGGTCGGCGTCGTCAACAACACTGGCCTAACAGTAACGGGGATCACCATCACGGGAGCCGGCATCGCCGGATTTGACGGCGATGGCGGGTGGGCCCCCAACGGCGGCTGTATCACTGCCGGGTCCGGCTCCTGCTTCACGCCAAGCATTTCGAACGCTACAGGCCAGTATTCCGGCCCGAACAACCTGTTCACGGTGGTTAATATAAACACAATAAACGATGTGTTCGCCACGCCGCTGGCACCCGGCGGGACCACGTACTTCACCTTGGAGACGCCGCCAACCGGTTCACTCAACATCGGCATCATCACGGGCGTCCCGGAGCCCGCGACCCTCTCGATCCTCGGCGCGGCCCTGGCCGGCTTGGGATTGCTGCGACGCCGCCGTCGGATAGCCTGAACTTCCGGTCCGCGGCCGGTTACGATAAACCCCGCCCCGGCGGGGTTTATCTTTTTTGTGCCTGACTGTGGCGCGGGAACCGTGCACCTCGCGGCTACCACGCCGCGCTTCATATGCTGGGGATGATCGCTTTCCGTATGGTGGGGGACGGTCAGCCGTGTTCGTGTCCGTCCTCGTTCACTTTGGTCGCAGAGTCCGAGCTGGGGCGTGGCGAAGGGCTCTGTGGCGACCGGCTAATCGACGATCGCGCCTTGCTCGGGAGCCGATCGCGTGGCCGCACTAACCTCGCTCGATGCGCGGACCATGCAGAGCGCCGCCAAGGCGACGGCGGGCAGCGGTCCCAAAGGTATGCGCAACGCGGTCCCGACATGGAGCGCCATCAGCGGGATCAGATATATCCCTGCGATAACCGGCTTTTCGTAGCGCAGAAAACCGCGCTCGCCGCCGGTGCGGACCAACCACGCCAGGGCGATGGTCGCCAGCATCAAATCGTAGAGGACCGCAAATGGGACTGCGATCAAGGTTCCGGCCGCCAGCGCCGCGGATCTCACCGGAAGACTGCAGTCTTGCCACCAGATCCAACAGACGAAGACGACCGCAAACGCCGTCGCGGCCAGCTGGACCGCGTGTGCCAGACCGGCCGAAAAACCAGCGAGGCGGACTGCCGAAAAAAGGCTGATAAATCCGGCCGGATTGAAATGCACCAATCCGTAGTCGGAGATTTCTCCCGACGAGAAAAAAGCGGTTAAATAGGCGTGCCAGGTCGCCCACCCGAAGACTGCAAGGGAGATAGCAATCCAGCCGGCGACCGAGACGGCGGCTGCGACGAAAGCTTTCCACTGCCTGCCCGCAGCGAGGGCTAGGGGAACCAGCAGGCCAAAATGCGGCTTGTAGCAGAGCATGCCAAAAAGAATTCCGGCGGCGATCGGGCGCTTGTCGAGCAACAGTGTCGCACCGCCGAACAGCGCTGCCGTCAGGAATGCGTTCTGTCCGTAGCCGAGGGTCCAAAAAACAGCCGGAAAGGCAAGCACCGGTATCAGCCAAGCCGAACCCGCCTCCTTCAAGATCCCGCGTATCACGATCAGGTAGAATGTGAGGGTTGCTGCCTGGAATACAACGTAGGCAGCTAGGTAGGGCAGGCGCGACAGCGCCGAACACAGCAGCAGAAAAACAGGCGGGTAAAAAAAGTATTGATAAGCTATGCCGGTCTCGGTGGCGTCCTGCTCTGCCTCGTAATGGGCCGACTGGTCATAGGCAAGCTCGGGCCAGCCGGTGGCGGCGAGCCGCCCTGCCGCGTAAAAGCTGACAAAATCGGTCGATAAGGGCTTTGCTTGCGGCACGATCAAACCGTAGGAAACGGCAATCAGGAAGCCAAATACGAGCGTCTGTGTCGCCAGCAACAATCCGCCCGCGGCAATGATACGCCTGCGGCTAAACCAATCGCCGTGTCGGAGGTGACCGAGGAGCGCCCAACTCGCCAGAAACGGGCCGACAAAATACGGAAGCTGGTCCACCCTGCGAAGAACAAGCTGTCCCAGCGCCAAATTGTCTCCGAAGATCCGGATCACTTTAACTCCGTCAGCCAAAAGTGTATTTAGATAAATGAAATGCATACAGCAAACCCGTAAACCAAAGCACAATTCGACGGTTGCCGTGCTGAACCGGAAAGCGGTTCGCCGCATCGCTGCGGCCGTTGCGCGCCGGCTTCGCGCTTACGCCAACGGTGTCGGGGCGCCAGCATGAGCCGCAAAGGCAATAAATTCGCGCAGTCGTACGTATGTCCGTCTAGCCCGCGAAGCACTCAGCGGCGACCAGACCCGCTTCACGCCAGCTTGGAACCGACAACGACCTAGCTACCTAAGCAGGAGAAATTTTTCCATAATATATATTATGCGACAAAACTGTGTACGAGCAATATAGAGATGGCACCCCTCTGCAAAGTTGACGTGACACTCCCGCGGGTTCTGGGGTCGCGGGGGATGCGTCGTGGCGGTGGTGTCGATGAGCAAGCGGGAGTTCAGCCGGCTTGAGGTGTTATTGCAGGTTCAATCAGGCCGCCTCCGTATTGCCGACGCGTGTGAACTAATCGGATTGCAGCGGCGGCAGGTCTTTCGGCTGCTGCGCGGTCTCAAGCAGGACGGTGCCACCAGCGTACTATCGAAGCGCCGAGGCAAACCCAGCAATAACCGTCTGCCATCCGAAGTTCGTACTCTTGCCCTGTCGATCGTGCGGGACCGATACGCCGACTTCGGCCCGACCCTGGCGGCGGAGAAGCTGATAGAGCACCATGGCTGTTCGGTGTCGCGCGAGACTTTGCGCGGTTGGATGATAGCCGATGGACTGTGGCGGGACCGTCGGCATCGTCTCCCTTCGCCGCATCAGCCGCGCCGGCGGCGCGATTGCCTGGGCGAATTGGTGCAGATCGACGGCTCGGAGCACGCCTGGTTCGAGGATCGCGGCCCGCCGTGCACGCTGCTGGCTTTCGTGGATGATGCGACGAGCCGGTTGCTGCAGCTGCGGTTTGTCACCTCGGAATCGGCGTTTGATTACTTCCGGACAACCCGCGCCTATCTGGAGGAGCATGGCAAGCCGGTCGCATTCTACAGCGACAAGCACGGCATCTTCCGGGTGAACAGCAAGGGGGCTGCCGGCGGTGACGGTGTGACCCAGTTCGGTCGCGCGCTATTAGCGCTGAACATTGACATCATCTGTGCCAACAGCCCGCAGGCGAAGGGACGCATCGAACGCGCCTTTGGCACGTTGCAAGACCGGATGGTCAAAGAGCTGCGGCTGGCGGGGATATCGTCGATTGCCGCGGCGAACCCATGGCTGCCTGGGTTTATCACCACCTACAACACGCGCTTCGGCCGCGATCCGGCGAATGCCAAGGACCTGCATCGGCCGCTGACGCAAGCGGATCATTTGGACGAGATCCTGGCGTGGCGCGAGGAGCGGACCGTCACGCGCAACCTGACCCTGCACTACGACCGGATGATGCTGCTCCTGGACCCGACCTCACTAGCCCGTGGACTGGTGCGCAAGAAGGTTGAGGTAGTGAACTACCCGGACGGGCGGTTTGCAGTTCAGTTCAATGGAACGGCGCTCGGTTTCAAGGTGTTTGACAAGATCCAGACAGTGCAGCCCGGCGCGATTGTCGACAACAAGCGGCTGGCGGCCGTATTGGAGCAGGTAAAGGCACGGCAGGCCGCCTACTCGGCGCGTCAGCAGCGAGGACATGTTGCGCGCCGGCGACCGCCGAACAATCTCGAGGCACCGGGCCTGCCGTCGAAGGGCCGGGCACCGCGCGGTGCCGCCGCCGCTCCGGCCTGAGGCAGCCGCTTCCCGACCAGGCCGACGCTAGCGTCGTGCTCATCGCCGTCAAGACCGCATCGCGCGCGCCTTCGGCTGTGGCCCTCGCATCGCTCGGGCCAGTCTTGACCGCGACTGCACGCGACGCCTCCCACAAAAGCCAGGTCGGGACGAAGAAACAGAGCCTCGATCGAACAAAGAAACGACTACCTGCAACTAGCGGATCGCCTCTAACGCTTGTTTCCGCCGCCGGGCCGGTCGGCATGTTTCGGTCATTCGCACCTTCAGTTCACCGATAGCGTGGGTCCTTACAGTTATTTGACGTGGAAAACCGCGGGGGTTCGCGCTCCATCCTCCATATTTTTCCTCCAGCGCGTTTTGGCGTGCGCCTGAACTTTTCATTCCTTTCCTGGACGTACCTTTCAATAGCAGCTCGAGCCTCCTCCACCGACTGATAGTTGCTGTTGGCGATAATCGCACGCGCCATCCCACTGAAAACGCTCTCAACCACGTTAAGAAACTGCGCGCCAGCGGGTAGCGGTGCTAAATCTACGATTGGTCCTGGTATGTCTCCTCTGGTAATGGCATCGTTATGCTTGGCAACCTGCGCGTAGAGCATCTTGGACATATGCCACGACGCGGCATCCAAAGAGAGATAAATTTGGTTCTTGTGACCATACTCCTTGACGAGCGCGGAGAGCATGCGCAGCATCTCTCCCGTATCCTTGCGAGGACTGTAAAAATAGGAAATTTGATTTTTTGAGAGTTCGAGGGCGGTAGTCATTATTAGGCAGCCCTTCGATTTCTGATATTGTGGCACAGTGGGCATTTCACCGGGGCCGGCCAGCGCTCTACCGCCCTGAGCGCGAATGGAGAAAGGGCCATATTCATCAATTGAGAAGAAGGCCTCGTTTTCTTGAAGCATGGCGAGGATGCTTTGGATGTGGTTCACTTTTTCCCGGTATTTGGGGTCGGTCGATGTCAATACCTTGCGTGCCTTGCGCCAGCGGTAGCCGGCTATTGAGGTGATTGCGCGGATTACGTCGGGGCACGCGGGATGTCCCGTTTCCCGAAGGACCCGCGACAAGTCGGGCATGATCCACTTCGTGCGATTGATGCCATAGTTGGAGGGCGGCTCGTGCAGTAGACTAAACACAGCCTGCTTGACAGCCTCGTTGTCGAACTTACGGGTAGATTTAGTCTGACGCGCGAACAGCGCAGCATGCCCGCCATTCTTGAACATCCGGAGGTACTTGCGGTAGGTCTTCACATCGATCCCGAGAAAGTCACACACCATGCCGCCGTGGAGGCCACGGCTGCTCGCAAGAACCACCATGGATCGGTTGCGATCGGACAAGCGGCCGCCGTAAAGGCGGTCAAGCAATGTCGCGATGTCCGGGATATCACCGACCTGCTGGCGCAGTGCTCCCGGGCTAATCTGCTTCTGGAGAACAGCGCGCATCCACTCGAACGCAACCTGACGCGCCTGCTCACCCTTGTCCGGTTTCGAGGCGACACTGACGACCCGATCGGCATCGCGAAAGAATTGTTTTATGCGGTTGCTCGAAATGATCGGTGGATCGGTACGATGAGCCTTGTCGGGCGCGGGCGCGATCGCGCGTACATAATCCGTCACGGAGCTATAGCTGCCGCGAAAACCCTCCGTATCTCGGATACGCTCGTAGATGGCTTTGATCGAGAGACGGATCGACTGCGGCAATGTAGCGTTTTGCCCAAGCATCCGCTGGATTGATCCGATATGTGGGCCGAGCTTTGGATATCTGCGGCTTCTCGGCCGACACGGCAGCGGCAACGGATGGTCGAGCATCTTGCGGATGGTCTTGGGACTGATGCCCGTCTCTCGAGCGACTTGCCGAATAGACTTCCCCTTGCGGAGGACCCGATCCCGGATACCCGACCACTGCGCGATGTCGCGGTACATGCTTAAGTCCCTCCTTTCATCAGGCGTCTGACGCGGGACAGCAACCCATGGGGATGCGCTAATCCGGGTCAGCGCTCCAGATGAAGGGCTTGGGATCAATCGAGACGGAGCACAAGGCTGGCCGGCATGCCGGGTTAGTTGCCCCCCAATGGCGGTGTCATTTCAACTTTGCGCACGCGGTGTCATTTCTATCTTGCGCCGACATCTCATGTAGGCGCCCGATTAAAATGTCACCCGTCTGCCAATTACAGATGACACTGCCCCGGGGATTTCCGGGGGGTGTCAGGGGTGACAGTTCGGCTGATGAGCGATGGCGAGCTG
>Ga0306922_10005071_pt1 | contig 12543 bp, 6 predicted proteins | sample sta12Cox44000082_FD_203758 | JGI IMG/M metagenome (GOLD analysis project Ga0306922, IMG submission 203758) | Lab enrichment of tropical soil microbial communities from Luquillo Experimental Forest, Puerto Rico - statoxic.12C.oxic.44.000.082 (v2)... | ecosystem: Environmental > Terrestrial > Soil... | reverse complement strand
CTCGGCCTTGTTGTTTTGACACCGGCATTCTCGTGGGCGGCGGTGCAGCCGGATGAGATGTTGCGCAATCCCGTGCTGGAAGCCCGCGCGCGTGGTTTGTCTCAACAGCTTCGCTGCATGGTGTGTCAGAACGAATCGATCGACGATTCCGATGCGCCCTTGGCTCACGATTTGCGTGTTCTGGTTCGCGAACGGCTGCAAGCGGGCGACAGTGACGCGCAAGTGCTCGATTTTCTGGTCGCGCGCTACGGCGAATTCGTTTTGCTCAAACCACGACTGTCCTGGCGCACGGCGATTCTATGGGGTTTGCCGCCCGGACTTTTGCTCATTGGAACTATCTTGCTTGTCGTTGCCGCCGCCCGACGTCGGGGACGCATGCAGGAGCCGGCCCCTGGTTTGACTGCTGAGGAGCAGGCGCGCCTACAAAAAATCTTGGCTCAGAGCAGCGGTTCCTAACCGGGATCGCCGCACCGTTGCTCGTCGGCTGGCGCGGATTTGAGATGCCGTTCCCGGGTAGACGATCCGCATCTTCAAATGTCGGCGCCAAGCTATTGTTGTTGCTCATTATTTCTTCGCCATAAACATTACCAAATTTTAATCCGCCCGACAGAGCGCCGTAAGGCGCGCCGCCCCATCTTCGAGTCCAACAGAGCAGCGCGTACGCGGCCACCAGCGCATTTGGAGATATGCATGAAGGATACGACTTCTCGAGGACCTCGCTTTCCTTTGGCGGCGCGGCGCATGGCGCTTTTGGCGACTGCGGTTGCAGGTCTCGCCGCGGGCACGCTGGTCTTCTCGCCCAATTCCTACGCGCCGAGCGCGCTCGCCGATGCAACGCAGGCGCAGAATTTGACCGAGAAGGTCCAACAGCTGCCGCAGCGTCCTGTTGGTTTCGCCGACATCGTCGAGAAGGTGAAGCCGGCGGTGATTTCGGTGCGTGTAAAGATCGACCAGCCCTCACAGCCCAATGTCAGCGAGGATGATCTGCCATTCCCGCCGGGATCGCCGTTCGAGCGCTTTTTCAAGCGGTTCGGCGCGCCGGGCAACCCGAAAGGTCACGAGGTGGTTACCGGCCAAGGTTCGGGCTTCTTCATTTCCGGCGACGGCTATGCGGTTACCAATAATCACGTCGTGCAGAATGCCGAGAACGTTCAAGTCACCACCGACGACGGTAAGACCTATAGCGCGAAGGTGATCGGTGCCGATTCCCGCACTGATCTTGCCCTCATTAAAGTCGAGGGCGACAACTTCCCGTTTGTGAAGTTGGCTGATAATTCGCCGCGGGTGGGCGACTGGGTTCTCGCGGTGGGAAATCCATTCGGGCTTGGCGGCACCGTGACGGCCGGTATCGTATCGGCTCGCGGTCGCGATATCGGTGCCGGTCCCTACGATGATTTCATTCAGATCGACGCCCCCGTGAACAAAGGAAATTCCGGCGGTCCGACATTCGACGTCGACGGCAACGTGATCGGGGTCAACACCGCGATCTTCTCGCCGTCCGGCGGCTCGGTCGGCATTGCCTTCGCAATTCCGGCCGACACCGTGAAAGGTGTGATTGCGCAGTTGCGCGACAAAGGCAGCGTGACGCGCGGCTGGATCGGTGTGCAAATCCAGACGGTGACGCCGGACATCGCCGATAGCTTGGGGCTCAAGCAAGCAATTGGCGCGCTGGTCTCAGAGCCGCAAAAGGATAGTCCGGCGGCCAAAGCAGGCATCGCCAGCGGCGACGTCATTACAACGTTGGACGACACGCCGGTCCACGATCCGCGCGAACTCGCCCGCAAGATCGGCACAATGTCGCCCGGCGCAACCGTGAAGCTCGGCGTCATCCACGGTGGGCAAAGTAAAATCGTGTCGCTGACACTCGGTACCTTGCCGAGTGAAAAGCAAGCTTCGAATGACCAGAATCCGCGCGATCAGCGCGAGGTGCCCGACAGCGACATGCCGACTCTCGGGCTCACGCTGGCGCCCGGCAACAAGGTCTCCGGGGCCGCCGGTAACGGAGTCGTTGTGACCGCCGTCAAGGCCGGCGGCGTTGCCGCTGAGCATGGTTTTCAGGTGGGTGACGTCATTCTTGAAGTCGGCGGCAAACCGGTGGCGTCGCCGGCGGAAGTTCGCAAAGGCCTTGCCGACGCGCGCAGCGAGGGCAAGCACACCGTGTTGTTCAGGGTGAAGTCGAACGAGGGCACAAAATTCGTCTCCTTGCCGCTCGGCAACGCCTGACCGTGAACGCGCTGTGACCAGCGCATTCATGGGCAAAGCCATAACGGGGCCCGCATCCGCTTCCAGCACCGGACCGGGCTCTTGGTGAAAGGGGCATCCGCCGGCATCCGTCGCCCCCGCTGGCGGGCGTACCCTGGGGGCGGACCGCAAGGTCCGTCCCCGCAATTACCACCACCGCTGCCCGGCATCCGTCGCCCCCGCCGGGTCGGAGTGGGTGGGGGTGGCGGGCCTGCCGCTCGCCACCCCCTCGCTATTATGGCGCCTGCGGGCGGAATATTATTATCGGCGCGCAGCGCCGTTGCGCATGATTCTTAAAGATGCGGCGAACAACGATTTACCATGCGCCTTCTAATCATAGAGGACGATCGCGACGCGGCCGACTACCTAGTCAAGGCATTCCGCGAAGCCGGTCATATTGCGGAGCATGCTGGCGACGGCGAGGAGGGTCTTCAGCTCGCGCTTGACGGCGAGTACGACGTGCTGATCGTCGATCGCATGTTGCCCAAGCGCGATGGTCTTTCCGTGATCGGTGCATTGCGCGCAAAGTCGATCGAAACGCCGGTTCTGATTCTGTCCGCGCTCGGTCAGGTCGATGATCGAGTCAAAGGATTGCGCACTGGCGGCGATGATTATCTGGCAAAGCCCTACGCCTTTTCCGAGTTGCTGGCGCGGGTCGAAGCGCTCGGACGCCGCCGCGGCAGCCGCGGCGAAGAAACGGTCTATCGCGTCGGCGATCTGGAGCTGAACCGCCTGTCGCACGAGGTGAGCCGCGCCGGACAGGAAGTGCTATTGCAACCGCGCGAGTTTCGTTTGCTCGAATATCTCATGCGGCACGCGGGCCAGGTCGTCACCCGCACCATGTTACTTGAAAACGTCTGGGACTATCACTTTGATCCGCAGACGAACGTGATAGACGTGCACATTTCCCGTTTGCGATCTAAAATCGACAAAGGCTTCGCGCAGCCGTTGCTGCACACCGTACGCGGCGCGGGTTACATGATTCGTGATGGTTCGCGGTAGAGGATGATTGGAGAAGAGGGCCGGGGAGTTGCGATGGGCGACAAGGTAGCGTCGGAGGTGAATTCCAATAATGCCCCGTTCATTTCGGCTCGCGATTTTTTATTGCGGCAGCGGGAAGACTATGCGCTCGCCTATCGTGACTTCGCGTGGCCGAAGCTCGATCGTTTCAATTGGGCGCTCGATTACTTCGACGCAATGGCGCGCAATAATGCCCAGCCAGCGCTGTGGCTCGTGGACGAGAACGGCAGCGAGGTCAAGCTGTCGTTCGCGGCGTTAAGCGAGCGCTCGAACCAGGTTGCCAACGCGCTGCGCGCGCTCGGGGTGCGCCGCGGCGATCGCATCCTTGTCATGCTCGGCAATGTCGCGCCGCTGTGGGAATGCATGCTCGCGGCGATGAAGCTCGGCGCCGTAATCGTTCCGGCAACCACATTGTTGACGCCGGCCGATCTCAACGATCGATTTGCGCGCGGCCGGGTTAAACACGTGATCGTCAGTGCCGAAGCAGCGGCAAAATTTGCCGATTTGCCGGGCGACTACACACGCATCGTGGTCGGTGGCGAGGCGGCTGGCTGGCTTCCGTTTGAACAAGCTTATACCACCTCGACGCGTTTCGCTCCCGACGGCGAAACCCATGTCCACGATCCGCTCCTGCTCTATTTCACTTCCGGTACCACGGCCAAGCCGAAGCTGGTGCTGCACAGCCATCAAAGCTATCCGGTCGGCCATCTATCGACGATGTATTGGCTAGGATTACGTCCAGGCGACCTGCATCTGAACATTTCTTCGCCCGGTTGGGCCAAGCACGCCTGGAGCTGCTTCTTCGCTCCGTGGAACGCCCAGGCGGCGGTATTTATTTTCAATCAGCGCCGTTTCAATGCCCGCGGGCTGCTCGACGCAATCGTACGCTGTGGCGTCAGCACATTTTGTGCCCCGCCGACGGTTTGGCGAATGTTGATTCAGGAGGATCTCGCCGCCTGGCCAGTCCGCATCAGGGAGCTCATCAGCGCCGGCGAGCCGCTCAATCCCGAAGTGATCGAGCGCGTCAGGAATGCCTGGGGGGCCACCATCCGCGATGGCTACGGACAGACCGAGACCACGGCCTTCGTTGGAAATAGCCCGGGGCAAAAGGTGAAGGCCGGTTCAATGGGGCGGCCGCTCCCCGGTTACCGCGTCGTGCTTCTTGATCTCGACGGCGCGCCGGTCAAGGAAGGCGAGATTTGTCTGTCATTGCAACCGCGGCCGACCGGTCTCATGCAGGGCTATCAGGCGCAGGACCGCGATTCCGCTCCCGCGCGTGCGACCGAGGACACGGTTTATCGGACCGGCGATGTCGCTGCCGTTGATGACGACGGATATCTGACCTATATCGGCCGCGCCGACGATGTTTTTAAATCTTCCGATTATCGGATCAGTCCATTTGAACTCGAAAGCGTTTTGATCGAACACCCCGCCGTCGCTGAAGCCGCGGTAGTGCCGTCACCTGATCCGATGCGTCTTGCGGTGCCGAAGGCATTTCTTGCGCTCGCCGCTGGCCATTCCCCCGATCGCGCCACCGCCTTGTCGATCTTTCGTCACTGCCGCGCGACGCTGGCGCCGTTTAAGCGCGTGCGCCGGCTGGAATTTGCAGAATTGCCGAAAACCATTTCGGGCAAAATTCGCCGAGTGGAGCTGCGCCGCGCCGAGGCCGTAAACCAGCAGAGCGGCAAGCGCGCGTCCCTCGAATTCTGGGAAGACGATTTCTCCGAAACCGAGATCAAATGACGTGACCGCGCTCGGGAAACTTCTCCGTACCACTGCGTTCAAGCTGACGCTGGTTTATCTCGGTATGTTCGTCTTGTTCGCAGCGTCGCTGCTCGGCTATTTCGCGCTCAATACGCGGCGACTCATCACCGAACAAATCACGGCAACCGTGAACGGCGAGGTGAATGGACTCTCGGAGCAGTATGGACAGGGCGGCTTACGCCGCTTGGTGACGGTCGTCGATGTGCGTTCGCGCCGTCCCGGATCAAGCTTGTACCTGGTCACCACGCCGAGCGGGGAGGGGCTTGCCGGCAATGTCGGCTCGTTGGAGCCCGGCGTTCTTGACCGTCCGGGGTGGCTGGAAACCTATTACCATCGGCTGGAATCGTCCGAAGGCGCTGAGCATCGAGCGCTGGTCAGGGTGGTGCAGCTCCCGGGCGGGTTTCATCTTTTGGTCGGCCGCGACCTCGACGAGCGCGAACGCCTGTTCGGCATCGTCGTCAATGCCGGTCAGTGGTCGCTCGCGCTCGTGATCGTGCTCGGCTTGCTCGGCGGGTTTTTCGTCAGCCGCCGTGTACTGAGCCGGATCGACGCCATGACCGGGACCGCGCAGACGATCATGGCCGGCGATCTCTCCGGCCGCTTGCCGGTCGCCGGCACCGGCGACGAACTCGATCGGCTCGCCGACAACGTCAACGCGATGCTCGAGCGGATCGAAGCATTGATGCGCGGGCTGAAGGAGGTCTCCGACAACATCGCCCACGACCTCAAGACGCCGTTGACCCGGCTGCGCAATCGCTGCGAACAGGCACTGCGCAGCGCCTCAGGTGAGGCGAGCTACCGCGCCGCGCTGGAAGCCACCATCGCTGAATCCGACGATCTTATTCGAACTTTCGATGCGCTTTTAATGATCGCGCGCGCCGAATCCGGGCAAGCGCGCGAGAATATGACTGAATTCGACGCCTCGGAAATCGCCCGCGACGTTGGCGAGCTTTACGAGCCGGTTGCGGACGAGAAGGGTATCGCGCTCAAGATCGACGCTGCCGCCGCGGCGCCGGTGCGCGGCAATCGCGAGTTGGTTAGCCAGGCCTTGGCCAATCTCATAGACAATGCCATCAAATATGCCGGGTCGAACGGCAAGGTGAACGGCATTCCCGCCGAGATCGTGGTCAAGGCCGGCAATGATGGCGAGCGCATCACGCTGAGCGTTGCCGATCGCGGGCCCGGTATTCCCGATGCCGACCGCGGACGTGTGGTGGAGCGCTTCGTTCGTCTCGAGCAGAGCCGATCCGAGCCGGGCTCGGGCTTGGGACTTAGCCTCGCTTCGGCCGTGGCCCGGCTGCACGGCGGTGAACTCAAGCTTGAAGACAACCATCCCGGATTGCGAACGACGATCGCTTTACCGCGGGCCGGTCCAGGCGCCAGCGCGGGCAGGGGATGAAGCGCCGCGCGGCTGCTAAACGGCCAAAGCAAGCACGCAATGAGGCGGGCCTTGTTCACCGCTTTGGCGCGACGCTGCCGCAACCGACACCGGAGGCTTGCGCTCATCTCGCGGCTTGGCTTGCGAAGCTGCGGCCAAAATCTGTTGGTCAATCACTCACGATCCTGATGCGCGACAACCCGGCGCTGGCGCGCGTTCTCGCCGGAATCGCGGAAGCGGCACCGTATCTGTGGACCGCCGTTCAGGCGAAGCCCGCGCGCTTTCTGCGCTTGCTTCGCGCCGATCCCGTCCAGAGCCTCGCGGCGCTCGTTCATAAAACGAAAGTCGCGGCTGCCAGTACGCGATCCCAGCTCGAGCTGATGCGGATCCTTCGCGAATTCAAGCTTGAAGCCGCATTGTCGATCGCGTTGGCGGACATTGGCGGTGCGTGGGCGCTGCCTCAGATTACCGAAGCACTTACGCGCGTGGCCGACACCGCTGTGACGCTCGCGGTCAATCATCTGGTCAAGGACGCTGTGCGACAGAAAAAGATCAAGGCGACTGAGCCCAAAGTTCCTCAGTCCGGCTCCGGCTACATCGTGCTCGCGATGGGCAAGATGGGAGCCGGTGAGCTCAATTTTTCGAGCGATATCGATCTGATGGTGTTCTTCGACACCGGGGTCCGGTTGGCCGGGGATATCGAGCCGGCGCCGTTCTATATCGGCTTGACGCGGGATTTGATCAAAATCCTACAAACGCGTACGCCGGATGGATACGTATTCCGCGTCGATTTACGGTTGCGGCCGGACCCATCGTCGACACAGATTGCAATTTCAACCGCTGCTGCGCTCGACTATTACGAGAGTCGCGGCCAGAACTGGGAGCGCGCGGCGCTGATCAAGGCGCGGGTCTGCGCCGGAGACATTGCTGCCGGCGAGCAATTCCTCCGCGATCTGTCACCGTTCATCTGGCGAAAATATCTAGATTACGCCGCGATTGCGCATGTCCATGAAATGAAGCAGCAGATCCATGCCTATCGCGGGCATGGCGAAATCGCCGTCGAGGGCCACAACATCAAGCTTGGCCGGGGCGGCATCCGCGAGATCGAGTTCTTTGTTCAAACCCAGCAGCTGATCGCCGGCGGTCGCCACACGGAATTGCGCGATCGCCGCACCCTCGTCACGCTCTCGGCGCTGACGGCCGACGGCTGGATCGATGAGCAGGCTCGCGACGAACTCGCGGCGGCGTACGATTTCCTGCGGACGGTCGAGCACCGCCTGCAAATGATGGCCGACGAACAGATCCATACGCTTCCGGCCACCCCCGAGGCGCTCGATGTTTTTGCGCGCTTTCTCGGCTATGCATCGCGCGATGAATTCGCCGATGCGCTGGTGCGGCATTTACGCAATGTCGAACGTCACTATGTCAGATTGTTCGAGCGGGCCTCCGACTTGGTGGCACAACGACACAAGTTTTCGTTCGAACCATCCGAACGTGACGGCGAATTGTTCGAACGGTTGACACAAATGGGCTTTCGGCGCGCGCCGGAAATTGTCGACGCCGTGCGAAATTGGCGAAGCGGAGCCTATCGCGCGGTCCGCGGTGAGCAGGCCCGGGAAAATCTGAACGACCTCGTACCGGTCATTCTCGATCAATTGTCGCGCGCGGAAAGTCCCGATGCGGGCTTTGCGGCATTCGACCAGTTTTTGGCCGGTTTACGAGCGGGGGGTCGACTTTTCTCGCTGTTGCGGCAAAACCCGGAATTGATCCGCCTCGTCGCGCTCATCATCGGGGCGGCGCCGCGATTGGCCGACATCCTGGCGCGTCACCCGCATTTCATCGATCCGCTGGTCGATCCCGGATTCTTCGGCGCGCTGCCTGACGAAATGCGATTGCGCGAGAACCTCGAGCGCTCCCTTGCAGATACTCCCGGCTCCGAGGCGATGCTTGACGCCATCCGCCTGTTCGGTCAGGAGCACATGTTTCTCATCGGGGCACGCATCATTTCGGGATCGGTGTCGGCCGAGCAGGCCGGCGAGACATTCGCCCGGCTCGCCGACGTTCTCCTCAACGTCGTGCACCGGTGGGTGCAAGCTGAATTTGCCAAGGCGCACGGTTACATTCGCAGCGGAGAAAGTGCAGTGCTCGCGCTCGGCCGGCTTGGCGCGCGTGAAATGACCGCGAGCTCCGACCTCGATCTCATCGTGGTCTACGATTTCGATCAGGAGCATCCGCAGTCCGATGGCAAGCGTCCGCTCCACGGCAGTCAATATTACGCCCGGCTGACGCAGCGCATGATCGGCGCGCTCACCGTTCAAACCAATTACGGTGTGCTTTATCCCGTCGATATGCGGTTGCGTCCGTCCGGCCGGTCTGGCCCGGTCGCCACGCAGATCGACGGTTTTAAGAATTATCAGGAGCACGAGGCGTGGACCTGGGAACACATGGCGCTTACGCGCGCGCGCGTCGTGTCCGGAACGCCGGATTTTACCGCCAAGGTCGAAGCGGTCATTCGCGAGATTCTGTGCCGGCAAAGAGATGTGCCCGCGACCGCCGGAGATGTTGTCGATATGCGCGGCGCTATCGCCAAAGAAAAGGGCGATGCCGATCCCTGGGACCTCAAATACGCTGCCGGAGGCCTGATCGACATCGAGTTCATCGCACAATACCTGCAACTGGTGCATGCGACGGAACTCCCGGAAATATTGGACACCTCAACCGCGCGAACGTTGGAAAAGGCCGAGCGCCTCGGGGTAATGGCGCCGCAGGATGCTGCGGTGCTACGGCCGGCGGTACGGTTATTTCATGACCTGACACAAATTCTCCGGCTCTGCTTGCCAGCGCGTTTCGACCCGCAAGCCGCCAGTCCAGGCATATTGGCGCTGTTGGCGCGCGCTGCCGATCTGCCCGATTTCCCCACCCTTTCGGCTCATCTCCAGGACACCCAGCGCGCGGTTCGCGCATCTTTCATCAGGATTCTGGGCGGGACGCCGTAATGATCTTTGCGGAGCGACTAAAGATTAAAGATCAGGCTGCAACTTCGATGCGCTCGAGCGGCATGGCTGCGGCCGCATCGGTCGGCAAGCGCACCATGACCAAGGTGCCTCGGCCAAGGCGCGAACGAATGCGCATGGCGCCGCCGTGTAGCTCAACAAGCGATTTGGCGATTGCAAGCCCAAGGCCGGAGCCTTGGTGGCGCTTGGTCAGCTGACTTTCGACCTGCTCGAACGGCCGCCCCAGCTTTTGCAGCGCTTGGCGGGCTATGCCGATTCCGTTGTCGGTAATGCCGATGATCACAGCGCCGCCACGCAAACGCCCTTGCACGGTGACGGCGCCGCCGTCAGGGGTGAATTTCACCGCGTTGGAAAGGAGATTGAGTGCAATCTGCTTGAGCGCGCGGCGATCCGCGTTGAGATGGATTCCCGTTTCGACCTCGGCCATGATGGCGAGCCGTTTTTCGCTGGCGCGGGTCGACACCACGCGAATGCAATCGGCGAGCAGCGAGTCGAGCTCGACAAGTTCGGGCGACAGCCGTATTCCGCCGGCTTCGATCTTCGACATATCGAGGATGTCATTGATGACGTCGAGCAGATACTCGCCGCTTTCGCGAATGTCGCGTGAATATTCGATATATTTGTCGGCGCCGAGCGGGCCGAACATTTCCGATTCCATGATTTCGGAAAAACCGATGATCGCGTTGAGCGGCGTGCGTAATTCATGGCTCATATTGGCCAGGAATTTCGACTTCGCCGCATTGGCTTCCTCGGCTCGGGTTTTCTCTTCGGCATATTTCTCGGCGAGATCTGCAAGTTCGGCGGTCTGCCGCTCCAGCGTTTGCTGGGATTTACGCAGATCGATGATGGTTGCGCGCTGGCGCTTTTCGCCCTCAATCAATTTTTGCTCGTGTTGCTTGAGCTTGGTGATGTCGGTTCCGACCGAGACATAGCCGCCATCCTTAGTGCGCCGTTCGCTGATATGCATCCAGCGTCCGTCCTCCAGTTGCGCCTCGAATGTGCGCGCTCCGCGCGGCTCGCTATCGTGCGCGACAGTGGCCCGGATCAGCGGCTTTCTGCCGGTCGCCACAATGGTCTCGTAGGAAGTCCCCGCCACGACCGCTTCATCTGGGAGCTGATGCAATTCCTGGAAATTGGAGTTGCAAAGCACGAGGCGATTTTCGGCATCCCACAGCACGAACGCTTCCGGTATGGTTTCGATTGCATCGCGCAGGCGCAAATCGGCTGCCATCGTGCGCTCAACCAAATTCTTCTGTTCGGTGATGTCGACGGCGATGCCGATGAGGTGCGGGCCGACATCGCCTTCTTGGCGGGTCAATTCGCAGCGCACGCGCAGCCATAACCACCGGCCTTGGGCATGGCGCATGCGGAATGCGTGATCGATGGATTGTAACTTGCCGTCGGCCAGTCTATTCGCCAGCTGATAAAGATCGATGTCATCCTTATGAACCAGCGCGTCCACTTCACCGAATGTCAAAAGCTCGTCTTTCTGCGGCAGGCCCAGCATTTCGTACATTGAATGCGTCCAGAACACGCGGCCGCGGGCCAGGTCCCAATCCCATAGCCCGCAACGGCCGCGGTTGAGCGCAGTATCGACACGGCCACGGACCGTGTCATTGATGATGTCGGCTTCGCGCGCGCGTGTGGCTTGCCAATAAAAGGCGAAGCCGAGGATCAACACCACAAAGCCGGTGGTTGCCAATAATGTGACGGTCAGGGCGGTAATCGAGCGCCAATTCGCAAGCGCGTCGTCCTGACTTTGAATGACGGCAAGAAGCCCGATCGGATTTTTCAACGCCCGGACCGCGGCGTAAGCGGCCTGACCGTTCCCCAGCGCGATCTCCCGGGTTCCTGCATCAACGCCGAACGTCGTAAGCGGTTGCAACGGACCAAGCACGTCGAGTAGCGATCGCCCCACGATTGTCGAACCACTGGCCAAGCTGGCGATGATATTGCCGTCAGCGTCCGCCACCAGCACGCGCCGTCCGCCACCTGCCGTCCAATCGGGCATTGACACCGCCAACGCGTCGGAGGTGCGCGGCCATGGTGTGCGGCCGTCGCGGCTCCGCCGTTCAAAAACTGCGGCCAAATGATCTGCCAGTGCGGCGATGCCTTGTTTTGCCTCGAACACCGCTTGTCGGCGATGTTCGAGCACCTGTACCGCGGCGCCGATACACACCGTCACCATGAAAGCGATGATGAGAACCGGAACGGCACGCCGGAGCAGTGGCTCGGCGCTTAAGAGGCGCCGATAGGCCGGGTTGGCAATCGATTCCGCCAACCCTTTGATCGAATCGGAACGTAGAGACGCACTCGCCGTATCGGCGCGCGCCATCGCCTGCCTCCGCTCGAATTATTGCCCCGACCCCGGTTCGGAGATTGTGCCGCTCTCTCCGAATCAACATCAATAGAATCGATGTGCGCTGATTTGTCGAGAGTCGGAGTCAATATTTTTTAAGAATTGTCCAGAGTATTTTGCGCTGCGAAATCAAATCTGCGCATCAGCTTTGCCGTCTCAAATGTGTTGCCGCTCATGGCGACGACTCAAACTCGAGTCAAATCAACAGGCTGGGCTGATTTAACTGTCAGCGAGCGTGCGCGCGACAATGTCATGCACGTCGGGCGACAGCGCCGGCATCGCAGCGACGCGGCGCAGCGTCGCCTCGGCGCGTTCGCGTCGGCGTGCTTCCAGCGCACGCCAAGAACGGAATGCGCTCATCAGGCGCGCGGCGACTTGCGGGTTCTTCGGGTCAAGCTCAAGTACGAAATTGGCGACGAAATCATAGCCGGCGCCGTCGCTGCGATTGAACTGGGTATGGTTGGCCTGCGCAAAGACACCGATCAACGCACGAATGCGATTTGGATTAGCGGCCGAGAAGGCTGGATGGCGCGTCAAGGCGCGGACGCGGTCGAGTGTTGTCGGCTCCGGAATGACCGCCTGCAACGCAAACCACTTATCGATAACCAACGCATCTTCGGCGTAACGCGTGTAAAAATCGGCGAATGCGGCCGTGCGTTCCGGGCGATCGTGGGCGGCGAGCGTTTCCAGCGCCGCCATGCGGTCGGTCATATTGTCGGCATTGCGATATTGGTCGAAAGCACGTGCGATACCCGCAGCGCTTTCCG
>Ga0306922_10005069_pt1 | contig 12544 bp, 13 predicted proteins | sample sta12Cox44000082_FD_203758 | JGI IMG/M metagenome (GOLD analysis project Ga0306922, IMG submission 203758) | Lab enrichment of tropical soil microbial communities from Luquillo Experimental Forest, Puerto Rico - statoxic.12C.oxic.44.000.082 (v2)... | ecosystem: Environmental > Terrestrial >... | reverse complement strand
CCTGTCCAGGGCGGCGCTGTTGAAGAACTGGGTTGGGTCATGATGACCCAATGGCGCTGCCGGTCTCAAGGTCTGTTTCGGGGCATATAGCGACAGGCCGACCGATGCGCCTACCCTGTGCCAGTCGCTCGCTCGCCCACCGAGACAATCGGTTTCCTCAGCCTCGATGACCTCGCCCTCGCGCGCTGCCATCCCGGCGATCGCAGCGCTGTCTCTGATCCCCTACCGCCACGCATGTGGGCCAGCGAGTTCGGCAGGCCGATGCGGCCCTTTTTGATAAAGCCGACACCGCCCGCGCTCGGGCTCGCGGCGAACGATGAATGCTGTGCGGTTGTGAACGCTACTGGCACCTTTGGCCCATATGTCGAAGGGACGGTTTTCCTAGGAGCTCGCGGCTTCCATGGATTGAACGTCGCGTGAGCCCAAGCGATTTGCGTAACGGCTCCCTCTAACCCTCTCCACCGAGCCAGACACATAGCGGGACAACGTGGCTACGATCGGTGCCCCGGCGCGCTCGCCAAGGATCGCGGTCTCCAAAGCCGAGCGGCGCATCGATGAATAACCGCGACCAGATCGCGCCGGGCTCGTTGCTTTCATAGGCATCACAAAATAGGCAAAATCGCATGGCATATTGCCGCCATCGCGGCTTCCGGAAATGGAGCCGCAGAAGCGAAAGTTTGCCCATGGCCGAAATGCCCCGTCAAACCCACTCTGTCGGTTCTCAGATTTGCAACTATGAGATGAATCTCGCTGCTGATTTGCTGCAGATGCAGCAAGTTGTAACAATAAGAACAACTGATGATTGCGATCGAGCGCAGCGGATGCCGGCACCAGCGCTTACGTCGCAGCCGGCAAGCCCGCGAGAAACTCCGCGACGGCGCGGTTAAAGGCAGCCGGCTGATGCAGGTTGGAAGCGTGCCCGGCATCGTGGATCGTCACTCGCGTCGCACCCGGGATCTTGCGTGCCATGTAGTCGGTTGCAGCGAGAAAATGCGTGTCGTCGGCGCCGACCAGCACCAGGGTCGGCACGGCGATCTTGTCGAGCCCGGCGATGATACGGTCGTCGGCCTGGGCCAGCATGCCGCGTGCCGCACCGGCGAGGCCCCTCGCCGAGCGATGCTTGCTGGTGCGGACCTCGTCGCTCTCACCGAGTGCGACAAGCCCCCGCGCTTCGAGGTCCCGCGCCCGCTGTTGCGCCCGCTCGTTCCACGCGCGCCTCGCGTCGGGGTTGCGAAAGCCAGGCCCCGTGTCGAACAGCATCAGCGCGCTGACCATCTCGGGATGAGCGAGGTGAAAGGCGAGCGACATGCAGCCGCCGAGCGAGAGACCGCCGATAACCGCTCGCTCGATCCCGCAACAGCGCAGCAATGCCGCCATGTCCTCGACCGTCAGCGCCTCGGAGTAGGCCGCGGGATCTTCCGGGTCGTCCGTCTCGCCGTGGCCGCGCATATCCCAGACGATGATCCGGTGGCGCCGGGCGAAAGCGGCGATCTGCCCGTCCCACATCCGGCAGGTGGCGCTGTAGCCGTGGCTGAGAAGGATGGGTGGGCCGTGCCCGTGATCCTCGTAATAGATCTTGACGCCGTCGCGATCGAGAAAGGGCACGGTCCCTCCGGGTCGGGAAATTTGGGGAGACGGCGCCGCAGCAGGCGGCGCCCCCTCCCGTTCCCTCCCCCGCAAGCGGGGGAGGGTGGGGTGGGGGTCAGCGCAAGGGCGAGAAGGCGGCCGGAACCACCAACATGTTCTCTTGCTTGATCATCATGTTGGGTCCGCCGCCGGACGGGGGCGGCCAGATACCCTTGGCTCTCGCCTCCTCGCGGATGCGGAAGCGGTCGGCCGCGTCCTTGTAGGCCCAGATATGGCACCATTTGTTGAGCCCGCCGAGCTCCGAATACCAGGCGCCGACCAACGGCGAGAGCTTGGTGCGTGCCTCGATATGCCCGCTCCAGCGGTCGATCACGCCAGGGATGCCGCCGGGTTTGAAGGTATAGATGCGGATCTCGTACAGATTGCCGAGCTGGCGCGGCTCGAGCTTCGGGGAGAACGGCGCCGGGAGATAGATGTCGCTCTGCAGCTCGACCAGGAACTCCCTGATATTGGGCGGCCAGCCCTGCAGCTTTGTCGCTTCCTCGCGCTGACGGGTGCGTGCGCCGAGGTCGTCATAGGGCCAGACATGGATCACCCGGTTGAGGGGACCCACCTCGGTGTGCCAGAAGGCGGCAAGCGGCGAGACCTTCGCCCGCACCGGCAACGCGGCTCCGAAACGCTCTTCGAACGTCGCGACCGTGCCCGGCTGCAGGGTATAGGTGCGCATCTCGATGATCATCAGGTTTCCTCCATTTCGGGGATCAGCCGGGCGACGCTAGACCCTGGCGACCGCGTGTCAAGCGCGCCCTGCCGGAGGGGCGCCTGCGCCGTCGCCGACAACACCCTCAGCGCGCCGACGCCTGGACGCTTCGGACGTTCCCGCCCATCAAGTAGATCAGATGCTCGATGGCTGCGCGTTGCTCTTTCGAGGGTCGGGTCTCGGCCGATATGCTGTTGCCGATCCACGGGCTTTCATCCAGAAAATTCCAAAACCCGAAGCGGCGGGCGCATTGCGGAGCTTGCAGAATGCACCACAAGCGCACCGAGTTCACACTCGTTATATTGTTCTCCAGTTCCTCGACGTTGTTTACAAAGGTCGGATACATGCACCAGTAATTCTGATAATTTTCGAACTTAGGTAGTTGACGATTGACCAAACCTCGGAAACACATCTGCCCGTCGAATGAAATAAAGAATTCGGCAAATGGATCTATATATTTCATTCCATCATCGATAAATCGAATGGTTTCGAGGTAGCCACGCTGACCGGAAAGCGGTTGCCGTTTCGCAAATGCGTCAGAGTTGATGCTTGCCGCGCTGCTGGTGAACAACTTCTCCGACGGAATACCCAATATCGACTCCTGGGGCACTCCGAAATATTTCGGTGGCACGGGCGAGCACGCCGCCGCCAGGACCGCCATGGCAATTACTTGAATCAGCGATTTTGCGCTCATCCGCCCGACCTCCGTGATCAACTAGTAGTGCTCTCTGGGCGACACAATCTAACCAAATCCGAGATCCAACGCCACAAGACTAATCCGGCAGTGGGTCGCCGCCCGGCTCGAGGTTGTGGTGTTCCCCGCCTGGCGATTATCGTGCTCTACCGCCACACGGGCCGCCGAACCGGGGAGCCGCAAATGCCGATCATTCCTCAGGTGCTCGACTATCGGGACGAGCTGATTGCCATCCGCCGCGACATCCACGCGCATCCCGAGCTCGCCTTCACCGAACAACGCACCTCGGACCTCGTCGCGGCGAAGCTCGCCGAATACGGCTGCGAGGTCCATCGCGGGCTCGCCGGGACCGGGGTCATCGGCACGATCCGGCGCGGCAACACACAAGCCGCCATCGGGCTGCGTGCCGATATGGACGCGCTGCCGATCCAGGAGATGAACGATTTCCCCTACCGCTCGACCCACGAGGGCGTGATGCACGCCTGTGGCCATGACGGACACACGACGATGCTGCTCGGCGCCGCCAAGTACCTGGCAGCGACCCGAAATTTCGAAGGCACCGTGCATTTGATCTTTCAGCCAGCCGAAGAGGGCGGCGGTGGTGGCCGAGTGATGGTCGAAGAAGGGCTGTTCGACCAGTTTCCATGCGATGCGGTCTTTGCGCTTCACAACAAGCCGGGGATTGCCGTCGGCCGGATCGCGGCAAAACCGGGCCCGCTGCTCGCCGCCTCCGATCGCTGGGATATCCGCGTCAAGGGCCGCGGCACCCATGCGGCGCATCCGCATCTCGGCACCGACCCCTTTGTGATCGGCGCGCAAATCGTGCTGGCGCTGCAGACGATCGGCAGCCGCAATGTCGACCCGCTCGACTCCGCGGTCGTCAGCGTCGGTTTCATGCGGGGCGGCTCAGCCTATAACGTCATCCCGGATGACCTGCACATCGGCGGCACGTCGCGCAGCTTCCGTCCGGAAGTGCGGGACCTGATCGAGCGGCGTCTCGGCGAGATCGCCCGCGGTGTCGCTGCATTGCATGGGGCCAGCGCCGAGGCGCAGTATCGCCGCAACTACCCGCCGACGATCAACCATGCGGCCGAGACCGAATTTGCCGCCGAGGTCGCCGCCGAAATCTGCGGTCCGAAACGGGTCATCCGCGATGTGGCGCCGTCGATGGGCGGCGAAGATTTTTCGTTCATGCTGAACGCCCGTCCGGGGGCCATGCTGTGGCTCGGCAACGGCCCGGGCATGGACGGCTGTTTCCTCCACAATGCGCGCTACGATTTCAACGACGACGCTCTCTCGATCGGCGTCAGCTTTTTCGCGCGGCTCGCCGAACGGTTTCTCGAAAAGGCCCTCTGCTGAGGCCTATGCGGCGCGAGACGGAGAAGCCGGCGTGCCAAGGTCAGGTGTGGCCGATCGACCATCTTGCCGTCGAGGGCGAGTGTCCCGGCATCGGGATTTTCGGCGAACGCCGCCACGACCTTGCGCGCCCAGGTCAGCTCCTCCTCGGTCACCGAGAAGGCCTTGTTGATGACCGGTATTTGCGCCGGGTGGATGGCCATCTTGGCGGTGAAGCCCGAACGCCGCGCCGCGGCGCACTCGGCAGCGAGCCCTTTCTCATCCTTGAAGTCGGTGTAGATCGTGTCGACCGGCGCGGCCTCGGCCGCCGCGGCCGCCAGCAGGCAGAATGTTCGCGCCATTCGATAGACATCGTCGTAGATCCCGTCCGGCCGACGGTTGTGTCCGCCGAGAGCCGCTGCCAAGTCCTCGGCACCCCACGTGATCCCTTCGAGCCGCGGCGACACGCCGGCATAGCCCCCCTGAGCATGGTCGGCGAGCGCCAACATTGCCGCGGGTGTCTCGGTCGCGATGGCGATCACCCGGATTGCTCCGGGCGCCAATGCGGAGGCGGCCTCCAAGGCGGAGAGGTAATGATCGAGTGTACGCACATCCTCGGGGAGGCATTTTGGCAGCACGATGCCATCCGGCCTTTCGGGCACGATCGCGACGAGATCATCGAGCGCCACCCCGCCTGCCAAGGGGTTGATGCGAACATAACGGCGAAAACCAGCGGATCCGCTCGAAGCGAGGAAAGCGTGCGCCCGAATTCGCGCCGCCGAGCGGTTTGCCGGCACCACCGAATCCTCGAGATCGAGGATCAACGCATCGGCGCCGGATTGCCTGGCATGGTCGAGCTTGCGCTCGCTGTCGGCAGGGACGAAGAGTAGAGAACGCATTCATCCCTCCGCCGGCCGATATTTCATCAGGCCGGCGCGTCGACAGACCGCAACGGTTTCGCCGCGCTGGTTGATGCCCTGATGCTCGAACTCGACGATACCGGCGTCCCGGCGCGATTGGCTGCGCCGCTTCGCTCGCACCACCGTGCGTACTCGCAACGTGTCGCCGTGAAAGACCGGCTTCGGGAATCGGACATCGCTGATCCCCAGGTTGGCGACAGTGGTCCCGAGTGTCGTTTCACCGACGCTGATGCCGATCACCAGACCGAGCGTAAACAGGCTGTTTACCAGCCGCTGGCCAAACTCCGTTTGCTTTGCAAACTCCTCATCGAGATGAAGCGGCTGCGGGTTCATCGTTAGCGAGCAGAACAGCACGTTGTCCATCTCGCTAACGGTGCGGCTCATCGCGTGATCGAAGACTTGGCCCTCTTCAAATTCCTCGAAATACAACCCCGTCATCAGATCGCCTCCTGTCTTGCCTCCCGCCGCGCTGCCATCTCCGGCACGACGGGAAATCAAACGCCGTGCCGGAATCCCGCTCGACCGAGGTTCGGGAAAAACTTAGCATGGGCGCCGTGTCGTGGGAGGATCTGCGAGCAGCACCCTCGAGCGGTTGCCCGGGGAAGCAGGACGGGGCGGGAAGCGGTTGGGAATGGACATTGATCGGCTGATCGCTGAATACGGCACGTATACCTATCTGATCGCGTTTATCTGGACCTTCCTCGAAGGCGAGACGATCGTTCTGTTTGCTGGTTTCGCGGCGGCGCAGGGCCTGCTCAACCCGATTCTGCTGCTCGTGGCCGCTTGGCTCGGCAGCTTCGCCGGTGATCAAGTTTATTTTTGGATCGGCCGCCACTTCGGGCTCGGGATACTGCACCGATTTCCGCGATGGCGGTATGGCGTGGAATCAGCGCTACGCTGGCTGGAGCGGTACAACACCGGTTTCATCTTGGCCTTCCGCTTCATCTACGGCGTGCGCAATCTCTCTTCTTTCGCTATGGGGCTGAGCGCCATTCGCTGGCAGCGCTTTCTATCGTTGAATTTCCTCGCCGCGGGGCTTTGGGCGACGAGCTTCATCGCCGTCGGCTATTTTCTCGGCCATGCCTTTCGCGCTGTCCTCGGTCATCTCGTCCGCTCCTTCAGCCTCGCCATGCTCGGCGCGTTCATCGCGTTCGCCGTTACCGTTTCGCTTGCTCACCGGCTGCAGAGGCGGCGTCAGCTCAGGGTTCCACCGGGCATCAAAGTCGTGATCCCGCCGCCCTGAAGTCGGCGGACGCAGGCGTTCCGATCATCGAAGAACGCCGACCGGGCTGCCGATCGCCAGTTGCAGAGCGTCCGCTGCCCGGCCGGAATTGACGGCGATTTCGGCGAGGCCGTTCGAGTTCTCGTACCAGAAGGCCTCGCCGAGCGGGACATCGGAATAGATGCGGGCGCGCCTCAGCACGCGCCCGGATACGACGAGCCGCGCGCCGTTTGGCAGGAGGTTCCCACGCAGCCCCGTCATAGCGTTGCCATACCGGTCGACATAGACGATCTCCGGCAGGTCGTCGGGCCAATCGGCATGTCGGCCGATTTCGGGGGCGCGTGGCTTATGGGCAGGACGTTTGCCGCGGGCGAGCCACCCCGCCACCGGGGCAAAGAGGTCGCGCCCGTGAAAGCTCGCGGACAGCGTCTCGGGGCGCCACAGAATCTCCCAAGTCCGCGCGCTCTCGGCGCGCCGCATGACAAGCTCGAACAAGCCGTTGTCCGGACCGACATACCAGCGCCCTTCAGCCTCGATGATGACCGGTCGGCGCGGGCCACCCACACCCGGATCGATTACCGCCACGAGCACGGTGCCTCGAGGAAACCAAACCCCATATGCGGCCAGCAGATAGGCGGCGGGCTTGGGCCTTCCCGCCGGTGCATCGGCAAAGAGTTCGACCACCGGAATCCCCGGGGCTGTCCGGTACAAAACCGCCTTGACTTGGCCGGTATAGGGTCCCTCGAGACCAAAATCCGTGAACAACACGATCATCGGAGAGCCACAGGGGCTGGCTAGTCAGGATCCGGGATCACAGAAAGATCAGTGCGGCACAAGCGGGATTTTTTATGGAGTTTGTGTCATTGATGCCACAGTGTCCCGCCTGACGCCAACAACCGTTAGATTTCCGGATTTCCTGGTCAAGTTATCGTTCGTATTCGATGTCAGGATCAAAAAAGCTCGCCGTTTGGCAATCAAGGGTTGGGCAACAGCGCCGTGCTTGGCCAAGAGAACATCAATTCTTTCTTCCGGTTCGCAGGGCACAGACCTGCCAGCAAGTCGGGTTGCTCTTGAAAATGGTCAACGGCTGGGTATGCTGCGACGGTTATCGCGGACGTTGATTGGGACTGGGGGAATGCGATGAAGAAAGTTTTCCTGGCTGCGCTCCTCGCGGCCGCATCGTTTCAAGGCGCGTCTGCTGCCGACAGGCAGTGCTATTCGCCGGTGGATATCGAGGCGGAGCAGGCAATACTGTTCCAGACCAATATCATGGTCATCAGCTCGGCTTGTAAAGACACGGTTTACGGCGAGTTCCGAGCGCGCAACAAGGACGCGATCATCCGCTATCAGAAGGCGATGATCGACCATTTCCGCCGAGCCGGCTCCCGCAACGCCCAAAGCGAGTTCGATCGCTGGAATACCAGCCTAGCCAATGAGTTCTCGCTCAAGCAGGGCGCAGTTCCGATGGCGCAAGTCTGCCAGCAGGCTGCAGAAATGATGAAACTCGCCAGCACCCTCGACGCGAAGGGGCTTCACGATTACGCGGTTGCCAAGGCGACGAGTGCCGCCGACACCCACCCGAGATGCGCCAAATAGCGGGCTAGAGCCGCGCACTCCCGTCCCCGCGGAAAGGCGGGCTGCCGGGGCAAAACAGCAAATTTCGACGTCGCGGTGGCCTCGACGATGCACGCGGCGATGCCTATGTGGCGAGGGTGCTGGCCGGCGTAAATCAATTCGGTGCGCTGCTGTCGGTGGTCATCGTCGACGTGGTGCTCGCCGGCGACAATGCGATCGTCGTCGGAATGGCAGCCGCCGGGCTGCCCATCGAGCGCCGGCGCCGCATCATTATCCTGGGCATAGCCGCCGCCACGATACTGCGGATTCTGCTCGCGTATTTTGCTGTGCAGCTGCTCGCAATCATCGGCATGACCTTGGCCGGCGGTGTGCTGCTCCTTTGGGTGTCATGGAAGATGTACCGCGAGTTCCGCGAGATGCGGATCGCCGAGCAAGCGACCGCAGCCGCGGACGGCTGCTGCCAAAATCGGGTCCCTATCCGCCGGAAGAGTGCGGGCCAAGCCCTCACCCAGATTGTCCTCGCCGATGTATCGATGTCACTCGACAATGTGCTCGCTGTGGCCGGCATCGCGCGCGACCATTTCCAGCTGCTGGCATTCGGGCTCGTCCTCTCGGTCGCGCTGATGGGCGTTGCCTCGACCTACATCGCGCGGTTGCTTGACCGCCATTTCTGGATTTCTTGGGTCGGGCTCGGGATTATCACCTTTGTCGCGCTGCGGATGATTTGGGAGGGCTCGACCCAGGTCCTGAACCAGACCGCGGCTCTGACACTGACGGGAATTTAGGATTGTCGGACGGCTACCTTCGGTCTCTCACCCCGCGGCTGCAAGCGCCGCCGCCCAGCACGCAGAACTTAGCGCAGTTCGGGTGATTGAGCGGCACCGCTCCACCCGCCTCGGCGAGAGTGCAGCCGAGCTCGAAGCGCTGGTCGTAGGGCAGCAGAGTGCAGGCGATCACCGCAGGCCGCGCGGCACCCCTGCGTTTCACGACCATGCGGGAGGTCGCGCACATGACGCTCTCCGGCGATTTTCCAAGGATGCCCCAGCACGCCTCGGTGATCTCGGGGACATCGGCGGCCGGATCCATTTCTGGAAAAACCATTAGTGCGACCGGGTCGTCGGCATCGATAGCCACACCGAGCTCGGCAAACAAGCCGGCAAATCCGCCGCGGATCGCTGTCTCCGACTCCCCCGACAGCCGACGGCTGGCTACATGGACCGAGAACCCGTTCCGGGCCAGCCAGACGAGCCCGTCGATTGTCGGCTGCCAGCTGCGCCTGCCGCGCTCGAGTTCATGCACCTGGCGCCCGTAATGATCGATCGACACGCGGATCGTCAACCGCTCACCGTAGCGATCCCTGAGCCGCAGGAGCGCCGGCTTGCATTTGGCCATCGGTTTCATCGCATTGGTCAGCACGAGGGCCGCCACGCCACGCGAGAGAACATCCTCGAGCATCGCCGGCAGCTCGGGGTTCATGAAGGGCTCGCCGCCGGTAAACCCGATCAGCGATGTCGGCAACGCGCCGGCATCGATCTCGTCGAGGAAATCGGCTACCTCCGCGGCGGTCAGATACACCAGCCGGTCGTTCTTGGGCGACGACTCGATGTAGCAGTGCTGGCAAGTCAGGTTGCAAAGTGTGCCGGTATTGAACCACAGCGTTTCCAGCGCCTTGAGCGCTACATGTGCGCGCCTCTCGCCCTTGACCGTGAGGGAGGGATCCTGAAACTTACGCGGGTCCAGGCGAGAGAGGAGCGACTGTGCCATCAATACGCCTCGGCGACTCGGGAATTAAGCAAAGCTCAAACTCAATATAACACCTGACCCAGGCACCTTTGATCAGATCACATCGTTGTGATGCGCCCGGCGTGGTTGCGAGCGGTCGCACTCCTCGCTAGGTTATTCGTTTACGTCTTTCCGCTATGGAAGGCGGCATGGAGCACTCGATACCGCGGCACATCCGGCTCACTTCCCATCCGGGAGATGCCGGCCGAGGTGCGGTTCCGCTCCGTTGGGGTGCCTCGGTTGCGGCGGAACGTGGACCCGTGGTCGCGAGCCCCGCAGGACCGCAGCAGCGCAACGCCATCGGTTCCTATTCCGGCGCTTACGCGATTTATCGCGCGCTTGCCGTTGCAACCCGGGCGCTTGCGCGTGACCATCGTCCCGATCTGACCGACACCGCGCCGGCAGCGCGGATCGTGCCGCACCCCCAGTGGACCGAGGCGAAAAAAATCGTGTCGATTGATCCTTGGGGTCATCTCGTCGGCGAGGTCTTCGCCGAACATATCCGCGCCGGCATCGATGTGCGTCCAACAATCGCGATCACGACGGCGCGGCTCGCCACACCCGAGCTCCTCCCGCTGCTGGCCGAGGACAGGCTGCGGGCCGACGGGCAGGTTCTACTCGACAGCGGCGAAATCCGCGTCACCAAGGCGGCGATCGACCCGGTTTGGCATCTGCCGGGGGTAGCGGCGCGCTTCGGGGTCTCCGAACCTGATCTCCGCCGCACCTTGTTCGAGGAGACAGGGGGCATGTTTCCCGAGCTGGTGACCCGTCCCGACCTTGAGGTCTTGCTGCCGCCGATCGGCGGCACGACGGTTTATTTCTTTGGCGAGGTCGAGCGTCTTGCCGAGCCGAGCACGGTGATTGCCTGCCGCGTCCACGACGAATGCAACGGTTCGGATGTCTTCGGCTCGGACATCTGCACATGTCGCCCTTATCTCGTTCACGGGATCGCAGTCTGCGTCGAGACCGCGCAACGGGGCGGGGTCGGGATCATCGTTTACAACCGCAAGGAGGGGCGAGCGCTCGGCGAAGTCACCAAGTTCCTCGTCTACAACGCTCGCAAGCGACAGCCGGGCGGTGATACCGTTGACAGCTATTTCCGCCGCACCGAGTGCGTCGCCGGCGTGCAAGACATGCGCTTTCAGGAGCTGATGCCGGATGTTTTCCACTGGCTCGGCATCCGTCGGATCGACTGCTGGGTCTCGATGTCGAACGTCAAGCGCGATGCGCTCGAAGCGCAAGGGATCGAGGTGGTGGAGCAACTCGCGATCCCGGATCGGCTGGTACCGCTCGACGCGGCGGTCGAAATCGAGGCGAAAAGAGCTGCAGGATATTTCTCGCCTTCGGGGATGCCGGATCCGGGCGAGCTGCGCCGCACGAAAGGCCGTGCCCTCGGCGAGTGAGGCGGCAGCGCTGTTGAGCGCTGGCGCCGTGCGTGCCCGTTGCTCGATCGTGTCGGAAGCGGTCGAGCGCGGCGAGACCCGGTATTTTCGACCCGTCCCGGGTCGGTTCGACGAGGCCGTGCGACGCGTCGTCGACGTAACCCGACGGCGCTATCCGGATCTCGCTGTCCCCTTTCATAGCCGTTGGCGACACTTCTCGACCGGCGGAATCGACCGCGCTGCCCTTACCGCGCCCGGCGCCGACGCAACCGAAACCGCGCGGGCGCGGATCGATCTGGCCATTGTCTCGGTATTGCTCGACGCCGGAGCGGGAGCTCGCTGGCGCTATCACGAGGTGGAGACCGGCCAGACCCTGTCGCGTTCCGAGGGCCTCGCCATCGCGAGCCTTCGCGCCATGCAGACTGGACTCTTCTCCGCCAACCCTGGTAGCCCGTGGCGTGCCGATGCCGAGGCGCTGGCTCGGATCACCCCGCAGAGCCTCGCGCGTGCGTTCCAGCACACCGCCGGGAACGAACTCGTCGGCATGGAAGGACGAGCGTTGCTTTTGCGCCGTCTGGGCGAGGTGTGCGCCGCATCCCCCGCACTATTCGGCGCACCGGCACGGCTCGGCGGCCTCTACGATCACTGGTCGGCACGCGATGAGCCGCTTCCCGCCACCGAGATACTGAGCACGTTGCTGCAGGTCTTGGGGGCAATATGGCCCGGCGGGATCAGCCTCGCGGGCGTCCTACTCGGCGATTGCGGCCGTCATCCTGCGGTGCCCGGCGATGGCTTCGTGCCGTTTCACAAGCTGTGCCAGTGGCTCGCCTATTCGCTGATCGAACCCCTCCAGGCGGGCGGCGTGCAGGTTGTCGGGCTAGACGGGCTGACCGGTCTCGCCGAATACCGCAACGGCGGCCTGTTCCTGGATTGCGGCGTTATCGCACCCCGCGACCCGCGTCTATTGCGCTGTCCGCTCGATGCGCTGAGCGAGCCCGTCGTCGAGTGGCGGGCGCTTACGGTGACCTTGCTCGATCGGCTTGCCGCCCTCGTGCGCGAACGTCTGGGCAAGAGCGCGGATGATTTCCCGCTCGCCAGAGTGCTCGAAGGCGGCAGCTGGGCAGCTGGACGGGAGATCGCGTTCGAGCGGCGGCGGGACGGCTGCCCGCCGCTCGCGGTCCTCAGCGATGGCACCTTGTTCTAGGACACTATGATGCAACAGCAATGGGCGAGCTTGACCGTCGTGGACCATCCGCTCGTCCAGCACAAACTGTCGCTGATGCGCGA
>Ga0306922_10005064_pt1 | contig 12547 bp, 12 predicted proteins | sample sta12Cox44000082_FD_203758 | JGI IMG/M metagenome (GOLD analysis project Ga0306922, IMG submission 203758) | Lab enrichment of tropical soil microbial communities from Luquillo Experimental Forest, Puerto Rico - statoxic.12C.oxic.44.000.082 (v2)... | ecosystem: Environmental > Terrestrial >... | reverse complement strand
ACTCGACGACATCGTCGCGGCAAAACCCGAGCGCGATCACACGCATTTTCATTCTTTCGAGGAGATGAAACAGCAAGGACTGCAACATCTTCGTGATTCGATCGCCCTCCTCCGGAGCAAGGCGACACCCGAAGAGGTCGACGAATACCGTCGCTTCATCGTGACCTTGTCACAGAAGGTTGCCGCCGCTCACCGTGAGCACGGTCAGGACGTGAGCGAGCTCGAGCAGGCGGCGATCGACGAAATCACCGAAGCCCTGAACGTCACCGCTGGGTAGAAAGCTCAGACTGGACGCTGACGGGCAGACGGCCGAACAGGCCGGGATCTGGGAGGGTTCAGGGCGTTCGGGTGGCTGGGTCTGAGATTGTCGCCGGCGCGCCGATCGGCAAGGGGTGACGACCGCCTGATCGCGATTGCGATGCCGCCACCCCTCACCTCGAAGGATTGTGAAGCCGCTCACCGAGTTGTCCTAGATCCGTCCGGCCCCCCCAGGGCCCAACTCGCCGACAACCTTTGGCGTCTCGCCGCTGGCGACGAGGATCGCAGGTACTCCCGGGTCGCCGGCCGGCCCCCTGGCCTGCCTACGGTCGGGTGGGCCGTGCGCGCCGACGCAATGTCGTCAGTGATGTACCCGACTGTCCCGCACTAAATCCCGTGATCGTGCTGCGTGGGATCACTGCCGGAATCGCCGGGCGTCGACTCTGAGCGCCGGTCATCCTCGACCGTTCGCGACGCACCAACGAGCGGCATTGGAAGCCCGACTCTCGACATACCATGCATGACCGGGCGGACCCAGAACTTGACGAACAACTGCGGTATGACGCGGAACGCGACATCGACTGGAGCCCCCGCCAGCCCCGTCCAGTTTTCGCGGCGCTGAGAAGGGACACCATCGCCGTGGCCGAGGCGCTCGAGACTCTCAGGCCCTGGCTCGAGCGGGCCAACGTTGCCCGGGGCGACATCCTCGCCACTGGGTCTCGCATCGGGCTCGTTCGGGAGGATGTGTGGCCGCGGCGCGACGGTTCCTACGGCGTGCTGAGCCTCGACTCGCTGCTGAAGACCGACAGCGATGTCAACGCCGCCCTGTTCCCAGACACGGCAAGGGCTCAACGAAACCTGCGCAACGCCCGGCTCCGCGACGACAACCGAAAGATCTGGCGCCTTGCCGGGCACGCGGGCCCTGGTCTGCACCGCGCGAAGCGTGAGCAGATCGACGATGGAGCGCTCGGCAGCGGTGAGCCCTACGAACTCGATGCCGGCCCGGACGATGCCCTCCGGGCGCGATCCGGCATTCCGAACCTCTCCCGCGACCGTCATGTCGATGGACGGACCGAGCTTCAGGCGCACCGTAATACGACGGCTCAGATGCAGCCTGAGCTCACCGTCGTGCCACATGCCGAGAAGTTCCACTGGGTCGGGGTGGCACAGGTCGATCCCCACGCCGAGCGGCGAGATGTCGATGATTGCGCATTCCCGCCACAGATCCGCCGGTTCGTCTTGGATATGGCAAAGACCCATCCAGAGAGCCGATTGGCGTTCTACCCGTCTGCGATCCTCCACGGTCTCTCCTCCCAATAGGGGCGCAGCGTCGATCGGGAGGAGACGGTCAGACCTTTCCCCCCAAATAAGGCGCAGCGTCGATTGACGGAGGCCACGAATCCTTCAATCAGTGTGTCGATCAGAGTCCCGCGGGGATTGAACAACATCGAGACAACAACAGGCGGACCGCCAGCTGAGGTACCTCGGATTCCGGTGCCCGACGCACGGCTGAGCCGGCGGCCCCACGAGATCACACACACGGTTCGACGCGAACAACCGAGAGCGTGAGGGTGCGAACCGTCTCAGGATCGGCGCACGCCAAGCATCGAGAGCGAGTGACCGGCCGTCTCGCAAAACTCCTGACCAATTTCACTCAACCCAGGGGATTCTCGACGGTCGAATAGGTCCTTTGGTCCATGACCCGCCTTGGTCCCGGTGTTACTACGGAACGTGGATCGAGCATCGATTCGATCTTCATCGCCACCTCGGTCCGAGCATGGAGGAGAGCCGTGAAGACAATCCTCAGGGTGGGTGCAGTCCTTGCCTCGCCGCTCCTGTTGAGCCTGCTGCTTGTCGGCAGTTCGGCGTCGGCCAACACCTCGGTCACAGGGAACGGCGCTCCGAGCGGACCGCATTTCGATCTGAACATCCATGGCACCACCGGTCCGGTGGACATGTCGACGGGATCCAACGGCCACGACATCTTCGTGCCGCTCACGACGTCGGGGACGGACTCCTCCAGCTCGGAGGACTGTGACGACATCCAGCTGTCCTCGGGAGCGACCTTCGCCGTGGTCAACCCTGACTGCTGGACCGGTGTGGCGAAATATCCGGAATTCCAGCTGCCGCCTCCGTGTGGTTCGACGACCGCCACAACCTGCACGACGGCCTACACCGTCTGGATGCGTGCGTTGACGCCCAAGGGGAGCGCGAACATGCAGACCTGCTACACCGACACGACGTTGGCCACCTACTGCGCAACCGGGGCCCAGGTGGTCTTCTTGAGCAAGAAGGCGAGCGCGGGAGATTTCACCGATGTGACGCAAGCACTGCTCTTCTACTGCAGCGCATCGTCCAACAAACTCCAGCCGATCTTCTCGCCGTCCAACTACACATATTTCTGGGACTACGACAACAGCGGGCTGAAGCACGCGCAGCTGCGCTTCTACCAGACGTCGGAGACGGTCACCTACACGAGCTGCAACTTCACGACCAATATCTAGGCTCGACCCGAGGTCAGAGCTGATTCAAGAGAGCCCCGGACGTCACGGTCCGGGGCTCTCTTCGCGGGCCCACCTCGTCGGATCGCTCAACTCGCTCGATAGGGTGGCTGCGCGCGAGACAGCAGTCGGACCTCCGGGCGCAGAGCCTGCTCCGTTTACCAGCGGAGCCCGGTCGCTCCCGGCAGCGGTCGGTCTGCCAGCGACCTCTGCGCCTCTTCGAGCAGCACCTGCTCCGCCTTCCGATAGACGGAGTCCGCCTCCTCGGGTGTGTCGCCCACTGCGGTGAGGCCGACGCGCCCGTGCTCCGTCAGGCAGCTGATCATGTGAAAGACGACCCCGGCCTGACGCGCCTGGTCGAAATGGAGCCCGTGCCGGGCGACGATGTCGAAGAGGTCGTCCAGGCTCAGACCGCGCAGGGACTCCGACTCCAAATGATCGGTCGCCACCAGGTACTTTTCCTTCCCGAAGCGAGTCATGAACAACGCCGTGTCGGGGTTGTACCGACCGTCGGTGAGGAACTGCAGCGTCAAGAACGGATGCGTCGTCCCGCCCTTGCGCAGGTTGAGCTCGATCGCGTAGGGCGTCCAGGTGCCCTCGGCGTCGAGCACGACCACAAAGTCGATCGCAAATCGCCCGATGACCCCTTCTTTCGCGAGGCGCGTCCCGATGACCTCTGCGTCCGCTGAGATCGCTCTCGCGTACCCGAAGTCCGCCGGAAATCTGCATCCGAGGTAGCTCTGGTTGCGCGGACCCCCCAAGATCTGGTCGTGCGTCGACAAGAGCTCGACGTCGCCCGTCGGCGTGACTCGCAACTGGACGCTCGGGCTCCGGACCTCGACTCCGGTGATTCGTTCCTCGACGATCCCGCCACGCTCGGCCAGCTTGGCGACATAGCCATCGAACGGCATGTCGGGCTTCTCGAAGCTCATGGCCTTCACCCGCTCCGCGATCTGAGCTCGCTCCTCGCCTGCGCCCGGAGCCGGCAAGGCCTGCAGGTCGACGAGCGCGTTGCCTTCACCGGACACGCCCTCGTTCAGCTTGACCAGTGCCTGATCGGCCCCAGGTCGGGATGCCCGCAGCTTTGCGAGGGCCGTGATCACGTCGTCGAGGGAATGCAGGTCTTCGAAGCCCACCGGGTGCCGCACACCCTCCTCCGCGAACAACGTCCGGCAGCCCGTCTTCGTCCCCAAGTCGAAGAACCGTGGGTCAGCGCCGTAGAGCGGGATGCCCAGCGCGAGGGCGACGTCTCGTTCGAGTGAGGTCACGTTGTAGGGAACCAAGTGCGACCGAGACCGGTCGGGAATCAGCGAAGCCACGTGCGCCAAGAGTCGCGGCCGCGCCAACAGCTTGGCGCTCAAGGACTCTGGCGACGCGTCGTTGACCGAGACCAGATGAAGGCGTCCTCGTGCGTGGCTTGGGATGATGCCGGGCAGCAAGGCGAGGTAGTACTCCACGATGAGCGGCGAGACCGGCATGGACGTGACATAAATGACCGAGAGGCGAGGCTGACGGAGAAGCATGAGCAGGAACAGGTAGCGCTCCTCGTACGACTGCACCAGGGTGCCGCTTCGCTCCCCCACCCGGTCGACCGTGACGGAGGGGATCACCACGACCGATTCGCCCTCCTCGTTGAGCCGCATGTGATCCCAGACGTCGCCCAGGTGCGCCTGGAGTTCCTCGTATCGTCGATAGCGCTCTGACTCGGATAGCGAGCCGAGGGTCACGGATTCATTGGCCTCTGTACTCATGACGTCGCGGCATTCAGTCCGCGTACGTTGAAGGCAGGGACGCGTCGGGTGAACCCCTTCAATTCCAGATCGCCGAGGGACTCGGTCACCGCGATGTCCTCGCACTCGGATTGCACCTTTTGCGAGATCAGGATTTGCCACGGCTGGGCTTCGGCACAGAGCCGGGCCGCGAGGTTGGTGACACGCCCGATGGCCGCATAATCGAAACGGCCCTCGAACCCGATCCGGCCCAAGGTCGCAAAACCCTGTGCGATACCGATGCCCATGGCGAGTTCGTGCCCGTCTCGATTCCAGTTCCCGGCCAGCTGCTGGACTCGGTTTCGCATCGCGACCGCCATCTGCACTGCTCGCTGCGGCGCATCGTCACACGGAACGGGATCGTTGAAGAAGACGGTCAGGCCGTCTCCGCTGAATCGCTCGAGTGTCCCGTCGTTGCGGAAAATGAGGTCGCCCAGAGCCCCGTGGTACTCGTGCAAGACCGCAATGACCTCTTCGGGCTCACCCTGCTCGGAGAAGGCCGTGAAGCCGCGGAGATCACAGAATACGACCGTGATCTCGCGGCGGTGGCTGTCGAGGAGCGACTCGTCCCCGGAACTGACGACGAGGTCGGCGAGTTGGGGTGACAGGAAGCGACGGAGCCGGCTCACCCGTTCGAGCTCCTCCACTTGTGTCTGCACCCGTTCCTCCAGCTGGGCGTTCCAGGCCGCCAGTTCCGCCTTCTGTCGCTCAATGGTGTCGTGGAAGTGCTTCACCCTCAGCAAGGACTTCACACGGGCCAACAACTCGGCCTGGTCGAACGGCTTCGTGACGAAATCGTCGGCTCCGGCCTCCAAGGCCTGGAGCCTCTCTTTCTCACCGCTCGCGGTGATCATGACCACCGGCAGGAACGCCGTCGTCGGGTCCTCGCGCAGCCTCCGGCACACCTCGAACCCGTCCATGGGCTCCATCACCACGTCGAGCAGGATGAGATCAGGCTGCTGTTGCCGCACCATCGCCAGGGCCTCCTCACCGGAGGAGGCCGAGGTCACGGTGTACCCCTTCGGGGTCAACACCGCCTCGAGCAATCGGACGTTTTGGGGCGTGTCGTCCACGACCAGGACTGTCGCCGGCTCAGTCACCGTCATCACTCCTCCTGTCGACCAGCAGTCGAACCACCTCACGCAACGCGTCGATGCTGATCGGCTTCTCCAGGTACCCGTCGAACCCCGCGTCGAGCGCCCGCTGTTTGTCGTGTGTCATGGCGAACGCGGTGACGGCCACGACGGGAATGGCCATGGTCCTCTCGTCGTGCTTGAGGCGCTTCACGGCGTCGAGCCCGTCCATCTCGCCCGGCAGTTGGATGTCCAAGAGAATCACCTGGGGCAGGTGCTCGTGCGCCAATGCGATGCCCGCTTCCGCGGTTGTTCCTTCGATCACGGTGTACCCCTCGTACGTCAGGACGTCACGCACCAACTTCATGTTGGTGGGGTTGTCCTCGACCACGAGTACCCGCCGGTCGTCCATCGTCAGGCGTCCCCCCGGGGGAGTACGTGGTGGGTGGCCCGGTGCACCACGTCGACCAGCTTGCTGACGTCAAACTCGCCGTTACGGTTGATGAGGTCGATCTGGCCTTGCAGGCGCTCCTTGTCGTGGGCCGTCATCGCCGGGGGGGTGAGCGCAATGATTGGGATCTCCTCCGTGAGGTGGTTGTTGCGGAGCGCCTCGACCAACGCCAGCCCCGATGTCCCCGTCCCGAGCAGGTCGACCAACACCACCGCCGGCCGATTCTGACGGACGAGCGCTTCGCCCTCCACCTCGTCCCGCGCGCTCAACACCGTCCAGCCCTCCGGTTCGAGTGCGGCGCGCAGCGACGCCGGGAGGTCCGGGTCCTCGCCCACCGCAACCAGCACGCGATCACCCTGGGGCCTGCCCGTCACCCGTCGGAGGGCCGCCCGCAACTCCTCTCCCCGCACGGGCTTCACCAGGTATTCCGCGGCGCCGAGGGCCAGGCCCTTCGAGCGCTCGTCCAGCATCGAGACGACCACGACCGGGATCGCCGCCGTGTGTGGGTCCGCCTTGAGCAGGGCGAGGAGGTCCCACCCGTCGAGCGTCGGAAGCTGGATGTCGAGCACGACGGCGACCGGGTCGGCCCGTCGTATGAGGTCCAGGCCCTCACGGCCGTCACTCGCCGTCACGAACCCGACCCCGACCTTTTCGACGTAGAGGCACAGCAGCTCCCGCGAGCGCGGGTCGTCTTCGACGATCGCCACGACCGGTCCCGCCGGCACGGCACCGCCCGTCGCAGCTTCTTCGGGCTGGCTCGGCGGGAGGTCGAGTGGGAACGTGACCGTGAAGGTGGCTCCGTGGCCGAGGTCGCTCTGGACGCTGATGTCACCCTGGTGCAGCCCGACGTATTGCCGGCACAACGCGAGCCCGAGACCCGTACCCTCCTCCCTCGAGGGGCGCTTTCCCTGTTGGAAGGGTTCGAAGATGATCCCCTGGTCTTCGGGTGCGATGCCGAGCCCGTCGTCGGACACCGCGACCGTCAGCATGTCGCCGTCGGTGTGCGCCGCAACCTTGATGTAGCTGCGGGCGAACTTCCCGGCGTTCGACAGAAGGTTTCCGATCACCTGCTTGAAGCGCTTCTCGTCGGCCCGGATGCTGTCGACTTCCTCGCCGTAGTCTCGTTCGATTCGGAGACCTCGTCGTCCGGCTTTGTCGCTCACCCACAGGATGCACTCTTCGAGCGCGGGGCGGACCTCGAAGACGCTGGGCTCGAGAACGACCCCGGCATCGGCCTTCGACATGTCCAAGATGTCGTTCAGCAGCGCCAACAGATGCCGGCCCGACGTCAAGATGTCCTGGAGGTACTCCTCCTGCTTGTCGTTGATGTCTCCGAACATCCGCTGCAGCAGGACCTCGGAGAATCCGATGACCGCGTTCAGCGGCGTCCGCAATTCGTGGGACATGCTCGCGATGAACTCGGACTTGTACCTGCTGGCGACCTCGAGATGCGCACTCTTGCGAGCGAGCTCTGCATACAAACGTGCATTGACGATCGCCACCGCCGACTGGCCGGCAAACGTCTCGAGCAGCTCTCCGAGCTCTTCCGAGAACCCGCCTTCCGTCTTCCGGCGGATCACGAGGGCCCCGATGATCTGCTGGTCCCGCAGGATCGGCACCGCAATGACCGAGATCCAGCCGCGGCTCAAGAGCACCGCCAAGTGGGGGTCGCAGTCGACCAGCCTCAGATCCGGGATCTGGAGCGACTTACGTTGCAAGGCGGCACGCCCGACCAGCGTCTCGCGCAGTTTCATGTGGATGGCCTGGAGCGCCTCGGCGGTGTCGCGGCTGGTTCCGAAGGTCGTTCGCAGATAGAACTCTTCGGACAACTCGTCGAACTCGAAGACGGAGCCGCCGTCGGCTTCGGTGAGTTCCACCGCGTGGGTCACGATCTTCGTGAGCACCTGGTCGAGGTCGAGGCTCGAGGTAACCGCTTGTCCGATCTCTCCGAGGGCTTCGAGCTGATCCACTTTCGCCTCGAGCTCGCTCTGCCCCGACTCGAGCGCGCTGACCAGGTCTGCGTTGCGTATCACGATGGCGGCCTGCGCGGCGAAGGTGGTCAGGACCTGAATCGCCCGCTCTGGAAACGGGTCGACCTCGGTGCGCCAGGCTGAAAGGACGCCGACCACCTCGTCGTCGAGGATCATCGGCACGCCCAGGATCGACCGGTAGCCTCCGATCTCCTGAATGTCCTGCCGGCCGTACTCCGAATCGGCCAGGACGTCCCTGATCTGCTGGGCCTGCCGTTCCAGGCCCACCCGTCCGATCAGGGTCTGGCGATCCATGGCGATGGGGTGATGCCTGACGAAGTCGAGGTACTCCTCCGACAGGCCCGAGGAGCTCGCCAGGCGGTACCAGTCCCCCTCGATCAGGTGGATCTGCGCGATCTCGGCACGGATCAGACGGCGTGCGGTCTCCACGAGAGACGCGAGCACGCCGCGGGAGTCCGCCGGAGACCGCGCCACCGTCGTGAGGACCTCGGTGGTGGCTTCGAGCTGCTGGCGCGCCTCGTCGAGGTCGGCTTGCAGCCGTTCGAGCTCGTCACCCTGTTCACCCACGCGATCTGCGCCCTGTTCCATCCTTCCACCCCCCGGCGCAAAAACTACAACCTGGAGTGCAGGAAAGCTCGCGGATCTCGGTCTGGCTGCTTTCCTCCTCGCGCACGAGCGCGTGGCGACGCCGCACGCACTCTCGTCAGAGCGAAACGAAGGTCAATCCGTCGGCGGCAGCTCCTGAGGGGCGGTGGCCACGGGGGCTCGGCCGGCCCCGTTGGTGGACGCGTCCCCCATGTTCTCGTTGCGCAGAGACGACAGCAGCACCTCGGCCGCGCCCATCAGGCTGGTCGCCTCGTAGGGCACCACGACCTTGGTGTTGTCCGACGCAGCGATGTCCTGCAAGGCGCGCAGCTGCAGGACGGCGAGCGTGTGCGGGTTGATGGCGACGGAGTCGATGGCATTGAGCCGGGAGGCCTCGCCTGCCCCGCGGAGCTCTAGGGCCTTCTTCTGTCCCTCCGCCTGCAACTCCAGCACCTTCATGTCCGCCTCGGCCCGCAGGATGGCGGACTGCTTCGCGCCTTCGGCCTCGAGCACCGCTGACTGCTTGCGCCCGCCGGCCTGGTTGATGGCGGCCTGCTGCTCTCCCTCCGACTTGAGAATGGCCGCCCGCTTGTGCTGCTCGGCCTCCTTCTGTTCGGACATGGCCTGCACGACGTTCATCGGCGGCGTGATGTCGAGGATCTCGATGCGATTCAGCCGGACGCCCCATTTGGCCGTGGCGTCGGCCATGTGGTCCTGCATGCGGCTGTTGATCATCTCGCGCTCGCTGAGTGCCTGGTCAAGGGACAGCTCACCGAAGACCGCGCGCAGCGCCGTGCGGGAGAGCTGGTCCACTGCCAGCTGAAAGTCGTTGATCTCGAAGAGCGCCGACTTGACGTCGATGACCTGGCAGAAGATGGTCGCGCTCACCTGGAGCGACACGTTGTCCTTGGTGATCACGGCCTGCTGGTCCCCCGTCATCGGGAATTCGCGGACGTCGACCTTGACCATGCGGTCGACGAAGGGTGCGAGGACGTGCATGCCCGGCTGGGAGACGGCCCGGAACTCGCCGAGCCGCTTGACCACGCCGACGCTCCCCTGCTGGACGATCTTGACGCAGCGGCTGAAGATCCACGCGCCGATGGCCAAGACGACGACACCCGCCGCGACCCCCAACACGACAGCCCCTCCCGCCGAAATTGCAAACATGGCGATACCTCCTCGCTAAGCGTCGATCGCGTACACCACCAGCAGCCCACGCTCGACGTCGGCCACGACGACGTTGGTCCCGACCGGGATACTCGCCTCGGGGTCGAGCGGGATTGCCAGCCACTCTTCGCCCCGGGCCCGGATCCGGCCCGGGTGGTGGGCGCCGTCGATGGGCTTGGTCACCAATGCCGTTTCGCCGACCATGCCTTGGACGCCGCTGAGCACGGCCCCACTCTATTAGCGGCCGATGAAAACGGGCTCCCGCTTCTCGGCGAAGGCGGCCATGGCCTCGGCGGTGTCCTTGGTCGAGAAATTGAGGGCCTGACACCGGGCCTCGTCCTCGACTGCCTGCTCCATCGACGACATCGACGACGCATGCAGCAGGGTCTTGGTCATGGAGAGCGCAAGGGGTGGACCGGCCGCCAGCGTCGTGGCCCAGTCGTCCACGAAGGCGTCGAGCTCGTCCACCGGGACGACCCGATTCACCAGCCCCATCGCCGCCACCTCCTCACCGCTCCACATGCCGCCGAAGAGGGCGATCTCCTTGGCCTTGGCCATGCCGACCAGCCGTGGCAACAACCATGACGCGCCATTGTCGAGGGCCAGACTGCGCTTGGCGAAGATCATGGAGAGCCGGGCGCGGTCGCTGCACACGATGAGGTCGCAGCCGAGGGCGAGGGAGAAGCCGGCTCCGACCGCCACGCCGTCGACCTTGGCGATGGTCGGCTTTGACACGTGGTGCAGTGCCAGCGCGACGTCGCCGAGCCGGCGCATGCGGGCGAGCCCGGACCGGGTCGGATCCGTAGCCGGTCCATCGGGATCGGACAGGTCCGCGCCGGAGCAGAAAGCTCCGCCGGCGCCGGTGAGCACCATGACCCGGTCGTCGGACCGGTCCTCGACCTCCTCGAAGGTGGCGCGCAGCTCGCGGAGCATCTTGCCGTTGGCAGCGTTCTTGCGCTCGGGACGGTTCATGGTGACGGTGACCACGCCGTCCTTGCGCTCGATCATCAGGGTCTCCATGCCCAAGGACCCTACGTCGCCTGCGCGTCAGAACGCACTTTCGAAGATGTGGAGAGCGTGCCGGGTGGCGGCGGCGACGTCGAAGCGGAGATGGTCGTAGTAGACGTCCTGACCGCCCAGGTAGAGAGTGGCCAGCTGGCGCAGTCGGCGCTGCTTGGCCGGCGTCACCGCCTCGAGCGGATGGCCGTGCGAATTGGAGGTCCGGGCTTTCACCTCGCACACCACCAGCGTCATGCAGCCGGCGGGGTTCTGCTTGGCGCAGAGGATGTCGATCTCGCCCCGGGCGCAGCGCCAGTTCCGGACGAGGATCCGGTAGCCGTGGTCGGCGTACCAGGTGGCGGCGGCGTCCTCCGCCATGTGGCCGAGGCTCAGTCGTCGAGTGCTCACGGCGAAGAACGGTCGCCGAGGCTGGGCCTTCCCCTTGGACGGCGTCAGAGCTCTTGTTCGGGCAGCCGCTCGATGTTCACGTCGCGGAACGTGACCACGCGCACCTCGGGGACGAAGCGCGCCGGGCGGTACATGTCCCACACCCAGGCGTCGCGCAGCTCGAGCTCGATGCACGCCGGGGTCGTGTCGGACCGCACGTGCAACGAGACCTCGTTGGCCAGGTAGAAACGCCGCTCGGTCTCGATCACGTAGGCGAAGACGGGAAGGACGGCCCGGTACTCCTGGACGAGGCCGAGTTCGATCTCGGACTCGTACCGTTCGAGGTCTTCCTCGCTCATTCCGCGTCCGCCCTACTCGTCGGCGGCCTCCTCGACACCCTCGGCGTCCGCCGGCTCGGCGGCTTCGTCGGGATCGACATCGGTCACGTCGTCGGTGACCTCGTCGGCCTCTTCCGCACCGTCGACCGCGTCGACCTCGGCCGCCTCGACGTCGACCACGTCCTCGGCGAGCACCTCGTCGTCGAGCACCTCGTCCTCGTCGATCTCGTCGACGGCCGCCTCAGTGACCTTGGCCGACGCCGCCTTGCCGCGGGCCACCCGTCGCTCCTTGATCTTGGCCGCCTTGCCGTGCCGTTCACGCAGGTAATAGAGCTTGGCCCGCCGGACGTCGCCCAGCGTCGCCACCTCGATCTTGGCGATCGTCGGCGAGTGCACCGGGAACGTGCGCTCGACACCCACGCCGAAGCTCACCTTGCGCACCGTGAAGGTCTCGGAGACGCCGCCACCCTGACGGCGCATGACGGCGCCCTGGAAGACCTGCACCCGCTCGCGGTTCCCCTCCACGACCCGCACGTGCACCTTGACGGTGTCGCCCGGCCGGAACTCGGGGATGTCCGAGCGCAGGCTGTCGCGATCGATCGTTTCGGTGGGGTGCATGGAGGCGTCCTTCGGTCACTCCGGCTCGTCGGTTTGCTCGTTCTGCGCTACGCCGGACGGAACATCGTAGCCGTGCTCGGCCAGGGCCTGCACGTCGCTGGGGGTGAGCGCAGCGGCCCTGACCAGGCGCTCCAAGAGGTCGGGGCGGCGCTCGGCCGTGCGCAGCAGGGCCTGGCTCCGCCGCCAGGCGTCGACGGCCCCGTGATCGCCCGAGCGCAGCACCTCCGGGACGTCCCACCCGCGGTACGAGGCCGGCCGGGTGTACTGCGGGTACTCCAGCAGCCCGTCAGCGAAGCTCTCGTCCGCCGCCGAGTCCTCGTTGCCCAGCACGTCGGGCAGCAGCCGGGCCACCGCCTCAATCACCACCAACGCCCCCAGCTCGCCGCCCGCCAGCACGAAGTCGCCCACCG
>Ga0306922_10005061_pt1 | contig 12549 bp, 9 predicted proteins | sample sta12Cox44000082_FD_203758 | JGI IMG/M metagenome (GOLD analysis project Ga0306922, IMG submission 203758) | Lab enrichment of tropical soil microbial communities from Luquillo Experimental Forest, Puerto Rico - statoxic.12C.oxic.44.000.082 (v2)... | ecosystem: Environmental > Terrestrial > Soil... | reverse complement strand
AGTGTAGCTCGATTCCGCTGTTTTCCTTCACCCTGGTACGAACGGTTTCACCAAGAGTTTCAATATCGTGGCCGGTCGCCTCGCCCGTGTTGATCAGAAAGTTGCAGTGCATTTCCGATACCTGCGCCCCGCCGACGCGCAAGCCCCGGCATCCGGCGGCATCGATCAGCTTCCAGGCGCTTTGGCCCGGCGGATTCTTGAAGGTCGATCCCCCGGTCTTTTCTCGGATCGGTTGCGCGCTCTCGCGATGGCTCTGCACCTCGTTCATCCGCATCCGGATCGCCTCGGGCGCGGCGTTTTTGCCGCGAAAGCGCGCCGAGGTGAAAATGACCGAGGGGTCGACGCCGCAATTGCGGTAGACGAACTTCATGTCGGCATTGGTGAAGCCGAGCCTGTTTCCATCGCGCGAAAGGCCTGACGCCTCGATCAGGACATCCCGGGTCTCGGCGCCATTGGCGCCGGCATTCATGCGCAGCGCCCCGCCGATGGTGCCAGGAATGCCGAAGAAGAATTCGAGCCCGCTGACGTTGGCGGCGGCCGCGGTCTCAGCCACGCGTTTGTCGAGCGCGGCCGCACCGGCAGAGACGATGTCGCCCTGCACGCTCGCCTCGCCAAAGCCGCGCGGCGACAGGCGGACGACGACGCCGGCCATGCCGCCGTCGCGAACGATCAGGTTGGAGCCAACGCCGACGACGTAAAGTGGAAGTTCGGCCGGCAGGCGTCTCAGGAAATAAGCGAGATCGTCTTCGTCCGCGGGCGTAAACAGAACCTGCGCGGAGCCGCCGACGCGAAACCAGGTCAGTTCCGCAAGCGACTGGTTGGCGAGGAGCCGCCCGCGCAGGTCTGGCATCGCGATCTTCAGCTCGGGCGTGATGTCGGGAAAGCTCATGTGTTGGCCATAAAGCGCAGTGCGCCGCTCTGTCCGTTCCCTCCCCCCTTGTGGAGGAGGGATAGGAAGGGGGGTAAGCAACGAGCGCAGGTGTTCTTGGTACCCCCCTCTCCACCTCTCCCCCAACGCAAGTCGGGCCTGCCCGACTTGCGCAACTTCAAGAAACGCAACCGGGGTAGACCCCGGTTGCGCAGGGGAGAGAGCAGAGGGTACCGCGCGTCTACACCGGCGATCACCATCATCGCCTCACCCCAACGCCTTCAACTCGCCCGGCAACGCGTAGGCCCATTGCGTGATGTTGCCCGCCCCCAGACACACGACGAGATCGCCGCGCCCGGCGATGCCGTGAATCACCCGGGCGAGTTCGCTCGAACCTTTCAGCGGGATCACCTCTCGATGGCCATGCGCGCGCAAGCCCAGCACGAAATGGTCGCGGTCGATGCCCTCGATCGGCGTTTCGCCTGCGGGATATACCTCGGCCACGACGACGGTATCGGCATCGTTGAAGCAGGTGCAGAATTCCTCGAACAGCGATTGCAGGCGGGTGTAGCGATGCGGCTGCACCACCGCGATGATCTTTCCGTTAGTGGATTCGCGCGCCGCTCTGAGCACCGCTGCGATCTCGACCGGATGATGGCCGTAGTCGTCGATGACGGTGATGCCGTTCCACTCGCCGGTCCGGGTGAAACGCCGCTTGACGCCGCCGAAACCCGCGATCGCCTTGCGGATGGCCTCGTCGGAGAGCTTGAGTTGGCGCGCAACCGCAATCGCCGCGGTGGCGTTGAGCGCGTTGTGCCGGCCCGGCATCGGCAGGTGAATATCCTTGATCTCGTGCACGGCATCGGTCTTGCGGTCACGGAACGCGACGGTGAATCGCGAGCCGCCGCCGGATGCAGCAAGATCGACCAGCCGCGCATCGGCCTGCGGGTTTTCGCCATAGGTGATGATGCGGCGGTCCTCGATCTTGCCGACGAGGCTCTGCACGACGGGATGATCGATGCACATCACCGCGAAACCGTAGAACGGCACGTTCTCGACGAAATTGCGGAACGCCTCCTGCACCGCATCGAAGGTCTTGAAATGATCGAGATGCTCAGGGTCGACATTGGTGACGATGGCGATGTCGGCCGGCAGCTTCAGGAAGGTGCCATCGCTTTCATCCGCTTCCACCACCATCCATTCGCCCGCGCCCAGCCGCGCATTGGTGCCGTAGGCGTTGATGATGCCGCCATTGATCACGGTCGGATCGAGATCGCCGGCGTCGAGCAAGGCCGCGACCATCGAGGTCGTGGTGGTCTTGCCGTGGGTGCCTGCAATCGCCACGCAGCTTTTCAGCCGCATCAGTTCGGCCAGCATCTCGGCGCGGCGCACCACCGGGATGCGCTGGGCGCGCGCGGCCGTCAGTTCGGGATTGTCGCGCTTGATCGCGGTCGAAACCACGACGACCTCGGCGCCATCGACGTTTTCGGCCTTGTGGCCGATCGCGACCTTGATGCCCTTGTCACGCAGGCGCGCAACATTGGCGCTCTCGGAGGCGTCCGATCCCTGCACGACATAGCCGAGATTGCACAACACCTCGGCGATGCCGCTCATGCCGATACCGCCGATCCCGACGAAGTGAATGGGTCCGATTTCCCGCGGTAGTCTCATGGTGTTTTTCCGGTCCTCGTGATGCCTGGCCTTGTGCCGGGCATCCACGTTCTGGTTCAAGCACCTTATGAAAGACGTGGATGCATAGGCAGTCGGTATACCGAGTGTCGTTACATTTAAAGCGTTCAGAGTTCAAAAAATTCAATGCTTCCGTCTAAATTCCCGCCACTTTAATCACCAGATCGGCCATCCGCTCGGCGGCGTCGAGTCGGCCGACGCTGCGCGCCGCAACGGCCATTGCAGTCAATTTTCCAGGCTCGGCGACGAGTGCGGATATTTCGGACGCCAGACGATCGGAAGTAAATTCGTTTTGGGGAATCCGCAACGCTCCGCCGGCTAGCGCCAGGACGCCCGCATTGGCGAACTGATCCTGGTCGATCGAGCCCGGCAACGGCACCAGGATCGACGGGCGGCCGATGGCGGCGAGTTCGGCGACGGTGCCTGCGCCCGAGCGCGAAACCACCAGATGATTGGAAGCAAGCTTCGCCGGCAGATCGGTGAAAAACGGCGCGAGCTCAGCCTTGATCCTGAGCCGATCATAGACCGCGCGCACGCGCGTCATGTCCTCTTCGCGAACCTGTTGCGTGAGGACCAGCCTGTTCCAAAGCGAAGGTTCAAGCCGCTCGATCGCGCCTGGCACGATATCGGCCATCACGCGCGCGCCCTGGCTGCCGCCGATTACCAGCAAGCGAAACGGTCCGGTGGAATCGGGAGCGAGATATTCCACGGCCGCCGCGGCAAGGATCGCAGGCCGCATCGGCGTGCCGACGGTTGTGGTCTTCGGTGCGAGCGCAGGGTCGCGGTCGAGCACGCCGGGGAGCGAGGTTGCGATCGCCTCGACGCGGCTCGACAGCAAACGATTGGCGCGGCCGAGCACCGCGTTGGCGTCGTGAATGACCCCGGGAATGCCGAGGAGTCGCGCCGCCAAAAGCGGCGGCAAGGTTGGATAGCCGCCGAAGCCGACGACAGCTGCGGGCTTGAGCCTGCGCAGCAGATTGAGCGCCACGGCAAAGCCTGCGGCGAGCGTAAGGCCGGTCAGCGCGAGCGACCACGGCGCGCGACTGCGCACGGTCTCGCTCGGCACCACGTCGATCATGTCCTTGGAGAACAGGCCCGAGTAACGCAGCGCGCGGGAGTCGGTTGCAAGGCGAACGCGCAAGCCGCGCCTCATCAGTTCGACGCCGAGCGCTTCCGCCGGAAAAAGATGCCCGCCGGTGCCGCCCGCGGCGAGCAGGATCAGAGGGGGAGAAGCGGTCATCGGCTGCATTCTGTCATCAACGAACCGTCGTCACTGCGTTCCTCGCGACGACGAAACCCTTTTCCCGACCAAGGTCAAGCGTAGCTGCGCGCTGCGCCCGCGTTCAGCGATTCCAGTTCGGTGCGCGGCCGCTGCCGCGTCAAGGCCAGCATCATGCCAACCCCATACGCCAACGAGACCATCGATGAACCGCCATAGGAAATGAACGGTAAGGTCATGCCTTTGGCCGGGATCAGTTGCAGATTGACCGACATGTTGATCGCGGCCTGCACGCCGAAGAGAATCGCCAGTCCCGAGGCCGCAAAGCGCGCGAACATGTCCTCTGTCTCATAAGCGCGCGACAGCGCACGGATCACCACGAAGGCGAACAATGCGAGCAGCACGAGGCAAAGGATGATTCCGAACTCCTCTGCCGCCACCGCGAACACGAAGTCGGTGTGACTGTCCGGAAGGCTGCGCTTGGCGATGCCTTCGCCGGGGCCGAGCCCGAACCAGCCGCCATTGCCGAAGGCTTCCATCGCGGTGTCGACCTGAAAGGTGTCGCCGGAGGCGGGATTGACGAAGCGCTTGATGCGGCCCGCCACGTGCGGCACGAACAGATAGGCGCCGAACAGCCCTGCCGACGCGGCCCCCGCCAAGCCCAGCACCCAGATCATTCGCATCCCGGCGATGAAAAACAAGGCGCCCCACACCATCAGGATCAGCATCGTCTGGCCGAAGTCCGGTTCCATCACCAGCAGCGAAACCAGCATCATCAAGAGAACCAGCGCCATCGAGGTCGCCGGCATCTCGGGGCGCCGCGCCGATTCCGCGAACAGCCATGCCGCCAGCACCACGAAGGCGGGCTTGGCGGATTCGGAGGCCTGGATGTTCACGCCGATCAGTGTGATCCAGCGCCGCGAGCCCTTGACCTCGGGTCCGAACAACAGCGTCGCCACGATCAGCGCGATGGAGAGTGCGAACACGATCAGCGCGGTGCGTCGGATGTGCTGCGGCGACAGGAACGACACCCCGATCAGCACGATGAAGGACGGCAGCAGAAACATGACGTGGCGGTTGAAGAAATGAAAGGAGTCAAGGCCAATTCGCGTCGCCACCGGCGGACTGGCCGCCAGCGACAGGATGATGCCGGCGAGAATCAGCGCGAAGATCGCCGCCAACTGCAGGCGGTCGACCGTCCACCACCAGTCGCTCAGGGGATTTCGCTGTTCACGGGAGAGCATGAGCGTTCGCCTCGGGGGCCGTCATCTCTCATTGGTCGCCCATGATGGTTTCGAAGGAGTTAATGGAACGCGTTAGCTTTCATTCCTCCTCTTGTGAGGCGCGGTGTAAAATGAGGCTTGACATATGTAAAATCATATTTTACACTGTCCGCATAACGATCGGGGAACAATGATCGAGAGTTTCAAGCATAAGGGGCTGCGTCAACTTTTTGAGGACGACGACGCCAAGGGCCTCAACGCCGAGCACGTCCGCAAGCTGAAACAGATTCTGGCAACGATGCACGCGGCAGAGACGATTGAAGCGATGCGATTGCCGACGTTTGGGCTTCATCCATTGAAAGGCGACCTGAAAGGCTTTGGGCAGTTACCGTTCGCGCAAACTGGCGCATTATTTTCAGGTTCGCGGATGGCAAGGCATCCGATGTTGACCTTGTGGACTATCATTGAGGGAGAGAAAAAAATGGAGATGAAAAATCCCCCCCATCCCGGCGAGTTAATCGGCGACACGCTGGATGAGTTGAAGGTTTCGATCGTGGAAGCCGCGCGAGGTCTCGGGATCACGCGTCAGCAGCTTCACAATCTGATTGCCGGCCGCAGTGGGATCACGCCGGAGATGGCGGTAAAGCTCGAAAAGGCGATCGGCAGCACGGCCGACACCTGGCTACGGATGCAGATGACCTACGACCTTGCGCAGGTCCGCAAGCGGACGATCAATGTCAAGCGTTTGGCGCCGGCTTAGGTGACCTTGACTGCGCGTCTGCATTCGCCGCCGGTTTGAGGGAGATTTAGGCACGTCGAAGGCTGTGCCGGCGTCCGAATCCTCACACTACCGGCTTCACACCTGGCAGCGCGTTGACGAGATCGCGGAAGCGCGTGCCGCGAATTTCGAAATTGCGGTACTGGTCGAACGAGGCGCAGGCAGGCGACAGCAGCACCACCGGATCGGCGAGTTGAGAGGCTTCCGCGTCGCGCGCCGCGTGCTCGACCGCGACCTCGAGCGTTTGCGAAATCTCATGCGGCACGCTGGTCCCGAGCGTGGCGGCGAATTCCGGCGCCGCCTCGCCGATCAGGTAGGCCTTGCGGATGCGTGGAAAATATTCGGCAAGGCTCGTGATGCCGCCGAGCTTCGGCTTTCCCCCCGCGATCCAGAAAATGTCGGAAAAAGACGACAGCGCGCGCGCGGCCGCGTCCGCATTGGTGCCCTTGGAATCGTTGACGAACAGCACATGGTTGCGGCGGCCGACCTGTTCCATGCGGTGCGCAAGGCCGGGAAAACTTCGCAAGGCTTTCTGCAACACTTCGCCGGAAATCCCGAGCGCGATGGCGCAAGCCGCGGCACAGGCCGCATTCTGCGCGTTGTGCAAGCCGCGCAGCGAGCCGATGCCGCCGATCCGCGCAACCTCGCTGCGCGCCCCGCCGGATGCGCGCCAGATGGTTTCGTGATCGACGTAGATGCCGTCGGGAAGCGGATTTCTCACCGAAACGCGAACGACGCGTTTTCCGGCCTGCTCGATCCGGTCGGCGGCGGCCCGGCTCCATCCGTCGTCGACGCCTATGATCGCGGTGCCCGGTGGCGGCACGCCGGCGACCAGGCGCTCCTTGACCGCGGCATAATGCGCAAGCGTGCCATGGCGATCGATGTGGTCTTCGCTGACATTGAGCAGGATGCCGACGTTCGGATCGAGGCTCGGGGTGAGATCGATCTGATATGACGACATCTCGATGACATGCACCCGCCCCTTGCGCGGTGGTTCCAGCGACAGGATCGCGGTGCCGATATTGCCACCCATCTGGGTGTCGTAGCCGGCGACGCGCGTCAGATGCGCGAGCAGCGCGGTGGTGGTCGATTTGCCGTTGGTGCCGGTGATCGCTACGAAAGGCGCGTCCGGGGCGTGGCGCTGCCGCTCGCGACAGAACAATTCGATATCACCGATCACCTCGACGCCGGCCTGTCGTGCCAGGAACACCGTCCAGTGCGGAGCGGGATGGGTGAGCGGCGCGCCCGGCGTCAGCACCAGCGCTGAAAAGCGCGACCAGGATTCGTTGCGCAGGTCCGCGGTGACAAAGCCGGCCTTGGCGGCTTCCGCAAGCCTTTCCTCGCCGTCGTCGCCGGCGATCACCTCGGCGCCACCGGCTTTCAAGGCGTGACAGCTCGCAAGGCCCGACCCGCCGAGGCCGAACACCGCGACCGTCTTGCCAGCGAAGGAGGTGACAGGGATCATGGCTCAGTTTCCCTTGTCATGGCCGGGCTTGGCCATGGCAGCTAAAAATTTTTGAGCCCTACCTGCCGTCACCGCAGCTTCAGCGTGGAGAGGCCGGCCAGCGCCAGCATCACCGAGATGATCCAGAACCGGATCACGATTTGCGGTTCGGTCCAGCCCAGTTGCTCGAAATGGTGATGGATCGGCGCCATTTTGAAAATGCGTTTTCCGGTCAGCTTGAACGACATCACCTGCACGATCACGGAAACCGCTTCCAGCACGAACAGGCCGCCGATCACGGCCAGCACGATCTCGTGCTTGACCGCGACCGCAATCGAACCGAGCATGCCGCCGAGCGCCAGCGAACCGGTATCGCCCATGAAAATCGAGGCCGGCGGCGCATTGAACCAGAGAAATCCCAAACCCGCACCAAGCACCGCGCCGCAGATCACCGCGAGTTCGCCGGTGCCGGGAACGTAGTTGATCTGCAGATAATCCGAGAACACCGCGTTGCCGGTCAAATACGAGATCATGCCGAAGCTCGCGGCTGCGATCATCACCGGAACGATGGCCAGGCCATCCAGACCGTCGGTCAGGTTGACGGCATTGCCGGCGCCGACAATGATGAAGGCGCCAAAGATGGTGAAGAACAGACCGAGGTTCAGCGCGATGTCCTTGAAGAAGGGAATTACGAGCGAGGTCGAGAACGGTTCACGCCCGAGCCGAACCAGCGCGTAGCACGCCGCAAGCGCAATCAGCGCCTCGAGCGAGAGGCGGATGCGGCCGGCAACACCGCTGTGGCTTTGTTTGGTCACCTTCAGATAGTCGTCATAGAATCCGACAAAGCCGAAACCGAGCGTCACCGCCAGCACGATCCAGACGTAAGGGTTAAGCGGATTGGCCCACAGCACAGTTGAAACCACAAGGCCCGAAAGGATCATCAGACCGCCCATGGTCGGCGTGCCCTTCTTGGTCATCAAATGCGACTGCGGACCATCGGAACGGATCGGCTGTCCCTTGCCCTGGCGAAGCCGCAAGTGATCAATGATCCAGGGGCCGAACAGGAACACGACAAGCGCGCCTGTCACCATCGCTCCGCCGGTGCGGAACGTGATGTAACGAAACACGTTCAGGAAGGTGTGCAAGAAGGCGAGGCCAGGCACGGTATTGGAGAGATCGATCAGCCAGTAAAACATCTAGTGGTCCGATTCTAACATTTGTATCCCTTCTCAGCAGGCGCTTTTACGAATGTTAGAATCAAAGGACCACCAGCAAATATCGGATTCTAGTGGAGTTTTGGATTTGACATTCGCTTTTCTAGTGCCACTTTTCTATTTGAAGTTCATGGTTTGACTCGCGGCGATTGCAGGAACTTCAAATAGACGGCACTAGGTCCGCCCTATACCGCGGCTTCGTCGAACGCAGTCTTGCCGGGAAAGCGCCTTTCGAGCGCGTTGACTATTGTTTTCATTTTCGAACCGAACGAGCCCTTGACCATGATGACGTCGCCGGCCCGAATGGCGGCAACGATCTGGATTTCGAGATTCGCCGCGCTATCGGCATAGCCGCCCCGCTTGCCGGTGGAAAGGGCATCCCACAGGTTCCTCATCTGCGGACCACAACAATACACGAGGTCGACGTGATTGGCCTTGATGGCGTCGTTGAGACTGCGATGCAACTCGGCGCTGGCCGCGCCCAGTTCGAGCATGTCGCCGAGCACCGCAATCCGCCGGCCATGAGGACCGATTTTGGCCTGGCCGAGCACGCCGAGCGCGGCCGCCATCGACGCCGGGTTGGCGTTGTAGCTTTCATCGATCAGGGTGGCCTCGCCGTCCGCCACCTCGAAAGCACGCCGCACCCCGCGGCCCGCCGCCGGCTCGAGATGCGACAGCGCCAGTGAAGCCAGCGCCAGATCGGCGCCCGCAAGCGAAGCGGCCGCGAGCACCGCCAGCGAATTTATCGCCATGTGGCGACCGGGCATGCCGACTTTGTAAGTAACGTCGTGTCCCAGAATATTGGCGTGCACCGCCGAACAGGTCGCATGCAGCGCCACGTCGACAAGCCGCGCGTCGGATTTTTTGTCGGCGCCGAACGAGACGATGCGCGAGATGCCGAATTCTTTGGCACGGCGCTCGAGCAGGGTAAATTGCGGATTGTCGCGGTTGAGCACCGCGGCGCCGTCCGGCTCGAGGCCGGTGAAGATCTCCGCCTTGGCATTGGCAATGCCCTCGATGCCCTCGAAGAATTCCAGATGCACCGGCTCGACCGTGGTGATGACAGCCACGTGCGGGCGCACCATCTTCACCAGCGGTTCGATCTCGCCGGCATGGTTCATGCCGATTTCGAATACCGCAAAGCGCGCATCCGCAGGGCAACGCGCCAGCGACAGCGGCACGCCCCAGTGATTGTTGAAGGAGGCGGCGGAAACGTGGGTTTGCCCTTGCGGGCTGAGCACGCGCCGCAACGCTTCCTTGGTGGAAGTCTTGCCGACTGAACCCGTCACCGCGATCACTTGCGCCTTTAGGCGCGCGCGCGCCGCACGCGCAAGATCGACGAGCCCTTCAAGGACGTCGTCCACGACGAGCAGCGGCGCGTCGGGGGCGAATTTCTCTCGCTTTGCTTTCTCGACCACCGCAAGGGCGGCGCCTGCCTGCAAGGCAGCCTCGACGAAATCGTGACCGTCATGCACCGCGCCCAGAATCGCGAAATAGGCCTCGCCGGCCTTCAACGTGCGGCTGTCGATGGAAATGCCGGCGATATCTTGCCCCACCCGGCCGTTGATCCCGGCGCGCATCGCCGCTGCCATCGCAGATGAAGTCCACAGCGTGGTCATTCCATTCGGCGTCGTGCTCATGCGACCGTCTCCGAGAGCGCTGACGCAACCGCGTCGTGATCGCTGAACGGCAGGACGCGATCGCCGACGATCTGCCCGGTTTCATGGCCTTTGCCCGCGATCAAGAGCACATCGCCGCTCTGAAGGCCTGCGATCGCGGCACGGATCGCCTGGTTGCGGTCGCCGATTTCGACCGCGCTCTTCGCGGACGCCAGGATCGCGGCGCGGATCGCTGCCGGATTTTCGCTGCGCGGATTGTCGTCGGTGACGATGACATGATCGGCATTCTCGGCGGCGATCGCGCCCATCAGCGGCCGCTTGCCGGCGTCGCGGTCACCGCCGGCGCCGATCACCACGACCAGCTTTCGCTCCGCATAGGGCCGCAACGCCTGCAGTGCCTTGGCCAGCGCGTCGGGCTTGTGCGCGTAATCGACGAAGATCGGCGCGCCGTTGTGTTCCCCGACGCGTTCGAGCCGGCCTCGTGCGCCTTCCAGATGTTCGAGCGCGTTCTCGATCTGGAATTCGCCGACCAGCGGCAGGCGAACGGAATATTTGCGCCCGAGATGGTCGAGCTCGAGCTGCTGTGCGAAGCCGTCGATGCAGGATGCGATCACGCGTATCCCCTCGCCCGTCCCCTCTCCCTTGTGGCCGACGGTGATGAGGCGCAATTTTTTTTCGCGCGCGACATCGATCACCTGCTGCGAGCATTCGTGATCAGCGGAGATCACCGCCGCGCCGCCTTCCGGAACGAGATCGCGGAACAGCCTGAGCTTGGCGGCAAGATAATGCGCGAGGTCCGGATGGTAATCCAAATGGTCGCGCGAGAGATTGGTGAAGGCGCCGGCGGAAATGCGTACGCCGTCCAGCCGATACTGATCGAGCCCGTGCGAGGACGCCTCGAAGGCGAGATGGGTGATGCCATCGCGCGCGATCTCGTCGAGCTGCCGATGCAGTGCGATCGGGTCCGGCGTCGTCAGCGACCCGTAAACCTTGCGTTTCGGCGACACCAGTCCGATGGTCCCGATGCTGGCCGCTTCATGACCGAGCCGTTGCCAGATTTGCCGCGTAAATGCGGCCACCGATGTCTTGCCGCTGGTTCCGGTCACCGCCACGATTGTCGATGGCTGGCGCGGATAGAATCTTGCCGCGCCGATCGCGAGCGCGCGACGAGGATTGGCCGTGGCGACGAATGGCACGCGACAACCACCCGTCGGCGGGTGGTCGCCAGCTACCGCGACAGCACCTGCGAGAATCGCCTGTTCGACGAAGCGCGCGCCGTCGGTCTTCAAGCCCGCGAGCGCAAAAAACAGATCGCCCGGCTTGACGCTGCGGCTGTCGGCAGACAGGCCCGCAACCTCGACACCGCGCGCCTGCGGGTCCATCCTGGCGTCATCGTTGAAGAGATCGCGGAGTTTCATCGTGTTCCAGTATCCCGGTGCGCGGGTGCCCCATTGCCCAAATATCCGCTCCATGGCACCAGGCTTAAGGTACGCCCTAACAACTACGTCCTGAAAGGCAGATTCGCTTTCCCTCGCGGCGCCCGTTTACAAACTTCGGAATCGAAAAGACACTAGCAAATTATATCCACTAATTTGCTCTGGATGCCGCAAGAATAAGGCGGTCGGACGGCGGCAGGTCAAAGCGCGGTTCGACCCCCAGAAGCGGCGCAATGCGGGCGATCACGTTGCCTCCGGTGGGCACCGCGTTCCATCCCGAGGTGATGAAGCCGAAGGTTTCCTTCAAGGGCTGCGGCTCATCGAGCATGATCAGGAGCTGGTAGCGCGGATTGTCGGCGGGCAGGATCGCGGTGAAGGCGTTGAGCACGCGCTTCTTGGCGTAATGGCCGTTGATGACCTTCTCCGCAGTGCCGGTCTTGCCGCCGATGTAGTAGCCCCTGACGTCGGCCTTTTTCGCGGTTCCGACTTCGGCATTGAGCCGCATCAAAAACCGCATCTTCTCGGAAGTTTCCGGCTTGATCACCCGCCTGGCGAGCGCCATCGCTTCCTGCTCGGTGCGCTTGAGGAAGGTCGGTGGAATCAAATAGCCGCCGTTGACGAGCGCATCGATCCCCATCACCGCCTGCAGCGGCGCCACCGCGATGCCGTGGCCAAAAGCGATCGTCACCGTGTTCAGCTCGGCCCAGCGCTTCGGCACGATCGGCGAAGCGCTCTCCGGCAATTCGGTGCGCAACCGCTCGAGCTGACCGAGCTTGCGCAGAAAAGCGCGGTGCGCCTCGACCCCTTGCGACAGCGCAATGCGCGCCGCGCCGACATTGGACGAATAGTAAAATACTTCCTTCATGTTGATCATACGGCCGAGCGGATGATCGTCATGGATCGTGAACTTGCCGTAATGCAGGGGTCCGCGCGCATCCCACACCGAGCTGAGATCGACCTTGCCCGAATCCAGGGCCATCGCGAGCGTAAAAGCCTTGAAGGTCGAGCCCATTTCATAGACGCCGGTGGTCAGGCGGTTGATGCGGTCGGGATCATGCG
>Ga0306922_10005057_pt1 | contig 12556 bp, 13 predicted proteins | sample sta12Cox44000082_FD_203758 | JGI IMG/M metagenome (GOLD analysis project Ga0306922, IMG submission 203758) | Lab enrichment of tropical soil microbial communities from Luquillo Experimental Forest, Puerto Rico - statoxic.12C.oxic.44.000.082 (v2)... | ecosystem: Environmental > Terrestrial >... | reverse complement strand
TGCGAGTAAACCGTGGCCTCAGGCGTGACGATTTCGAGCTTTAGCGTGTTAGGCATATGAAACCGCTCGTGGCATGAGCTTCTAACTTCGCGCACCGATGTTTACGCTTGACGGACCTCCTCAATTCCGCCCTTCATATAGAAGTTCCCCTCTGGAACGTCATCGTGCTTGCCATCGAGAATCTCCTTGAAACCTCGAACCGTATCTGCGACGGGAACCTGCTTGCCTTCGCGTCCTGTAAACACTTGGGCGACGCTGAAGGGCTGGCTTAGGAAACGCTGAATTTTGCGGGCTCGGACGACAGTGACCTTATCTTGAGGCGAGAGTTCATCCATGCCGAGAATGGCGATGATATCTTGCAAATCCTTGTAGCGTTGTAGGACTTTTTGCACGTTGCGCGCTACTTCATAGTGCTCCTTGCCGACAATTTCCGGAGCTAAGGCTCGGGAAGTTGAGGCCAGGGGATCTACCGCGGGGTAGATCCCCAACTCAGCAATCGCGCGCTCCAAGACGATGGTGGCATCCAAGTGTGCAAACGTGGTGGCCGGCGCGGGATCTGTCAGGTCATCCGCCGGAACATATACGGCTTGGAACGACGTGATCGAGCCCTTTTTCGTCGAGGTGATGCGCTCCTGAAGCATCCCCATTTCGGCGGCAAGCGTGGGCTGGTATCCAACGGCGCTGGCGGTGCGGCCGAGCAACGCGGACACCTCGGCGCCGGCCTGTGAGAACCGGAAAATGTTGTCGATGAAGAGCAACACATCTTGATTTTTCTCGTCGCGGAAATATTCAGTAATGGCGAGGCCAGAAAGAGCGACGCGGAGACGGGCACCGGGAGGCTCGTTCATCTGTCCATAGACAAGCGCAATCTTTGACTCATTCAGGTTGTCTTGTTTAATGACCCCAGCTTGGGTCATTTCGTGATAGAAGTCATTACCTTCTCGCGTTCGCTCGCCGACGCCGGCGAAGACCGATACACCGCCGTGTAACTTGGCAATGTTATTGATCAGTTCCATAATGACGACGGTCTTCCCTACACCGGCGCCACCGAATGCTCCGGCTTTGCCTCCCTTCAAGAAAGGGCATATGAGATCGATAACCTTGATTCCTGTGGTGAGCAATTGGGGAGATGTTGCCTGGTCTGCGAGCGGCGGGGGCGGACGATGGATGGGATAAAACTTTTCGGTTTTGACAGGTCCGCGTTCATCAACGGGGTTCCCGGTGACGTCGAAGATGCGGCCCATAACGGCCTCGCCCACGGGCATGGAAATAGGCCCGCCGGTGTCGACCACTTCGAAACCGCGCTTCAAACCTTCTGTGCCCGCCATGGAAATCGTGCGGACCACGTTGTCGCCCAAATCTTGTTGGACTTCGAGGGTCACCTTCGCGGGTTGGTCCTTAACCTTGAATTCGACGGTCAAGGCGTTATAGATCGCGGGCAGGGTCTCCGGAAATTCGACGTCCACCACGGGACCAGAAACTTTAACAATCTTTCCTTTAGCCATAAGTCCACTCTTTCCGTCAGATTAAGCAAACTGGATCAGCCGGCCTTGCCCCCCGCGATTTCCAGCATTTCCTTAGTGATATTGCCTTGGCGCAGCTTGTTGTACTCCAGGGTCAAGTTTTTGATAAGGTTGTCGGCATTGTCTGTAGCGTTTTTCATCGACACCATGCGGGCACTCTGCTCGCTGGCCTTGGCATTCACCAGCACTTCATAGATGTAAATGTTGAGATAATGGAGGAGAAGATAACTCAACACATATTCCGGGCTGGGCTCAAACGCAAACTCGGTATCATCAGCCGATGGTTCAGAAGTTGACGGCTTCGTCGTCGGCAACTCCAGTCCGTGTATTTCTCCTATCGGCAGAAACTCAAGGGTGACTGGAATTTGCGTGAGTGTATTGACGAAGTGGGTCGCAACGATCTGCACTTGGTCCACTTCGTTCTTCAAGAAAAGGTCGCGAGCAAGTCCGGCGATGGCGCGGGCTTCCGCATAAGTCGGCGAGTCACCATAGGAAAACTCTGCGGCAAGCTGGCGTTGGGTCCTGGCAATGAACTGAGCGGCTCTACGGCCGGCAGTTATAAATGTTGTGGTTTTGGTATCAAACTTTGTGGCCATCCGAAGGACGTTACTGTTCAAGGGACCACACAGACCTTTGTCGGCTCCGACCAGAATGACTGCACGCTTTCGAACCTCGCGGACTTCTAGCAGCGGGTGCTTAAAATCGCCCATGTGCGTTGTTGCTTCGCGTTGAATGGCGTACACCAGCCGCCCGAAGGGCCGCGCGACGATGGCCGCCTCCTGCGCTTTTCGCATTTTGGAAGCAGCAACCATCTCCATGGCCTTCGTTAGCTGCGCCGTGCTGGTAATGGATTTTATGCGCCGCCGTAGGTCGCGAGGGCTATTCATTTCCAACTTCCTTTGAACTGGTCAGCCGCGGCTTTAAGCTCGCTGATCAAAGTTGGGGTGAGCTGTTTTTCATGGCCAATCTTGCGGAGGAGGTCATCTTTTCTGGTAGTCAGAAACTCTGTGAGCTTGTCCTGGTATTCTTTGATCCTTTCGATTGGTATGTTATCCACATAGCCGTTCTGGACGGTCCAAATGACGGCCACCTGGATCTCCACGGGAATGGGGTTGTACTGGGGCTGCTTGAAAAGTTCGGTTATGCGTTTGCCTCGGTCGATCTTGGACTGCGTGGTGGCATCCAGTTCCGAGCCAAATTGCGCGAAAGCGGCCAGTTCGCGGAACTGCGCAAGGTCACCTTTGAGTTGCCCAGCGACTTGCTTCATCGCTTTGAGCTGTGCGGCAGAACCAACGCGAGAGACGGACAGGCCGATGGAGATAGCCGGGCGAATTCCTTGATAGAACAAATCAGTTTCCAGATAGATCTGTCCGTCCGTGATGGAGATAACGTTTGTAGGGATATAAGCAGACACGTCGCCGGCCTGCGTTTCAATGATAGGCAGGGCTGTCAGTGAACCATTCCCAAACTTCTCGCCGACGCGGGCTGCCCGCTCTAGCAAGCGGCTGTGAAGATAGAAGACATCGCCGGGATACGCTTCGCGACCCGATGGCCTTTTGAGCACCAGAGAGACTTGCCTGTAAGCGACGGCATGCTTTGAAAGGTCGTCATAGATAATCAGCGCATCCATGCCGTTATCCATGAACCACTCGCCCATGGCGGCACCGGCAAAAGGCGCCAGATACTGGCTAGTGGCGGAATCGGCTGCAGGAGACGCAACAATGATCGTGTACGGTAATGCGCCTGCTTCCTCGAGAATGGTGATGATCCGCGCGATGCTGGACTGCTTCTGTCCAATCGCGACATAGATGGAATACAAGGGGCGGTAACTCTTATCTCCAGCCGCCTCCGCTGCTTTATTGAGGTGTGCCTGATTGATTATCGTGTCGATGCAAACTGTGGTTTTGCCGGTCGAGCGATCGCCGATGATTAATTCGCGTTGACCGCGACCGATTGGAATCATCGCGTCAATCGGCATGATACCGGTCTGAACCGGTTGGCTGACGGGCTGCCGTCGTATGATACCCGGAGCGATTTTCTCAACTGGATACGCGGTATCAGCCTTGATGGGGCCTTTCTCATCCAGTGGCTGGCCTAGGGTGTTCACGACGCGCCCCAAGAGGCCCTTGCCTACCGGGACCTGCAAGAGGTTTCCCGTGGCGCGGACCTCGTCTCCTTCGTCAAGGTGCGTGTAATCGCCAAGAATAATTACGCCCACCTCAGTTTCATCGAGGTCTAAAGCGAGACCGGTGATTCCATGGCCGAGATCAAGCATCTCGTTGAGCATCACGTCCGCAAGTCCTTCCACCTTAGCGACGCCGTCGCCGATTTCCCGGATGACACCCACGTTTTGTTTGGCCGCCGAAATCTTGGCGCCGGCAATTTGACTTTCAATTTCGCGCAGCAAGTCAGCCATGTGTTAGCTCCACGCCCCTTCATACCGCCGCTAAGGGCGGCATGCCGTTTGGCAGAGGGGACCGTCTATGGTTTTTACAGTTAGGGTTCAAATCTTTTCTCTAAGGTAGCCAACTGAGACTCCACGCTACCGTCATAGACATCGCTCCCGACTTTGACTCGCATTCCGCCAATCAGTGTCGGCTTAAGCGAAAATTCCGTTTGAATGGCGGAGCCATACAGATCCTTCAGCCGAGCCTGGACATCTGCCTGCAAATTAGGCGGCAACGGGACGACCGTTTCCACATTGGCGGTGTGGGCCTCGCGGTCAAGCCGTACAAGGCGCTGAAAGTGCATGAGTAGGGCCATCGAGCCACGTCGGTTGCTCTGAATGACTTGCCGAACCACCTGAATTGCACGGTTCTCGTTCAGGGATCCCTCGGCTAGACATAATTGATAAAGTCGCTTTGCTTCGCGTTTGATTTGAGCGGTTGTTTTCATAGTGTCGAATGGTTTCGAATCTCGCTAAACACGTAGTTCCTTCGCAGTTTCTTCGGCGAGGCGCTGTTGATCTTCAGGGGTCAGGATTTTCCGCGTCACCGAAGCAGTGGTCTGGACCACCAGACGGCCTACCTCGCGCTTCAACTCCGTAAGCATGCGCTCGTAATCTTGCGAGGCGGCTTCTTTGGACTTGGCCAGGATCTGTTCAGCCCCAGCGATGGCCTTTTGGGTTTCGCGGTCCTGAACGCGGGCGGCTGCTGCCTGAGCTTCTTGGATAATATTGGCCGCCTCGACATTGGCCTTCTGGAGTACCTCTTGGCGTTGTGCTTCCGTGCGGGCTAACTCTGCCTTTATTTGCTCGGCATTCTTCTGGCCGAGCGCGATGACCTTGCGTCGCTCTTCCAGCATCTTTAGTACGGGCTTATAGGCCCATCGGTAAAGGACAGCACACATAATGCAAAAGCTGACGATCTGCGCAAGCAGATGGGGCCAGTCCACGCCGAAGGTTCGCGCGATGTTCTGGAGCTGCCCGCCGCTTTCCACTTGTGCGAAAATAACAATTGCATTTAACATTGCACACCCATCTCAGACGGACAAAAAGCTACTGTTGGCCTCGAGCTCAAATCTCGTCCCTACTTCGCAAGGAAGAGAGCGTAGAACACGATCGCTTCAGCAAAGGCAATAGACAGAATCGACTGAACCATAATCTTCGTCGAGGCGCTGGGGTTCCGCCCTACCGCGTCCGAAGCTCTTCCACCGATCAAACCGACGCCAATCGCTGCTCCGAGAGCCGCTAGACCAACACACAGGTTCCCAGTCATAGTTTCTGTTTTCTCCTTTTCGCGCATTCACCCTCGTTGGACTGGATGGCAGCGCCGAATTCTTTTCCTAATCGTGTGTGGCAGCAGACCCTTCCTCATGCTGGCACATTAGAAATGTGAATACTGCAGTTAACAACATAAAGACAACCGCTTGAACAAGGCCCATCAGTAGTTCTAGAAAATAAAAGGGGATTTGCAGTAACCAGCCCAAACCGGGGACAAGCGTGGCCATGGCATCCAGCATGTTTTCACCGGCAAAAATGTTACCGTACAGGCGGAACGTCAACGACACCGGCCGAAAAAGGATCGAAACGACTTCCAGGCAACCCGCCGCAAAGAAGACGAAAATCATCATCCATTTCATCACACCCGAGTTTTCCCCTTTGGGCCCGAACAACTCCTTCAGAAATCCCAATGGGCCGACCTCCTTAACAGACCAGTAAATCCACAAGGCGAAGAACACCAAGGCCATCGCCAGCGTCATGTTGACGTCGGCATTGGCGCCACGGAACAAAGGCTGATCAATCTTGAAACCGTGCGCGGTTTGGTGCCCCCAGCCAATCGAGCCTACACCTGGAATGAGCCCGATCCAGTTGGCTGCGAGAATGAAAATGAAGATAGTTGCGAAAAACCAAAAGGTCCGCTTGGTCAAATGCGAACCAATAATCCCTTCGATAAACTGGTACAGTGCCTCGACGAGCCATTCGAGAAGATTTTGCGCCCCATCGGGCACCGGTTTCATGTTACGGGTGGCAACCTGGGCGAAAACGATCAGCGTTAGGGCCACGATCCAGCTTGCCATCATGGAATTGGTAATTGGAAAGCCGAGAAAACGGCCGATTTCCTCGGCTTTTTGCGAGAGGCCTTTTTCTTCGTGTTCAAGGCTGTTTGCAGCCGATGCGCTCTGCGCGGGATCGACGGACTTATCGGCAGCACTCTCCGTGGCAACACCTTGTGATCTCGCGGCTACCGCGGGAGTCACATCAATACCGAACGCCAGAACGGCCAAGGACAGAAGCAGGGAGACAATACCGATCTGGCTTGGTCTCGTCATCGCACATTCCGCTCCGTTGAGAATCGCTTAGCCGTAGCCGGCCGGTGAAGGTCTAAACTCTACTGAAGAATGTCCTTCCAGCGCAACTAGGCAAACACCTAGGTCGAAAATGTCGCTGCTGCTGAACAAGCGCAGGGCATTTCTGAGGCGTATCTTGTTGATTTTAGGGTTTTGGCGAACCACAGGTCTTGACAAGATCTTCGAATCCCGCCAGGACTGCTTGACTATCCGAGAGCCCTGACACGTTAACGGAAAGCAAACGAGGCCGCAAAAACTAGTCGAGCAACTCGATCAATCGCGCTATCTTCCATTCTCCATCCGCTTGACGCCCATACACGATCACAATCTTCACATGTGCATGTATTCCCATCCCGCTGCTCACCGGCGTCACGGTACTTTCCATTTCATCCAGTTCAATCGCCAACTGATCTCTCGTCGCAACTCGCGACGAGAGAATCTTCCGCTCCACGTCATACAACCCGAAGACATGCTGCAAGAGCGCCTTCAACTCTCCTTTCCCACATATGCACCGGCCGTCCTTCAATACAGCGACCACATCATCTGTTACGAAATTCGCCAGGTGGTTTGCGTCAGCGTCTCTCACCGCTTGCATCCACGCCTGCCGCACCCCTGCAATCTTCGCTTGCTCAAGGGCCGTACCTGCATTCGGAACGCTGCTCGCCATGGCTCCCTCCGTCATGTGGAACTTGTCAGTGCAAGGAGAAACGCGTGTCTTCAGTTCAGCTGCTGTTAGCAAGTAGCATATGTATCATACTAATTCTGGTAATGGGTCACAGAGTTCCGCCACGCTGGGCCAGGATTGCGGTCATCGGACGAACGCGCACATTCTAAGCGCCCGGTTGACGGGTCGCAGCCGTTCAGATTGTTAGGACCGCGGTGGCGGTCCTGAGCAACCCTAGTTCTAACGCTAGCCCTAGCGGCGAAACCGGTAATCATTTTGAGAAAACGCCATTCCAAGTTACCCGGGAAGGCGGCTAACCGGGCACTTGGATTATTTCCGAGTGGCACTTCACCCGGGTCGACAGTCAGCTCTTCGCTTCGCTTTTTGCATCTGATTACTAATTTCTGATTATCTGCTCCCCGACTCCTTCACGTGCGCCAACGGAATCTGCGAAAATAATTGCAAATCGATCATCAGGCACAGCCGGCGTTCCAATTGAAAAAACGTCGCCGCCTTCTTCCCCGGCAATATCTGGCTCATCAGCGGCACATACTTCAACCGCAACGCCTGCGCCTCCGCCTCCATCGAGTGCCGCACATAAATCAGAGCATCTTGATCCGTCATCGTTCCCCACGTTTCCGCGTACTGCTCGAACAGTGCATACTTCGTGTTGTGCACATCATGCAAATCGTCCGCGTAGGGTTTGTAAATGGGCCAGAACTTCTGCGCCTCCGAATCCGACAGCGACATATTTTCCCCAATCACCTGCATTTTCATTGCCCGTATATCTTCCTCAGCAACGCAATGTCCGCGTCCGTCACTGTCGGGCTCATGACACTCTGCACGGCAATTTGCTGTCCCTGGGTCTTCGCCCCCACCGCAGCCATTCCTCCGCCCAACGCGGTTGCCACCACCATCCCCCCAACAAACGCCGCAGCCAATCTCGCCGCTTCAGTCATTTTGGTTTTCATAGTCTCCCTCTCCTTGGGCAGGAGTCGGGTTTCGTCGCACCTCGCACAGAGGGCAAAACACAGGCCACGCCGCCCGCCTGGCCTGCACACTTCTCGCACTTCATCCTCTCCGCCTAACCCGGCCAGATAGCTGGGAATCCGGCTTCTACTCCTCGCTTTTAGGCGTGACGCATTTTCCGGTCAACTAGGCAAACACCTAGTGGCCCTTTCGGCCTCTCTGAGGGAAGTTAAGGATGTTAAGCCCCACCGCCCGGGAAGAAGGTTTCAGGTAGCAACCGTAACGGTGCCCAATGGGTCTGAAAAGGTCCACCGTGGGAGGAAGCCATTGCGCCAGCACGTCTCGAATTTAGTCCTCAGCCACTGCATGGAAAACTACAAAGCACTGGGGAAGCGATCACTAGCAGATTCCGAGAACTGGCATTCGGCGGGCGCCATTACGGGGCTGGAAACCGCAACGATCGGCGTTGCCGTTCTCCTTATTCTCTTGCAATACAGAATCAACCCAGCGCTGCTGGTACTTGGGGGTGCGATCATTGGCGCGCTTTCGTTTGGCCCAAAATAGCAGGTCGGGCCACTTCCTGCGACGGAATGAATCCAAACTGGGTCCTGCTGCCATGAGAAGGCCCGTTATGTCTGTTGATGATGATAGTTCGATAGAGCGGTTCGATGCGTGGCCGCCCGGATTTGCGGCGGACGCGGGCCCAAAACGGTGTGACCAAAGAGCTAAGTGAATTTGACTGGAGGATAGGAGCTCTAGATAAGTTTCTGGCACTACTGGACTGTAACAGCTGAACTGGGAGTAATGCGACGGGAAGGGTCAAAGTAGCGCCACTTCACAGTTTTGGGCGCGTTGTTGTAGTGCCGGATGTACTTCATGAGCTTTCTCCGCAAGTCAGGCACCGAGGTGAACACACCGCGCGCAATGACGTCGCGCTCGATCTTGGAAAACCAGAGCTCGATCTGGTTGAGCCAGGAGGAATAGGTCGGAGTGAAATGCAAGTGAACCTTGGGATGTCGAGCCAGAAAGTCGTCGACTTGTCCGGTCTTATGGGCGGAGAGGTTGTCGGCGATCACGTGGATCTCTTTGCCCCGCGGCTGGTTGACGACGATATCCGCCAGGAAGGCGACGAACTCCGCAGAAGTGTGACGCACGGCCGTTTTGCCGAGCACCTCGCCGGTCTTGGTATCGAACGCCGCGTACAGAGACAGCGTGCCGTGCCGGAAGTACTCAAAGCCATGACGCTCGGCGCGTCCCGGCGAAAGTGGCAACACCGGATCCTTGCGGTCGAGTGCCTGAATCGCCGTCTTTTCATCTACACAGAACACCGCCGCATGCGCTGGCGGGTTCAGATACAGCCCAATGATGTCGGCGGCCTTCTGCTCAAAGTCCGGATCGTTGGTGGCCATGTAGCGCTCCAGCCGCTGGGGCTTGAGCCCGTGCTTGGCCCACACCCGCGCCACCATCATGTGACTGACCTTGAGCTGCGTTCCCAGCCTGCGCGTGCTCCACTGCGTCGCCCCGTCTGGCGGTGTACGCTTGAGCGTCCATTGCAAAATGCGCGCCTCCAGGGCGGGGGTCAGCGTGGTGGCCTCTTGGCCAGCGTGCCGGCTGAACAGCCCGGCCAGTCGCTCTTCCCGAAATCGCTTGCTCCAGCGACTGATAAACGCATCATTGCAGTCCAGTTTGTCACGAATCGCGGCCCAGGTATGGTTTGCCTCCAGCAACAACACCAGCCGCGCCCTTCGCGCGTCATCGGCACGCCCGCTCCGGCTCGCCGCTCGCTGGTTGAGTTCCAAACGTTCCGAATCCGTCAGCACGATGGTGTTTTCCATGAACACCATCATACTACCGTTTCAGATGTTACAGTACACTAGTGACGCGTAGAAGACGCAGTTAGGGGGACTTATGGGGACCTGGCCAATTACCTCGACAAACTGGAGTAGAATAAAGCCCAATTTAACTCAACAGCAAAGGCCCAGGCATTCGCGGGGAGAAACGACTTGACCACTAACCGTCAAGTTTATGGGTATCTTCCGATAACAGACTGGTTATTCAATTACAACAAGGAATGGTTACGACCGGATCTGATCGCGGGCCTGACTGCGGCCGCAGTGGTCATTCCCAAGGCGATGGCCTATGCAACGATTGCGGGACTTCCTGTGCAGGTGGGACTTTACACGGCGTTTGTGCCGATGATCATTTACGCGGTGCTGGGGACATCACGGCCTCTCAGCGTGAGTACAACCACAACGATTGCGATTCTCACGGCAAGTAAACTCGGCCAGGTGGTTCCTGGCGGCGCTGCAGCCGAACTGATGAGAGCGTCTACAACGCTGACTCTCTTGGTGGGTGGGATCCTGGTTTTGGCTGCGGTGCTGCGGCTCGGCTTCGTCGCGAACTTCATTTCTGCACCGGTGCTGGTCGGATTCAAGGCGGGCATCGGCCTCGTCATCGTTCTGGACCAGCTGCCAAAGATACTGGGCATTCATTTTGCGAATGGGTCTTTCCTCCATAACCTCCTTGAGATTGTCAAAGGTGCGCCTAAGGCATCCCTGCCGACTGTGGCGATGGGGATTGTCATGATTGTGGTTTTGGTCGGACTGGAACGATTCCTGCCAAGGGTGCCGGCGCCGCTTGTGGCGGTAACATTGGGAATTCTGGGGACGCGTTTGTTCGGCCTGCAGTCGCACGGAGTCGGGGTTGTGGGGCCGATTCCGCAGGGTCTGCCGTCGCTGACGATTCCTGATTTCTCTCTTGCCGAACAGCTTTGGCCGGGGGCGTTGGGTATAGCGCTGATGAGTTTTACTGAGACCATCGCTGCGGGCCGCGCATTTGCGAAGAGTGACGAACCTTCGCTCAAAGCAAACCAGGAATTACTGGCCACCGGACTAGCAAACGCGGGCGGTGCGCTATTTGGATCGATGCCTGCAGGAGGCGGCACCACTCAAACCGCGGTGAATCGACTTGCGGGCGCACGCACGCAGTTGACGGAATTAGTGACGGCTGGCGTGACACTGGCCACCATGCTTCTGCTTGCGCCGCTCATCGCACTGCTGCCACAAGCGACACTGGCTGCGGTGGTGATCGTGTACTCCATCGGATTAATCAAGCCGGCGGAGTTCGGCGAAATCCTGAAAATAAGGCTAAATGAGTTTACCTGGGCGATAGCTGCGTTCGCAGGCGTTGTGGCCCTTGGGACAATCAAAGGGATTGTGGTAGCCATCGTGCTGTCACTTGTGGGCCTGGCCTACCAGGTGGCGGATCCGCCAGTCTACGTCTTGGGACGCAAACCGGGCACAAATGTGTTCCGCCCACGTACGAAGGAACATCCAGAAGATGAAACCTTTCCGGGGCTATTGATTCTGCGACCTGAGGGACGCATATTCTTTGCGAATGCGGAGCACATTGCAGAGAAGATGCGGCACCTTGCAGATGAAGCGAAGCCAAGAGTGGTGGCGATTGACCTAAGCGCGGTACACGACCTGGAATACACGGCATTGAAAGCGTTGGCGGAAGGCGAAAAAAGACAGCGGGAGCGCGGGGTGCGAGTGTGGTTGGTTGGACTCAACCCAGGAGTCTTGCGGGTCATACAGAAGTCGCCGCTAGGAGAGGTGCTCGGGCGCGAAGAATTGCATTTCAACCTTGAGGCCGCTGTTGCGAAGTTTCAGGCGAGTTAGAGCGAGAAGCGTGCCAGGCCAGGCGAGAAGCTGTGAATCCGTCTAGAACGGGGACGAAAGCCGCTGCACATTACCGCCTAGAAGTGCCGGCTGGCGGCAGCAAGATCGTACCGCTGCGCCTCAGCGCAAACACCCGGCCGACCCTTTTAGCAGCTTTGACACAGTCTTCGCCACCCGGATTGCGGACGCGGACGAATTCTACAATCGGATTACTCCAGCTTTGTTGCGTGAGGATGAGCATCGCGTGCACCGGCAGGCACTGGCGGGGATGCTGTGGAGTAAGCAGTACTACTAATTCGATCTCAGTAGCTGGTTGAACGAGCACAAAGCTCATCCGATGGGTGTCAATTCAAATCCCAACACCCGCAATACGCAGTGGTTCCACTGCTCAACTCCCGACGGGCGGCCGCCTCGACCGAGCAGATGGCATAGCGTGGATGGCTTTCTAGTACCGCACACATATTGGACTCGACAAGGAAACGCCAGGCCGCAGAACTCACTCCCTACCTTCCGGTCGTATATCATCACGGCGACGACTGGGCGGCCTCCACCATCGCAATGATCGGGCTGCTTGACCCGATTTCACTTTTCAGTTTTTGGTTTCGGTGGACAGTTTCGAACAGCGTAGAGTTACGGGGAGCGACTCTCTTCGTAATTTTTTGATCGGGATTTGGGACATAAGTCAGAAAAAGCTCGACTGTAGCGACTGGGCGTGCGTGGCGCAAACTTCGTGATTCCCGTATAATTGTGGGGTTCTATTCTCCTCAACTGTGGCGCTATGGTGCAACGGTTAGCACGCGGCCCTTTCAAGGCCGAAATACGGGTTCGATTCCCGTTAGCGCTACCAATCCGGTGGGCGGCATGCCTCGGATGCGCGCTTGCTCTCGCGTGTATTCCGAATCGAGCACCCGCTCAACTCCGAACAGAAATCA
>Ga0306922_10005056_pt1 | contig 12557 bp, 8 predicted proteins | sample sta12Cox44000082_FD_203758 | JGI IMG/M metagenome (GOLD analysis project Ga0306922, IMG submission 203758) | Lab enrichment of tropical soil microbial communities from Luquillo Experimental Forest, Puerto Rico - statoxic.12C.oxic.44.000.082 (v2)... | ecosystem: Environmental > Terrestrial > Soil... | reverse complement strand
CCGCAGCAAGCGCACGCAACAGCGAGGCATCCTCCGGTGCCGCGCCACGCCCCGCGCGGGCGAAGGCGACCAGCAGCGCGTTTAGCTGTTCGCCCCCAGGGCTAGCACCGAAGACGTGCAGCCCATCCCGGATTTGCATCTCCTTGAGCTCGCACAGGAACCCGTCGAGCTTGCGCAGCGCCGCTGCCGGGTCCTCTTCGGCGGTGATGCCGCAATCGCCATCGAGCCCGCCGGCGTGAGCCAAGTCGAGAATCGCCACGGCGAGCACTCCAACCCGCCGCGCATCGCCCTGGGCGGCCTCGTAATATTCGTCGATCAGGCGCTCGAGCTCAGCGATGCGTCCGTAACTGCCGGCACGGGTCAGTGGCGGGGTCAGGTGGTCGACGATCACGGCCTGGGAGCGCCGCTTGGCCTGCGTCCCCTCGCCGGGATCGTTGACGATGAATGGATAGAGATGCGGCAATGGCGCCAGCACCGCTTCGGGGAAGCACTCTGCCGACAGTGCCAGAGCCTTCCCCGGCAACCATTCGAGCGTGCCGTGCTTGCCGAGATGGATTATCGCGTCAGCGCGAAAATCCTCGGCGAGCCAGGCATAGGCCGCGAAATAACCGTGCGGCGGCACCAGTGCCGGATCGTGGTAGGTCGCCTTCGGATCGATGTTATAGCCGCGCGCCGGCTGGATCAGCACCGCGACATTGCCGGCGCAAAAGCCAGGAATTGCAAATCGGCCGCAATCGAGCCGTCCCGGCTGAAAGAACGGGTCGCGCTCGGCTGCGCGCCAGCGCGCCGCGACCGCCGTTTGCACGGTAGCCGGCAAGGTCGCAAAGAACGCGGAGTAATCGGCCAAGGAGATGGTTTCCTCGGCTGGTGCTCCCGGGTTGGCATTGGTCGGGCCGGCGAGCAGCCGCCGGACCAGCGCTTCGCCGTCTTCCGGCACACCGGCAATCCTGTAACCAGCCCCGGCGAGCGCCCGCAAAATCGCGATCGCCGATGCCGGCGTGTCAAGCCCGACGCCGTTGCCGATACGGCCGTCGCGGTTCGGATAGTTGGCGAGGATCAGCGCGATGCGGCGTTCCTCCGCGGGCTTCGCCCGCAGCCGCGTCCAGTTGCGCGCCAGATCGGCGACAAAGGCGACGCGGTCGGCGACAGGCTGGTAGCCGACGAGGTCGGCCTCGGTCTCGGGGTCGCGGCCGAGCGGTGCTTTGAACGAAACCGCGCGGGACAGGATGCGCCCGTCGATCTCGGGCAGCGCCACATTCATCGCAAGGTCGCGTGGGCCGAGGCCGCGGGTTCCGGCGCGCCAGCTTTCTTCGTCATTACCGGCGAAGACGACCTGTAGGACCGGACAGTCCGCAGTGGCGAGCGGGTCGTTCGCGGCACCAGCCCGGACGGAAAACCCGGTTGCGTTGAGGATCACGGCGGGCGAAGCCTCGGCGAGCGCCGTGGCGAGCAATGCCGCAGCCTCGCCGTCCTTGAGGCTTTGCACGAAGATCGGCAAGGGCCGCAGACGCCGCACCGACAGCGCATGGACCAGGGCGTCGACCGGCGCGGTGTTTCCCGACTGGACGAGCGCCCGATAGAAAACGATCGGCACGATCCCGCCCGCACCGCGCCATTCTGCGGCGATTTCGTCGAGGCTCGGAAATGCTCGGTCGGGCCAGTAGAGCCCGGCGCGCAGCAGGGGGGCCGGCTCGGCCCAGGTCGCTCCGTGCCTGATCAGCGATCCTGCATAGCGCAGCAAATTCTCGGCATTTGCCGGGCCGCCCTCGACGAGATAACGCCACAGGCGGTGGATTGCCTCGGGCGGAAGGGTCGAGAGTCCGGATAGCTCTGCGTCAGGCTTGTCGTCGCCGGGCAGCAGCGCCAGCGGAATACCATGCGTACCACAAGTCTCCGCCAGACTCTCGACCCCGTAGGGCCAATAGGCGCGGCCGCCGAGCAGCCGGGCAATAACGAGCCGCGCGGCCGCCACGGTCTCCATATAAAGATCGACCGAGTAATTGTGGCCGAGTTGCAGGATCGAAGCCAGGCGCAGCCCCAGCACGGCAGGATCCTGCGCGCGGAGCCTGGCCTGGGCCGCGGCGAGCAGCGCCAATTCCGTGTCGGCGCTCGACAACACCACGATATCGCCCGGGGTCTGCCCGAGGTCGACGGCGGCCGAGCCGTCGGGGATTGTCCCGGCGATAGTCGCGAGCAGGTGCATTGCATTCAGCCGCCCGGCGCTCCGAGCGCCGACCTGATCGCCGCGCGGTCGAGGCCTTTCTTGCCGATCACGACGAGCCGCGTCTCGCGTTTCTCGCCGATGCGCCAGGGCCGATCGAAATGATGCTGCAACCGGCCGCCGACCGCCTGCACGACCTGGCGGCGGTCACGCCCCGGCCGATCGACAAAGCCCTTGACCCTGAGCACGTCGTGAAGATCGATCGTGGCGCGCAGACGGGCGAGGAAAGCCTCACCGTCGTGCACCACGCCTGACGTCACGACAAAGCTTTCGAAATCGTCGTGGTCGTGCTCGGCTTCGAGATCGTGCAGCGAAGGCCGATCGGCGAGATCGTCCTCGGCTGCGGCGGCAAGCCCGAGCACCACCTCCGGCGTCACCCTACCCTCTCTGGCGGTCACCAATTTGACCCCGGGACGAAGCCGCGCCTCGATCTCCGAGCACAGCGCCGAGAGGCGTGCCGGGCCGATCAGATCGGTCTTGTTGAGAATGACGAGATCGGCGCAGCCGAGCTGGTCGGTGAAGACCTCCTCCAGCGGGTTATCGTGGGCGAGCGCCGGGTCCGCCACCCGCTGTCGAGCGACCGCATCGGGGTCGTCGGCAAACCGGCCGGCGACGACGGCGGCGCCGTCGATCACGGTCAGCACCCCGTCGACCGTCGTGCGAGTGCGGATCTCGGGCCAGGCAAAAGCCTGAACCAGCGGCTTGGGCAATGCCAGGCCCGAGGTCTCGATCAGGATGTGCTCGGGTGGCGCGGCGCGGTCGAGCAGCCGTTCGAGGGTCGGCAGGAAATCCTCGGCCACGGTACAGCAGATACAGCCGTTGGCGAGCTCGACGATGTCCTCCTCGCTGCAACCGGCCTCGCCGCAGCTGAGCAGTATTTCACGGTCGATGCCGAGCTCACCGAACTCGTTGACGATGACGGCGAGTCGCCGTCCGTCGGCACAGGCCAGCAGATGCCGCACGAGGCTGGTCTTGCCCGCCCCGAGAAAGCCGGTGATGACCGTGGCCGGGACGCGTCGCATGGGCTCAAGCCTCCTTCAAGACCAGCGGCAGGCCGGCGGCGACAAAGACGACGCGGTCGGCGAGTTCGGCGACCTCCTGATTGAGGCGGCCGGCATTATCGCGAAACTGCCGCCCGAGCGGTGTTTCGGGGACGAGGCCCATCCCGACTTCGTTGGCGACAAGCACGACCGGGCCCTCGGCCAACCGCAGCGCGGCGTACAACGCTCCGCTCTCCTCGTCGACCGACTTGCCCGCGAGCAGCAGGTTCGACAGCCACAGGGTCAGGCAGTCGATCAGCAGCGGACGCTCGTTCCTGGCCTCGCCCGCGATGACCGGTGCCAGCGTCAGCGGCGTCTCGACCGTATGCCAGAAGGAACCGCGCCGCGCCCGATGGGCGGCGATGCGCTGGGCCATCTCGGCGTCCCCGGCTTCAGCCGTCGCGCAATAGGTGCCGCCCGAGGCAGCTCCCTCCACGAGCCGCTCGGCATAGCGGCTCTTGCCCGATCGCGCGCCGCCCAGAACCAGGGTGACCGGCGGCAGACCCGTCGGGGTCACGAAAGATAATTGCAATGGCCCCTCCTCCTCCACCCGAGGAATCGTCCCAGCGGCGGCGATGCGGAGGTCTCCTGGCTCGGGGTCGTCGCCCGCGGCGCCTTCCCGGCCGGGCCGTCGCCCGAACCAGTGGCCGTTGCCGCGGGCTCGCCGCTAACAGTTGCGGGGGCAGCGCCGGTCTTGCACCGAACTTCCCTGTCGCATCGCGGGGATCACGCTAGCACGCGGCGAGGAGAGCCGCCATCCCGCTTTCGCTGCTAGCCGGGAAGCTAGCGGGAAAAACCCGGTTTCGAACCGCTTGGGGACTGTTTTCAGGCCTCTAAGTGATTGTAATTTAGGGGATCGCCCGGCGAATTCCCTAAGCGGGCGAACAGGGAAGAAAATCGGCCAAACAGGGAGCCATATCAGCCTAACACGGACCCATCAGGGTTAGGCGGTATTGGGGCCGCAGCCGAGCGCCTCATCGCGAAACGCGCGATCCGCCGAAAGCTGGCCGGGATCACTGCGTAATCCTCAGATCGGGTGTACAGGCAAAAGCCCTGTCGGGCCGGTACGCCTCGTTTTTGATCTACATCAACGGACGGCCGACCGGCAGCCTCAGAACGGCTCGGGTGGACCATCGAACCCGGCGCCACCGGCCCACCCGCCAAGAAAATTGGACGGCCTGGGCTTCGCCCGACCGAAGAGCCGCCAATCTTCAGGGTCAACAACCGCTCCGATTCGGATGCCTATAAGAAGATCGATGAACTAAACCGAGAAGGTGAAATTTAGCCGCTGCCCTTTCCCTTACCCCGTGGGAAGGAACGTCTCGACACCAAGGTTATCTGCAGGGGTGTCGCGAGTTCGGCCAAGCGGTTACTCATCCGAGGCGTCGCGTGAATCTAGCCATGTCGATCACAACCCTGGAGTGCAAGCCGACGCCAATCTCCTTGGCACCATCGGTTGCTCGGACAGTGAACTCGATCTGCCGCCCATCAACTTTTGTCACCCTGGCTTCCGCGGTGACCCGACGTCCAGCGGGTGTCGCAGCGAGATGGCGCACGTCGACGGCAGTGCCAACCGCGCTCTCGCCGGGATCAAGATAAGGCTTGATAGCATTTAACGCGGCGTTTTCCATCGTCATGATCATGACGGGGGTGGCGAACACCGGCGGCAGAGTTGCGTCCTTGAACCGGTTCGCAAGATGCTCGGGTTGGACGAGGAGGTTAAAGGAGCCTTTGGCTCCGAGGGGTATCTGCCTCATGGTTTGCCCTCAAAAGACGGCAGCGCAAAGCGCCTGGCTAGTTGTCGAGGCAATGATACTGGCTTGAATGCGGTTCCGCCGGTCACGATAAGCTGAGGAACAGGGCATTCAACCAAACATCTTTGCCAGTGCATTCGGAAGCGGACTGGCTTTGCGCGACTTCAGGTCAATGGTGACGCTGACCACGTTGGCATCAGCCACCAGCTCATCATTTGCATTGACGATCACATGCCTTAAGGCGAAGCTGGTCCGTCCTTTGCGTATTGGTTCTGTACTGACGGTCAGGTGTTGGCCGAGCCGTGCCTCTCTGCGATAGTTGATATTGAGATTGACGACCACAGTCCCCAGACCCAGCGCTGTAAAGGTATCATACGGTAACTTCGCTTTGTTATACCAGTCCTCGCGGCTCCACTCCATGTACTCCAGGAACTTGGCATTATTGACATGCCCCATGCTATCGAGCTCCGTCGGCCGCACTTCGATCTGGATAGCTGTAGTCACCTGGTTCTCCCCTTTTGTTAGACGTTTGCGCCCCTCGCTTCCAGAATCTGAAGTACCTTCAGCGCCGATTCGGGGATAACGGTGCCGGGGCCGAAGACGGCGGAGACGCCATCTTTATACAACTCGGCGTAATCCTGGGGTGGAATGACCCCGCCAATGACGATGGGCATTTCGTTCCGGCCGAGGCGGTCGAGCGCTTCGCGCAGCGCCGGAACCAGCGTCAGATGGCCCGCCGCCAGGGAGCTGGGACCGACCACATCGACCTCTTTTTCGACGGCTTCTTTGGCGGCCTCCTCCGGGGTCTGAAACAGGGGACCTAACACGACCTCGAAGCCGAAGTCCGAGAACGCTGCGCCCACGACCTCTTGCCCACGGTCATGCCCGTCCTGCCCAAGTTTGCAGATGAAGATGCGGGGCTTGTGGCCCGTCCGCTTTTCGAATTGGGCCACTTTCTCCTGGGCCGCCAGGATCGGTTGTTTCTTTTCTCCAAAGGTTTTGAGGTACACGCCCGAAACCAGTTTCTGTTCGTCCTTGTGTCGACCGAACACCTTTTCCAAGGAGTAACTGATCTCACCCACGGTCGCTTTTGCCCGCGCAGCCTGGATTGACAGCTCCAACAGATTCCCTTTCCCGGTGCGGGCACACTCCGTTAGGGCGTTCAGTGCCGTCGCAACGTTTGCGGCATCCCGCCCGGCCTTGAGCTGCTGCAGTCGTTTTGCCTGGCCCTCGCGAACCGCCGTGTTATCAATTTTCAGGACCTTCATCTCCTCCTGTTTGTCCAAAGTACATTTATTGAGACCGACGATGACCTGCGCCCGCGAATCGATCAGAGCCTGGGTCATGGCCGAAGCTTCCTGAATCCGTCGCTTCGGAAAACCATCCTCGATGGCTTTGGCCATGCCGCCGTACTTCTCACATTCAACGATATGCGCCCAGGCTTTGTGCATCAGCTCGTGGGTCAGCCGCTCGACGTAGTAGCTCCCGCCCCACGCATCGATAACCATGTCGGTGTCAGTCTCCTCCTGAAGAAAGAGTTGGGTGTGGATGGCGAGCCGCTCTGAGAAATCACTGGGCAGGGCTAGGGCTTCGTCCAGAGCGTTGGTATGCAGACTCTGGGTGTGACCCTGGCTGGCAGCCATGGCTTCGATACAGGTGCGGACGACGTTGTTGAGGACGTCCTGAGCCATAAGGGTCCAGCCGCTGGTCTGGCAGTGGGTCCGCAAGTCCAAGCTCTTGGGGTTCTTGGGGTCGAACTGTTTGACGATCTTGGCCCACAGCAGCCGTGCAGCCCGCATCTTGGCAATTTCCACGAAGAAGTGCTTGCTGATGGCCCAGAAGAACGACAGTCGGGGAGCGAAGTCGTCGATCTTCAGGCCGGCGCTGATGCCCATCCTTAAATACTCCAGGCCATCGGCTAGGGTGTAGCCCAGTTCCAGATCAGCCGGCGCGCCAGCTTCCTGTATGTGGTAGCCGCTGATGCTGATGCTGTTAAACTTTGGCATATGGCGGCTAGTATAGGCAAAGATATCGCTGATGATCCGCATGCTTGGTTGAGGCGGATAAATGTAGGTATTGCGGACCATGAACTCCTTCAGGATGTCGTTCTGGATGGTGCCTGACAGGACTTCCTGTTTGGCTCCCTGCTCTTCCGCGGCGACGATGTACAGGGCCATCACCGGTAGGACAGCTCCATTCATAGTCATCGACACGCTGACCTGCTCCAGCGGGATGCCGTCAAAGAGGATGCGCATGTCTAAAATGCTGTCCACCGCCACGCCCGCCATGCCGACGTCACCCACCACGCGCGGGTCGTCGGAGTCGAAACCCCGGTGGGTGGCCAGGTCGAACGCCACACTCAGCCCCTTCTGCCCGGCCTGCAGATTGCGTCGATAGAAGGCGTTGCTCTCTTCCGCCGTTGAAAACCCGGCGTACTGACGAACCGTCCAGGGTCTGCCCACGTACATGGTGGAATAAGGCCCCCGCAAAAAAGGGGGCAGCCCGGGCATCGTTTGCAGATGCTCCAGACCGGCGAGGTCAGCAGAAGAATAGAGCGGCCGCAGCAAGATCTTTTCAGGCGTGTTCCAGACGAGCTCGTCGACGGGTCTCCCGGTTTGAGCCCGTACTTGGGCGTGCCAATCGGCTAAGGTTCCCGCCGTTTTGTCGGCGTGGTCCCAACTTAGGTCTGTGAAATTCGGAATCGTTGTCATCACGTTCTTCCTGCTGTATGCAAAAGGTTGTCGCGCGCTGGTTACAGCACCCCTTCTTCCTTCAACAGCGCCCGCAAGATCTCCGGGACATTGCATTTCACGAAGATGAACTGGTTGACCCCAACGCTGCGGTACTTCATTTCATTGGCGGCGGGGTTGCCGGCCAACACCACAGTGCGTACACCGGCTGTCCTCAGTGCAGGGGCGACGCGCTCCACCTCGGTTTCATAACGCTTGTCGGTCGAGCAGATCACGGCGATCTTGGCCCCACTGGCGGCGAACGCCGCGGCTGCGGCCCGGGCATCTGCAAAGCCATCATTGGTGATCGGCTCGAAACCACCGGCTTCGAAAAAGTCGGTGGCATAATTCGCCCTGGCGAGAAACTCCTTTGGGGTTCCGATATTGGCGAGAAACACCTTGGGCCGCTTGTTCTCATGGGCCTTGGCGTACGCGTCGGCCGCGTCTCGCAGCTCTTCGAAGATGGCGGCGTAGGGATGCAAGGTCAGCGCGGCGATTTCGACGATTTCTTGCTGACTTGCAGCGGCATTCAGAGCGGAGGCCAGCTGTCCGATGGTTGCGCCGGCCGCAGCTGCCTGGAACGATGCCTCAGTCAAATCGCCAAGTGTACGGCTTTTCTTGGCTACCACGCCTTTTAACATTTCCAGACTGGTCTGATCGGGATGATCACGACGCCATTTCAATAGGCCGGCCGCAGCTTCCTGCCGGAGACTCTCTGGATCCGGAACTGATCGGGAAAGCTCATGCTCGAAAACATCGGTATGTTCGCTCACCCCGGTTACGCCCGCCTTACGGGTCGCCACGTCCTTCTCGCGTCGGGTCTCGACCGCGTGTATCTGCTCGCTTACGTATCCGCTGAGCGCAACTCTGATCATGCCCCCCTTTGCTTCCACCTGCTGAAACAAAGACCAGGCTTTTTCGGCGAGCTGATCGGTCAAGGTCTCAAGGAACCAGGAGCCGCCCGCCGGATCGATCACCCCATTCAGGTGGCACTCCTCATGGAGGATCAGTTGCGTATTGCGAGCCAGACGACGAGAGATTTCGTCACTGGGCCCCACCGCAGCATCCAGTGGCAAGGTGGTAACCACATCGGCCCCACCGACAGCCGCGGCAAAACATGCGGCTGTGTTCCGCAACAGGTTGACCCACGGGTCATGCCGGGTTAGCACACGCCGGCTGGTCTCCGAGATCACCTGCATCGCTGCTATCGATTCTTTCTCGGCCCCAAAAGCCATCGCAATCTTGGCCCATAGCCTCCGAAGGGCCCGAAGTTTGGCGATAGTTTGAAAGAAGCGGCAACCGACCGCCTCATGAAAAGCGATTTGCTTGACGGCCGTATTGATATCCATGCCGGCGGCCGTCATCTTTCGAAGGTATTCCACAGCAGTCCCCGTGGCATAGGCCAGCTCCTGGGCAGAGCTGGCGCCGGCCTCGTGATACACCGCAGTGGAGACGCGTATCGCTTTGACGTTCGAGTATCTCTTGGCCGTCCACGCAGCCAGATCGACCATCTGATCGATGGCCGCATCCAGCGGCAGCGGCAGCGTGCCATGGAGCATCAAAACGCTGAGCGGGTCGGCATTGAAACTGCCCGAGACTTTGCTTGCGTCGATACTCTGTTCGGCCCATTGAGCCGCAAGCAAGGCCGCCGCCGGCAGAAATGCAGCACCGGCATCTACAGACACCGGACTAATGTCCAATACCACGTTTTTCAACGCCTGTTCGATATCGCTCCGATGGTAAACCATGACCCCTTCACGACCGCACAGACCTGCTGCGCGTGTATCGTCGGCGTCCAAACCGCTGCTGGCGGCTGCGTCCAGTTTGAGCGCCACCGAATGCGCACCGTGTTTCAGCTCCTCGAGGATCACGGCGTTGGCTTCGGCGGGGGTGGGCGTTAGAACCTCCTGGCGGACATCCCAGCCGTCCAGAAACTGACCCAGCGGTCTCAGGCCTCTCGTGTAAGGTGCATTCCCGGGAAACCCCGAGGGGTCTGCAGCCGAAGCCCAGCTTTGGGCCGTGTAGAGTGGTTGGATCTCCAGCTCGTCATAGGTGTGGGTGATCATTTTCTTTTCAAACGGCACCCCTTTGAGGTCGGCGGTCGCCTTTGCTTGCCACTCCTCGTAGCTGACGGCCGGAAAATCATCCAGGACGTGCAATTCGTTATTCAGTTGGAGCGGCTCCATGACGCGAATCTCCTTTGAATTGATCTAGCGTTACGTAAAACTTTTGAGGTCGAGGTCGGGCAACATTGCTCCATGCGCGAGCAGGTTCCGATGTAGTTCAAAGCAGCGGGCCAAGTCATGGCGCAGGTGTCCGGGCGGGGACGATTCCACATAATGGTGGAGGTAGTCGCGGTAGGCCGGGTGCGCACAGTGGTCGATAATTCGGCGCGCCCGTTCCGTGGCCCCAATCGCGCGGAGGTCGGCCACTCCCTGCTCCGTAATCACAACCTGGGTCGAATGCTCACTATGGTCAATGTGCGAGCAGAACGGCACGATCGTCGAGATCTTTCCCCCTTTGGCCACCGAGGAGCAGACAAAGATCGAATAAAAGGCGTTGCGCTCGAAATCCCCGGAACCACCGATGCCATTCATCATTTGGGTTCCGCATACATGCGTGGAATTGACATGCCCGTAAATATCGACCTCGAGCGGGGTGTTGATAGCGACAACCCCGAGCTGTCTGATCACGGCCGGGTTGTTGGACAGCTCCTGGGGCCGCAGCACGATCCGAGGGAGGAAATAGTCCAGGTCGTCGTAGACCTCGGTCAGCTTTGTCTCCGAGAGCGTCAGGGCGCTGGAACTGACCCCGGTCAGTCGTCCTGCCCGCATAAGATCAACGCAGGAGTCCTGGAACACCTCGGTATACATCGTGAAGGGAGGCAGGTCGATGTGTTCGCCCAGTCCGGCCATCACCCCATTGCCGATATTGCCAACACCGCTTTGCAACGGCGGTAGCTCCCGAGGCAGACGACCGGCCGCCCGTTCGTCCAACAAGAACCGGACCAGGTGCTCGGCGATCTTTTGGCTGGTCGTATCCGGGGAGCGGAGTGGTGGACAGCAGTTCGCCTCGTTCGTTTCAACGACTGCCACGATCTTGCCGGGGTCGACCGTGGCGTAATTCTGACCGACTCGATCGAGAGGGCGCCGAATAGGGATCGGCTCTCGATGGGACGGCAACGGGATCATCAGAATGTCACTGAACTCGCCGACCCGCCGGGGATGATGCCGATTGAGTTCAACGATGACCTTCTCGGCCTGATGCAGCAGAGTGGGACCGTTGCCTATGGCGCTTGTAAAAAAGACGCGTCCGTCCTCGGTAATATCGCTGGCCTCGATGATGGCGAAATGGATCGGACCGAAAATGCCACTGGCAATCTGCTGGGAGAGGTGTGACAAGTGGATATCCAGGTACTCGACCTTGCCTTCATTGATCGCTTTTCGCATCACCTTTTCGGCTTGATAGGGCGTACGAAAGCTGATGGCGTCCGCGGCAGCCAGATCATGGTCTACACTGGGTCCGGCTTCGGCGCCGCTGATGATCCGCACCTGAAAGGGGACACCATCCTCATGAAGGCGTGTGGCCCTCTCGGCGAGAGCCCTGGGGACGGCCACCGGAGGCCCCGGCGGAGTAAAGCCGCCGATGCCGAGCGTCGCGCCGTGCGGGATCAATTCGGCGGCCTCTTCCGCGGATCGCAGTGGAAATTTCTTATAACCAGCCATGGTTTTCTCCCTGCTGCAGGGCTCTTCGCGGTCCAGTTCACTTCCCTTGAAACACGGGGGCCCGCTTCTCAAAGAAAGCTTTGACCCCCTCTTTCAGGTCGTCGCTGCGGAAGGCCGTGCGGCGAGCAGATTGAATAAACTCGAATTCGTCGGCGCTCATGGCGGAGCCCTTACTCAGGCTGCTCAGCTCGGCCTTGACGACCGAAACCGCCAGAGGCGCGCGGGTGGCGATTGTCTCCGCGATCTCGATCGTCGTCGCCGCTAGCTTCTCGGGGCTGACGAGGCGATTGAGCAGGCCGAAACGAAAGGCATCTTCCGCCGAGAGTGGATTGCCTGTGAAAACCATCTCTTTGATGATGTGCAAGGGCAGCACCCCGAGGAAATGCGACATCCCTGCGGTATTGTAGGAGATCCCCAACTTGACAGGAGTGATGGCGAAGGTCGTCTTGGGTGTGCCGATTGCGAGGTCGCAAGTCACGGCGAGGTCACAGGCCGCGCCCCAGACGCTGCTGTGAAGCATCGCGATCACCGGCACTGTACAGTTCTGCACGCGATGGAGGACTCGTTCAAATCCCGTCGTCCAAGTCACGGCGTCGTGGCCGTCTAGTGGTATCTCGCGAATGTCGTGACCCGCAGACCAGATCTTCGTATTGGGATTCGCGCCAATGATGACCACTCGGACATTGGCTTTCTCAAACTCGTCGAAGGACTTGAGCAGCTCATCGCAAACATCGGTGCTGAGCGAATTAACTGGCGGATTGCTGATGGTCGCAATCCCGATGTTATTCGCAATCTGCGTCGGGCGTACGAGCTCGGTCGGATTCTCTGCCATGTCTTGCCTCAGTCAAGGAATTGAGCTGGATTTGAAAAAGCGCTAAACGGCCAGCGAGCCCTTATGCCGGGCCCGCCCGACGCCTAGTGCTCCCGGTCGACGTCATCGCTCGACACTGCCCGAAGGCCGGGTGCTTGAGCGGGGATCCGATGAGTTCGCCGGCTGTGGACCAATGAGCAGGTGATAGAGCTCGTCAACGGCGCGCGCATCGTTGGGGTTGACGTCGGGCTGATTGGGCGTCGCGAACTGCTTCGCA
>Ga0306922_10005054_pt1 | contig 12560 bp, 8 predicted proteins | sample sta12Cox44000082_FD_203758 | JGI IMG/M metagenome (GOLD analysis project Ga0306922, IMG submission 203758) | Lab enrichment of tropical soil microbial communities from Luquillo Experimental Forest, Puerto Rico - statoxic.12C.oxic.44.000.082 (v2)... | ecosystem: Environmental > Terrestrial > Soil... | reverse complement strand
TAGCTCTCCCAGAGAATCTGCCGTAGGCCACGATTCTTATTTGTGGGAGCAAGCAGATTCATTGATAAGCTCAAGGATCACGATGGCTGAACTGCTTCGACCGCAGCGGCTCTCGGACATCCGTGCCTTCGAGCGCGAGTGGCTCGCGTTGCGGGAATACGTTTCTCCTTGGAGCAACAAGGAACAGCTACGACAATATCTTGCTGCCGTCGATTGGCCGCGACTGTTGCTGCTGGCTCGCGAGCATGGCGTGCTTGGCCAACTCTCGACATGCATGAGCGGTCGCGATGCGTTCGCCATTTCTTCTGAAATCAAGCAAGCGCTTGCCGAGCACCGGCGCACGCAGAATTTCCTGACGCTTCGTTTGACGGGAGAGCTCCTTCGCCTGCTCGAACTTTTCAACCAAAATGAAATTCGAGCACTGGTCATCAAAGGACCGGTCCTGGCTGTCGAGGCTTATGCCGACCCAGGAATGCGCAACTACGGCGACCTCGATCTGCTGGTCCGCCAACGCGACATTCATAGCGCCACGGAGTTGCTGATTGCTTCTGGCTACCAGGCCGCGGTTTCACTCGACGCCATTCGCACAGGCAGGATTCCGGGGCAATATCTTTTTTGTAAGCGTGATGCGAACTTGCTTGTGGAGCTTCACAATGACTTGACGCTGCGCTATTTTCCCCGCCCCCTTCCTATCGAAGATTTCTTCGCGCGGCAGATTTGCGTGAGCCTCGATGAGCATGAAGTTCCCGCGCCTTCACTCGAAGATCATCTCCTGCTTATTTGCGTCCATGGCGCGAAACATTTCTGGGAAAGACTCGGCTGGATCGCGGATGTTGCGGGTATGGTCTCGCAGCAAGCGAGCATCGATTGGAAACGCGCCCGAACATCCGCAAAAGCGGTCGAGGCGAACTGTCTGCTCGACACCGGCCTGCGGCTTGCTATGGATGTTCTCCGTGCCGAACTTCCCGAACCGGTCGCGGCAGGCGTGCGACGAGATGCCGCCGCCGCAAGGCTTGCCGAACAAGCGCTCCGCTGGCTGCCAGCTGCTGGCTACGCTCCGCCCGGCTTATTCGAACGCGCCGCCTTTCGCCTGCGCATGCGCGGCAACTTTCTCGCGGCTCCAGGCTACTTGCTAAGACTCTCCTTCTCCCCTACCGAAGAGGACTGGCAAGCGGCCGGTCAAGGCAGCGAGAACCACCTTCTCGATGCCCTCCGCCGCCCCTTCCGCCTGGCACGAAAATATGGGCGCCATAGCAAGACCTGATGGGCCAACGAACCGAACGAAGGTATGCCGTCTGCGAATTTGCTACTTTAGGACGATTCACAGGTTCTTCACGCAAACACAGTTCAAGGTGAGCGTGAAGCGCGGGTTTGTGCTGGCAGGTTCGACAACGAGATAAGACGGAGATGGCTAGACGAAGCAGCCGAATTGCCCTGGCCCTAGTTGTCATGGCAGGGATTGTCGGCGCGCTGGCGATTTACAGGGATTATCGCCAGGAGATCGGAGCCGAGCGGGCGCGCATCGCTTCAGGAAGCCAAATCGCTATGACGCCTTGCGGGCCGATTGAGTACGCGGTTCGAGGAGGCGGTCCCCCGGTCCTGCTGATACACGGCGCCGGAGGTGGCTTCGACCAGGGCTTGGAGCTTGCGCGACCGCTCGTCGATAATGGCTTCCGGGTGATTGCCATGTCGCGGTTCGGCTACCTGCGTACGCCACTGCCTCAAGACGCATCCCCCGAGGCGCAGGCTGACGCACACACTTGCCTGCTCAACGCGCTGAATCTGGATCGTGTGCCGGTGGTTGGCGGCTCGGCGGGCGCACCCTCGGCCATGCTGCTTTGCCTACGCCACCCGGAGCGCTGCCTGGCGATGGTGTTGCTCTTTCCCATAGCCTTCGCGCCGGGCGACACAGCCAAACAGCCTCCCAGGCTCTTTTGGTTTGTTATCAGAACTACCCTGCACTCGGACTTCCTCTACTGGACGGCCTCGAAACTGGTGCGCGGCACTCTCTTTAAAACGATTCTGGCCACGCCACCAGATGATTTTCGGAACGCTCCTCAAGAGGAAAGGGCGCGTGCCCTCGAGATTATGCGGCATATTCTGCCAATCAGTGAACGCGAAAAAGGAATTTGGAATGATGCGGCCATCAGTACTTCCATACCCCGTTACGATCTAGAGAAGCTCCGCATTCCAACGATTGTGATCAGCGCGAAGGACGACCTGTACGGAACATATCGGAAGGGACGCTATACCGCGGAGCATATCTCCGGCGCGCGGTTTGTTGGCTACGCCACTGGGGGGCACTTACTGCTAGGGCACTGGGAAGAGGCCTGCGTCGAGCTTTCGCGGTTTTTGCGCCAAACGGAAAGTAGAACAACTCCAAGCAAAGCAAAATAGATTCCTTGGCCGGAGAATCCCCCGTGAGGCATTGCGCCCCGTCGCAGCTTCTCGCAGCTTTTGTGGCTCCATTAGGGTCTTCACCTGATTGCCCTTCGATAGCCGCGACTTGATCGGATTCGCCTCTCCCACCTTATCGCTCATTCAACTACGGCATCGGCAACGGGGCCAGATGGCTTGGCAATAAACTACACGCGCCCTTCCTTTGCGGCTGCCTTCCGTGCAGGATCCATGCTTAGAGTTCTGCACAAGACTACTCGCCCGAATTTTGCCTGATTGTTTTCGATTCTCTTGGAATAAACGAAGAGCTCTCTTGCTGCGCCGTTTGTTCGCGCTCTCTCTTAGTTAAAACACCAGCTTCAGTGAAAATTGAATCTGCCGCGACGACCCCGCCGTCCGGCTGATCATCCCAAACCCGCTGCCCAGTACCGTGTTCGACGGCAACGCAAAATTCACAATGTTGAAGATATTGAAAAACTCTGCCCGGAACTGCAGGATCCCCCACTCTCCCCGGCCGCGGCGCCCAAACGATGTGTTCTTGATCAGCGCGATATCGAACTGATGCAATCCAGGCCCGCGAAACGTGTTTCTCCCGAGCGCCCCGAACCGCCCCTGATTCGGCCCCGTCCCGCCCAGCACGCCAATTGGAATCGAGAAGAACGACGCATTGTCCGCGCCCCGCCCGAAATAGTCTTCGCGAATCGTCCGGCTTGTCGACAAATCCGGCATCGACACCAGATCGGGCCGGTCCGTTCCCCCCGCCCCCACGCCCGTCTGCTGAATCCCGGAATACACCGTGAACGGCGGCCCGCTCGTGAGCGTCGTGATGTTCAGAAATTGCCAGCCGTCCGTCACATACTTCCCGAGCGGCTTCAGGAATCTCACTTTGCCGGTCGGCAAATCCTGGATCAGGCTCAGGGAAAATACGTGCGTTACGTCGAACACGGACACTGCTTTCTCCGCTCGCGTATCCAGCGGATTCTGCGGCAGCGTCTGCAGAATCACGCCCGCATTCGTCGACACTCCACCAAGGAGCGCGCTCGCATCGTCGATTGATTTCGAATACGTGTAACTCGCCTGGAAACTCAACCCGTACGACGAATAGTTCTGGCCCACGCTCGCCTGCAGCGCGTTGTAGCTCGAGTGCGATCCGCTGTTCATCAGCCAGATCGGCCCGAACCCGCCGGTCGGATGGCCCTCGGCGTCAAACTGCGTAAACGGCGCAAATTCCGGCGACGCCCCGTTAAACCCGTTCGGCGAAAACACGCTTGCCAGATGAATCCCCGCCGTTCCTACGTACGCCGCGCTCGCCTTGATTGGCCCAAAATCGTGATCCACTCCCAGCGTGTACGTACCGATGTAACCGTTCTTGAACCCGCGCCAAAGCGTCGGAGCCGTCAAGAGCTGCACCTGCCCCGTCAGATTCTTCAAGTCGTTCTGGAATCGCTGTAGATCGATCGGCGTATTCGGCTCGACCGCCGAACTATCCCCATTCGGAAACAGCGGTTGCCCGTTCATCGCATACGCTGCCGGCAACTCGAGCGGCACCGCCGTCTGCGAGAACGGCACAGGCGTGTCCTTCGTCGCCGTAATAATGGGCTGAAACACCAGTGGGAATCCGCCGGTCAAGTAATTGTCGAACCACAGATTCGGCAGCAGCGTAGTGATCGCCCCACCCGCATGCAGCACCGTCTTTTTCGTCAGCGAAAAATCTACGCTCACCCGCGTCGCAAGCCCGCTCCAGTCCATCGCATACGCCGGTTGCGGATTGTAGAGGTAAATCACGCTTGCTCCTGGCGTCGTAAACGACGCCTCCGGATTCCCCGCGGCCACCGGCCTCGCGATCGACGTCCGGTGTTTTGCCTCTTTGATCCGCGAGTTCAGCTCATATCGCACGCCGTAGTTCACTAACCAGCGCGGCGAAATCTTCCACGAATCCTCCACGTAGAAGTTGTACGCCTCGCGCCGCACGGCTGCCTCGTCGAACTTATCCCCCTTGGGCGTCGCGCTGGCCGCCGCCGTCACCGAATACGAATATGGCGTCGCCGTTAGCAATCCGGTCAGCGCGTCCGGCAGCGGATCGCCCACGTTAATGTTGTGTTGACCGCTCGCCGACAGAATCGCGACCGGCGAGTATGCCGTTCCTCCTCCAAAACTATACATACCGTTCGGGTTTATTCCGAAAATCGTCGCGTCCTTGTTCAGCCGCACTTCCCCGCCGATGCGGATCGTGTGGGTCCCGTCAAGGTAGGTTACATCCGCTCGCATCTGGTATAAGTTCCCGTACGAGCCGAAAATCGATCCACCCGCCGTGTTAAATCCCTGATACAGCCCGTCTCCATAGGTCAGCGCCGGATCTGCCGCATTGGTCGTCGGAAAAAATGGCGTGCTGCGGATGTAGCCGAACTCCGTCGTGAAACTCCATGCCGGTGTCACTTTTTGCGCCCAACGCACCGCCGCACTGCGCTGGTGATCGAAGAAATTCACGCCGAAACTCGGATCGATCGCCGTCTGATCGGGATTCGTCGTCGGGCCTTCCACCTGATTCAAGCTGAATCGACCAAACAACTCCGCGCCATCCGTCAGCTTGTGGTCGACGCGAAGCGAAAACTGATCGGTACTCGTCACGACTTTCGACGACGTCGCGTAGGTCCTCGCCCCAAACGCTCCCGTCGGTTCATTCGGCAGCGGATACCGGTTCAACAGCGGCGCGATCTCCGCATTCACCGGCACGTACAGCGTGTCGCCCCGGTACGTCGTCGTATCGATCCCCTGGCGCTCGGCGGCCGTCGGCACCGCGAACACCTGCGTCGTCCCCAGCACCTGCCGGAATCCCTGATATTCACCAAACAGGAATGTGCGGTTGCGCCCGTCGTAAACTCCCGGCAGGACAAGCGGCCCGCCGATCGTCCCGCCAAATTCATTCCGCACAAATGGTGGGATCCGGCGCGGATCCTCCGGATTCAGGTGATCGAAGAAGTTCCGCGCATCGAACGCCGCATTCCGGACAAACTCAAACGCGCTTCCGTGGATCGAATTAGTCCCCGGCTTGGTGACCACATTTGTTAAGCCCGCCGCCCCCCGGCCAATCTCCGCCGGCATCACTCCCGCGCTCGACTGCACTTCCTGTATTGCATCGACGTTGAAATTCGAAAAGGTTGCTCCGCCCATTTCCGGATCGCTCGTGTCCGCACCGTCCATCGCGAACACCGCCGCCGTCCCGCGCTGCCCGTTCACAGTAAACTGCTGTGTAAAATTAGCCGACCCGTTCGTGTCGGTCATCGTTCCCGCGGCCAAAAGCAGCAGTTTGCTGAAATCCCGCGAGTTCAAGGGCAAACTTGATACTTCCGTGCTCGACAGGTTCTTCCCACCCCTTCCTTCGATCGACGCCTTCTCGGTCACCGGCAGCACGCTCAGAGACTCGTCTTTGTCCGACAGCACCACTTCCACTTTCACCGGCGCGCCGTCCTGTACCACCAACTCCGCCCCGCCATGCCATTCCTTTCCCCCTAAACGCACATTCACCCGATAACTCTCGGGGGCAATGGCCGCAAATTGGAATTCCCCTCGTGCGGAGGTCGACGTCGTCAGTTGCCCCGTACCATTCACAAGGATCACTGTCGCCCCTTCGACAGGCGTCTTCCCCGCATCCCGTACCACTCCCACCATCGTTGTCGTTGCCAAGAGAGGTCGCGCGAACAGCAGCACCAAAAGTACGGCCAACCGCCGGGGAATACACGTGCGGACACGAGAAGTCATCAACGCGGATTATAGACCACACCGCTTTTCGAAAGTCGGGACTTATTGGCCATCGTTCCTGGTCCAAAAGCCAATTTTCGGTTCGACCGACCGGAGGAGAGCCGCAGCAAGCAGGACGGCTCGCGCAGGTGTCCCTGCGAGTTTTGGGCGACACGCCTTCGTATTTGCCTTCGCGGGCGGGCATGAAGGAAAAGTCACCAGCGGTCGGTAACCTCACCGATAACCGTTAGGACGTAGCCGCCATGGGCTGCTTCCTTTTATTTGAGGCCAAGCTTTTGGCCAGCCGCCAGCAACCTGATCGATTCGCGAATCCGCTTCTCCCGTGTTTCTGTTCGTTTGGCCATATAAATCCAAACGACGAATTGACGGCGGTGAGTTGCCGCCAGCTGCCGAAAGAACTTCCACGCCTTGTGGTTTGTCTTCAGCGCTTTGGCTATGAAGACCGGTAGGTCGGGGACGAGCGGTCGCGGCGCGTAGGTGTTGTCCGTCGGTGCCGCCGCGAGACCGGCCGAGGTGAGCAGGCCGGCTGCCTTGAGTTCCGCCCACCGTTTCCGATTGATCTGCGACCACTTGCTCGTGGCCTGTCGCGGGGTGAACTTGAGGGCGTATCGATCGTCATCGAGACGTTTGATAAGGCTGTCGATCCATCCGAAGCACAATGCCTCGCGAACGGTGTCTTCGTACGGGATCGACTCCACACCCGTGTGGCGCTTGTAGAACACGAGCCACACTCCTGCACTCGACGTGTGGTGTTTCGCCAGCCACGCCCGCCACTGTCGACGGTTTCGGAAACTCATCAACGGCGTCGTGGTCATTGGTGCGACCCGCAACGAAAGCTACGGCTGCTGCAATGCCCAGAGTGGCTGTACGAGTTCATGTTTCGAAGGGGGACAGTATGCAGTTGTATCCGTATCTGACGTTCAACGGCCAGTGCGAAGCGGCCTTTGCGTTGTACGAGGAGGCTCTCCATGGCAAGACCATCTTCCTAATGACATATGAGAATACGCCCATGGGCCCGCAAGCGCCGCCTGAGTGGCAAAAGAAGATCAGCCATGCCACGTTCGCTCTTGCCGAGTTCAGGTTTTACGGCGCAGACGCGTTGCCTGGACACTATCAGCGGCCGCAGGGCTTCGCTCTACAGCTCAATCTCCGTGATCCAGTTGAAGCCGAGCGCATTTTCAATACGCTGGCAAAGAATGGAACGGTTCACATGCCGCTCCAGGAAACATTTTGGGCGCTTCGTTTCGGCGTACTCGTTGACCAATATGGCATTCGGTGGCACATCAACTGCGAAAAGCAGGCCTGAGGTTCCGGCGAGCCAGTAGCGCTGCGTGTGCCGGGGTTCGTGGCGCCAGAACTCAGGGTCGGCAGCCGCTGTCGCGTCAGCTTCTCCCGGCTGAAGCAAGCTATCGCCCATGCTCTTGCGAAACCAAGCCGGCGTACGACAGTGCTTCCTGCCAGGTTGAGAAGCGCTGTGGGAACTCGGCCGCTAGCCGGCAAGCAATCCCTTCCAGCGAGAGTCTTCCATCCATCAATTCGAGGGTTCTGCGCCGGAGGATTCCCTCATCGGATAGCCGGGGAACATAATCCGCAGCGATTCTGCGAAGGTGAGCGGCGGACAGGACCGCTCCGGCAAACTGCGATTGATCAAAATGAACAGGAGAAGTGTTTGACCGCGAGAGCGGCCCGATGCGCGTGGTCCATCGCCAGAGATAATCACTCTCCATCAGTTTCGCCGCCAGGCTGACATACACGGTTTGCCCCTGTTCTAAAGGCACAGGTTCCGCCCAGGGTAAGAAGAAAGATCCGTAGACCGTCTCGGGTGCACCAGGAGCATTGGAAAAGCTGACTCCTTCGGCCAGATCCGCATCGAACCACACGACAATCCCGTGGCCGGTTCCGGCCCGCTCGACCGTCCACTCCAAATCCCCTTGAGCATCAGGGTTTTCAATGCGGTCATATTCCAGCGTCGCCCAGAGTTTAGGCCCAGTCAAAAGCTGGCCAGGGCTCACACGTACCTTCTGCGCGGCGTTCACCGCTAGCTGCCGCGCTGACCTTAGGTTTTGGCCAAATGGATTCTGCTCCCAAGGGTCCACGACTTCGCCATAGGGTTTTGGAGCTTCCACGATGGCAGCCCAAAGAGTGTCCCTTCGCGGGATCATGGTCCCGCCGGGGGCAATAAAGCGACGCCGTGCGTCCACGATAGCAGGGATGTGGCGCTCGAAAAGCGGCAGGATGCCCCTGAGATCGGAGAGGATGACATCGGCCCGAGCGGGAAGGGTCACACGGTAGGAAAAGTCTTCGAAAAACTCGATTTTACCGGTGCAACCGTTAGCGTCGGCCACCTCGCGAGCCACTTGAATAATCTCGGTTGGCTCGATGGCAAAAACCCGTTCGGCCCCGAGCTGGCATGCGAGCACCGCGAAAACACCGGGCCCTGTGCCAATTTCGGCGACAACGCAGCCCTTGCGAACCGTCTTTCTGAGCGCCTCCGCATATGCCTCCGCGCGAACGCGATCAGCGATCATGGAGCCATAGGCGCCCAGACTGTACATGGAAATTTATCCGAGTACCGCAGCTGCAGTGGCCGGAGCGCGCCTCATCACTCGCTTGGCATCAGCCTCAATCGCTTCGCAAAGGTTGAATATGGCCGAGCATTCAGCGGGAGGGCGCACTCGACGAACAGGGATCTCGGAGACCACACGGCCTAGCACATCGAATTCCGTGCGCCGCATATCTTGGTCGAGAAGATAGTTGACGTAGGTATTGGCCACAAGCGCCATGAAGGCTTCTTTTCCGGGAACCCCTTCAATGATAGGAGCGGTCAGAGACGACTCGCGGCTGTCCAGAATGTATATCGCTGCCAGGGGCAAAGGACTTGAAGCGAAATGGTGGCCGTTCTGGCCAAGCGGCAGGTACCGTTTGTCCCAGGTGGGTGTAATACGTGGAAGAGCGTCTTCCGATCCAAATAATCTCCGAACCGAGTCCTTCCACAAGTTCACTCGGGGATACCCCGGCTGAACCAAGAACTGCGTTCCCTGGTCCGCCAGAGCAACGATGTCATCCGAAAGCACGGGAAAGCCTGCAGATGCAAAGGCCGCAGCGGTTGTTGACTTGCCCGCACCCGGCAATCCCACCAGCGCGATAGCGCGATCGGCTACGGCCACGGCACTCGCGTGGAGACTAACCGTGCCGAGAAGGCGCAACACAAATCCCATCACCGGCCCGAGCAAGTAGGTGCAAGCATCTTCGAGCGAGTAATTGTCCGGCCAATCAGCCCACAGCTCGCGCCCACTCCGTTCGACGGCGAATCGCACTCCGTCACCATAGAAGAACCCAAAATGCTTCTCGCCGGCGAACCGTCCGACGCGCAGGTTTGGCTGGCCGCTGGCAATCACATCTGGACTAGTATGGAAAACGTCGATGCGCTCATGGAATGTGGAGGGGAATGCGCTCAAATCCTTTAGCCATATCCGCACGTCCGGTACTCGTGAATCAAGCCGCGGGGGGAGGCCCGGAATAGCCGAGCTAGCCGCAAGTCGCAGCCCATACACAACAGGCGATGTGGACAAAAGTTCCTCGAAGAGCCACTTCAACGTGTCTTGAATGTCGGCGGGCTGCCGCCGTCCCTCGGTCCCATGTTACCGAGGCTCTGGGTCAGAGTACGAATGTCCCCATAAACCCGGAGGTTGGGTTTTTGGTACGGCTTCTTCACAGGTGCCTGTCCTTTAGCCTTCAAGACACATCTCCCTTTAGTTTTATACCCGATGCCTGCTTTGACCGCAACCAAGAGTTCAGGCTGAGCGGCCTAAGGTGAATCCATGCAGTCCAAGCATCCTTTTCCCCGAACACTATCGGAATGCATTTCCGCTCCACGTAATGATCGAGCTCCGGCACGGCTTCAAAGGAGTCCACCCACGCGGACTCCGGCCGCTCGAGAAGTGCGATCAACGGGTCCGCAAGAAGAGGTGACTTCGGTCGCAGACGCACCGTGTCTGGCAGAACTCCGCGAGCAGACTCGCGCAGGAGTTCTTTATCGGAGCACCACGGCAGCGCAGGCAAGGCGAGCAAGAAATTAACCAACCTCAGATCAAAAAAGGGATGCCGGACCTCCACTGGCACGCCTGTTACGCCGGGATCGTATCCTTCGAACAAGTTTGGCCACAAAGGATCAACTATTGCTTCATAGGCTGTCCGGCGAACCGCACCGTTCGGAGTCGGTGCGCGCATAAGCACTTCCCACCGCTCGCGCAAGCCGAAGCGTTTCTCGAGGTCTTGATTCAACCATCCCGGATACCAGGAAGTCTCCTTTTTCGAAGCAAACCAGCGGCGCAGTCTCGTGCGGACGTACAGCCGCGAGAACCTGCCCTCGGCTGCGAGGTACCAAATTGCGTCCCCCAAAGCTCGCCGGAACTGTCTATTCTTGAGCAATTGAAGAAAGTGGGTTGAAAGCAAACTTGAAAACGCGGGATCCCCGCCAAAGCCAGTCAAGGCCACACGGCTCCGGACAGAAATCTCTCGCAATTGCGCAAGTCCCCCACCCGAACCAGGTGAATGCATGGGCTCGGGCCAGCCATTGTCCTGAAACTTCCACAAACCCGCTTCATCACTCACGTGAAATTCGATCGGGATTTTCAGCGCTTCCGCAACAAGCCCGGCGTAGTGGCGCTCCTCGTGCGGAATTAGACTTTCAAACACGTCCGTATAAGCCGACACTCTACCGGCCGCTCCATTGCGAGAGAGAGTCCGCTTTGCGCTGGCTGCAATCGTGGGAGAATCGAGCCCGCCGCTCATCAAAACTCCAACGTCGCTCACTCGGATGCGGTCAGCCACTGCGTGATCCAGCAGTTCCCTGAATTGCTCAACGCATTCGTTTGGTCGCGTGTAATGAAGCGGGGCGCTCACCGGGAGGGTCCAGTAGCGGCGAACCGAAATGGTTCCGGACTCGCACGAGAGCACATGGGCCGGCGGCAGTCTTTGGATATCCGCGAAAGACGTGGCCCCGGGCTCCCGAATCATGTCAAAGAGAAGGAAATCAGCAATCGCGAGATCGTTCAGTCGCGTTGAGACCGCCGGGTGGCGATGAAGGCAGTTCAGTGTATTGCTGCAAAGAACGATTTTACCCAACTGTGCATAGTAAAAAGGTTTGACGCCGAAATGATCGCGCGCGCAAAACAGTTGCCTGTTGGCGGCGTCCCAGAGCGCAAAGGAAAAATCGCCCTGCAGGCGATCGATGCAGGTTGCGCCCCATGCTGCATATGCGCGCAAAATCAAATCACAGTCCGGCGCATTCGAACCCACGTTTTGCTCGGCTCCGTGCAATTCGGCGATCAATTCCTTGCGCGCGTCGAGCCGGGCATCCGAAACGATCCAGTAGCGTCCCTCGAGATCCGCTGGCTGCCGCTCGTTCTTCGATTCGTGTCTGGTGCGCAGCAGCGTGTGGCCCATGCCTAGGGGGCCGTCCGACCAGATCCCAGAAGCCTCCGGTCCACGAAAGGAAAGAAGATCAGTAAGGGACTGCAACAGCCCACGGTCGATTGGTGCACCGTCCCCGCGCATGATGCAAACGAATCCGCTCAATGAAACGCTCCTTTCCTGAAAGCTTACTGTTGGCCTCGTCCAACGGCAACTTTGTTCTCCGAGACGTCCAAGAGGTATTGAGAAGTCCCATTCGCCGCGCAACACCCCATCGGTTTCCAGGCTCGGCGAATTTCTTCTTGCAACTGCCACATCGCCTAGGCAGAGTACCGTGGAATGCGCGTGCAAATGTACAGGTCCGTGTCTCGCGGAGTCATTCTAATCTTCGCCTTCGCTGCGGCTATGTTTCTTTCCTATTTCAGCATTCGCAATGGGCTTGCTGCCCACTACGCTGACCTCGAGACCCGCCAGGGTTACGAGCGCGCCGTTCGCCTGGAACCGGGCGATTACCGCAACTGGTATCTTCTGGGCAATTATTGGCAATACAATTCCGGGGAGCCAGATACCACCCGCGCTATCCATGCCTATCTGACTTCTCTCTCCATCAATCCTCGTTCCGCCAACACCTGGATGGACCTCGCCGCCGCTTACGAGTCGGACGGCAACCTCGGCGCGGCGCGGAACGGCTATCTTCAAGCCGAGAAAGACTATCCAGTCTCAGCGGAGGTCGCCTGGCGATACGGCAATTTCTTGCTTCGTCAGGGCGAGTTAGATGCAGCTTTTCTCGAAATGCATCGCGCTGTCGAAGCCGACCACAGGCTCGGCGCCGAAGCGTTTTCTCGTTGCTTGCGTGTCGAGCCCGAAGTTGAAAAAATCGTGGATCGCGTCCTTCCGCGTGCGGGCGATGTGTATGTGAATGTGATCTCGGATCAAATCTTCGACGGCCACATCGAGATTGCTCTTGCGGTTTGGGACCAGCTCGCCGC
>Ga0306922_10005051_pt1 | contig 12562 bp, 19 predicted proteins | sample sta12Cox44000082_FD_203758 | JGI IMG/M metagenome (GOLD analysis project Ga0306922, IMG submission 203758) | Lab enrichment of tropical soil microbial communities from Luquillo Experimental Forest, Puerto Rico - statoxic.12C.oxic.44.000.082 (v2)... | ecosystem: Environmental > Terrestrial >... | reverse complement strand
TCGGCCGGAGGCCTTGGTCGAACCCCCGAAGCGCCGGAGTGAACCGTAGCGAGCCCGCACATCGAGGACTCGGTTTCCGGGGATCCACGAAAAGCATGATAGAAAGCATCACGAAACCCAGTCAGCGGGTCCGGGTCTCCCAAATCGGCTCGAGGATCTTGAGCACGACATCGGTGTGGTTCACCATCTGCATCGGCAACGGGCCGATCTCGGGAAAGACGGTTTCCGGTTCCACCGCAAAACACCGGTCGCCATCGAGAACCGGGCATGTCTTGCGGAATACGATCGCGGGCGTCGTTCGCTGACCCTGACCGTGTCTACGCAGATCCCAGGCATCATAGGCGACATTCTCGCCGATCTCCTCGAGATGCCGGGACACAGCGTCCGCGTCGTCGCGCCGGATGTCGGCGGCGGCTTCGGCGGCAAGGCGTCCCTGTACCCGGAAGAGATCGTCGTTTCGGTGCTCGCCCGGCACCTCGGCCGGACGGTGCGCTGGACGGGCGACCGGCTGGAGGATCTCGCCTCGACTAGTCAGGGCTTCGACGAAATCGTCGACGCCGAACTCGCGCTCGACCAAGACGGCCATATCCTGGCACTTGCGGCCGAGGTCATCGGCGATGTCGGAGCGTACTCGATCTATCCGTGGACCGCCGCTCTCGAGCCGGTTCAGGTCGCCAGCTTCATGCCGGGCCCATACCGCGTTCCGGCCTATCGCGGCCATGTACGCGCGGTTGCAACGTGCAAAGCGCCGATGGGGCCTTATCGCGGCGTCGGGCGCCCGATCTCGACCTTTGTGATGGAACGGCTGATCGATATGGCGGCACGGCGGCTCGCAATCGATCCTGCTGAGCTTCGCCTCCGCAACCTGATCCGAACCGAGGAATTCCCCTATAAGGTGGCCTCCGGGATCGTCTGGGACCGTTCCGGCTTCGTGGAAACCCTGACGCGCGCTCGCGCGGCCATCGGCTATGCGCAGCTCCGGGCGGAGCAAGCAAAAGCCCGTGCAGAGGGACGGCTCGTCGGCATCGGCGTCGCCACTTACGCCGAACTGACGGGCATCGGATCGCGCATCTCGGCCGCACCGGGCATGCCGATCAACACCGGGACGGAAGCGGCCACGATCCGTCTCGACTCGACAGGAGCGGTGACCGGCAGCTTCGGGATCGCCTCCCACGGCCAGGGACTCGAGACTGCGTTGGCACAGGTCATTGCCGACGAACTCGGCGCCCGGATCGACGACATCCGGATCTCGCAGGGTGACAGCGCCGCCGTGGCGCACGGCACCGGGACCTATGCGAGCCGCAGCGCGGTTCTGGCCGGCGGGGCAGCCACCTTGGCGGCACGGCTGCTCAAGGAAAGGGTAATTCGTGCGGCCTCGCACCTGCTCGAGGCGTCGGCCGCGGATATCGAAACGGCCGACGGGAGGGTGTTCGTCGCCGGTACCGATCGTTCGCTGACATTCCGGGAGATCGCGAAGGCGGTCTATTCCGAAATGGGCCGCTTGCCGAGGGACGCGCGGGAAGAGTTGGAGGTCACCAAGGTCTATGACCCGTATTTCGGCACGACGACCTCGGCGACGCACATCGTAGCATTGGAGATCGATCCGGCGACCTACAAGGTGAAGCTCGACCGCTACGTCGTCGCCGAGGATTGCGGACGCATGATCAACCCGATGATCGTCGACGGCCAGGTGCACGGCGCGGTCGCTCAAGGCATCGGCGCGGCGCTCTACGAAGAGGTCATCTACGACAATGCCGGTCAACTCCTGACGGCCAGTCTCGCCGATTATGTCATCCCGACCGCGAGCGAGGCGCCACCGATCATAACCGCCCATCTCGAGACGGAATCCCCATCCACAGTAGGCGGCTTCCGCGGGATGGGCGAAGGCGGAACGATCGGCGCGCCGGCGGCCATCGCCAATGCCCTCGCCGATGCACTAGCCCCGTTCGCGGCCGAAATTTTCGAGCTGCCGATGACCCCGGAGCGCTTGTTTTGTCTTGTCGAGAAGGTCAAGGCAGCAGCGCAAGGCGAGTAGAGTGGGCTTGAGCTTGTCCGGCAGAGTTCGTGCCGGCGTCGGATTGAGCTGTGTTTTCTTCTTCGAGGCGGAGGCGCATCCGATGGAGCCGCGTGATGACCCTGCGGCGGCTGGTTGTCGCACATCGTGCATCGAGGAGACCGCGTCGACACAGTCGAGAATGCCGAAGCCATCGCAGCACCCGAACGCGGGCTTGCATCATGGGGCGAACGGTCCGCATTGGGTGGATCCAGACCTTCGATAGGTGCACTATCCATGACCAGCGGAGGAGAAGCCATGTCAAAAGACGACCCCTTAGCACCCCAACTTATCCGGGGCAGATGCTTCTGTGGCAGCTTCCAGTTCCAGATTATCGGCCCCATCCGGCGAGGTTCGACTTTGTCACTGCGACCTTTGCCGACGAGCCAACGGAACAGCTTCTTCTGCCAACGCGACAATTTCACTTAAACAGTACCATGTAATTTCTGGTGAAGATTTGATATCTGAATATGAGTCTTCCCCCGGCGCTCGGCGATGCTTTTGCTCTCGATGTGGATCGCCTGTGTTTGCGCGGGTGGCAAAGGACCCGGGCCATATCCGAATTCGACTTGGAACACTCGATCGAGAGACTGATGCGGAGATTACGGCTCATGTATGGGTGGGTTCGAAAGCGCGTTGGGATCGGCTGACATGGGCGATCCCGTTGTTCGAACGTGGGATTGACAGTCCACTCGCGCAATCCAGTCATGAGCGTCGCATTTGGGTGGAAAGCAAGATTTTGAGGCGTCCTGTTGTGGCGATGTTGGGTTTACCGTACTCTGAGGTGCTGGCTTGGGGAAACACATATGACCAGCACTCTTGCTTCATTGCATCTTACCTTCCTCGAAACCCTCATTGAAAAACTAAAGTTGGACGATCGCTTCGAAGCTTTGCTTGCCGGCGGTTCGATGGTGCAGGGCGGCTTTGACGAGCACTCGGATATCGATCTTCTACCTGTCATAAGGAGTGACGCCTATGGGCACGTTCTGGCTGAACGCCGCGAGATTGCGAGAGGTCTCGGCAATCTTCTTTCCGCCTTCACCGGCGAGCACGTGGGCGAACCTCGCTTGCTCATCTGCCTTTATGGACCAGAGCTTCTTCATGTTGATTTGAAGTTCGTGGTTCTGGCCGATCTCAAGCATCTCGTCGAGCGACCCAAAATTCTCTGGGCGCGCGACGGAACCGCGATGTCGAACGCACTCGACGCGGCTATAATCGACTGGCCCAACCGTTCGCCAGAGTGGTTCGAGGAGCGAGCCTGGATTTGGTTGCACTACGGCGCAACCAAATTGCAGCGCGGCGAGCTTTTCGAAGCGATGGGAATGATAGCGTTTTTTCGCGAGTACGTCCTCGGCCCGATGCTCCATCGCCGTTCCAGCCGCCCGCAGCGGGGGGTTCGCAAAATTGAGTTCGATGGCGAAGCTACAGAGGCGCTTCTGGCTATCATCGCGGATCATAACAGGAAATCAGTGTCAGCCGCGCTGATTAACGCCGCCCGGCTCTATTTGGAATTACGAGACGATGAACCGCCGAGGGCGATTACGTCGGGTATGCCCGATCTGTTGGTGCCGTTTTTAGCAACGGAATGAGCTATTTCGGAACGGCCGTAATGGGTCGACTGCGGTCCATCCGTATCCGGTCGGCAATCGGCAGCAGTGGGTGGATACCAGACATTCGCACCAGATACCGCACCGGGGAGAGCCCGGAAGTGGGTTGCCAAACGCACACAAGAACGCGACCCTAGCCCTGTAATCGTGGGAAATCCGGGGAATGTGGGAAAAAACGTTCAGCTCGCGTTGCTTCGCGTCGGCTTTGGGGCTCTGTCTTGCGGTTGCAGGAAGCCCTGCTCTGGGTGCTGAGCATGCGTTCGATGGCGATTACTCTGGAAAAAGAGTTCTGACAAAAGGCTCGGCGAATTCACGCTGTCCAGCCGAAGATGATGTGTCTGTGAGCATCCATGGCGAAACGCTGACATTTACGAATAGCGTACAAAAAAAGATTACTCAACCTTTTGATCCTGGCCCGGACGGATCATTCGGCCAGACTTATACCGATGAGGGAGGCACGACAGTGCATTATCAGGCTCTATTGAATTTCGAGTGGGTGACGCGGTGCCCGCCGAGACGCTGGGCGCGAGCGCATGGTCTTGAACTGCAGCCCATCGGTCCGCCGGTGGCGATTGTGGCCGGGGACGCTTGGCCCTTGTAAAGCCTGGCCTTCGGGCCACCGCCTTCGGCGGCAGGGGCTTGACAAGGGTCAGCGCCCCAGCACCCGTTCCACCATGCGTTCGACAGCGAGGAAGGGCTGGATCGCGCATTTCCACCCACTCGTTTTTCAAAAGAGGCCATTATCATGGCCGTATAGTCGGAGACGTTATAGAGGCTGATGTCACCAATTATGGTACCAATCCCCCTTGCGAGCATCATTGGCATCTGAAGAAACAATAATTCTAGAAAGTTCCATCGTCCCAGGAGTGGAACGTCCGGAAAGGGTCGCGAGCCGCCCTCCGAACCGGGTACCAAGCGTATGATTTGCACACTAGCCGGTCCACACCGCATCAGCGATTGGTTCACCGGGGACTTCCGGCTGCACGAGCCGGGCAAGCCGGCTCTGCCGGTGGGACATGAGGGGGCCCGCCAAATGCCCGCGGCAGGTCGAGGAGAAAAGCTGAAGAAGCCTATGAACGTAGAAGCCCTCGATATGATCGAGGAGGGCGATCGAGTTGCCGTGCGCTGGCAGCTGACCGGAACCTACGACAACGGCAAACCTTATGAACAATCGATCATGTCAATCTATCGTTTTGAGAACGGACGCACCGCTGAGGATTGGGGCATGGCGATCCCGACAGTTTGGCCGCCGAGTTCCTCAGAACAGGCGCACAGGCCCAAACTAGATGTTGTGTCTTCGACCAACGCGCCAAACCCGGTCGGTGTCGGATAAGCCCCAATATGACAAGGGTTTTTGAAGTCGCGGCAAGTTAGGAATAGCTTTGCCAAATGGTGTCGAAACGCACGGCCGTCTATCGTGGCCCACCGCCCTACTGAAGATCCTCGAAAATACTCGACCGTCCCGTTCTTTACTAGATGTCCCTGGGCACAAGATGTAGCGAGCGCTACCTCTACCCGTACGGTCGTGCTCGTACCTAGTAAGTATTCACCCGGCTCCAGCGAACACGCCGGCTCGCATAGAGCCCTACAGATGCCCCGGAGCCGACAGCAGCGTGAGCGGTCTCGCCGATTTGATGATCACGGTAAGGGAGAGCTAGCTTTTATATAGCATAACTTTTTGAGTGTTCTCTGTCCCTCTGCCGCTGGCCCTCGCCGCGTTGGCCCCCACCCTGCCGGTCTCCACGGTGGTCTCGGGCGCGGCCATCGCGGTTTGTTTCGCCCCCGAGGAAGACTGCACTGGCTTCGCGGTCCGCGCGATTGACAACGCTGAGCGCGAGATCTTGGTGGCCGCCTATGGCCTAATGACTGGCTCCGGCATCGTCGAGGCGCTGGTCCGCGCCAAGGACCGCGGAGTTGATGTGCGGCTGATCGCGGACAATACCACGCCTTGCGAGGGCGCAAGCGGGATCGACCCACTGGCCGCGGCCGGCGTGCCGATCTGGATCGACGATCAGATACGGATCGCGCACGCCAAGACGATGCTTATCGACGGCGCTGTCACGGGCTCCATGAATTGGACGCGCAGTGCGGCGCCGAACTCCGAAGACCTGAACCTCGTCTCATCCCCGGCTCTCGCGGCGGCGTATGCGGGCCATTGGCGCGAACGCCTCGCCGTCTCGGTTCGGTTCGAGCAGCGCGAGGACTGGCGCCGGGGTACTTCCGCGGCAGTGTACTGATGCGCCGGGGCCGGCCCCCATCCCGATCCCTGCGAGCGCAAGGGCTGTCCAAGGTGACGCTGATCGTACCGGACGGCTGCGCCGAAAGGCTTCGGCAGTTCTCTGAGGAACTTCGCAACCGGCAACGGAGCGGACCCGTCCCCGAGACGCCCCGCTGGCAGCCCATTAGCCCGAGCGCCGATCTGATGGTCAGTCCAGAACGTAGTGTCCGTTGCGCCCTCCGCGACACCAGGGCGCCCGGTGAGGACCGCTTTCGGTGGACAGTCGCGGTGCTGGGACAGGTGGAGCCGGTTGCAGAAGGGCGGGCTCAGAACCGAGCAGAGGCGCGCTCGCTCGCTGAGGTGGCGATAGCGGCATATTTCGCAGACTGTGTCGAAGTCAGGCGGTGGGAGTGCGCGCGATGACTGACGGACGGTTAGAGCGCCTCTTCTGGCGCGTCGCCGACCAGCTCGATTATCTCGTGACGCTGGCCAGCTTGCGCATCCTAGACGCCCTGGCCGGCCCCCTCCCGGAGACGCCGGCCGATCGGCAGAAAGGTAGGCTGAAACGGGCGAATAAAAGGTCGAGTGGCGGTGACTCGATCTCGCCGAATGCCGCGATGCGCGTTCGCAAACGTGTCCTGCGCTCGGGTCTGACCTTACGTTCCAGCGAAGTGATGGCGTCCTTCTCCCGGTCGCGGGCGAGCACATTCCAACCGTGCTGCAAAAGCCCCAGCGTCTCGGTGCCTTTGGCGCAGCCAAGATCAGCGGCGCGACGCATGATGTCTGCTAACGTCGCCGGTACGTTCGACAAGGCACGAGCGAGAATGTGGTGGGGCGTTCGCCCCGTCAGTCCCTCGCGATGCGCCGCGGCTCGACGTTCGCTTTGTTGCCAAGGGTCATTGGTGGGCTGGGCTTCGACTTCACCTGCTGCCCCGCCTTTCGGTGCGGATGGCTCGCGGCGACTTATATTGCTTCGCCGCGGGATAGGGCTCAGCAACAGGTCGCAGGGGTTCTAGCTTCGCCGGTATCGCCTTGAGTGGGCGACGTCGCGGGGACAGCGGGTAGCGGTCGTTTTCGATTGTCCGCTTGAGAAGGGCCGCCAGGGCGAGCTTCTCGTCATCGGTAAGGTCGCGCGGGATAGTCACGGCAAATATAGCGCTTTGGGCGGTCGGCCGTCGATGACCCCGCCGGTGCGGCGCCGCCGGAGATCGGCACGCGGGGCCTCAGGGGATGAAATCATGGCGGTTCGAAACGTCTGCGGCTGCAGCATCGGGTGGTGATAGTGTGGGGCGGTGCCTACCGAGGGGGGTCGTTCGATGAAAAAGGTTGCGCGCAGCGGCTGGCTAGCCGCTTTCGTTTGCAGCGTCGCGTGCGGGTGCATGGCGCAAGCACCCACCGCGGCTGAGGCGCCTACACTGCAACCGGGCGATGCTCAGCCGCTCAATCAGCCAGTCTCATCGACGATGACCTGCCAAGAGTTTAAAGCTTTGATGGCCGGAGACAAGCGAACCGCGGGGCTCGCAATATTATGGCTCGACGGGTTCTATTCCGGCCGCTCCGGGTTCAGCGAATTACCCGCCGGCTGGGTGCGGACCGTTAGCCAAGGCCTCGGAGGGACTTGCGCGATCAGCGTGAACGCATCCCGTAGCATCCTCGACGTCATCGGCCAGCTCCATCGGGAGTATGGCAGCCAAAGATAACGTGCGTGGGCACGGGTCGGCGGCCGAGCTGTTCGCTCAAAAAAGGTTAGTTCGTCCAGAATCGCCTCGAAGTCGGATCGCGCTTGGTCGGTTTGCCGGAGCATGAGACGGGGCTCGGGGTCGTCGAGCCGATGCTGCCAAAGTTAGACCGCCGACGATTGCGAGGAGCAGTGCGCGCATTTCTGCCTCCAAGAGAGAACCTAAGCGAATTGCGGCTGAAAAATCCTGAAGCGCCGAGCGACCGAACTAGGGGGACGAGCCCAGCGAAGGGTTCCCGTGGTCAGAGGGCGTCCTCTCGCCCCAGCAGGCCGGCCGGGACGTGGCACCTGTCGGGCGCGGAGCGGGACAAAACGATCGCCAAGCATCAGCGCCGGCCATGAGACCAGCCGTCACCCGGCGGGCACTCGGTGATGGCAATGCGGTTTCGGTGCCCCTTTATCGATCAGCGGATTTGAATCATCACTGCAGGACGGAAAACTGAAAAGCCATCCAAAACAGCACTGCCAGAACGATCGCGGCCCATGTCAGTCATTCTTTGAGATTTTGAACGAATTTATGCGCAGCTACCCAGTTAGCTTAACATCTACTTCTTCTTTGCCGCCTAGATATGGTTGAACCAACAGGAGAACCCGATGCGTGCGTTCTTTTGGAAGCTGATCAATGACAAATTCGGCGTCGCCGCAATCGAGTACGCACTGATTGCGGCGCTTATCGCAGTCGCTGCCATAAGCATCATGGGAACACTCGGCACCAATCTCAGCGGCACCTTCAGCAAGACAGCCAACAAGCTGTAAGGTTCAGCAAAGAAACCTCTCCCGACGCGCGGCGTTTGGTGATGTCTGTTGGGTCGTAGAACGCCGGCCCCAATTTCATTAGTCATTCGAGGCTCGTGCCCCAGCGCACTTGTTATCTCGACTGGATGTCCGTTCAGCGATCGGCCGACAAGATCGTCATATGGCCGGTCGTCAAAGCCAGTTGGCAACGCAACACGGTCCGCCACCGCAGCCGGAACCGTTCGGTGGCGCAACACGGCGCGCGCAGCGGGGGAAGGATCGGCGTCGGTTGGGGGGACATCCCGACACCGATCCCCACGCGGGCTCGGCCGGCACGCCAAGCCGGGTTCAATCCTATACCGCCGCGGGTCAACAAGATGTCACTGGCGCAAAACCTTCCGCGCTCTCACCTCTCCGCTGGCGCAACCAAAGCCGGGACCCGGAAATGCAGGCTCTGGTGCACGCTGCGTGGCGGCGTGACCTTCGCGAGGATTTCGCAGTCGTCAGATGGTATTTGCACCGCCAGGAAGCGGCCCGCGCGGCTGCGCACCACATAGAAGGTTACGCCCATGCCTCGCGCAAGGACTTTGGCGTAATGGCAGGCTCTCTCCTCGGTCATGACCTGGCTGCTGCCGATCAATAATGCGGCCGCGCGGCCGCCGAGAGGCTATCGCCGCTACATGAGCGATCCCCAACAGGGGCTGACTTGGGCTTGATCGGCATTCCTGTTGAAAGGGTCATTACCTCACAACATCACGCGAGCGGAGATAATTCCGTCGCCGAGCCTTAACCACGTTTAGTGAAGCACAACCGTGTGTTTTGATAAACTACCCTTATCGACACCTACGCCGGCTTGTATCTCGGCCGCGATCCGGGTGACGGTCGCGTTGCCGGTCCCCACTAGACGCCCCGTTTTCCGAATGCCTGTCCCGGCCGACAGGGAGGCCCGTACGGCAACCTCCCGTTTCCGCGATCAAGTGGCGGCCCGAGAGCAGGTCAGTGTAAGCATCCCGCTGCGCAAAAGTTAAAGTTAGATTACAACATACCAACAGTAATAGTTCCGTCTTTAGCTAAATTTAAGGAGATCGAACATTAGGTAAAAGTGATAGCTTCGCCGGGGGGCCAAGTCGCTGAAGGACACTTTTTTGACCATCAACGCGTAGCATTTCCGGGTGGGGGAAGTCAGTCAAACTCGAAAGGGGTTTACTTATGCGATCAGCTATCTTCGCGTCTCTCGTTCTCGCTTCAGGGGTCACTTCCTTCGGCGCTTCGGCATGTGATACTCGAGATGTATACAATCAAAAAATCTCTGGTCTCATGGATAAGTACCAGAGCGAAATAATTAAAGCGAACGACGCCTTTGCGCACGAAAATATGTCTTTCGTCAAGGTTGTCTACACGGATGGCAGACATTTTCCAAAAGAATATTTTCCGGGTTACTTTTATACTGACTCAGGTGCTCGCTACCAGAATTGGGAAGCTTGGAGAGCAGCCGTAAATACTGCTGTGAACAATTATTCTATCGAAGCGAAGGCCGCATATAACAATGCTTGCCTACTCTGGTAAACGGCTCCAGAGCTTGGCCCTCACACCAGCCCTCCCCCTCGCGGGGAGGGTACGGGCGGGAAGGCGCTCGATCAGCCGGGTGTACCGCTCGGCCCGAGGGAACTTAGCTTAGGTAAAGGGGGCTTTCCCCAAGATCGAGCCATGAGGAACCGCGCGCCCTGATTCCTGCGGGTCCGAGTCGTCAGTTCCTGATCTAGCGGGCGGAGAGGCGAGATCGAGCGTGGCTACCCTGACTGACGTTTCGCTGACCGGACGCGGGTAGGATTAAACTGGGTTTGGCGTTCTCCTAGCGGTCCAACCCCCTTGTGCAGGGCGGCGTCGGGATCTCTCCCACCAGACCCGGCGCCGCTCCTTTCCTGACTGTGCTGTTGCGCTATCCGATGCGTAGCGCCTGCGATGAGTTCCACAAGCTGGTGCGGACACTGCCCGGCTGGCCGCGGACAAGGATGCCGCAATCCGAGAAATGAAAAAAGGCCGCCGCGCCGCGTTCGTTTGCGGCTGCGGCATGGTAGCTAATAATCCACAAAACAAAGGCTTTTCTACCATTTCGTCGATGCAACCATGCCGATGGTGGTCAGATTGGGTCTTGTGCGTGTAACTTATTGACCGGAGCGTGTAGGATTGGGGCCGGGCTAGGGGTGCCGGCCAAGCCCGAATAGGGAAGTGGCGTCGTCGATATCCCCCAAACTGACGCCACTTCTTCTCCCGGCTCCGCGGCTGAGCCACGCCTGGGATGGGCGGATCGTATAGGGGGAACCGCCCCGGACGAATCTTCCCACGCACTACTCAACGAATTGTTGGCAGGCGCCCCTCTCCGTGCGGGGCGGGACAAAACGATCGCCAAGCATCAGCGCCGGCCATGCGACCGGCCGTCACCCCGGCGGGCACTCGGTGATGGCAGTGCGGTTTCGGTGCCCATTTATCGATCAGCGGATTTGAATCATAAATTGCAGGACGGAAAACTGAAAAAGCATCCAAAACAGCACTGCCAGAATGATCGTCGCACACAGCGCGCCAAGCAGGCCGCATTCCAGTTTCGTCGGTTCGCGTTGCGGCTTGGGTTGATCTTTGAAATCGGTGGAAACATCAGACATGACACTTTCCTCACAATTGCCTGCGTCGTTAGCGCATCCGATTCGTGAATGTCTGATATGATTGCTGAGTTTTCGTTAATGTGAGGCGCCGACAAGATCATTGAGTTCAAATAAGCTGCGCAAGATCGAGTTTCCAACGAGCCGCCAACGGCGTCGATCAATACGCGCCTCACGCCCCCACCCCCGGAGTCCTGCGATCAGGCGCCTGCGTTGGTCCAGGGGCCTTCACGGCGCGGGGGCGGTTCGCCGGGCATATGTCGTGACGTGCCATTCGTGATATAGTTAAGGGAACCCGATCTCTTCGAACAAGGTGGACTGCCCCGGCCATGGCCTCTACTCGCCGTCTCGCCGCAATCCTCGCCGCCGATGTGGCGGGCTATTCCCGGCTGATGGGGGCAGATGAGGAGGGCACGCACGAACGGTTGAGAGGACATCTCCGCGATCTCGTCGATCCGAAGATCAAGGAGCATCGTGGGCGCATCGTAAAAAACACCGGCGATGGAATGCTCGCCGAGTTCTCCAGCGTAGTCGATGCGGTCCGCTGCGCCGCCGAAATACAGCGGGCAATGGCCGACCGCAACGCCGAAACGGTCGAGGACGGGCGCATCACCTTCCGGGTGGGGATCAACCTCGGAGACGTGATCGCCGAAGAGGAGGATATCTACGGTGATGGGGCAACGTAGCGGCGCGCCTGGAGGCATTGGCGGAGCCTGGCGGGATCTGCATCTCGCGAGTGGTGCGAGACCAGATCAGAGACAAGCTCCCTTATCCGTTCGAGGACAAGGGGGAACAGAGCGTCAAGAATATCGCTCGGTCGGTGCGGGTTTTCCCTTTGCGCCCTGAAGCGGTGGCCGAACTGCCGGAAACAAGTGTGTCCGCCCTGGTGCCGAGGCGGCTGCGTATCGCCCCTGTGACAACGGCAACGGCCGCGGTGATGGCGCTGGTGATTGCCGCCATCGCCTGGTGGGTTTGGCCGGCGATGAGATTCTCTCAATCACCCTCGGCCGTCCCAGCTATCTCACATCAACAGATTGCGTTATGGGATGCGGTCATTGCAGGTAATGTCACCGAAGCCATCATCTCGATTAAGGCGGGGGCTGATGTAAATGGGCTGGACACCCGCGCGAACCCGAACGGGCGACGGCCCCTTAACTGGGCGGCAGTGAGAAACGACACCGCCATGATTAGAGCCTTGCTCGATGCAGGGGCAAATATAAATTCGGCAAATCGGACTGGTTTTACCCCATTACACCATGCGGCGGAGGCTGGTTCCAAAGAAGCTGCCACTCTACTCATCACCAATGGGGCCAATCTCACCCTGAGAAATATGTACGAGCAGACGCCGGAACAAACTGCTACGGCGTCCCATCATCCAGAAGTTGCAGAAATTCTGTCCCAAGCGATGACGCGCTCGAGGTGATTAGCCACCAATGACGAGGCGGCTGGAAAAAATGGCTCTATTGAATTTGGTGTGGGTCAGGCGGCGTGAGGGTTGATGCGGGTGAAGTCGAGCTTGCCGGCAATGAGGAACAGTACGGTACGCATCGTGGC
>Ga0306922_10005044_pt1 | contig 12568 bp, 5 predicted proteins | sample sta12Cox44000082_FD_203758 | JGI IMG/M metagenome (GOLD analysis project Ga0306922, IMG submission 203758) | Lab enrichment of tropical soil microbial communities from Luquillo Experimental Forest, Puerto Rico - statoxic.12C.oxic.44.000.082 (v2)... | ecosystem: Environmental > Terrestrial > Soil... | reverse complement strand
GCCAGCAAATGAGCCTCCGCCAAATCATTGACGTGGATGTAGTCGCGAATGCAGGTGCCGTCGGGCGTCGGGTAATCGGTGCCGTAGATTTCAATGTGCGGCCTGCGACCCAAAGCCGTCTGCAAGACCAAAGGAATCAGATGGGTTTCGGGGTCGTGATCTTCACCCAAGGTTCCGTCCGTATTGGCCCCGGCAGCGTTAAAATAGCGGAGAGTGGCGTAACTCCATTGGTAGGCGGACGCATAATCGGCCAAGGCACGCTCGACCATCATTTTTCCCATACCGTAAGGATTGATCGGTTTCTGGGGTTCCTGTTCGGTGATCGGCACCTGCAACGGAATACCGTAAGTAGCACAGGTGCTGGAAAAAACAAACCGCCAGATCGCGTGCCGGCGCAGGCATTCCATCAGGTTGAGGGTGTTGACCAGATTGTTCTGATAGTACTTGGCGGGCTGGCGGACCGATTCCCCCACCAGGGCAAAGGCAGCAAAATGGACCACCGCCTCGATGCCGTGCGTCATCAGAGTCTGGTCCAGGCGGGGTGTCTCACTCAAATCGCCGATGATGAGGCGCTCGGCGGGAACGGCGGCGAGATGCCCGGTGGACAGGTTATCGAACACCCAAACATCGTGGCCCCGCGAAAGAAAAAACCGCACGGCATGGCTGCCGATGTATCCGGCACCGCCGGTGACAAGAATTCGCATGCAACTGGTTCTTAGTTATTAGTTATTGGTTATTAGTGATCATAACTAATAACGAGTAACTAATAACTGATCCTATTAATTGGTGATTCCCTTAGTTATGCCCATGAACACATCTTCCAGGTCGATTTCCTCTTCTTTGAGCATTTTGACCCGTACCCCGTTTTTGACAAGGACTTCGGCAATGAAGCTGCCGTCTTCGACGCCGTCGTTGAGGGTAACGGTCAAGGTGTGATTGTTGTTCTCCAGAACCTTGACGGCGAGCACATCACCCACAGTCTGCAGGAGGCGATCGGCTTCGGAAACCTGGCCGTCGCCGACGCGGACGGTCAGGATATGATGCTGGCGGACCTGGCGGATGGCGGACTCGACGTCGCCGTCGAAGAGGAGTTTGCCGCGTTCGATAATGCCGATCTTGTTGCAGATATCGGCGAGTTCGGGGAGGATATGGCTGGAAACGAGGATGGTCTTGCCCATGTTGCGCAGTTCCTTGAGAAGGCCGCGCATTTCGATGCGGGCGCGGGGGTCGAGACCGCTGGCCGGTTCATCGAGGAGCAAAACCTGGGGTTCATGGAGGAGGACGCGCGCCAGGCCGAGCCGCTGGGTCATGCCGCGGGACAGGCTCGTTACCAGAGCATCGCGTTTATAGCCGAGATCGACCAGTTCCAGGACCTGATCGCATTTTTTCTTACGTTCCGGGCCCTTGATCCGATAGGCGGCGGCGAAGAACTCGAGGTATTCGATGACCTTCATGTCGTCGTAAACGCCGAAGAAGTCGGGCATGTACCCCATGAGGCGGCGGATTTCCTTGGCGCCGTTATAGATCGAATAGCCGCATACCGTCGCTTCGCCCCAGGTCGGGTTCAACAAGGTGGCCAGGATGCGCATCGTGGTGGTTTTGCCGGCGCCGTTCGGCCCGATAAAGCCGTAGACATCGCCCCGTTCCAGCTTGATGGTAAGGCGGTTGAGAGCATAGAGATCGCCATACATTTTGGTCAGGTCGCGTGTCTCGATCATGGGAGTAATCTCAAATTGCTTGAATCATTAGTTATTGGCTTTTGATGCGGGGGCGGCAACCGGGATAAAAATCCGAACATAGGTATCCTGGGCCAGGATGCCGGCCAGGTTCGGGCGTGGTTTACCGGGAGCGGGAATTTCGCCAAGCCACAGCCGACTCGGGGATTCGGAAGCTTGGGTGACCGTTTCCGCCGGACCTTCCTTGTGCGGTATCCGGCCGAACAAGATCGCCTCGTGTTTGCGCCGCCAGCTTTGGTCCAGATTCCTGAGGGCATTGTTGCGCACCGCGCCCTGATTCGCGGTCCCGAGCTCAAAGAATAGAATGCGTTTCATCAGGGGACTGGCGGCAACGGTCGGTGCATTTTGGCGGTAGTTATACCCGGAAGCTGTCGGCAATTGTTCCAGCCATTGCCCCATGTTCTGCCGGGTCGAACTCTGGTCGGAAATAATGGGGATGGATTGTCCCGGCCCCAACGTGCCCAGGGGATACACCAGGGTATTTCGATCGCCTTCCGCGTAAATCAAAGCCGCCTCTTCGAGAATGACCGGGAGGGGATTGGTGATGGTTCCTTCGAGGTTGTTATTGTCATTCCGGCGCAGCTTGGGCAAAGCCTGGGTGGCCTGGAAGCCGCTTTCCCAATTGGCGGAAAACGACTTGCTCGACCAAACCTGAATGGGCACACCGCGCAGGCCGGCGGCGTCCGGTTCGTAATCGTAGGACCGGCGAAAGAGGCTTTGCGAGCGCGGTTTGTTATTACCGCCCCATCCCGTATCCGGCTTGCCTTCCCAACTCACGACGGTGGGGGTAGCTTTCGCGATCGGACCGGGTTGCTCCGCAGTCCACAGGGACGAAGCGGGTTCGACACCCACGGTGTAAAGCTGAATGCGCGGACTAAACAGCGTGAACCAGCTCGTGCCGTAGGACTGCTTGTTGGCAAGGTCGATGTCGATCAGATCGAGTTTATTGATGCGCAGGTCGTTGCCCTTGAGGGAATAGGCGGTGAAGTAGGCAGCCACGCTGACGACCAGGACTACCACGGGAAAGGTGATCCAGGTCAACTCCATGCGCTTGACTACCTTCTTGAGGAACAGGTAATCCAGGGGCCCCACGATGATGATGTAAATCAAGATGAAAAGCGCCACCCAGCCAAACGAGACCACGGACACTTCCTTGAAATGTTCCAGGTTGTCCTGCATCATGGAAGCGACATCGTTCATTTCTTCCATGGGGTTATTGGAACGGCCGGCGGGTTGGCGGCTTTCCAGAAAATGGAGGCCGGGTTTCTGGAAAAGCTTGGCCCAAAATTCCATTTGCTCCGGATAGGAAATAAACGGCTGCTCATCGACATCAAAAGCAATCAGGATGATTTGACCCAGTCCATATGGCCAGCGAATTACAAGCGGTGAAGAACGATCATCGGAGCGATCGGGGAGGAAGCGTTCGAAAAGCATGCCGGTTTTGGGTTCGAGTTTCGCCAGGATGACGGGTGGCGCTTTGCCGCCATCTTTCGGAGCTGGATTACGCAGTAGAACTCTCAGTCCCAATTCGACATTGTCCGCCGCCGTTTCGGTCATGTTGACGGGGAGAGGAATCTGCGACCGGCGAAACAGATCCGCAACCATATCTTGATTGCGGCCGCAGGAAACGATGAGGCGGCCGCCGCGGCGCACCCACTCGGCCAGCGCCTCGCGCCGATTGCGATCATCGCCGAGCAAACCGGTCATGAAATTCTTGTTTCCGGAGGTCAGGATCATCACATCGACCCCGCCATAGCCGAACCAACGATTCGGCAGCAACTGGACATCATCGAGGTACGCGGAACGCAGACTGGCACGCAGATTCGGATCCGGATTTACGTTTTGAGTTTGATTGCGCAAGTATTTGGAGAGCTGCTCCCGGAAGGAAGGCATGCGCGATCCCACGGTTAGACAGAGGCTCTCACCCAGGTCCAAGCTTTGAGATCGGTGCGTGTCTTTGCGTTCCTTGTTGTCGCCAATGACTTTGACGGTGATTTCATCGCCGCCGCTTCCGGTCTTGGTATAGGCGATCGCCAAATACTGCTCGTGAGGCTGCAATCCGGCGGCAGGGAGCGGAACAGTATAATTATTTTGTACATCGTCGCGGTCGGTGGCTTCGACAATGATTTTTCCCTGGGTGACGCCGGTGGTGCCGCCGCCGACGCGAATATAGACCGGGGTCCAGAAACCGGACTTATAAATATAGAACCTGCCCCGTTCATCGGGGACATCGCCGGCAACACCGCCGCCGGTGGGAAAACCGACGACAGCGCCGCCACCTTCAATGACGATGCCGGGCGGCTGCTGTTGTGCCGGCGCGGGCGCAGGCACAAGCCCGAGCACGGCCGGAGCAAGACAGGTCAGGATGAATACGCGCATATGAAATCAAATGTAGAACGTTTGCAATAGCAAAGCAACCTTTCGCGGGAGCGGTGGGTTACTATGGTTTTTCCGCCGGAGCGCAGGTGCAGGGAGTTTTCCCGCAACCGGGGCAACCGGCACCGAATTTTTTGCGAACCGCTTTTTCCAGATCGATGTCCACGACGTTGGCCAGGGTGACAAGCCAGGCCAACACATCGGCGAATTCATCGGCCCGCTCCTGGGCCGTGCCGCTGCGCAGTGCCGACGCCAATTCGCCGACCTCCTCCATAAACCACATGAAAGTGCCCTCGACGCCGCGCCGTTTATCCTTGGCGCCGAACGTATCGCGGATGCCGTTCTGCAATTCGGCTAACGTCAGAGCCATTGTACACCACCTATTTTTCGATCTCCATCCGCAACAGCTTCCCTTCTTCGTTATTCGGATCCCGGGCCAGGACCTTTGCGATTTCCGCGCGGGCTTTTTCCTTGCTGCCGGTGTCCAGGTAGGCCTGCGCCAGCTTGAGGCGGGCATCGTCGGCCTTGTCGTTGATTTCGAGAACCACGAGGTACGGGTCGATGGCGGCTTCCGGTTTTTTCTCACCGAGGAGAGCATCGCCCAATGCCCTTTGTGCATCCGGGTCGAGGACGTCGATTTCCAGGGCCTGGCGCGCGTAGCTCTCGGCATCCGCAAAGCGGCCCGCTTCCAGGAGCATGCGGGCCAGTTGCTTGCGGCTGGCGATATCGTCGGCATTCGTTGGGACCAGACTCTTGAGAACGGCGATCAGTTGCTCCTTGTCGCCGGTCTGAGAGTAGACCCGGACCAGTTCAGCCAGCCACTTACTTTCATACGGTTCGGACTTACGGGCCAGTTCGAAGATTTCGGCGGCCTTGCCGAAATCCCGTGCTTCATAATAAATCCGGCCCAGAGTCAGCAGCACCTTGGGCTCCGGAGATTCAGTGGTCAAGGCCGCTTCCAGCATCGTGCGAGCTGCCTCGTCGTCTCCGGCCGCTTGCAACAAGCGGGCCTTGACATACGAGGCCAGCGGATGGTTCTTGTTCTTGGCCAGCACCGTGTCGACCAGCTTGCGTGCATCACTGCTGCGGCGGCGGAGCAAATACTGCTCGGCCAATTTGGCGGATACTGCGGGATCATTCGGGTCTTTTTCGTGCGCGTCCTGCAGATCCTGCAATGACGCCGGCTTTTCCGCGGGTTTGCCTTGCAGCGCCTTGATGACTTCCCGCAGATGATCCCGATAGCCTTTTTCAAACGATTCCTTGTCGACTTTGCATACTTGTGCGATGGCCGTGGCCGTGTCTTGCCCGTCACGGTAAGCGGCGAGCATGGCGCCGACGGTCTGGTCACCGAATTTTTGTTTCATGTACTCGACATAGAGCAGGCTCTGGCAATAGGCCATTTGCCATTCCGCGGGAGAACGCGGCCGGATGAAGCCGAGATCGATCGTGTCCAGATTCAACAGATCGTTGGCCGGGACTTTTTCCAAAAGGAGTTGGTTCCATTCCTGCGGCCGGGGGAAACCCTCGTTTAGCACGGCCAGGCCTTCGGTAAACCAGTGCGGCACCTGGAGGCGCGTTTGCTCCAGGTTGAAAATGTGCACGATTTCATGGCGGATGACGCGGGCCCAGTTAAAAGGTTTTTTGATCTCCTTGCCGCGGGGAGAGACCATGGCCACCATCCGGCCGGTGCAGGCGCCGATGGTGTGCAAGTCCGGCAGCGCGATGGTCCGGCCGCTGAACATTTCGTGATTGTTGAACAGCTCCAACAGGATCGGGCCTTTGACGGAATACTGGAATTTTTCCGAAAGCTCGGCGTGAATTTCTTCCAGATATTTGGCCATGTACCGGGCCAGGTGGCGGTCATTCTTGGGATCGAAGCGCAGCTCAAAATGAGCGGTTTTCAGCGTTTCATATTTTTCCAGGTGGCGCAGGACCTTGAGGGTGTTGGCGACGCGGACGTTGAAAGTATCGGCCTGGAAGGCTTTTTCGAGAATGGGTCGGGCTTCCTGTTCTCTGCCAATGCGCATGTAAAGCAAGCCGAGGCTGTTTTGCGCCCACGGCAACATGGGCCATAACTCGGCCGATTTTTTGAAATATTTCTCGGCTTCCTCGAAACGGCGGCGTTCTTCGAGTTGTTCGCCAAGTACATAATAAAAAACCCCTGCCCTGGGATTCCGTTTCTCGACCTCGTCGATGATTTTTTGCAGGTCCTTGTCCTTGTGTTGAATGAACAGGCAGCAGGCAATCCGGCCCAGAATGGTTTCGTCGCGCGGACTGATCTCCCGTGCCTTTTCAAGCGCCTGGACGGCTTGAGCGGTATTGCCGACGGCCAGGAAAACTTCGGCCCGCAGGCACAAGCCGTCAGGGAGGTTGGGATTGATTTTCAGGGCGCGTTCGGCGCTGCGTTCGGCGTCCTTGATTTCCAGTTTTTGCAAGGCGGCATATCCCTTGCCGACATGGGCCTCGGCGGCATTGGGATTGATGGTCAGGGCCTTATCGAACGCGGCCAGCGCATCGCCCCGATTGTACTTTTCCAACAGTAAGGCCCCGGCCTGATACTCGGCGCGCCAAAAGTTTTTTTCGGCTTTGAGGGCGTCGCCATACACATCGTTGAGAATGAACTGAAATTGATCGGGAAGGTTGTTCCACCGCGCGTTTTCACTGCCGGCCAGGCCGACCAGAAGCAATTCGTCCGGATCTTTGATATCCTTGTCGGCCTCGTTGCGGGCCGTGTACGTGCGGACAAACCAGCGAAATTCGGCGTCGGCCCTTTTGAGATCGCCGCGATCCCGGAAAAGTTGCGCCTGAATCCAGTGGGCCAGGAAGTTGTCCTTGTCCAGTTCGAGGGCTCGGTTGATCGCCTTTTCCGCCTCGTCCCATTTGCCGCCCAGGTGCAGAAGCTCGGACCGGCGGGCATGCAAGTCGGCATTTTTGTCATTTTGCGCGAGCGCCGCATTGATAACCGCCAGTGCAGCTTCATACTCGCCCTGGCTTTGCCGGACCTTGCTAAGGCCGAGAGCGGCGAGATCCTTGTGTTTGGGAATCCTGGCAGCGGCTTCGTAAAGAGACCGGGCTTCATCGTAATTGCCGCGCAGCCAGCGCTGGCGAGCTTCAGCGAGGGAAGGTTCCTGGGCCCCGGTCCATGAGGCCAGCGTGAGCCAAAAGAAAACGTGGATTTGAAATCTCATTTTCGGCATCTTGGCAAGTTACAAAGTCCCAGTGACCCACGTTAGCGGGGAAACCGAGAAAACGCAAGAAAAGACGCGACGACCTAAGAAACCTTTTTACTCTCCTCCAGTTGAATTTGGCTGCGCAGGACCTTGTAATCCGTTTTTCCCGTGCCGAGTTTCGGGATCTGATCCACCCGACGGACTTCATCGAAGCGCAGCACGCCACGGAAGCCTTCGTCCCACAGGCGGCTGTTGGCCTCGCGCAGGGTGATGGGTTCGGTGGAGAAAAGAACGATGCGGCGGTTGCCGTGAGCTTCGACTCCTTCGACGGCGACGCGCGGGCCTTCCTCCGTGGGAGGAAAGAGGCGTGCGAACGGCTCTTCCAGCGCAACAAGCGAAATCATTTCGCCGCCGATCTTGAGAAAGCGCTTTTGCCGGCCGCAAAAACGGATGAATCCATCCGTGTCGATCTCCACCAGGTCGCCGGTCGCGTACCAGTGCTTCCCGTCTCGAGTGCGGAATGGAGTTGGTCCATCGTAGGCCAGGTAACCGGGAAAAACAGACGGGCCGGCCACCCATAATTCGCCCATCAGGTTGGGCGGCAACTCTTCGCCGGTTTCGGGATTGATGACGCACACTTCCACGCCCCGCAAGGGTTGGCCAACTGTACCCGGACGATTGGCCTCGGGCACGTTTACGGAGATGATCGGCGAACATTCGGTGATGCCGTATCCTTCCAAAATATGAGCCGCCGGAACCAGGCGGGCACACTGGTCCAAAACTTGTTGCGGGCACTTTTCCGCCCCCACGACGATGAGCCGTAAGGAATCCAGGTCCCCATGCTGAGCCCGGTCGAGGATATAGCTAACGAAGGTAGGGGTTCCCACCAGCATCGTCGGTCGGTAAACGGCAATCTTGCGCACAATGCCTGCGGAATCGGTCGGATCGGGGTGGTGGAGAACGCGCATCCCCGCCATCAAGGGCATCAAGCCGGTTACGGTCAGGCCGAAGCCGTGGAAGGCCGGCAGGAACCCGAACATGATATCCCCTCGCGTCATAGCGAGCGAGGCAATTCCCGCGCGGGTATTACTGATGATGTTGGCATGGGTTAAGGGCACCGCTTTGGGGGCCTTTTCCGATCCGCTCGTAAACAGGACCACGGCCGGCTGGTCGGCCGAGAGCCTGGGAACCTGACGCCGAATTCGGCCCGGAAGCCAGCGAATCGCCAGCAACGTGCGCAACAATTCGACACGGCCAATGCCCTTGCGGAGATCCTCTAAATAAAGGTACTGAACGCCTTCTACTTGAATGGCAGTGCGATTAATGAATTGGGACGAGGTCACCACATGAGTCAGGCCCATGACCTTGGCGGCATGGGCCAGATGGACAGGGCCGGTGGTCCAGTTGAGCGCAACCGGAAGCTTGCCGGCCATTTGCAAGCCCATGAGCGCGATGTCCGAAGCCACCGAAGCCGGCAGCATCAGGCCGACGTTGGGGGCGGGCAATTGGGTAAAGCGCCGGGCCATCACCAACGCGCCAATCAGCATCCGTTCATAGGTGACGACGCCGGCCAAGTCGTCGGCCGCCGCCATGTCTTTTCGATTGGCCAGGGCTCGAGCGACAAAAGCCTCGGGAATGGTTTCTCCCAGAATCACCAATTGCTGCTCGCCGATGGGAGGCCGGAACCATTTCCCTGGCGGACGTTTTCGAGGCTCCGGGCCTTTCGCGCCGGGCCTCTCGTCAAACGTCTCTTTCCCTTCCGCCAGCGCCCAGGCTTCCCCAACCGTAGTCGGCGCCTGAGTGGCCGAGAAACCAAAACGCTGCTCGATCGTCAACGTCAAGTCCATGCGGTCCATGCTGTTCAAGCCAAGCTGCCGATCGAGCGACGTATCGGGCCGTTTCTCCTCGGCGGAGAGCGGCCGGCCAAGGAGATCCTCCAAAAGGTGCGCTACCGCTTCCTTGGTTGCGGGCATGATCGCAGACAGGTCGGCCGACGCCAGGTTGGTGGGTTTGGGAAATCGATAAGTGCGCGGACCAAATAAGAAGTGATAGGGAACAAATGTGGGTCTTTCAGCTCCGAGGGCGTTGTACCATTTTTCCAGCCACGGATTGAGTGTCTCGCGCCGGAAACACGAGCCGGAAGCGTCAGCGACGGGTAAACATTTAGTAGGCTCATCCCGCGCGCCGGCGTCATCGCCAGGTAGTGTCCGCTTATCAACGCGTTCGATCGTGATATCCAGCCGCCGGCGCGGCGCGAAAACGAACAAGTTGGCGAGCAGCAACCCGATTCCCTTCTTGATTTGCAGGCTCAGCGACGGTTTCCTTCCAGTTTTAGCCCAGGTGAACGAACTACCCCAGAGACCGCGAGTGCGGACCAGGACAAGTTCCACGTCGGGAACGGCCTGCAATATGTCGACCGCCGCCTGCGACCCGCCAAGGTGTTCTGTCCCGTCGCGCTGTACGTGACCCGCCGGCCAGAGGATGTAGCTCTCGCCCTGCTGGAGGCCCTCAATCACACACTTGATACCCGCCAGCGCCATGGCCCGCGCTTCGGCACTCGGCCGTTCCAATTCGGGCATCGGCACGCCATCGATCATCTTCATCATTAGTCGAAAGATCAGAGTCGGCGAATCGCTCTGAAACACCAGCGGACGGCATCGTTGCGACGGCCAGAGGATCGTGAGTACGATGGCCGGATCAATGTAACCCGGATGGTTCGGCAGGATCAGCGTCTTTCCCGTTAGGCCGCGGAGCTTGTCCAGGCCATGGACACGGATACGATAGCGCAGCGAAAGAACGACTTTGGCGAACGCCCAGAGGAGATAGCGAGCGAAAAGCATAGATTTCCTTTTAGTCATTCGCCATTCATCGGTCGTGAAGAGCTGTTGATTCTCTCATAATAGTGGACCAAGCACGTAATCCATGCAATATGCTTCATAGGCGCCGCCAATTCCACCCGATATAATGACATCCGTCACAATAGGGGAAGTGTCGCCAACGGGTGCCGTCTGATCGTGTTATACTTGTTAGGTAAAGTTTTCCCATCTTACGGAGCGATCCGTTCATGAGCACAGCGACGCAAGTCCCACCGAAACCCACCGTCAAGTATGAGAGTTATGTCGAGGAACAACTGGCCCGTGCCCGAAATCGCATCCGGCTTCTGGATTTGACGGTGGCTCTCTTGGGTTTTCTAATCGGGACGTTTGCCTTCGGATTGGTGGTCGTATTGCTCGACCGAATTTTCCAGTTGCCGTCCCTGGCCCGCCAGGCATTTTTTGTCGTCTATGCGCTCGGAGCCGCGGCGTATATCGGTTGGACCGTGGTCCGGCCGCTCATGCGCAAAGTGAATCCGTATTATGCCGCGCAGCAAGTGGAGCATTCGGTCCAGGGCGCCAAAAACAGCGTCGTTAACTGGCTCGATTTGCGCGATCAAGGATTGCCGGAGGCCATTCGCGGCATGGTCAGCCATCGGGCTGCCAGGGACCTGGCGCAGGCAGATATTGATTCGGCCATCAGCGCTCGCCACGCAAGCATTCTGGGCGGGATTTTCGGCGGCCTATTCATCGCGATGCTGGTTTTATTCGTCATCAGCGGGCCCCAGTTCTTTTCGCTTTTGGAGCGAGCCTTTGCGCCGTTCGGCGACACGTCGATTGCCACGCGAACGCATCTCACGATGATTAAGCCGGTAGACGGCAATATTACGGTTTCCGTCGGCACAAAGGTGGAAATCGAGGTTTTGGCGGAAGGGCGCGTGCCCGAAGCGCACCAGCCCGATGCCCTGAAAGTGTTGTTTCGCCATCAACTTTCCGATCCCTATATCGAAAAGCCGATGGACCGCGGGACGGATAAGGAATGGAAAACACAGTTGGCGGCGGGCGAGGTGCAAACCGGTTTCTGGTACAAGGTGACCGGCGGCGATGCGGCAACGCTGGAATATCGCGTTCAAGTCCGCTCGAATCCGCTCGTCGAAGTAGCCGAGGTGAAATATCATTTCCGGCCCTACCTCAACCGGCCGGATGAAACGGCGCGCGATCCCCACCTGGAAGCCCTGCGCGGCACCGAAGTCACTCTTACTGCTCACGCCAATCGCCACGTCACTGAAGGCAAACTGGAATTCATCGGCGAAAATAAATCCGTGCCGGCCGAAAAGATTCCGGATGATCCCCAGGCCTTGCGCTTCAAATTTGTCATCGATCACGACGCCACCTACCGCATATGGTTCACCTCCGTGGAAAGGGAAAAGAATAACGAACCGATGCAGTACAAGATCCACGCCTTGCCGGACAATCCACCGAAAGTGGAATTGATCAAACCCGGCTCGGAAGTCGAGTTGCCGGCCAACGGCCTTTTGCAACTCGAAGGCGTGGCACGCGACGATTTCGGCATCGACAAGATGGCTCTCAAAATCTTCACCGGCGATCGGGAGCAAGCCAAGCCTTATCGCGATGGTAAATCGTTCAAGTTTGATAACGGCAATTATCCGCTCAAGCTGGAATACAAGGATTTTGTCGACCTGGCTGAAGTGAAATTGCAAAACGGCCAAGCACTCCAGCCCGGCATGGAAATCGAATACTGGCTGGAAGCGATCGACAACTGCGATTTCCCTCAACCCAACATCGGCAAGAGCGAGCGGTTCAAGGTCAAAATCGTCGATCCGGAAAAAGACAAACCCAAACAACAGCAAGAACGCGAGGAAGCCAAGAACGAAAAGGAACAACACAACAAGCAACAAGATCAAAAGCTGGCGGAAGAGAACCAGAAACAAAACGAGCAACAATCCAAGGAGGAAAATCCGCAACAGCCGGAGAATAAGAATGAGGATCAAAAGTTAAAAGATCAGGCGAACAAGATCAATCAGGCAATTAAGGACGAAGAAAAAGATTCCAAGCCCGACCAGGCGAAGGGCGATCAAGCCAAAGGCGATCAGGCCAAAGGCGACCAGGCCAAGGGTGATCAGCCGAAGGGTGATCAGGCGAAGGGTGATCAAGCCAAAGGCGACCAGGCTAAGGGTGATCAGGCGAAGGGCGATCAGGCCAAGGGTGATCAGGCGAAGGGTGATCAAGCCAAAGGCGACCAGGCGAAGGGCGATCAGGCCAAAGGCGATCAAGCGAAGGGCGACCAAGCCAAAGGCGATCAAGCGAAGGGCGATCAAGCGAAGGGTGACCAAGCCAAAGGCGATCAGTCCAAGGGCGACCAGACGAAGGGCGACCAGGCAAAAGGTGACCAAGCCAAAGGCGATCAGTCCAAGGGCGACCAGGCGAAGGGCGCCCGGGCGGTTGGTGACCA
>Ga0306922_10005041_pt1 | contig 12569 bp, 8 predicted proteins | sample sta12Cox44000082_FD_203758 | JGI IMG/M metagenome (GOLD analysis project Ga0306922, IMG submission 203758) | Lab enrichment of tropical soil microbial communities from Luquillo Experimental Forest, Puerto Rico - statoxic.12C.oxic.44.000.082 (v2)... | ecosystem: Environmental > Terrestrial > Soil... | reverse complement strand
GTTTCAACATCTACCGGGTGCGCTTCGACGGCGCGCAGATGGAGGTGATGGAGAACGTCGCCGAAACGACCGGTCTCGGGCTGGGGGTTCACGTCACCATCGATCCAAAGACCGCGGAGCGCTACTTCGTCACCGACGGGCAGAAGGATATCGCGGCCTGCTTCGACCGGCGGACTTCGCGCGTGATCGCGGCGCTCAAATACGACTGGGTGCCCAACGTGCGCAATCTGGCCGAGGGCTGGCAAAAGGGCGGCGTGCTCAAGATTTCGAAAATCTATCCCGATCCGAAGACCGGCAAGTACGATTATCTCGGCACCAAGGGCCAGAAGATCGAATGGGAGATGGTGCCCATGGGCGAGCTGTTCGTCGAGGAAGGCACCATCCCGGGCGATGACGTCCACGGCCTCACCGGCGCCGACGGCACCATCTGGCATCCGAGCGGTCGCTGGGCGTCCACCGTGGTACGCCTGTGCGGCGGCCAGGTCATTCTGGACGCGGAAGACAACTTCGAGCCGGTGGCCTTCCTGCAGTTCAACAAGGATGCGCCCAACCAGTACCCGATCGACAAGATCGACAACGACCACTGGGAGGTGACGTTCGACAAGATCTTCTCGCCCGGCCACGAGGTCGGCTTCTCGCCGGATGGCCGGTTCCTGTGCATGATGAACAATCTGCGCGAGAACAACTGCTCCATTTTCGATTCCAGCGATCCCGATCCGCGCAACTGGAGAAAGGTCGCGCATATCGAGGACCCGCTCTGGCGCGGGAAGTACCCCAACCCCTTCCACATGGTGTTCTCGCTCGACAGCTCGAAGCTGTATCTCTCGATCCTCCACCCCTCCCCGGCCGCCAGCGGCGTCATGGTGGTCGACACCCGCACCTGGACCATCAAGAAGGAAATCCAGGGCATCGGGCCGGACATGCAGACGCTCGCGATCACTTATGACGGCAAGTACGTGGTCGGCGTGTTCAGCGGCTTCCAGCGGCTATCCAGCGGGATTGCCTTCATCGATGCCGAGACCGACGAGCTGGTCGGCATCTGGCCGAGCAATGGGGGTCACCACGACTGCGTCATCATCCCGACCAAACTCGAGCACATGAAGCACACGAGGTCCTGCACGCTTTGAGTCAGTGCCTCCCGCGAACGAGCAGAGCTATCGCATTTGAGCGCCTACGGCGCCGACCTCTCGCTATCAGCCTGACGCCCCCATGCGCGTCGCCTCGACGAAGCGCTCGGTGGCATCGTCGATGGTCCGACCCGCGCGGCCTCGGGGCGCGTGGATATAGAGCTGGGAGGCCTTCTTCGCCGCCAGGGCGTCGGCCTGCGGCCGCGGCGGCAACGGCAGCTCGTAATGCACCGGCCGGGCATGGTCGCCCAGCATGGTGTCAAGGCTGAAGACCTTGTTGTACTTGACGATGCCGCGCAGGAAATTGGCCTGCCCGCGCGCGAGGTTGCGGGCGAGCAGTCCAAGCAGCTGCGGGGTGGTCCGCCAGTTCATGTGCTTGCTGTAGAGCACGCGCTGGGTGTGCAGGAGCTCGCGATAGAACTTCTCCAGCGGCAGTTTCGTCGGCAGCACGGCATGCTGGATGTCGAACAGGCGATAGTCGCGCGTCTGCAGACGGCGCTGCTCGGTCAGCCAGGTCTCGGTGCCGGGATAGGGCGTGTTGATGCTGATGTTCACCACTTCCGGCACATCCATGCACCAGTCGCGCACGACACGGAACCGCTCCTCGTCCCAATCCGGGTCGGCGATGATGTTGATCGCCGCCTCGATTCCGAGCGAGCGGACGAACTCCAGCGCCTCGAAATTGCGCCCGAGCGGGATGCGCTTGCGGAACTTGCGCAGGCCCTCCTCATCGATCGCCTCGATGCCGAGAAAGATGTAAGTGACACCGAGCTTCTTCCAGAACTGGAACACCTCCTTGTTGCGAAGCAGCACATCGCCGCGCGTTTCCAGGTAGAAGTTCTTGCGCATGCCTTTGCGGGCGATCGCCTCGCCGATGGCAAAACCGTGCTTCTCCTGGATGAAGGCGACATCGTCCACAATGAACACGCCGGGCTCGCGGATGGAGGCGAGGTCCTCGACCACCCGCTCCGGGCTGATCGCCCGATAGCTGCGGCCGTAGAACGTCCAGGCGCTGCAGAAGGAGCAGTCCCACGGGCATCCGCGCGAGAACTCGATCGAGGCGCACGGGTCGAGAATGCCGATGAAATATTTGCGGCGGTGGCGCACGAGGTCGCGCGCCGGCCGCAGCTCGTTCAGATCGTGCACGAAGGCGGGCCGCGGACCTTCGCCGTCGGCGGTGAGGGCACCGGGCACCTTGGCGACGGCGCTGCGGTCGCCCGCGACGGCTTCCAGCAGCTTGACGATGCCCGGCTCGCCCTCGCCCTTGAGGACGCAATCGATGGCGCCCTCCCCGTGCTCCAGGATGGCAGGCCCGGTGAACGAGGCGCTGTGCCCTCCGACGCAGACAAAGGAGCGTGGCAGCGCAAGCCTGGTCGCCTTTGCCAGATCGACGATCTCGGGCACGTTGGCGAGGTAGTTGCAGGAGAAGGCGATAAAATCGGGCTGCCACTCCGCGATCATGCGATGATAATCGGCGTGGCTCTCGACCTGCAGGTCGATGAGACGCACCTGATGCCGCGCGCGCCTCGCAGCCTGCGCCACCAGCTCGAGCCCCAACGGCTCGAGCCGCAGGAAGACATTGGTATAGAGCAACGGGCCCGGATGAACGAAAAGAGCTTTCATCGCCGCGCAGCGCCACAGGTCGGGATTGGATCAGGGTACGTTATGGCGCCGGTTTGGGCAATGGTAGAACCGCAGCGTGGCGAGGTTCGCCATCAAGCGTGACGTAGAAGATAATACCGATGGAAAGCCCTGAAATCCTCAAGCGCGAGATCAAGGCGCTGGCGTTCGACCAGTACGGCACCATTGTCGACATGCAGAAGGGGCTTACCGAGGCCGTCGCGCCGTTTCTCAAGCGCAAGGAATGGCATGGCGAGCCCGACAGCTTCGTCACCTGGTGGCGGCGCACGCATTTCGAGAATTCGATGATCGACGCCCTGTGCGACCGCGGCCATACGCCCTACCGCCAGATCGGGCATCGCGCCGTCTCCTACGTCATGGACCGCTGCGGTATCGTCTATACCCAGGATGAGGTGCGGGCCCTCGTCGGCGAGATCGAGAAGCTCAAGCCGTTTCCGGACGTGGTGGCAGCGCTGGAGCGGCTGCGCTCCAGCGGATACAGGCTCGCGATCCTGTCGAACGGCGATCGCGACATGCTTAAGGCCGCCGGACCCCACATCGGATTCCGCTTCGATCATGTCATCTCGGTCGAGGAGGCCGGCTATTTCAAGCCGCACTGGAAGACCTATGCCAAGGCAGCCGAGATCATCGGCGAGGACCGCTCCAGCATCCTGTTCGTCGCCAATCATGCCTTCGATTGCATCGGCGCAAAATCATACGGCATGCGCACCGCCTTCATCGACCGGCGCAGGCGGCCGTTCGGAGAGACCCCGCATCAGCCCGATCTGATCGTCAAGGATTTCGCCGAGCTCGCGGCCGCGCTGGCCTGAGCAAAGGAGCAAACTTCATGTTCGATGTCATTGACCGCATCATGAATCTCGATATCGGCAATCGCGGCGTCGATAAGCTTTATGCACCGGCGCGGGCTCGCGCCAGCGAGCCGCTGTGCGCGGCTGCGGCACGCCTGCTGATGACGACGACTGCGGGAGACTGCGTCATCATCATCACGGGCTCGCTGACGAGACCCTGGGTCTCGACCCGGATCGGGGAGACCGACGGTCCGGTCGGAGTGGCGGCGCTCGCGCGCGCGCTCAGCTACGGCTTCAACGCAATCCCGGTGGTGGTCACCGACACGTCGCTGCTCGAGCCCGTCGGTGGATGCCTGCGCGCGGCGGGGCAGGCGGTGGTGACATTGGAGGAGGCAAAACGCGCAACCGCAAACCGCCGCTTCTGCAGCGTGGCCGTCACCCGAGGTTTTCCCGTCGAGGAGAACGAGGCGCGCGAGGAGGCAAGCCGAATGATCGCGCAGTTCCACCCCAAGGCGGTGATTGCGGTCGAGCGCGCGGGCATGACACCGCGCGGGACCTATCACAACATGCTCGGACAGGATTTTACCCAAGGACGCGCGCGGATCGACTACCTCGTCGAGGAAGCGACGAAGCAGCGCGTTCCTACCATCGGCGTCGGTGACGGAGGCAACGAGATCGGAATGGGCGCCATTGTGGAAGCCGTCCACAAGCACGTCCCGCACGGGGAGATCTTGTGCGCGCGGCTGGCAACCGACGTGCTGTTGCCCGCGGGCGTGTCCAACTGGGGCTGTTACGCGATCCAGGCGGCGCTCGCCATCCTCACCGGCAGGCCCGAGCTGCTGCACAGCGCGGCGATGGAGCGCCGCCTGGTGGAAGCCGCCGCCAATGCCGGCCTCGTCGACGGCAATACCGGCAAATGCGAATCCACCGTCGACGGGATGTCGCTCGAAGTGCACATGGGGATTGTCGACCTCATGGCTGCGGGCGCCCAGCGCGCATTCAAGACGCCCCACTGAGATACGGGCTTTTCGCAAAGGTGTCTCTTGCCGGCAATGTCCGCACCTGGTCGGAGCCGATATTAGCCCGGCCAATCGCTGAACGGCGCATCATTCATCTCGGTCCGGAGTTGCGGGAACTTCCCTCTTGATCCTGGCTCAAGCCACTACAGTGCGGCTCCCGCTTTCGGCTGCTTTCTCGATCGCCGCGATGACCCGATGCAGCGCGACCGCGTCGGCGAAGCTCGGCGCAGTACGGGTGCCCTCGCGCAGGTCCCGCGCCATCCTGGCGTAAACGCGGGCAACATTGCCCGGCACCACGTCCTCCGGCTTACCACAACGGTAGGATGCAGGGACCTTCAGCGGCCGGAACGCCTTCTCGTCGCGCCGCGCGCCCTTGAGCGAGAGCGGCACCAACTGCGCATGGCCCCGGGAGGGAGCCGAGACCCGGATGTCGCCCTCTGTGCCGTTGATCTCCCAGAAGAGGCCGTCATCGTCCCGCGCCGTGCCGCCGCGGTAGTGGATGGAGAGGGGGGCACCGCCGGCGAGGAGCCCGCTGACCAGCACCTGGTCCGGGGCGGATACGGGCAGCGTGTCCCCGGTATCGACCGCGAGCGCCGACGTCCGCCGGGTGGCCAGAACCGCGGAGACCTCCGCGACCTCGCCAAGCACGTCCATGAGCGCCGCCAAAGTATGCCCCACCGGGATCGTCAGCATGGTGGCGCCGTTGGCGCGATCCAGGAGATAGGCGCTGGTCTTTTTCTCGGCGATGGAACCGCCCCAGCCGCCGCCCCGCGCGACCAGGGTGGTCGACAGCACCTCGCCAACGAAGCCGTCCGCAATCAGCTGCCTGAGATACTCGATCTCCGGGGCGACGCGCGCCTGGGTTCCGACCACGCCCAAGACCCCCTTGGCCCGCGCGAGCTCGGCGAGCTCCTCGGCCTCGGCCAGCCCGTTGCCGAGCGGCCACTCGCAGTAGACGTGCTTTCCTGCCTCGATCGCCGCCTTCACGATTTCCAGATGATGCGGCACCTTCACCGTGACGGTGACGATGTCGATCTCGCGCGCCGCGATCAGCTCGGCGACATCCGCGAAGGCCCGCTGCAACCCGGTCGCAGCGGCCGCTTTCTCGGCACTGGCCAGAGTGGTGTTGGCGACGCCGACGATCTCATAGCTCTCGGACAGAGCGCGCAGCGCGGGGATATGGGCCCGCGCCGCCCAGCTCCTGTCTGGCTGCAATCCGACGATGCCGACCCTGAAACGTTGCCCTGTCATGAAATTGGTTCCCCTGCGCGCAGGTCCGGCCCCCTCGATAACGATACGAGGGCACCATTGATAGACATAGGGCCATGTCTGCACCGGCAGGGCTGCACGAAGGCTCGCATGATCGGTTGATCGTCCCTTGAGCAGAAAACAGGTTGGCAATCACTGCATCCGAATATTCAGGAATGGAGTTTCGCGTGATGGTTGCGAGTGACTCCGGCTAGTGTGGCATCAAACTACCAGTCAACAAATTAGAAGGTATCATCTTGAAGAGATCATGCAGATGTGCGCCCGCTGTGGCAACGGGGCGACAGTTTGAAAGGGGAATTTGGGCTAAGGAAACATGTGTCGTAAACCACGAAGGGGGCGCTAGGATGAAGAAGCTTCTGCTCACAACTGTTTCTTTCGCCGCTTTGGCGGCTGCTCCGGCGGTCGCGGCCGATATGCGCGTGCCGGCATATAGGGCGCCGCTGCCGGTTTATTTCTTCAGCTGGACCGGCTGCTACGTCGGCGGAAACGTCGGCGGAGTTTGGGTCGAGAAGGATTTCACTGTTCTGTCTCCTGCCGGCCCATTTTTCGATGAGACCTTCAGCGCGAATGCCAGCAGCGTGGCCGGGGGTTTGCAAGGCGGCTGCAATTATCAATTTGCCGGGGGGTGGGTCGTTGGCATCCAGGGTGACTATGATTGGACCGACGCCCATCTGGACAGAAATGGCGCTCTTTTTGCCAACTTCACCGATAGCTTTACTGTCAAGTCGGTTGGTTCGGTGACCGGCCGCATCGGCTATGCCTGGGACCGTCTCCTTGGCTACGTCAAGGGCGGAGTTGCGTGGGAGCGAGATGATATGACCTTCGCGTTCTTCCCCACCGGTGCGATCGCCACCCTAAGCGACACTCGCAGCGGCGGCACTGTCGGCATCGGCGTTGAATATGCCCTTACCAACTCGATCACCGGTTTCGTCGAGTATGATTATTACAACTTCGGAACCAATTCAGATAACTTCGTCTGCGGACCAATAGCCTGCTTCGGAAACACCTTCGGGTTTCCAGTCGATATCAAGGAGACAAAGAGTGTCTTCAAGGTCGGCGTCAATGTCCTGTTTGGCGGGCAACACGGTGCGCTCTTCGGCATGTATTGACGCGGGGCGCACGCCATACAAGCTCTGCCGCCGGCCATTTCTCGATCCTCTTGGCCGGTGGCGCTGGCCCCCGATCACAATCACGGTCGGGAGCCGTCTTTTGCAGGCACCCTCGGCGCGGTTCTCCGGGTGAGCGTTGCGATGGTGCGGCCGTTGACAAAGCGGGTGCGTGGGGCATGGGAGCGAGCCACGAAATGATGAACACGCGGGAATGTAGGCATGTCGATAGCCGGTGGAAGCTGACATAAGCCCGAAAAAGGCAGATTCTCGTTTTGACCCTCTGCTGATATTGGTCGCCAAATTTGCTGTGACGCACAAGCGCTGCCGCCTTCGGATGTGATAGCCTCGGCTCGCCCAAGGTCCGGAGGCGGGAGTCCCATGACGCGACGGTATTTGCTTTTCTTGCTTAGTAGCAGCGCGGCTTGGCTATTGTCCGCGCGTGGTCGGGCGGTTTCGCAGCCAGCCGCAAAGGTACCCCGCATCGGTGTTCTGGTCTCCGCATCGGAGCCCCACCCGTTTGCCGATGCGCTGCGGCATGGATTGCAAAATCTAGGCTACTCGGAAGGGCGTAATATCGCGCTTGATGTCCGCTACACTCAGGGGCGAAGCGATCTCGCCGCTCAATTTGCTGCCGAGCTTGTCAGGAGCGACGTCGCTATGATCGTCGCCCATTTTACGCCGGCGGTGAGGGCCGCTATGGCGGCCACGAAGACCATCCCAATCGTGATGGTGGCGGGTGCGCCACTGCAATCCGGATTCATCAAGAGCCTCTATGAGCCGGGTGGCAACGTCACCGGCCTCTCCGGCATGGACGCCGAACTCGGCGGCAAGCGCATCCAGCTTCTGAGCGATCTTATTCCGAAGCTCGCCTGTGTCGGTGTACTCGCAACCACGCCGACCACTGATCCGTTTAGTCGCCCGTTTGTAGCGGATATTCAGGCTGCGGGCTCAGCCCTGAACGTGCGGGTCGCACCGGTCCTCATCGGGGGTCCCAGCGAGCTGGAGGAGGCATTTTCCGTCCTGGCAAATGAGGGAGCGCAGGCCGTCATCGTGCAAGGATTTTTCGGACCCTATTCAAAACGGATTGCGCAGCTAGCGACCAACCATCGCATTGGGTACATGTCCAGCGATCGCAGTGCGGTGGTGGACGGAGGATTGGCTTCGTTCTCGGCTAATTTCCCGGTGCTGTATGAGTATGCCGCAGTCTATGTCGATAAACTTCTCAAAGGGGCCAATCCGGCGAGCTTGCCGGTTGAGCAACCTTCTAAATTTCAAGTGACGGTCAACAGCAAGACCGCGCAGGCGCTGGGGCTATCGCTTTCGCCCATCTTGCTCGCACAAGTCGACGAGGTGATCGAATAGAGCGGAATTTTCTGCGCTGCATACGTTGCCTCTTGGCACGTCTCGCCCATAGCCTCGATGGGCGGCATGTCCGCAGACGGCGGAAGCTGACATAAGAACGCATACGGTGAGTTCCGGATTTGGACCCCAAGCCGACGCGAGGCGGGTCGCAAGGCCGCAGCGCAGCGAGCCCCCTGACTTGCTCTTCGCCAATCCGTTATGGTGTTACGCGTCCGGCTAGGAGCAGGGAGCAAATGCAATTCGGCCAACTCAAACGGCGCGAGTTCATCACGCTGCCTGGCAGCGTGGTAGTCGCTTGGCCGCTTGCGCCCCGCGCAGAAGGCAAAATTGCGCGGATTGGCATTCTTGGTTTGCTTCCTGTTTCTGGTTCCGCTTCCCGATCTGAGGCATTTCGAGCAGGACCGCAAGGACGCTCGGCAGTGACATTTTGCAACGTTGCTTGCCCGTGCCAACGAGGTGATTGAGTGAAGCGACGCGAGTTCATCTTGCTACTCGGCAACGTGGCGGCGTGGCCGCTCGCGGCGCGCGCACAGCAGGCGGAGCGCATGCGGCGCATCGGCGTGATTATGGGTTTTGCCGAGGACGACGAGGTCTGGCAGGCGTATCTGGCGACGTTCAGACAAGGCTTACAAGACCTGGGCTGGACGGAGGGGCACAACATCCGTTTCGACTACCGTTTTGCCGGTGACAGCGAGGAGCAGATGCGCAGCATGGCAGGGGAAATCGTAGGCCTTGCCCCTGATGTGATCTTTGTCTCCACGAATTCGGTGGTCTCAGCAACGCTGAACGCCACGCGCTCCATTCCAATCGTTTTCACCTGGGTGTCCGATCCGGTCGGCAGCGGCTTCGTCGCCAACCTGCCTCATCCCGGAGGAAACATTACAGGCTTCCATAATTTCGAGCCGGCGATCGCCGGGAAGTGGTTAGCCTTTCTCGGGCAGATCGCACCCGGCCTGCGTCGCGTCGCCGTCATGCATGTTCCGGAGATTGTTCCGAATATCGCATTCCTGCGTGTGATCGAAACCGTTGCTCCTCAAATGGGGGTAGCTGTGACTGCAGGTGAAGTCCGCAATGCCGCCGACATCGAGCGAGTGCTGTCGGCTTTCGGGCAAGAAGGAGGCGGCCTGATCGTGACACCGAGCGCGCTGACAGCAACGCGGCGCGACTTAATTATCAGCTTGGCGGCCCGCTTAGCCTTGCCGGCAATCTATTCGTTCGGCTTCTATGCCGCGAGCGGAGGCCTGATGTCCTATGGGATCAATCAACTGGAGCTGGTGCGATCGGCAGCGTCCTACGTTGACCGGATACTACGGGGCACAAATCCTGGCGATCTGCCGGTTCAGCTCCCGCTCAAATACGAACTCGTCATTAATCTCAAGACCGCAGCAGCCCTTGGCCTCGTTGTGCCAAACTCGCTGCAATTGCTCGCCGACGAGGTGATCGAGTAGTCGGAGCCGGTTAGGTCCAGAGCGGGAGATTGAGATGGCCAAGGGATATTGGATTCCGCATCTCGATGTGAGAGACCCGGAAGGTTACAAGGCCTACATGGCTGCCACGCCTCCCGCGCATCACAAATATGCGGGACGGGCACTCGTGCGGGGTGGGACCTGCGAGGTGCTGGAAGGCCACGCCCGCTCGCGGAACGTTTTGCGCGAATTTCCCGACTACACCACCGCGCTCGCCTGCTACCGCTCGCCAGAATATCAGCACGCAAGACCGCTGCGTCTGCCACATTCCGATTGCGATTTCGTGATTGCCGAGGGGTATGAGGGCGTCCAACCGCCGCCCCCGGTGACACCGCCGACCGCGGCGCCCCGCAAGGGCTATTGGATCGGCCACGTCGACGTGACCGACCCGGAGGGTTACAAAGCCTACATGGCTGCCGACATGGCACCGCTTGGCAAATTCGGCGGTCGTTTCCTGGTGCGCGGCGGCGGGCGTGAAGTGGTTGAGGGCAAGGTGCGCGCGCGGACCGTAGTCCTTGAATTCCCCAGCTTTGCGGCAGCGCTCGCGTGTTATCGGTCGGACGACTACCAAGCTGCGGCCACACTACGGAATGGCAAGGCCGAGTTCGATCTCTTTGTCATCGAGGGCTATGACGGTCCGCAGACTTAGCGCCGTTCTCGACTCAGAGTCGACGTGCCGCCGCTTCTGCGACAGCTAGCCGATGAGCCGGTAGTGGAGAGGGAAAGAATGAAACTGCGCGAGTTCCTGACGTTCCTCACCGGCGCGGCAGCAGTATGGCCTATTGCAGGATATGCGCAGCAACCCGACCCGATGCCGCGCATCGGCTGTCTCTTGGCCTTTTCTGAGGGCGACGTTGAAGGAAACGCCAATGTTGCCGCTTTCCGAGAGGAGCTTCAGAAATTCGGGTGGATCGATGGTCGCCGGTTACGCCCTTGCGATAAGGAGACTGTCTCTTCGAGCAGCTCGCTCCGCCCGTCCGTCGGCGATGATAAATTCACGCCTCACAGGTTTGACACCTGCAGCAGCGCACGATCGCCGACCCAGGTCCGGGCGAGATCGGCCGCGGCCTTGTCGGCGGCCGCCGCGTCGCCGCGCGCCTTGTACACCTCGGCCAGCCCGAAATACGACCAGCCGTTGGCGGGCGCACGATTGAGCGCGCGCTGGAACTGGTCTTCGGCCTCCGCGAGGCGGCCCGCCTGCAGCAGCGCCGCCGCCAGCGATTGGCGCACCGGATAGTACCAGTAGGGCGGCTCGGTATAGGGCAATGCGTCCTGAATGGCTGCCGCCTGCCCGAAGCGCGCGATGGCGGAATTGAAGTCGCCCTCCCCCTGCGCGATGCGGCCTCCAATCACAGTGCGCGCAAGCTTCAGGACGTCCTGCGCCGGAACTGCCGAGGCGTTGAGCAGCGAGAAGTCCGCATTGCGCTCAATCGCCTCGATGGCGTCGGCCTGCGCCGTGGCTGCGCTGAAATCGCGCCGAGCGGCCAACGCAACGCCGCGCGCGTAGTGCCAGATCGCCTTCACGTAGGGGATGGTATCGCCGGGATCGGGCAGCGCCAGGATTACATCCGGCGCGCTGAACTGCGCGTGCGCGAAATAGGGCGCCGCCTTGACCGGCTGCACCATGGCGATGGCGCGCGCGATGTCGTCGGGAATGAGGCCGCGCAGCTTCTCCGCCGCGGCAATGACGGTTGCGCCGTCCCCTGCCATCTGCGCCGAGGCCATCACGAAATGAACATTGTGCGGGTAGTACCCAAGCCGATAGACGGCCATGGGCGCGTTGGTCTCGGCCAGATACTTCTCGTCGACCCCGACCGCGACGCGGTTGTCGGCAAGCGCGTCGAGGTAGCGGCCCACCCGATAATAGATGTGGCTCGGCATGTGCACGAGATGGCCAGCGCCGGGAATGGCGCCGCGCAGCCGGTCGGCATAGGGCTCGGCCCGTTGCGGACGGTCCGACGCCTCGACCGCGTGGATGTAGTAATGGATCGCGCCGGGATGGTTCGGGCTCCTCGCCAGCACGCGCTCGAGCGTCGGCACGATGGGGACGCTCTGCGGGTTCGGCTCCCGCCCGCCCGGCTGCCAGTAGTTCCAGGGGCTCACATCCATCACGGATTCGGCATAGAGCACCGCGATCTCGTCGTCGTCGGGAAACGCGGCGGCAGCCCTGCCCATGGCGGCGGCATAGGCCGCATCGAGCGGCGCGCGGTCGGCCTTGGCGTCGGGTGCATAGCGCAGCGCAAGCGCCCCGATCAGCGCCTGCTCGCGCGCAGTGGCATTGGCGGTGAGTGCGCGGGCCTTCTCCATTGCGGCGAATGCGGGGGCGACCGCATCCTCCTGCATGGGAAGATTGATGTTAGGACCGAGCACCAGCGCCTCGCCCCAGAAGCACATGGCGCAGAGCGGGTCGAGCTTCTGCGCCTTGCGGAAGGCGCGCTGCGCTTCGCCGTGATTGAACGCATAGGCGAGGCGAAGTCCCTGATCGAAATAGGCCTGCGCCATCGCATTCGCGGTCGTGATCTTGTAGCTGACCGGGCCGAGCCCGTCCCACAGCGGCGGATCGATGTCGGCGAATTCGGGCGCCGGCATTGCCGCCTTCATCTCGGTCGGCGGCACCTCGGTGCGCGTCGCCGCGAGACGGATCATCGCGGCCGTCGCATTGCCGGCTGCCGGCGTGTGGCAGAGCGGGAAGTCGACGCCCGTGAGGAGGGTCGCGGGAACGAGAGTGTTCTCGGCCGCGTTGGCCGGTGCGAGCCCCGCGCGATCGAATGCGCCCTCCCCCATGCCG
>Ga0306922_10005035_pt1 | contig 12574 bp, 11 predicted proteins | sample sta12Cox44000082_FD_203758 | JGI IMG/M metagenome (GOLD analysis project Ga0306922, IMG submission 203758) | Lab enrichment of tropical soil microbial communities from Luquillo Experimental Forest, Puerto Rico - statoxic.12C.oxic.44.000.082 (v2)... | ecosystem: Environmental > Terrestrial >... | reverse complement strand
TGCGGTAATGGGTTCGCTTGTGGGGTTGGGCAAAGGCGGAAGTGCTCGATACCACGACGGCCGTTGCGACCATCACCAAGGCGAGAAACTTGGGGCCGGCAGGAACCTTGGTTGCGTTGGTCGGCAGGCAGAACTCGAACGCCTTGAACATGCGCTGAAGATAGGCATCGGGGGCCGTTATCGCGAGTCCAACTTTTCCTGCTCTCCGCGGGCGAGCCTCTTGGCCTCCTGTTCGGCGACTGCTTGTTCGACGACCCGACCGGGTTGCAATCGGCGGCCGGGCAGGTTCTCAAAGTAGAAGTACTTCGACGGTCGCCCGTCCGGAAAGCGAACCTCATAGCTTCCGCAGCCGGGGACGACTTCGTGTTTGATGACCCTGAGATCTTCATGCGCTCCACCCGGCCTAGCAGCGACCCCCGCTCAGCGAGCTGGGGGGATTTCCTCTCGCTGACATCAGCCAATCAAGTATTTGGGAATTAAAGGTGCAGCCACTTCAGCAATCCGAGACCCAGCAGGCCGTTGAGAATCAAGAACGCCGCTACGATGAAGTTGAGGAATCGCGGCATGATCATGATCAAAACGCCCGCGATGAGCGACACGATCGGCGAGATGTGGGCGACCGTCAGAAAGTGCATCTGAAAGCTCTCCGCGATAGCGATAGGGGGAAGGCGATTCGGGCCCGCATTATCGTCGGGGAGATGGCCGAATGGGAAGCAAGGCGTAAGGCTCGACATCTCGACGAACTAGATCTCAGCCACGCGAATCAATTCCAATGGTCAGCCCGGAGCAGCGGCGGCTGTGCCAAAATGCGACGCAAGGCGGACGCGCTTTAAGCTTCGGAACGCCGATCGAACGAACCGAGTCCGAATCAGCGTTTAAGCGTCGTCCTCAACTGTTCACGGCTATATGTCGGCGCCCTCTCGATCCGCCGCACCACATTCAGCATGGCCCTCGAAGCACTCGCGATCGGCGGCCGACGATAAGGGTTAACCCGCGCGGTCCATGAAAGCGTTACCCTGGGCGTTACCCTAGCCCTCCGAACAACTCGTCGATGTCGGCTAAGTGTTTGATTTCTACGGTGAGACCGCTGGCGCCGAACCCGTGAGAACGTCCTATTGATGACGTTCTGGCGGATTGGCGCGCCATCGAGTGCGCTCAAGATGTTGAGCGCGGTCTGCTCGCTCATGCGGTCGACCGCTTCAACCGTGACGCCTGCCACATGCGGGGCCAAGATGACATTCGGCAGGCTGTGCAGAGCCTCGCCGACGGGCGGCGGCTCCTGCTCGAACACGTCGAGGCCGGCGCCGGCAAGCCTGCGCTTGAGTAGCGCCTCATGCAGCGCCTTTTCGTCGACGATCCCGCCACGCGCCGTGTTGATCAGATACGCCGTCGGCTTCATCAGCTTGAGCCGCGCCGCGTTGAACATGCCGACAGTTTCCGGCGTCTTCGGACAATGGATGCTGACAAAATCGGCGCGCGGCAGCGCCGCGTCGAGGTCCGCGACTGTCTCGCAACCCGCTGATACAATTTCGGCAGCCTGCTTGTAGGGATCATAGACCAGCACACGCATCTCCATGGCAAGGCAGCGCTTCGCCGTGCGCGTGCCGATGCGGCCGAAGCCTACGATCAGCAGCGTCTTGCCATAGAGGTCGAACGGGAGCTGGCTCAGCCGGCTCGCCCAGGTGCCGTTCATGACCATCTCATGCATTTCAGTCGCGCGCTTCGCCAGCATCAGCATCATGAACAGCGCTTGTTCGGCGACCGATGGCGAGTTCGCCGTACCCGCGACCATCAGCGGCACCTTGCGGCGGCTCAGTGCCGGTACGTCGACAGCGTCGTAGCCGACGCCGATCCGGGTCACCACCTTCATGTCCCTGCAGGCTTCGAGCTCGGGTTCGCCGAAGCGGGTGGCGCCGAGCGCGACGCCGTGAACCGGCGCGTGCTGCTTCAGCATCGCCTCGAAATCCTTGGCTGAGATCAGGTTGGGAAACTCGACCAGTTCGATGTCGTCCCGCTCGGTCAAAAGAGCCCGCGCCCTGGGCGACATGGTTTGCGTGACAAAAATCTTTTTCTTGTTGGTCGTCATTTCCTGCCCTTGGGGTTTGCCAGTGGTGCGATACCACTAGCCGGCGTCAAAGAACCGCGCCGGTCCCCTCGTTTAGCAGGTGCATATTGTTGAGGTCCACAGCCAATCGGAGAGGAGCACCGTCGCGCGCGCCGGCGCCCGGACTGACCCGGCCGCAGACCTGGTTGCCCTCAAGCGTGAAATAAACGAGCGTCTCCATTCCCATCGGCTCGGTGACGTCGAGCACCGCGTCGAACGGCTCGACGCCGGATTCGAGGTGTGCGCTGGTCTCGGTGAGGTGCTCGGGACGGATGCCGAGCAGCAGCTTGTCGTTTCGTGGCACGTTCTGGTAGCGCGCCGCGCGCTGGGGCGGCAGCGGAAACGAGAGGCGATCGGTGAGGCGGATGTTGAGCCTGCCGCCAGCGTCTTCGAGCCGGCAAGGCAAAAAGTTCATCGCGGGCGAGCCGATGAAACCCGCGACGAAGCGCGTCGCCGGTTTGTGATAGAGCTCGTTCGGCGTCCCGATCTGCTCGATGCGGCCCTTGTTCATGACCACGACGCGGTCGGCGAGCGTCATCGCCTCGACCTGGTCGTGGGTTACGTAGACCGTCGTGGTGCGGACCTTCTGGTGCACTTTTTTGATCTCGATCCGCATCTGTACGCGAAGTTTCGCGTCCAGGTTTGAGAGTGGTTCGTCAAACAGAAACACCTTGGGGTGACGCACTATGGCGCGTCCCATCGCCACGCGCTGCCGCTGGCCGCCGGACAACTGCTTTGGCTTGCGGTCGATCAAATCGGAGATGTCGAGCATACGGGCGGCTTCGTCGACCCGGCTCTTGATCTCACCCTTCGGAAAATGTTTCAGCCGCAAGGCGAACGACATGTTCTCGGCGACCGTCATGTGCGGGTAAAGCGCGTAGTTCTGAAACACCATGGCGATGTCGCGATCTTTCGGCGGCACGTCGTTGACGACGTCACCCCCGATCACGATGTCGCCGTCGGTGATGTCTTCGAGACCGGCAATCATCCGCAGCGTGGTGGACTTGCCGCAGCCGGACGGACCGACCAGCACCACGAACTCGTGGTCGGCGATATCGAGATCGATGCCGCGGACCGCCTCGACGTCGTCGTAGCGTTTCACCACCTTACGCAAGCTGACGTCAGCCATCGATTTTCAACCTTTCGTCGCGCCGGCGGTCAGACCGGCAATGTAGTAGTCCATCAGGAAGGCGTAGATCAGGAGTGGCGGCGCAGCGCCAAGCAGCGCGCCTGTCATGATCTGCCCCCAGTTGAAGACGTCGCCCTTGATCAGGCTCGTGATGATGCCGACGGGCATGACGAGCTGATCGGTCGAGGTGGTGAAGACCAGCGGATAGAGAAACTGCGCCCAGGATACCGTGAAGGCGAAGATCGTCGCAGCGATCAGACCAGGCAGCGCGACCGGGATGAAGATGCGCGTCAATGTCTGCAGCCAGGACGCACCGTCGATGAGGGCAGCCTCATCGAGCTCCTTCGGGATCGACGCGAAATACCCGATCATGATCCAGGTGCAGAACGGCACGGTCAGCGTCGGATAGACCAGAAGCAGGACATACCAATGGTTGATGAGCGGGATTCCCGTCCAATCGCCGAACAGCGCGAACATCTTGAACAGCGGAATGAACAGGAGGCTGTCCGGAATGAGGTAGGTCAGGAATACGCCGGTTGCGAGCGTCGCCGAACCCCAGAACTTCATCCGCGCCAGCGCGAACGCCGCCGGCACGCTGATCAGCATGGTGACGGCGACGACAATGATCGAGACCCAGGCCGAGTTCCAGAAGAAGCGGAGGAACTGGTTCGAAGTCAAAAGCGCGATGTAGTTTTCCAGCGTCGGATGGTACACCCACCACGGGTTGGTGGCCGCCGAAATTTCCGCGCTGCTCTTCAGCGAGGTGATCAGCATGTAGATCGGCGGGACCAGCGAAAAGATCGCAAACAGCGCGAGGAAGAAATAGGACCAGCGCAGCGCCCAGACCCGATCACGGCTCATGCTGCCGTATTTGACCTTGCGGCGGGGACCTGCCTTGTCGATTGCGAGCGAGCTCATCAGGCTTCATTCCCGCGTTTGGAGATGTCGCGGAGGATAAAGACGGCGGCAATCGCGAGGATCGGCGCCATAAACAGCGAGACACTGGCGCCGAGCGGAATGTCGCTGCCCTCGATGCCGACGCGGAACGCCCACGTCGCAAATATGTGGGTATGGTCCAGCGGTCCGCCGGCCGTCAGGATGCGCGTTATGTCGAAATTGGCGAAGGTAACGATCAGCGAGAACAGCGTGGTGATGGCGATGATGTTACGCATCATCGGCAGCGTCACGTACCAGATGCGTTGCCACCAGTTGGCGCCGTCGATCGCCGCCGCCTCATAGAGCTGCTCGGGCACCGATTTGAGCGCCGCCAGATACATGATCATGAAAAACGGCGCGCCGTACCAGACATTGACCAGAATGACCGAGAAGCGCGCCCAGCCGACCTCGCCGAGCCAGGAAATCGGTCCAATTCCGAAGAAGCCAAGCGTGTAGTTGAAGGCGCTATAGGAGGGGTCGAACAGCCACAACCACGCCAGCGTGCTCATGGCCGGCGGTATCACCCAGGGCACCAGCAGCATGCCGCGCCATTTGCGCTGCTTTTTGGTGGGAATGTTGTGGGCGAAATGCGCGACGATGAATCCGATCAGCGCCTTGAAGATCACGGCCGTGATGGCGAAGATGCAAGATTGCTCCACCACCATCCAGAAGGTTTCGCGCTTGAACAGGAATTCGAAATTGCCGAGCCCGACAAACTTCGTCATCGCCTTGTTCAGTGTCGCGAGATGGACCGCATAAATCGCCGGATAGAGCACCAGCAACGCAATCAGCAGGATCAGGGGTAGCGTCATCAGAAACGCGATGGTCGATTTCCGCTGCAGCGCGACCTTTAGGCTTTTCCCCGCCCGCCTGCTTTCGGCAACACGCGTTGACTGAAATACGACATCAACCATGGTGCAATTCCCCGGATCGCCATTTGAGCCGGTGGGAGACCGGCGCCCGATCGCACGTCATGAGAACCGATGCACTGAGGTCCCGCAAGGGACCGCAGTGCCTTCACCACTCATCAGCTTCGCATGAAGCCTTCGCACTCGCCCTCGACCCAGGCCAGCGTCGATTCCATCTTCTCGCCCCGGGCATAACGCAGGCACATCTTGGTCAGTGTCGCCTGGGTGTAGATCTGCTGGGCAATTTTCGGCGGCGCCGGAGAAGCCGCGATCGACAGCTTCTGATGCTTGTAGGGATTCGGATAGTGGTAGAGCGTACCCTTCGGCGGCTCTTGCTCGGCCCAGGCTTTCAGTGTTGTCAGTTTTTCGAATGCCGGCAGATCATAGCCACCGCTGGCATTGACCAGCCGTTCAATCGAGTCCGGTTGCGAAAGATGCGTCAGCAGACTCTTTGCGGCTGCCTTGTTCTTGGAAAAATTCCAAACGCTCCAGAAGAAGGGGAGGTAAGGCGCAAACCGTCCCTTCGGTCCAGCGGGGAAACCGTGCGTCCAGCACTGCTCGGCCACCTGCGGCGCGTCGCGCTTGGCGACCGCCCAGGCGCTCGGCGGATTCATGATCAGCGCGCCCTTGCCGGAGATGAGCCACTTGTTATTGGAGGCATCGTCCCACGCCGCGACGTCGGGCGGCAGGAATGAGATCAGCTTTTTGTAGTACTCGAGTGCCTGGCGCACCGCATCGGTCTTGACCGTGAGGTCGCCGTTGGCGCTGACAAGTTCTGCACCGAACGACTGGAAGATCGCGCCTGCGGTATCGACACTATCGGTGGTTTCGCCCAATCCGATGCCGAAGGGATAGCCGCCCTTCTGGCAGTCTTCCGCCGCCTTTAGAAACGTGTCCATCGTCCAATTGTCGGCCTTCGGCGGAGCGCCGGCCGGATACATGGCCTGCACGTCAATATTGGCATACTTCTTCATCAGGTCGATGCGCGAGCACGGCCCCTTGATCTGGCTGCCGATGCAAGCAGGAACGGCGAGCCACTTTCCGCCGGCTTGGCCTAGATATTTGACCGTGCCGTTCACGTCGCCGTTCTCTTTGAGGATCGGCTCCATGATGTCGTTCATTGGCTCCAGCAACTCGGCAAAGGCCTGCGGCTGCCAGGGACCGCCGGACGCCAGGATGTCGTGGCCGGACTTGGCTTGGGCTTCAGTAGTCTGGGTGAGGAGCAGCTTGTTGCCCTGGCTCGTGATGTAATCGATCTGGACTTCGACTTTCTCCTTCGCAGCCCACTCATTCACGAGGTCGGTCGAAGTCTTGTTGGCGCCGGGAACCCAGTGATCCCAGAAACCGATCGAAAGACTGCCGGCCGCCCGTGCGGAACGGACGTAAGGAGCCGTGACCAACGCCGCCGTAGAGGCGGCAGTCGCGGCAACGAATTGTCGTCGTGTGAGCTTTTTCCGTGACATGGCGTTCCCTTCCTGAAATCCCGTTCTTGTTATTTGCCCTGTGGCCAGATCAGGCTGGGCGGAGATTTCTCACCAGCGATCAGAGCAGAATTGATGGCTTCTGTCGAGAAATCAGGTAGGTAAGCGTCTAGAACTAACGTTGTGTTCAAAAAGCGTGCAGCCAAATCATGATCGGCCTTGGGACGACGTGTCGCGCTTGGGGATTTTGCGTCGCACACCCCGCGTCGCGGCCGCCGGCGCAATTGTGCTGCAGTCAAGCTTATCGGTTTTGCGCGGCAGGCTTTTCTCTTCGTGGACGGCGAAGCCGGGTGGTGGACGAGTTCCGCGCGGTCGCGATAGAATCCAGATCACGCAGCGCACCCGACGTTCCCCAAAATTCTGCCGAGTGAAGTCCAGATCGATCATGGAGACCGAACAAATGACCAGCCCGACATCGAACCTGCGGACGCGATTAAAGGTCGCAGCGGCGCTTGGGGTGGCCGCGCTCATAATCGTCCACGCGCCACGCATGGTGGGCGCGCAAGGATTGGTCAAAGGGGTCGAGCAAGGAGCTCGCGAAGGCACCAAGGCCGCGGGCCCTGTCGGCGGCGTCCTCGGAGGCGCAATCGGCGGGGTGGTCGGGGTAGTCACTGGCGTCACCGACGCGCTGACCGGCAAAAGCGGGCAGCCGGTGGCCAACGATAAGGCCAACGACAAGGGCAAGGCCGCCAAGACCGCAAAGGCGACGACCGCTAACAATCCGAAGGCAGGAAAGCCGATCCAGGTGCTTACGCAGCAAGGTGCGCCGCAGCTCACGGCCGAGCAGATCGTCGCCAACAGCGACGCCTATATCGAGCGGATCAAGGCCGAACTGAACCTGACGCCGGAGCAGGAGAAGAGCTGGTCAAGCTTCTCCAGCGCGATGCACTATCTCGGACATAATGGCGCCGACCGTCTCAACCTGCGGATTGAGCGCGCCAAGCGCGATCCGCCCGACGACATCATCGAACAGATGCGCAACGAAGCACAGTTCCTGGTCGACCGCGCCCAGGACCAGCGCAACGTCGCCGACGCCGCCGAGCCGCTTTATGCAAGCCTCGACGGCCAGCAAAAACAGAAATTCATCGACGAAATGGTTCGGTTGAGCCACGAACGGGGGCTTGACTAAAGGAACCCAAAGCCCGAAAGGCACAATGGTCGGCCCGCCGAATAGCCGAGTGCGCGTGCCCTGGGGTAGGTTAAAGGCCCGGCACCCGGCTATCCTGCCGCAGCGGCGCGGCGCTTCCACTCGCCATTCAATGTTGAAGAAAAGCGGACGGATTCCCGCCCTATACGTGGCTTGGAGGTGACCTTGTCGCGAAGTGTGGCCGATCACCGGACAAACGGCGTCAGCCGGACTTGCGCTGGCCGATGTTCTCTCCCGATCGCCGTGATCGTTCAGGCCTTCGGGAAGTTCAATTCCACGCCGACGCCGTCAGGATCGTAAAGGAAAAACTGTGTGTCGCCGGTGCGCGGCACGATCTGTTCCCGGAACTTGACGCTGTTGGCGATCAGGCGCTTCCGCACGCCATCGACATCGGTCGCGGCAAAGGCGATGTGGTCGAGGCGGCCGGTGTCCTCAAATCTCTTATCGGTGCCGCGCACCACGATGCCTTCGCGCGGCTTGCGCGTGCCCATCAGATGCACCGTGGCGTTTCCGCCGGAATAGAGCCAGTAACCGGGGAAATCGAGGGGCGGGCGGTCGCCGACCTCAAGTCCGAGCACGTTGACGTAAAAATTCTTGCTACGTTCGAGGTCCTGCGGCTCGATCGTAAAATGCTGAAGTCCGCCAAGCGGCATGGTTGCTCTCCCTGTTGATCCGACCCGATTGCTGACTAGACCCAAGTAAGGTCGGCCTCGGCGCCCATCATCCAGGCGCCGACGGTTTCGAAATGGCTGGCGCGACCCTGCAGTTGCTGGGTCACGGTGTGGATATCGCGGAAGCGGCGCTCCAGGGGATGATCATCGAAGATCGAGGTGGCGCCGGCCGCATGATAGGCGAAGTCGACCGCCTCGCGCGCCTTGTGGATCGCATTGGTCGCGGCCATGCGCACGGTGATGCGCTGGGCGACCGTGATCATGGCGCCGGCACAAAGATGCTTCCAGATCTCGGCCATCGACTGCAGCACAAAGCCGCGCGCTGCGCGCAGATTGACTTCGGCCTGCGCCAGACCCGACTGCACCACGGCATTCTCGCGGATCGGAGTCCTGCCCCCGCGAATGACCTTGTCCCTGGCCAGAACGACAAAACAGTCGAGCGCGCCGCGGGCGATGCCGCAAGCCACGCCCGCAAACCCGACCTGGTAGCACGTGCCGTTGCCCATGCGGTAGAGCGGGCCGCTCTCGCGGCACTCGCGGTCGAATTCGCGGATAATCGAGTGATCGGCGCGAACGAAAAAGTCGTTTAATGCGAACTGATCGCTTGCCGTGCCGCGCAGGCCGACCGTGTTCCAGATGTCGGTCCATTCGACGTCTTCGCTGCGTACCAGCATGGTGCGTTCTGCCTGGACGCCATTGTCCTCGAGGCGTGGCGAGCCGTCGGCTTTGAAGATCGGGCAGTGCGCACCGAGCCAGGTGGCGTGGCGGCCGCCGGAGGCAAACGCCCAGACGCCGGTGACCCTGTAGCCGCCCTCGCATTCGATCGCCTTGACCTTCGGTCCCGGTCCCCAGGCGAGCACGGCGCGCGGATCATTGCCGAAGATTGCACGCGCAACCGGCAGATCGAGATAGGCCGCCGACATTGCGCAGCCGCCGGCCTGGCTCAGGCACCAGGCCGTCGACGCATCGGCCTGCGCGATGGTCTCGATCACATGAAAGAAGGTGACGGGATCGGTTTCGATGCCGTTCGAGGAACGCGGCAGCAGCAGGCGAAACAACTGCGCCTCGTGCAGCTTGTCGAGCAGCGCCGGCGGCAGCCGACGCTCCCGTTCGATCGTATTGGATGCGGCCGCAACAAGAGGCTGCACCGCCTCGGCACGCGCGATGACGCTGCGGTCGCCCGCAAGATCCTCCGAATTCGCAACCAGCGTATTCAAGGCTTAAGCCTGCCTGACCTGAGCTGTCGTCGCAAGATCGGTGGAGCTGGTCAGCTCCCTGTCGATCTCCTCGATCGATTTACCTCTGGTCTCGATTCCCAGGAAGTAATAGACGGCGCCGGCCATCAGGAACCAGCAACCGAGATAGACAAAGGCCTTCGGGATTTCGGTCAAGGGCACGTCGGGCTTGAGATAGTTGCTGGATCCGACGATTAACGCGAGGCCGACGGGACCGAGAATCTTGCCGATGCCGCCAAAGCCATAGGCCGACCCCATGCCCGAAGTGCGCAGATGCGAGGGCCAGACCTCGGCCGCATAGGGTCCGACGATGGCAAAGCCGCCATCGGCAAAGAAGGATGTAAGCGCCAGGATCAGCCAGAAGGCGGACCAGCCTGCCCACATGACGTCGTAATTGTAGCCGGCCACCATGGTGAGCACGCCTGCGCCAAGACCCAACAGGCCGCCGGCTTTGCGGCGGCCGATCAATTCGGAAAGGCAGGAGAAGGACACGCGTCCGATGAAGCCGAACACGGTGAGCAGGATCATCATCTTGGCGGCCTGCTGCGGCGATACCTTCAGGAGCAGGACGAACAGCGAGGGCGCCCACAGCGTGATGCCGTAGACGCCGGTCTGCGCACCGGCATTGCCGAGCCAGGAGACGAGGAGGCTGCGCGGGTATTTGAAGAGGTCGAGCCAGTTGGTCGTGAGGACTGGACCGGCATCGGCCGCCGTCGGCATCGGCAGCGTGGAGGGCTCCACCTGCAGCGCCCAGGCGAGCGACTTGCGGGCCTCATCGTAGCGGCCCTGGCGGCACAGCCAGCGCGGGCTCTCAGGCACCCAGAGCCGGACCAGCAGCACGAGCAACGACGGCAGCACGCCGATGGCAAACAGCAGGCGCCACTGGTCGGTGCCCATGAACGCGCCAAGCACGGCGCCGATGCCGACGCCGAGTGGAATGACGCAGGTGACGAGGCCGCCGATGAAGCCGCGCCTGGAGGAAGGCATGAACTCCTGCACGAGCGGCAGGTCGACGCAATAAAGACCGCCGACGCCGGTGCCGACGAAGAAACGCAAAATGGTGAGATAGATCCAGCCGTTGTCGGGCGTGAAGTAGAGCAGACCCGTTGCAATCGAGAAGTTGAGGACGGTGGCAATGAAGACCTTGCGACGGCCGATGCGATCGGCAAGCCAGCCCCATGCATAAGCGCCGATAATGGCGCCGATGCCCGAACTCATCAACACGGTTGCCGATTGGCCGAAGGTCAGCTTCCAGGGACCGATCAGAAAGGCGAGCACGAAGCCGATCAGGAAGTAGTCGAAGAACTCCAGGGCGTCGCCGATGATGGCAGCGGTCAGGATCTTGATCTGGTTGCCGGTCAGACTCGTGCGTCGGTCAAGTTCATTGAACATGGCGTCTCCCACTTGGCGCATGTTCATTTTTTGCACAGCGAGCGTCGCGCCATCGCTCCGCCTGCAAGAAGGCTACCCTGTGATGACCGCGAACGGCAAGACGGTGTCAGAACACTCCCCCCATCGCGCAAATGCATATGCGCGGTGCTCCGCCGGCGCCGAGCCACCTGATTTGTTTAAGGTTTGCCGCTAGTGTCCCGCCCGAGGGGATGGGGAAGGGCGATGGAAGAAAGGCGAAAGTATCAAAGGACCGAGATCAACGAGCCTGCCTATGTGTCGTCAGGAGGTTCGGTGATGAGCTGCATGGTGGGTAACATCTCGCCGGAAGGCGCGGCGATCGACGTGGAAAACCCGGCCTTCGTGCCGTCACGCTTTCGCCTGGTGATGGCGAGAGACGCATCTGTCCGCGAGTGCAGCATTGCCTGGATTCAAAAGAACCGGATCGGGCTGACTTTCGTAGTGCCCCCGCAGGCGACGGAGTGAATCAAAAACCTCGGCTTGCATTATTCGTCATGCACCGAGACAAGAACGACGCCCGCCTCGATCATGCCGAGTGCGCGTGCCGCGCTCAGTGACATGTCGATGACGCGTCCTTTGACGAAAGGACCACGATCGTTGATGCGGCAGCGAACCGACCGGTCGCGATACCTCACGATTACCATGCTGCCGAACGAACGCGTCCTGTGCGCGCAAGTCATCTCGCCGGAGCGACCGACGCCGGGATAGTAGGAAGCCAAGCCGCTCTCCGCGCGCGCCTGGGCGACAACACTTGTGACAAGCAACGCCGCAGTCAGGCCAGTAAGTCGGGTCCGAAACAATTGACACCGTCTGTGCCCTACACCGCAGCGATAAGCCCGCGGAACAAGCTAAGTTCCCGAACTATTTTCGATGATTCGGAGGAACTTTTTGGAGCAAGCCGAAATGTGAACGTGGTCCGGAGCCGAGAGGAAGCGCGCAGGTCAGCGTTCGAGAAGCGTCGTCAGCTTCTTGTCCAGCTCCTCGAACGACATCGAGCCCCGGAGCTTTTCACCATTGACGAAGAAGGTCGGCGTCGCATCGACCTTCAATTGTTCGAACGCGAGGTCGTGGTCGGCTTTGATCTTTTCGAAAAGGCCTGCGTCCTGCTCGCAAGCTTTGACGGCTTCACCGCTCATACCGAAATGGTCGCCAACCGACTCCAACGTGTCGAGCGGACGCTGCGTCAGCTCGTGCTGTCGTTTGAAGATCATCGAGGTGGCATCGAAGAACTTCGGTGAATCGCCATTGGCAATGCAGTGCGCCAACATCGCTGCGCCTACGGCCAGCATGTCGAGCGGGAACTGTCGCGAGACGAAACGTACCCTGCCGGTGTCGATATATTTCGACTGCAGCATGGGAAAGACGTTTTCGGAGAAGGCCGCGCAATGCGGACAGGTCATCGAAGAATATTCGACGATGGTGACCGGTGCCTTGGGCGATCCCAGTGCCATGTCGGGAAGGGCGCCGGGCTTGGCGACCAGCGCGGCGGCGGGGTTTTCTGCGAACGCAGTCGAAAGCGAAGGGCCGGCAACGCCGGCGAACAGGGCAAGCGC
>Ga0306922_10005034_pt1 | contig 12576 bp, 14 predicted proteins | sample sta12Cox44000082_FD_203758 | JGI IMG/M metagenome (GOLD analysis project Ga0306922, IMG submission 203758) | Lab enrichment of tropical soil microbial communities from Luquillo Experimental Forest, Puerto Rico - statoxic.12C.oxic.44.000.082 (v2)... | ecosystem: Environmental > Terrestrial >... | reverse complement strand
ACAAACGCAGCAACATAAAACAGTGTAGTATATAAGTTCCCTTTTATAAGATACTTATAAAAGCAGATCAAAGCCCTCTCAAGGCCGGTGCACGGGTTCGAGTCCCGTACGCGCTGTTTTATAAGTCCTTTTCTTCCTTTATCTTAGGAAGAATCGCAAAAAGGCGATAACGTTATAGGAACGTTACGCGCGGGCGTAAACGCCGAATTGGGTCTTTCTTGGTTTTTCGCCGCTTAAAATCGTCTTCCAGTTCTAGGGAGGGGATGTCGGCCAAAATCCAAACTGTTGACGGGCTGCTATCCCTCGAAGATGGAGCAGCGTACCTCGGAATAAAACCCCGTTCCCTGCGCGAACTGTGCCACGCGGGAAGGATAACGCACATTCGGGTTCATCATCGCAAGATTCGGTTTAAACCCGAGCATCTCGAAGAATTCGTTGCCCGCCGCACGCACCGCTCCAAGGGGGTTTATGTCTAAAAAGACGACGACGCGCCCCGGAGGTTTGCCCTGGAACCCGACTGCCGAGGCCGCGCCTTAGTCGAAGGTCCTCGCCGTATTGGCCGAGTATGGGGCTTACCTGCCCTTGACGGTGCGCCAGATTTTCGATCGCCTCGTCGGCGCGCACGGCTGCGAAAAAACCGAAGCCGCTTATGAACGGTTGGGCGAAAAGATTGCTCGTGCCCGCCGCGCCGGGATAATCGATTTCGGCGCGATCCGCGACGACTGGACGAGTGGCGTATGCCCTTCTGCTGGAAGAAACGCCCGGCCGGTTTGGTCTGGTCCTTCCTCGGATGGGTGGAGAGGGATGCGGCGAACCGGAAAAGAAGTGGGGCTCCGGCGATCCAGACCAGAGTCACTTCGACAAATGTCCATCCCAACGCCCCACGATCATTATTCGGGCCTACGACGCTATCCAGCCGAGGCAACTCTTTCTCACCTTCAAATCCCAACTCCCCTACGACCCGGATCGGTGCGGTCTGGCACGAGATGGAGCGGTGACGATACGACGACCCGGCTTCTCTTAAAAGATTGGATCCCGGGCCGCTACCACATCGCCCCGAAAGGGACCTTTTGCATACTACTCGATTACCCAGAGATACGGGTCTCGCTCATCAACGGGGGAATTTTCAAGGGGCGGGAGCGAGGGGCGAAACCCCGGAAGTGGGGCGTGTTCCTAACTGCGGCGATTATTTTCGGGAAAATGCAAGACGAATTCCCCGGGGTCTTCGAGAAGGTCTGGGGAACGCTGGAACGCATCTGGAAGGGCGAACTCCGGTTTCCGGAATCGAGTTCCGAGGAAATCCGGGCCTACTACGCGGGACTCAAGGCGGAGCTACGCGCGCGCTGGTTCGGGGTGGAAGGGCTAATGACGACCGTGCTCCGGCGAGCGCCGACGGCGAAGCGGCTTTGGACAGCGGTACCCGATCTCCACTGCCATTGCCACTCTCCGGCGTACTTGCTCCGTTTCCTGAGGGAGTGCATGGAGTGGGAGAACGAGACTCATTTCCGCATCACGGAGAAAACCTACGGGCGCGGGAGAATGCCTGCGTGGACTAATACAACGAAACTCTCCGATCCGCTGCAGCGATACTTTTTCCTGCCAGAGTCGCGGAAGAAGTCGTTGCCTTGGTGCGGTCTACGAACGCCGCCCGCATCGATTCGGCGGATTGGTTTTGATGCTCTGGAGTCCGTGGTGTTAAATTCCCTGCGTCGCCTTCAGGTAAATTAGATACCAAGTCAACTGAATGGAGGGCGCTTTAGAAAAGTCGCCGACTCTTCATTCTTGGGCAGGGTTGGAACTCGGTTTTGATCTCTTCTGCGGGCGGATAGCCTTGATCCAACACTAAAGAGAATCTATGCTCGACCACATTTTTCTAACCGTGAGCGACGTTGATCGCTCCGTCGCATTTTACGAAAAAGTCCTTCCCCACATCGGCATCGACGTGCGCCACGACTACGACGGAAAGGACGGTCCGCCGGGTCACCCTGACCTGAAAGGGTTTGGAGTAGACGGACGTCTATTCTTTTGGTTACGCCAAGGTACGCCTTCACCCGGGGCGGTTCATGTCGGCTTCGTTGCCCATTCTCAGGCGGAAGTCCGGGCGGTGCACGCGGCCGCGTTGCAAGCCGGCGCGAGCAATAAAATCCCGCCCGGCCCACTTTCCTACTACGACCCCCGTTACTACGCAGCACAGGTCATCGACCCGGACGGCTACAGCCTCGAATTTGTCTACAAAAACTGGCAGCACAAGTCATAAGCGCGTGCGCTCTTCCATTCGTGGCCGAAGGTCATGGGTAAATCATGAATTGAGGCGGGTGGTGCTCAGAAGCAGTAGCCTTGGGCCACCCAATAGTGCCAGTCCGCGATGGCTTCGTTAGTCGCTTTGTTCCCCTTGATAGGTAGTAGTTGAGACAAGGGAACCGCTATGCTCCGGCCTTGCCAGCGGATCAACACGAGCATGTCGGCGGAGCATGCATCTTCTGGAGCCAAGCCCTGGACGTCAACCGTTTCTCTTTTGAGAAGCGGCGACGTCACCTTCGCCACGACACACTCTGCCTGGAAGGGGAATCGGATTTTGTCCTCCAGGTAGTAATACCAGCCCATGGCCTGCTCCTCGGCTCCATAAGCATCAACCACAACTTCGTTGTGGATTCTCTCCTCGCGGATCGGGTCCTTTTTGGATTTGGTCATGGTCGCAGTCCTCAGGCTACTCCTCTAGGAGTTGCCGAAAACGGGGAAAGCGGGGCGGTTCTTCTGAATCCTAGCCGCGATACTCTAACCGGCGAAGCCCGGTCTAAAAGGACCGGGGAGCACCACCAGAAGTGATGGTTTGATCGTCGTGGTTCACGCCGCCATCTCCTTGCTTAGTCCTGCCGCAATTCCCTCAATCGATCATCCGCATTTCGCGGGTAATCACCATTTTCTCGGCAACCAGATTTCCGCCAGCTTCCCCCCATCGCCCTTGTAAGGTCGGGGATTATAACCGGTGGTGCCGTTCAGGATTTTGAGCATTTTGCTTGTCTCACAGAAACTGTTTTCCAGATCGATCGGTTTCAGTTCCCGCTTGCCGAAGAGCCGGATGGGCGGGTAGCCGAGCGTTGCCAAACAGCGGTCCTGTTCTTCCCAGAGTCGCCATAAAATTTTCGCCATGAGTCGAAGGTCGTTGTCGTTGTTAATATTGAACGATCGACCGAAGCAAAACTTCATCCCCTCGGCGTAACCGTTGCCGCCACGAATCGGCCAGAAGTCATCTTCCCCGGACGGCGTAAGATCGGAATAGGCCAGGTCGTGGGCGAGCTGCATGGCCAGAAACCCCCCCGAGAACGCGAAGTACTTTCCCCCGTTGCTCAGAGCGTTAAAAATCCCTTCCACGGTCTTCGCTTCGCACACCCGCTCAACAACTCCGTCTTCCATGAACCGTTGCACGAGCCGCAGACTACCTTGGTACTTCCGAGGGTAAGATTCCCCATTACGGTCACCTCCATAAATCAATTTATTGTTGAACATGTAAGCGCCGCGATAGAGTGTGCCAAGTGTCGCTTCGATCTTTGCTAAAGCGTCCGTAAGGCGTGCGAAGTTATGATCCTTCCAGCCCGGCACCTCTTCCCCGTAGTGTTCAATCAAAGCGGTCAGGGTATCGGGAGAATTAAAAGCCCGGTATAAGGCGGTCCGATAAAATACCTCACGCGGATCGGGCGATAACCGCTGAAGGTTGAGGACGATTTGACTCCCGTTGTCCAGGACGCGAAACGGATTACAGAAGGAATACTTTTCGAGCGCGGTCAGGAATTTATCGCCCGGAGGAGCGGGCGCTAAAGGCGCGCCCGCTAACCGCCGTTCAAACCGTCCATACCTCTCGAAGATCCATCGCCAATAGACATCGAAATTCTCGTCGTTGGGCGAGAGCGGAAGCCTTAGGAAGTCCCATTTATTACTCACGCGGTCACCTCCGCTTTTGACCGTTGGCGTTCACGGATTTCCGAGAGGGCGTGACCCACTTCAATAAAAGTAGCCTTCCCCTTTTCGACGATCTGCTCCAAGCCTTGGAGCGTAAGCTGCGATACTGTCGTCGCAGTTTCGACTGTGGATTCTTTGAAGATCACACATCCCTAGAACAGCAAGCACTTCTTTCGGGACGTAAAATCGAGATTTTTTTTCCGAAGATTTTTGGGAGCGAAAAGCTGGTGACGTCTATCAGGGCCAGTATCAGGAAACCGATATGCCGCGAGGATTTTGCCAAACCGGAGCACTCCGGCAAACTGAGCGGTGCCCCCGTTACGAGAGCGCCTAACGGCTCGATTCGATATCTCAGCAACCTCGCGTTCAACCCTTTTTCAAACCGCCACTTCGCGGCTGCTCAGGCTTCTTGCGAAGAGGCGCAAGGGCTGGTCGCCGAGATCGGCGACGGGATCCAGAAGACTTCACGGAGAGTGGGTTATAGTTTTCGTACCCAGTGGGAGAGGACATATATAACCGGTCCCATTGCACCCCAAGACCCGAGGGGATGGAACCGGCACTCCCATTGACCCAAAGATTACTGTGGGGATGGGGCAGTCTTCTCCAAATCGGCCCGAGCCAAGCTTAGATCCTCGAGCAGGTCGGCAAACGGTGTGCCACATTCAACGGCATCGTACTGGCGAGGTTCCCTCCAGAAAACCACCCGGTCAACGGTCATGGCGTCTTCTACCTCTGCAGCTTCGCGCACCGCGTCAACGGCTTTAGCGCTGGGCGCTAATACTAAAGGATCGGCGCCGGCGGCTTGTTGAATGTCGGTTACCCAATCTTCTATGCGAACCCGTGCGCCTAACGCCGGTGGCCGGTCAAAAATTCGAGGAGCAGTTGGCTAAGCTGTTGTCGGACAAATTGGGGACGTTTGCCGATTGGGATCCGGGCGAAAGGATGAGGCGCGGCTGCTAGAAAACCCTCAATGGATCGTGGCAGATCGAAAACGAAGATCTTCGAAGAGGGAGAATCTGGGACGGGAGGAGAGGGCATGGGAGGATGACGAAGACTAAATAGTTAGAACCACGACCTGCACGATCCTGGTAAGTTGATTCTTCCAATATTTCAAACGAGTGCGTTTCCTCATCTTGTCCGAACTAGCCTCGTTTGCTCGCGGTGTATTTGACCGAGTCATAAATAGACCGTGCTTCTTCACGAGTAACGTGAGAGAGACCTTCCCTGGCCAATCGCTTCATATAATCAGCGAAGCTGTACGATTTAATCTTCACGCGTACGGCCGCCGCTCTCTCCGCATCGCCGGGGGACAGCTCCCTATCAGTGATTGGGGTTATTGGATCCATGTTCGCTCGGATGGCCTTCACCTCCCCGATATCAATCACCATGCCCGAGTTTTCATACGCCTCATGACGTACATCCGCGTCACGTTGATGCTTTCGGCAAAGATCCACGACGAATGCTACCTCGCACGGATCGCGAGGAGCTGGTTCAATGTCCCTATCCTCTATTTCAGGTTGTTTCTGATCAGGTTCGGATGCGGCGGGCGAGGCAGGCTCAGGGTTGATCACGATATCCCGAGTTTCGATGCCCCGGGCCTCATTGAATTGGTCGACGACGCAACGACATAGCTTCTCGAAATCCGAGGGAGTGAGGCTTTTCTTGAGCTTGGCTCGCCACCCAGCCAGGAAGTTCAACGCGGCGTCAAGCGTGAGCAGGGGTTTAGAATTCGCTGCTTTCCGGGGTTTTCGCAAACCCAAGGGGGTAAGGCCCAACAATTGATAAGCCTCTGATAAAGTTTCCCCCTGGCTCAGTAGATCGTTCCTTCTGGTTACGAGTGACACCCAATCTTTAGCCGTGGATTGAGGGATCCCTATTTCAGCCAAGGTGGGTAACCACTTTCCGTATTTTCCGCACTCCGTATTTTTCAAGGCAATCAGCTCCTCCCCCGCTTGAAAGACTGTCGGCGCAGCAGCAGTGACCGCATCTTGTTGAACAGTCAAAAATTTGCGATAAAGACGTTGAAGACTGGCAATTTTGGGATTGGCACTAAAATTACCGTTACCGGTTGCCAAATCGCCGAGCGTCGGCGTTTTGCTTCTGGACATCTTGGTTTTGGCTTTATCGTCTTGATCCACAACTTCGAGTTCCAGTTGTGGAATGCTTTGTGACACGGGGCATTCGTACTCGTTGTGGCCGTCTGAGTGCGGAGCGTTGGTAGAAGTGGACAGGCCTAGGCTCGTTTTCCGAGGTTTTTGGATTGAGTCGTGCATTGTGCAATAAGTGGATTCGATATTTCCTTTATTGAACAGCAACGTCCGATTTGTTGTGTGAAAAACCGCAAATGGTATTCAACCCTAGATTTTTAACCGGACCACTTTGACCTGATCCCTGGCTCAAAATCGAAACGATCCAGTTTGCCTATTGTTAGCGGTTCAAATCGCCGAGCGTCGGCGATTTCTTCTGCTCGGCGGTCAGCGCAAAACCTTTGTCCTCGGCTAAATCCTGCAAGAGTTGTTTTGCTCCGTCCAAGGCTCCAGTTCATGCCAGATGCAAGGGTCCGACGGTGCGCTTTTCAAAGGTTTTGGCATCGAGCTTCTTTGTAGTCGAATTCCACTGCCATATCAGCATTATTATCGGCCATCGTCCCGAGCCGGAGATGTCCTGGATTTACGCCGGACGGACTATCGCATCGATGCATCGCACAAATCCCCTCTGGGATTGGGCCGACGAAAGTTTCGTAGACTAGGCGGTGGGCGTAGTATTGCTTTCCGTGGAAGGGAACTTGTCCGTAGCCCTTGCTGTTTTTCCCGCCCCTTCCAGTTCCAACAAAGATCTTCGTCGTTCATCTCCTCGCTAGAACGGCCAGAAAACGATCGAAAATCGCCTGAGTCGTTTTTCGGCGGCTTAAAAGGGCGTCCCCGTTCTATGAAGAGGATGAAACCACAAGAAGTTTTCGATTTGAAGGAGGCAGCGCAGTACCTCGGCGTCCCAGTCCTCCAGATGAGGACCCTCGCAAAGCAAAACCGCGTCACCTATTGCCGGGTCGACCGGACCCATTGGCGATTCGTTCGGCGGGATTTGGACGCCTACATCGCCAGAAACACCTTCCGCGCAAAAACCCTCTTTGAAACAACCCAACCCTAAAAAGAAAGAACACCGGAGGCTCTCACCCCTCCGGCGTCGATTTATGGACACTGACAACGATACTATCCTAGAACCGAGCAAAACGCGCGATGAAAACGGCAGCAGCAGCGGCCCCTTCTGGGCCCTGCCGCCCCAAAGCGAAATCCTCGCCGCCACCCCCGACCAGCGGGCCATCCTCTACGCCGAGACGCTCGCGCGGATCGCCGCCGCCGGGGAGACCGTGGACCCTGGCTGGCTGCGGTCGGCGGTCGTGGGGGCCGCCGCCACAGCTGCGGACCTACACATCAAACACACGCCGCGTCTCTTAAAGGAGGCCGCCGAGATCGCCGCCGAGGTTAAGGCCGGGCGCGCGAAGCTCCCGAAGCGCGGGGCGGACTGGTACTATTTCTGGAAGAGGCGGGCGAAGGAGGCCGCCGCCGCCTCCACCAAGACCGAGCCCACGCCTCCGACCGGAGACGCGGCGGTGGAGGTGCCTTTGGAAAAAGTCTCCAATCCGGAATCCGCCGAGATCGTAGCGGGAGTCGAGACCCTGGCGCTGGTCGTGCCGGAGGCCGACGAATCGGAAATCGTCCTGGCCCAGTTAGAGAGGGTGCGCGGGCTGTTGGCCGAGGTCGCGACCGTCCCCCAGGCTAAGGAGACCGTCGCCGCCGCCAAGATGATCGAGATTTATGCCCGGGAGACGAAGGCCAGCGCGGCCATTCTCGGGCTCGCCTTCCGCGTTCGCTCGCTCGCGAAGCGGCGGCTCGGGGAAACCATCGTTAAAATGCAAGAAGCGGGCGAACTCGAAGGCCCGGGCGGCGACCGGAAATCAAAATCGACGCCGACGATTTTGAAACTTAAGGATCTGGATCTATCGCGCGACGAATCGTCCCGGGCCAAGGCGTTCGCCTCGGTTTCCGAGCCCGAGTTCGAACGGATACTCGACGAAGCGGGCGCGGGGGAGCTGAGTGATGCGGCCCTCTTGCGCCGGATTCGGGCCGCCAAGGCCAAGACCGTCCCTTCCTCCAACTCCAAGACCCCAAAGACCCCCTCTACCGCGACCGTCCCAGGCCAGAGCGCGGGCGCGGTTACGCTCAAAACGCACGTCACCCGCGTCGCCGACGCGTTAGATAAGCTCTTGGCTGGATGGAAACTGACGGACCTCGCACCCCTTAAAGAGGCGGCGCGTGGTAATGAGCGGCTCGCCGGAGGGTTGGAGCGGCTGGAGCGGAATCTCGACCGCGCGGTCAAAACGTTGCGCGGTTATCGGTCCATCGCTTCGTAGTTTCCGGGTTCCCAGTCGATCGATATCCCGGTTTCCCGGTATCCCGGGATTTCGATCTTTTCGCTTCGAGAAAGGCGGTTTCCGGGGTGTTCCGTGATCGAAGGTAAGTATATCTCTAGAACTCTTTAAAAACTTGTTATGTCAGAAACCGCTACTCTTCCTCTCTACATCAAAGACCCCGACCGCATCCCCATCCCCGGCCCAAGGGCCAAGGGCTTGACCGGGATGCTGAGGGAGCTAGCCGTTGGGGAATCTATGACTATGCCCCGGATCGCCTCCGGGGACATCTATAAATTGGGCGCGACGCTTGGGATGAGTTTTGTCGCGCGTCGACTTGACTCGCAACGCAGCCGCGTCTGGAGGACGGCCTAGCCCTCTCGCTGAGATGGATATCTGGATGAAACAACCCGAAAAAATGGGAACCCATCCTTTCCGAAGGGATGGGTCCCGCAACCTTTTTGCCGCCTCACGATCCACGACGACGGGACGGCTTGACTCAGTTTATGCAAAAGAAAACTACCGTCGAACAGCTGGGGCGTAAACTCTCCACGATCTCGGAGACGTACGGGATGGCGCTCGCCCCGTACGATATTGACCGGTTCCTGGCTTAGGCACCCTACTATTTCTACGATCCGGCGCTGGATGCCGCGCCGACCGTAGAGTCGGTCGAAACGTTGGTCCGGCTCGGAGTCCCTCGGTGGCCTCTGACTAACCAGGGCACAGTCAACGAAACGTTTGCCCTGTTAGATGCGCGGCTTTTGAAAGGACTCGCGAGCGCCCCCCAAAGCGCGGCTGCTGCGGGAGCGTGGACACCCTCGTCCTTGGAATGTCCGGTTTACGGAAGTCGGGCCGGAATTGTGCCGACTGAAGGGAGGGAAGAAAGCGGAATTAACCTAAAAAACATCCTCGGAAAGGGGCCTAACCTTGCCGAGGCTAGAAGCAACCAATTATATGCAAATAACACCTAACTTTAATAACAATCCTGCGGGTGGGGAATCGAAAAGAGCGGAGGCTCCCGATGTTCCAACTGCCGGGTGCCTCCAAAACAACTATAACCGGGAGTTAAGTTCTGCGTCGATGACGCACACTCAACTTCCCAGGTACTACAACTATAGAACCGATTCGGAATTAACGAGTGAAAAAATTAACTCGCCTTCGCTGCTTCTGTTAGTTCCAATTAACTCGATCGTAGCCACCTGGGGGGCTAAAGCCCGACGAACCGTCGCCGAGATAAAACCCGGAACTCCATTCCGCAGCCTTTACGCTTCAAAGCCGAGGCGCTAGGGTTAGCGCTAACCCTAAAAAAGAAGAGCGCGGCTCGGCCAAGAGCGCGCGCTCGAAATAGATGCAACCTACCTTCCCAGGAAAAGCCGCCTCTGCTTTTTATCTATCGGCTATTCAGCCGCAAGTAAAGCCCCCGCTTCGAAAAAGAAACCCCAGACGCGACCAACGCCCGGGGCGGGCAATTAACCACAATGCAAGATCTACACTTAACAACTCCCACCACGGAGCTGTCCAGACAATAACTAAAAAAGGAGCCGTTACCCGAATGGACGATACCGTATCTAGCCCCGAAGTAAAGATCGACCGAACTTTACTTCTGACACCACAAGTCGACGAGTTCGCCGACCTCTTTAAACGCGTCCGCGCCGTCAACAGCTTTGCGCTCCGAAAACGGTACTGGAAAAAACTCGACACCGACTTGATCAACCAAATCTTCGCCGCGACAATCAACGGCCACCTGGTCATCGACGGCTCCGAAATTACCGACGCGACGCGGCTCTTTTTGACGACCTGGAGCCTCGACCGGACGCGGATACGGTGGGGGCGGAGGGGGACCTACTGCACGCTACTCGATTACCGGGAGGTGCGGGTGAGCCTCTGGAAAGGGGGGCTGTTCTGGGTCTGGGGCTGGCAGGACGAAACGACGGGCCGGTGGATGCGGGCGAAGCCTTGGGGGACGATATTAGACGTCGCGCGGCTTATCTTCCGGCGACCGGAACCGGAAGAATTCGTGCCCCTGGTAAACGAGGAAGTAAGGCCCGTTTGGGACCGGATACGGAGCGGGGAACTGCGGGTGGTAAGGCGAGAAATTCCGTCGGAAGCGCAATTCGAATGGGTTAAGGCGGCGAAAGAAATCGTGCTCCCCTATTACCACGCCGCCGGGCTCGTAACGGGCGTCGCCCGGCGCGCGCCGACGGCGAAACAACTTTGGGAAACGTTGCCCGATGAGGTCCGCGACGTTCTCTTCGACTCTTCCTCAGAGGAACACCGCGACTTCCTCCGGCTCGCCGAAATTTACGAGGAAACGATCGGAACGGCTTATTTCCGCGTCCGACGGGACGCCTGGAAGAACCAAACCCGCGTCCGTATCCTCGAAACTTAGCCGTATAGGTTTTCTTGTTGTAGACAAGATTCGGAACGGAACCGTGAAACTTAGACGAGCCTAAATCGCTTAGGTTTGCTTCTTATGCAATAAGTTGCCCGATGGCATAGTGGCATCAGTTACGTTATTACGTTATTTGATACAACATACAGGAACAGGTCGCGTAGGAATCTCCGTAGCCGTAGCCGTACTACTACTATAGAGGTGAACCTAAGCGGTAAGTAGTAGTACGGCTACGGGCCACGCAAAATTCAAACGCGACCGCGCTGTGGGGGCACTCACGTGCCCCACACCAGCGCGACTCTTCACGTTTCATCACAGCTGCCATTACAGGCGTCGGGGGCGTCGGGCGTCCGGGCCGTATACGCTTCCTTCTACTTCGTAGGAAAATTTTCCGGTTCGCGAAATCCCGGTCTACGATGTTAGAAAAATTTTTCTAATTTCGCGTTACGTTCTTTAAGGAGACTACCGTTTATGCAACCACCGACAACCGCCTCTTCTCGCGACGACTCCTCACCTCAACCTTCCTACTCGCCGGGCTATGCGGCGGGGGTAGACAAGATGCAGAAGAACGTCCTCAAGTACAAGTCTCAGGTTCCGAAACCGCCGGAACGAGATTTTACTTACGGAGAGAGGGCTTGGCTCCTAAGGAACGTCGCCGACGAACTGCTTCGACGGCAGAACCCGGGTTGGTCGTTTAAGGTCTGGGCGAAGTACGGGCTGTCGCGGCTGTATTTCCTCGACGACTCGTGGCTCGGGTACGGAGCGGACGGGCGATGTATCTACGGACGGACGGACGATTCCGGTAACTCCGTTCCCGATAAATCGACGACGGCCTACGAAGTAAGGGTCGCGTTGGGCTTAGCGAAAGCAGCGAAGCGGGGAACGATTTCGGGTTAGACGCTCTCCATTCCGCCAGGATGGTCACGTTAGTTTGTATTGTTTTGATGAGGGGCGTAACCGGGAATACGTTTGAAGAGTTGGACGGCTGGATTTGTCTTGAGGAGGGGCTGACGTCCCTCCGGTCATGGCCGGAATAGAATATCCGGAAATAGTCACCGACAAGCCATTTGGTGCGGGTCCCTTCGGCGGCCTTCACCATGGCGAGCGCTGCGACCGCACTGAACAGCTGAACACGGTGAAATCAGTGTTTAGGCCTATAAGCCGCCGTTTCCGTCCCTAAACGCGGCGAGCGGAGACGCTAGGATGAGGCAGGCGGGCTTGCCAGCCCCAGGGCTTGGTCTTTACCCGGCGGTTCCTAAGCCGTTCTAGGAAGGGGAGAGAAGCCGCTCCTAGCTCCGTCTCGCGGGTCATTCGCGTATTTACCCAGGAGGGTCTGACGCCGACCGACTCAGTCGGCGACAGGGCGGGCCGAAAGATGAAAGTTTACCGATTTCCGCCCCTTACGCCCGCGCGGCTATTCCGGGAGTCCGCCGTCAGTTATTACCTCCGGGCGTTGAAATATCCGAACTTCGATAAGCCATTTACCCGGTTAAATCTCGCTACGATGGATTGGCCGCCGCTGCTTGGCCTCTGTCTCGCCCAGCTCCGGCACCGCTACTCCGATTACGAATCGCGGCTGGCCGCCGGGGAGGATCGGGAAATGCTCCATCCACGCTGCCGCTTTCCACGCCTATATAAGTCCTTCTCTTCTCTTTTCTTTTCTTAGTAAAAATCGCAAAACGATAACGTTATGGCGCGAACGTTACGCGCTCGGCCGTAACGAGATAATAGAAACAATAATATAGAATGTTCTTTACTTCGCGGTGTAGTTCGTTTTATCTTATTGGATCGATACGAAACCGAAAGTTCCCCGCGCCGT
>Ga0306922_10005027_pt1 | contig 12583 bp, 10 predicted proteins | sample sta12Cox44000082_FD_203758 | JGI IMG/M metagenome (GOLD analysis project Ga0306922, IMG submission 203758) | Lab enrichment of tropical soil microbial communities from Luquillo Experimental Forest, Puerto Rico - statoxic.12C.oxic.44.000.082 (v2)... | ecosystem: Environmental > Terrestrial >... | reverse complement strand
GAGGAAACCGGGCTCCCGGTGGTCGTCGCCGACGATCCGCTCACCTGCGTCGCCCGCGGCGGCGGCCGCATTCTCGAGTTGATGGACGAGCTGGGTCCGGGACACTTCGGTCTCGAGTAGCGCACAAGGAGCGCGCGGGACTTCCTAAGTGGCAGCGTTCGGCACAGGCGCCGGCAGACCGCTCTCGGGGCGAGGCGGCTCCCCCGGCTTTCGTTTCACGCTGTACGCGCTGCTGTCGGTGATCGCAATGTACCTCGACCAGCGGGCGCATTACCTCGAGCAGGTGCGCTACGTGCTGCAGGCGGCCGCCTATCCATTGCAGCTCGCGGTGAACTCCCCGCCGGCGGCGTGGCGCTGGCTGCAGGAGAGCATGCAGACGCGCGAGGCGCTCGAGGCCGAGAACACGCGCCTGCACGCGCACGCGCGCGATCTCGAGCTGCGTGCCATGCGCTACGAGGCGCTGGCACGCGAGAACGGCGAGCTGCGCGGGCTGCGCGAGGCGCTGCCGCCGGTCGCCGATCGCTGGCTGCCGGCGGAGATCGTCAACGTGCAATTGAGCAGCCTGCGGCAGCGGCTGCTCCTCAACCGCGGCGCCGTCAACGGCGTTTTCAAGGGGCAGGCGGTGCTCGATGACAAGGGACTCATCGGTCAGACCACCCATGTCGGCCCCTGGAGCGCGGAAGTCATCCTCATCACCGATGCCGAGCACGCCGTGCCGGTACTCGTGGCGCGCACCGGGCTGCGTACCATCGCGGTGGGCGCGGGCGACACGACCTCGCTCGCGCTCCCCTACCTGCCCGGCAACGCCGACATCAAAAGCGGGGACCTGCTGGTCAGCTCCGGCCTCGGCGGTGTCTTCCCGGAGGGCTACCCGGTGGCGCGCGTCACCGAAGTGCACCGTGATGCCGTGCAGCCCCTCGCCCAGGTGCGCGCCGCGCCGCTCGCACACGTGGATACCGACTCGGAAGTGATGCTCGTCTGGTTCCGTCCCGGCCACCCGGCGGCCCCTGCGCCCGCGGCGGAGACCGGCGGTGACCTCGGGCACGGCAACCCCGCCTTGCAACCGCAGACGACTGCACCGAAAAGCCACGCGGCCCCGCAGGCGGCGCCCGCTCCGCCGCCGCCGCCGCAGAGTGAGCCCTCACAGCCGCTCCCCACGCAGGCAACGGCCGCGATAAAGGCAACCCCAGCCCAGCCAGCGTCCGCTGCCGCCTCCGCGGCGCCTGCGCCCGCGCCGCCGGCGCCGGCGAGTGTCCAGGCCGCTCCCGGCGTGCCAGCCACGGGTGCGGCCCTGCCCGGGCAGGAGCAACCATGAGCCCCGAGTCGCGCGCGCGGCTGCTCCTGAGTACGCTCGTGGCGCTCCTTCTCACGGTGCTGCCGCTGCCGCCGCTGCTCGATGTGGTGCGTCCGGCGTTTCTCGTGCTCGCGGTGCTGTACTGGTCGGTGAACGCCCCGCGGACCGGCGGCCTCGCCATCGGCTTCTTCGCCGGGCTGATGCTCGATGTCTTTCAGGGCCCGGTGCTCGGTGAGCACGCGCTGGCGCTCTCGCTCGTCACCTACATTGCGGTGCGCGAGCACCAGCGCATCCGCTCGAAGCCGGTGATCCAGCAGGCGCTCATCGTGTTCGCGGCATTGATCGTGTACGAGGTGGTGCTGTTCATGATCGATGGCTGGACGGGACATCCCGTGACGAGCCCGCTGCGCTGGGTGCACACGGTGACGGGCGCCCTCATCTGGCCGCCTGCGGCCGCCATTCTCAGCTACGGGGCGGGGCACCGCGTATGAGCGGGCAGCGCGCGCGGCGCCGGACCTGACGGACTCGCCATGCCGGCCGTGCGCATCAAGGATCACTGGAGGGAGCAGCGCCTGTTCGATCAGCGCGCGCTGGTGTGCGCCGCTGTCATCGGCCTCGCCACCCTCGCGCTCATCGCGCGGCTGTTCCTCCTGCAGGTATCGCGCCACGACTACTACGCCGAGCTCTCGCAGGGCAACCGCGTACGCACCGAGCCGATTCCGGCGGCCCGCGGGCTCATCATCGACCGCTACGGAGAGCTGATCGCGGGGAGCCAGCCGACCTATCAGCTCGAGCTGGTCCCCGAGGAAGTGCCGGATATCGATGCGACCCTCGAGGGCCTCGCGCAGCTGAATCTGATCCGCGCCGAGGACGTGGACGAGATCGGGCGCACCATCGACTCGAGCCGCACCTTCGATTCGGTGCCGATCCGTCTGCGGATGTCGGATGAGGACGTGGCGCGCTTCGCCGTGCACCGCTTCGAGTTTCGCGGCGTCGACATCAAGACGCGCCAGACCCGCTGGTATCCGAACGGCAATCTGGCGGTGCACGCGCTCGGTTACGTCGGCGCGATCAGCGAGCAGGATCTCAAGCACATCGATCGCTCGGCCTATGCCGGCACCTCGCTGATCGGCAAGCTCGGTGTCGAGAGCGCTTTCGAGCGCCAGCTGCACGGCATCAACGGCTCGCGTGAGGTGCTGGTGAACGCCCAAGGGCGCTCGGTGGAGCGCCAGGGCGCCTTCGTGCCGAAGCTCCACAGCAAGGCGCCGGTCGCCGGCGATGAGCTGCGGCTCTCGATCGACCTGAAGATCCAGCGCGTCGCCGAGGCGGCGCTCGCCGGGCACCGTGGCGCACTGGTGGCGCTCGATCCGAATAACGGTGATGTGCTCGCGCTCGTGTCGCTCCCGGGATTCGATCCGACGCTGTTCGCGCAGGGCATCACGGCCGCCGAATACCGCGTCCTGGCGGATGACATCGACAAGCCGCTCTTCAACCGCGCGTTGCGCGGCACGTACCCGCCGGGCTCGACCGTCAAGCCCGCCATCGCGCTCGCCGCGCTCACCAACCACGCCGTCGACCCACTCGCGCATCGCTTCTGTGCGGGCTCCTTTCACCTCCCGGGGAGCTCCTTCATCTACCGCGAATACCACAACGAGCACCACGGCGCCGTCGATCTCGACGACGCCATCGCGCGCTCCTGCGATGTCTACTTCTACGGCCTCGCGAACGAGCTCGGCGTCGACCGCATCTCGGGCTTCCTCGCGCGGCTGGGCTTTGGATCTGCAACCGGCATCGACATCAGCGGCGAGAAGGCGGGCATCCTGCCCTCGCGCGAGTGGAAGGAGAAGACCTTCGCACGCCCGGTGGACCGGGTGTGGTTCCCCGGCGAGACGGTGAGCTTCGGCATCGGCCAGGGTTATCTCACCGTGACTCCGATCGAGCTCGCGCACTACGCCAGCATCGTGGCGTCGCGGGGCAAGATCTGGCGACCACGCCTGGTGACCGCCTACCGTGACCCGCTCAACGGCGAGTTGCACCACATCGCGCCGCTGTCCGACGGTGAGGTGTCGGGGGTCGCCGCCGATGACTGGCAGCGCGTCGTCCACGGCATGATCGGCGTCACCCAGCGCGGCACCGCGGCCGCCATCGGCCTGCATGCACCCTATGTCTTCGCCGGCAAGACCGGCACCGCGCAGGTGTTCACGGTGGCGCGCACCGAGAAATACAACGCCAGCACGATCAACGAGCGGCTGCGCGACCATTCCTGGTTCATCGCCTTCGCGCCTGCAGACGCGCCCCGCATCGCGCTCGCGGTGCTGGAGGAGAACGGTGGCGCGGGAGCCAGCGCGGCGGCTCCCATCGCCCGCAAAGTGCTCGATGCGTACCTCCTGGACGCCGACGGCAAGGTGAAGCCGCCATCATGATCTACGAGGAAATCGCCCACGGCTCGCGCACCCGCCGTACCCTCAGCGGTGCCGCCCGCGTGCTGCTGGAGCTGCGCATCGACGGTCCGCTGGTGGTCGGGCTGTCGCTGATCGCGCTGTACGGACTGGTGGTGCTGTACAGCGCCTCGGGCGAGAGCCTGCCGACCGTGCTGCGTACGGTCGCGCGGCTGCTGCTCGGCGCCATCGCCATGCTGCTGCTGGCACGCATCGATCCCAACTTCCTGCGCCGCTCGACCCCGTGGGTGTACGCCGCGGGTTGCCTGCTGCTGCTCATCGTGGCGGCTATCGGACACGTCGGCATGGGAGCGCAACGCTGGCTGAATCTCGGCCTGTTCCGCTTCCAGCCCTCCGAGCTCATGAAACTCGCCGTGCCGATGATGTGCGCCTGGTACATGCACGAGCGGCCGTTGCCGCCCTCAGTCGCGGGGCTCGCGGCCATGAGCGCGCTCATTCTCGTACCCGTTGCGCTCGTCGCCATGCAGCCGGATCTGGGCACCGCTGCGCTGATTGCGATCGCCGGTGCGCTCGTCATCGTGCTCGCGGGGCTGCGCGTGCGCGTCATGCTCGGACTCCTCGGGCTCGCCGCCGCCGCGGCCTGGTTCGGCTGGAGCTTCATGCACGACTATCAGCGCAAGCGCGTGCTCACATTTCTCAATCCGCAAACCGATCCGCTCGGCGCCGGCTACCACATCATCCAGTCGCAGATCGCCATCGGCTCGGGCGGCGTGTTCGGCAAGGGCTGGATGAACGGCAGCCAGGCACAGCTCGAGTTCCTGCCCGAGCGTTCGACCGATTTCATCTTCGCGGTGGTCGGCGAGGAGTTTGGCCTTCTCGGCCTGCTGCTGTTGCTGCTGCTGTATGTGTTCGTCGTCGGACGCGCGATCTATCTGGCCACGCAGACGCAGGACACCTTCGCACGGCTGCTCGCCGGGAGCCTCGCGCTCACCTTTTTCGTTTACGTCTTCATCAACGCCGGCATGGTCACCGGTCTCCTGCCGGTGGTCGGGGTGCCGCTGCCGCTCGTGAGTTACGGAGGCAGCTCGGTCGTGACGGTCCTGGCCGGCTTCGGTATTCTCATGGCGCTGTATTCGCGGCGGAAACTCATCGGGTCCTAGTTGAAGCGGTGTCCTTTACTCGTGCTCGTGCTCGCGCTGCTTGCCGGGGTGCCGGCGCTTGCGCGGTCGGCCGACTCGCCGGCGGCGGGCTTCGACCTGCATCGCCCCGAGATCGTGGCGTTCATCAACGAAGTCACGCAGCGCGATGGTCTCAAGCGTCGCGACGTCAAGCGGCTGCTGAAGGAGGCACGGCCGCAGCCGAAGATCATCGACATGATGAACCGGCCGATCGAGAAGGTGTCGCCGTGGTGGGAGTACCGCGAGCACTTCGTCAATCCCGAGCGCGTCGGCGATGGTGCTCAGTTTTGGGCGGAGCATCGCGCAGCGCTCGAGCGCGTGGCGAGCGCCTATCAGGTGCCGCCCGAGTACCTGGTCGCCATTCTCGGCGTCGAGACCCGCTACGGCCGCGTCACCGGTCACTACCGGGTGCTCGATGCGCTCGCGACCCTGGCGTTCGACTATCCGCCGCGCCACAGCTACTTCGAGGGCGAGCTCGCGCAGTTCATGGTGCTCGCGAGGGAAAACCACCTCGATCCGCTCACCACCACCGGCTCCTACGCCGGCGCGATGGGCGCACCGCAGTTCATGCCTTCCGCTTACCGCCGCTACGCGGTTTCCGCCGGCAACGACCAGCGGCGCGATCTGTGGAGCGACTGGGACGACATTCTCGCGAGCGTCGCCAACTACCTGCGTGAGAATGGCTGGCGGCCCGGGGAGCCGGTGCTGGCGGAGACGCGCCTGGATCCGGCGGCGACCTTCCACGTCGAGCCGCACAACCTCGAGCCGAACGAGACGGTCGATACGCTCGGTGCACACGGCGTGAAGGTCGAACTGGAGGTCCCGCCGGATACGCCGGCGTTGCTCATCCTCGCGGAGCAGCCCGATGGCCCAGCCTACCGCGTCGGCTTTCACAACTTCTACGTGCTCACGCGCTACAACACGAGCGCTCGCTACGCCATGGCGGTGCATGATCTCGCCCAGGCGATCGTCCAACAGGTCCGGGCAGCGGCGACCGCGGCCGCGGCCCCATGAGCAGCGCGCCGCTCCGCGCATGGGCGAAGCGGCGCACCGCCGCCGTGGCGCTGCTCGTGAGCGTGCTCAGCGCCTGCTCCATCACGCAGCATCGCCCGCCGCAACCCGCGCCTGCACCGCCGCCGGCCGCGACCCCTGCGCCGCCCCCGGCCATCGGTGGCATCCCGGACGCGGTGCCGCGCGTGGAGCCGCGCAGCGCCCACGGCAATCCGCCCTTCTACGATGTGCTCGGGCAGCGCTACTTCGTGCTCGCCAGCGCGGACGGCTACCTCGAGCGCGGCGTGGCCTCCTGGTACGGCCCGACGTTCCATGGCGGCAACACCTCCAGCGGCGAGCCCTACGACATGTACGGCATGAGCGCGGCCCACAAGACCCTGCCGCTGCCCTGCTACGCACGCGTCACGAACCTGCGCAACGGCCACAGCGTCGTGGTACGGATCAACGACCGCGGGCCCTTCGTCGCCAACCGCCTGATCGACCTCTCCTACACCGCCGCCGCGAAGCTCGACATGATTCGCGAGGGCACGACGCTGGTCGAGGTGCGCGCGCTCACTCCCACCGTGCCCGATGAGCTCACGCGCAGTGCCGCGCAGCCGCCCCCCACTCTGTATGTGCAGGCGGGCGCGTTTGCCGATCAGCAGAACGCCCAGCGGCTGCTCGCGCGGCTGCAGGCGGCCGGTCTCGAGCACGCCTTCATCGCACTGCCGGCGTCCAGTGGGTCGCACCTTTTCCGCGTGCGCTTAGGTCCGGTCGACAGCGTCGCGCAGTTCGATGAGTTCAGCGCGAAGCTCATGGCGCTCGGCATCACCGACGCGCGGCTCGCGGTCGAGTAAAGACCACGCCTGAAAATCACGCTCGACGCGCACGGCAAGAGTCACACCTCGCAACAAGATGCGTGATTTTTTGGGGACCCCGGTTAAAACCACCCCTAAAAATCACGCTCGACGCGCGCGCCAAGACGCCCACCTCGCAACAAGATGCGTGATTTTTTGGGGACCCCGGTTAAGATCGCTTTTTTGAGTCGACCTGAGGAAATTAATAGCCGTGACCCGCTTATCGACCACCGCATTCGCCCTGGGCCTCATCATCGCTTCGGCCGCGCACGCCAATGCGCCGGCATCTGCGCCGCCTCCTGCGCCGGCGTCCGCGCTGGCACCTGCGCCCGCCGCGGCGCTGCCCGCTGCCGCCAGCCACGCTGCCGCGCCGATCCCGGCGCCACCGGGCGTGACCGCACGCTCCTGGATCCTGATGGATCATTTCAGCGGCCGGGTGCTCGCGCAGGAGCGCCCCGACGAACGCTCGGAGCCGGCGAGCCTCACCAAGCTCATGACCGCCTACGTCGTGTTCGCCGCCCTCACGGAGGGACGGCTGAAGCTCACCGACATGGCGACCATCAGCGAGCACGCCTGGCGTGCCGAGGGCTCGCGCACCTTCGTGCAGGTCGGCACCCAGATCCCGGTGGATATCCTCCTCAAGGGCATGATCGTGCAGTCGGGGAACGACGCCACCATTGCGCTGGCGGAGCACGTCGGCGGCACGGAGGCGGGCTTCGCGCAGATGATGAACGAGTACGCGCGGCGGCTCGGTCTCAAATCGACGCACTACGTCAACAGCGACGGCCTGCCTGCGCCCGAGCACTACACCACCGCACGCGATGTGGCGACGCTCGCCAACGCGCTGATCCGCGACTTCCCGCAGTTCTACCCGCTATTCGGGCTGCAGGAGTTCAGGTGGAACAACATCAGGCAGGGCAACCGCAACGGCCTGCTCGGCAAGGACCCCTCGGTCGACGGCCTCAAGACCGGGCACACCGACAGCGCGGGCTACTGCCTCGCCACCTCCGCCATCCGCAACGGCATGCGCCTGGTGTCGGTGGTGATGGGCGCGCCGAGCACCAAGGCGCGCGAGGAGGCGAGCGCGGCGCTGCTCGCCTACGGCTACACCTTTTACGAGACCATCCGCTTGAAGAGCGCCAACGAGACGGTGTTGAAGCCGCACGTCTACAAGGCGGCGAGCGAGTTTGCCGCCATCGGGGTACGGCATGATGTGTATGCGACTGTCGCCCGCGGCCAGGCCGCGAGCCTTACGACCCGTGCGCAGCTCAGCCACGAGCCGCTGGTCGCGCCGCTCGCCGCGGGGCAGGACGTCGGCGAGCTCACCGTGGCGGATGCGAGCGGCGAGGTGATCGAGCGCGCTCCACTCGTAGCGCTCGGCGCTGTACCGCAGGGCGGGCTGTGGGCGCGTGCCTGGGACAGCGTGGCCCTGATGTTCCACTGAGGACAGTCGCATGGCCGAGCCGCTTCCGCTCTGTTATCTCAACGGCACCTACCTGCGGCTTGCCGAAGCACGCATCTCCCCGCTCGATCGCGGCTTTCTCTACGCCGACTCCGTTTACGAGGTCATGCCGGTGTACCGCGGGCGCCCGTTCCGCTTCGCCGCGCACACCGAGCGGCTCTCCCGCAGCCTCGCCGGCATCAGCATGGAGGATCCACACACCCGCGAGGAGTGGCGCGCCATACTCGGCACGCTCATCGAGCGCAACGGTGGCGGTGACCAGTATGTCTACTGGCAGGTGACGCGCGGCGCGCAGTTCGGCCGCACACACGCACCGCTGCCGGACATTCCACGCACCGTGTTCGCCTTCTGTGCCCCCTGGCCGGCGCCACCGCACGACCTGCAGGAAAAGGGCATACGCTGCGTCACCGCCACCGACACTCGCTGGGCGCGCTGTGACATCAAATCGACGGCACTCCTCGCCAACGTACTGTTGCGGCAACTGTCAGTGGACGCCGACGCGGCGGAAACCATCATGCTGCGTGACGGCGAGCTCACCGAGGCCTCGGCGTCCGCCGTGCACGTGGTGCTCGGCGGGGAAGTTCTGATGCCGCCGAATTCACGGCGCATCCTGCCCGGCACCACCCGTGGCGCAGTCGAGGAGATGGCCGCGCGCGTCGCCATCCCCTGCCGGGTGCAGCCGGTGAGCGAGGCACAGCTGCGCGCCGCCGACGAGGTGTGGGTCTCTGCGGCGACGCGCGAGGTGCAGCCGGTCACCGCGCTCGATGGCCATCCGATCGGCGGCGGCCGGCCCGGGCCGCTGTGGCGCCGCGTATACGAGGAGTTGCAGCGCTACAAGCAGGAGCTCGCGGGTGCACCCTGGTAAGGCCACCCCACGAAATCGCGCCTACCCCAACCGATGAGCTTGCACCACTTGCCAAGACGCGCGATTTCGCGGGGACCCCGGGGGGCACCTTTGTGAGCCCTGTCTAAACACTGGTGCCCGTAACCCGTTTGTAACCGGCGTGTGACCGGGGCGAAACTGACGCTCTCGCGCAGCCCCCGGTAGCATTGCCCGGATGTCCATCACCCTCGATCAGGTCACCAAGCACTACGCCGGCGTACCGGTCGTCAACGACGTCTCGCTCGACATCGCCGAGGGGGAGTTCTTCGTGCTGCTGGGTCCCAGCGGCAGCGGCAAGAGCACGCTGCTGCGGGCCATCGCGGGGCTTTCGGGCGTCGATCACGGGCGCATCTCGCTGCACGGGCGCGATGTCACGCACGTCGCCGCGCGCAAGCGCGGCGTCGGCCTGGTCTTCCAGAACTACGCGCTGTTTCGCCACATGACGGTGGCGGACAACATCGAATTCGCGCTGCGCGTGCGCCACATGCGTGGCCGCGCGCGGCGCAAGCGCCGCGCGGAGCTGCTGCGGCTCGTGGCACTCGAGGGCATGGATAACCGGCTGCCGGCGCAACTCTCCGGCGGTCAGCAGCAGCGCGTCGCAGTGGCGCGCGCACTCGCGCACAAGCCCGAGGTGCTGCTGCTCGACGAGCCCTTCGGTGCGCTCGATGCGAAGATCCGCGAGGAGCTCCGCCGCACGATCCGCGGGGTGCAGCGTGAGCTTCGGATCACGACCGTGCTCGTGACCCACGATCAGGAAGAAGCGTTCGCCATGGCCGATCGCATCGGCATCATGAACCAGGGGAGGCTCCTCGAAGTGGGCGTCCCGCACGAGCTCTATGCGCGGCCCGCGACGCGCTTCGTGGCGACATTCCTCGGGGCCGCCAACCTGTTCCTCGCGCACCGCACTCCCGATGGTATCCAGGTCGGGGGCAAGACCATGGGAATTTCCGAGCGCTCCCCGGGCTCGCCGGAGTACGAAGTGGTGGCCGTGGTGCGTCCCGAGGAGGTGGAGGTCGCGCCCGCGCGCGAAACGCTCGGCTCACGCTACCTCGGGCACGGCGTCGTCGATGAGGTGACTTTCACGGGGGCGCTCGAGCGGCTGCGCGTGCGCCTCGATGAAGCCGTACATGCGCCGCTGCTCGCCGCCGGCGATGGTGACGGCAGCACCGCGCTCCAGGTGACGCGCACGCGCCACGCACACCGCGGCTTCGAGGTACAGCAGGGGCAGAGCGTTGCGGTGGGCTTGCGGCGCGTGCACATTCTGCCGACGCCGCTCTCGAGCTTCACCGCCTGCGCCACGAGTGCCGCGCTGGCGGATGCGCTCAGCCACCAGCCGCTGCTCGCGGAGCTCGTGGCGCGCATGAAGACCCGCGTGGCGCTGCGCATCGAGCCGGCGCTCGGACGTGCGGATGAGCCGGTCGACGGACAGGGAGAGTTCTTCGGCACCACCGTGATCGCGGCCGAGAGTGATAACACGCTGCGCGCCGAGTGGCTGCTGCGTCGCGGCGTGAAGGACCTGCTGGTGTTACCTTCGCACGCCGCCCCGCCACAGCGCGTGCTGATCCACTGGATGGCCGATGCGGCCCGCAGCGCAACGCTCGCCGTCTCGGCGAGCGTGCTGCGGCACGTGCCGGCCGAGGCCGTCTACGTCGGCATCTTCCCCGGCCGCGGCGACAGCGAGCGCCACTCGCACGGCATGCGCGAGCTCCTCGATGCACGCTCGGAGGCGCAGGCGGCGCACGGCCTCGAGATGCGTACCGAGCTGCACTTCGGCGATGTCGGCAAGGAGCTCACACGGCGTCTCGCCGAGGCGCCGGCGCAGATGTTGATCGTGGGCATCAGCGAGCTGCAGCACTTCGCGGAAGCGTTCCGCACTCTGCTCGATGGCGGGCGCTGGCCGGTGCTGATCGTGCAGCGCGGCGCCCTATGAGCTTCCGCAAGCCCAGCGTCCTGCCAGGCTTCGGGCTGACATTCGGCTTCACCACCTTCTTCCTCTCCGCCATCGTGCTGCTGCCGCTGGCTGCCCTGGTGCTGTCGGCCGGCTCGATGCACTGGAGCGATTTCGTGCGCGTGGTATCGAGCCCGCGCGCGCTCGGCTCCTATCGGCTCTCCTTCGGCGCCTCGCTCCTCGCCGCCACCATCAACCTGGTGTTCGGCTTCATCATCGCCTGGACGCTGGTGCGCTATGAGTTCCCCGGGCGCAAGATCATCGATGCGCTCATCGACATGCCGTTCGCGCTGCCGACCGCGGTGTCGGGCATCGCACTCACCACCGTGTTCGCACAGAACGGCTGGATCGGTCGCTATCTCGAGCCGCTCGGCGTCAAGGTGGCCTACACCTGGATCGGAGTCACTCTCGCCCTGACACTCATCAGCATGCCCTTCGCGGTGCGCGCGGTGCAGCCGGCGCTGCAGGAGGTGCAACGCGACCTCGAGGAGGCGGCCGAGACGCTCGGCGCGAAACGGCCGTACGTGCTCTGGCGCATCATCCTGCCGACCGTGCTGCCGGCGCTGCTCACCGGCTTCACGCTCGCCTTCGCACGCGCGGTGGGCGAGTACGGCTCGGTGATATTCATCGCCGGGAATCTGCCGATGAAGACCGAGATCACACCGCTCCTCATCGTGATCCACCTCGAGGAGTTCGACTACCAGGGCGCCGCTGCGCTCGGGGTGGTGATGCTCGGAATCTCCTTCGTGATCCTGTTCGCCATCAACCTGCTGCAAGCGTGGGGACGGCGGCGGCACGTGCGGGCGGCGCACTGATGGCCGGGGTGCTGCCGCACGGCGCGCTCGCCGACGACGCCGCCACCCGCCCCGGGCAGCACACCTGGATGCACGCCATCGTGCGCTGGCTGTGCATCACGATCTCGCTCACCTTCCTCGCCGCGGTGCTGCTCGCACCGCTCGCCACGGTGTTTGCCATGGCGCTCGGCCAGGGGCTTGCACCCTACCTGCGCAGCTTCGCCGATCCCGATACCCTCGCGGCGATCCGCCTCACCCTCGTTACGGCGTCGGTGGTGGTGCCGCTCAACACCGTGTTCGGGCTCGCGGCCGCCTGGGCGATCGCCAAGTTCGAGTTCCGCGGCAAGAGCATTCTCATCACCCTGATCGACCTGCCGCTGGCGATCTCGCCGGTGATCTCCGGCATGGTGTTCGTGCTGCTGTTCGGACTGCACGGCTGGTTCGGGGCATGGCTGCAGGAGCACGACATTTCCATCGTCTTCGCGCTGCCGGGCATCATTCTGGCGACCATGTTCGTCACCTTCCCGTACGTGGCGCGCGAGCTCATACCGCTCATGCAGCAGCTCGGCAACGACGAGGAGGAAGCGGCCATCACCCTCGGCGCCGGCGGCTGGATGACCTTCTTCCGCGTGACGCTGCCGAAGGTGCGCTGGGGGCTGGTGTATGGCATGGTGTTGTGCAACGCGCGCGCCATGGGCGAATTCGGCGCGGTGTCGGTGGTCTCCGGACACATCCGCGGGCTCACCAACACCATGCCACTGCACATCGAGATCCTCTA
>Ga0306922_10005025_pt1 | contig 12584 bp, 9 predicted proteins | sample sta12Cox44000082_FD_203758 | JGI IMG/M metagenome (GOLD analysis project Ga0306922, IMG submission 203758) | Lab enrichment of tropical soil microbial communities from Luquillo Experimental Forest, Puerto Rico - statoxic.12C.oxic.44.000.082 (v2)... | ecosystem: Environmental > Terrestrial > Soil... | reverse complement strand
ACCGATCTTCGGCTTGAGCCGGGGGCAATCGTGGCATTATTAGGCCCCTCAGGTTCCGGCAAGTCGACGCTTTTGCGAATCCTTTCCGGATTGACCGCGCCCTCCGACGGTGAAGTTTTGTGGCACGGACGGCCGCTCGCTGAGGCCCAGCCCAACGTGGCCATTGTTTTTCAAAACTTCGCGCTGTTTCCGTGGCTTACGGTTCAAGAAAACGTCGAGGCGCCGCTGCTGGCGCGCGGATTGGAGCCGCGCGAGCGCCATCGCCGAGCACTCCTCACTCTCGATTCCGTCGGGCTGAAGGGCTTCGAGAGCGCTTATCCCAAGGAACTCTCCGGCGGCATGAAACAACGCGTGGGCTTCGCGCGGGCTTTGGCCGTGGAGCCGGAAATCCTGTTCATGGATGAGCCTTTTTCGGCGCTCGATGTGCTCACCGCCGAAACGTTGCGCGGTGAAGTGATGGAGTTGTGGCTGGGCAAAAAGATTCCAACTAAAACCATATTCCTCGTGACGCATAACATCGAGGAAGCAGTGCTGCTGGCGGATCGCATCCTCGTTCTCGGACGGAACCCCGCGCGGGTCCGCGCCGATTTTCATGTTCCGATGAAACAGCCTAGAGACCGGACGGCTGCGGAGTTTCTTCTCTACGTGGATTACATCTACAAGATGCTCACACAACCTCAGCTCGAAGCCCAGCCGCCTTCCGGCTTGGAGCATGAGCCGAGGCCGCATCAGATGCTGCCCGATGCCAGGCCGGGGGCGATCGCTGGCCTGCTCGAACTTCTGAAAGATCGCGGCGGCCGGGACGATCTGTATCGTATTGCTGAGGACCTACGGCTAGAATTGGACGATCTGCTGCCGATTGTCGAATCGGCAACGCTGCTTTCATTCGCCCGGTTGGAAAAGGGCGATGTCGAGATCACTCCGGCAGGACAGGCCTTCGCCGATGCCGATATCGCCACAAGGAAAACGCTCTTTCGCCAAGCGACGCTCACCAACGTCACTCTACATCAGCAGATGCGTGGCGCTTTGGTTGGCAAGGCGGATCACAGAATGGGGCTCGACTTTTTTCGGGACCTCTTGTGCCGGCATTTTTCAGACGACGAAGCCGAACGCCAACTGGCAACGGCATTGGACTGGGGCCGGTATGCCGATCTTTTCTCTTATGACCGGCAGGCCGACCAGATCGTTGGGCCGGAGGCAGTACATACCGCGGGCCCTGAGGAGAGCGCGTCCGACAAATGACCCCGCGCACGTCCGCAGGCCCGCCATGGGCAAGCCTACCTTTGAAGCTGCCTTCCTTGCTCCATGAATTCCCAATCCTGATTTCGGGGCTTGCCTTGTTCTACGGGATGTTGTCGCTGACACGTTATTGGACCGGGCACGTGAATACCCAGGCGGAGATTCATCTGGTCCCAAGCGCGTTGCCCAAGTATGCGTTCTTTTCGCTGGCTCGAATCGGAATCGCGTATCTGCTCAGCCTATGCGTCTCGGTCGGCTACGGCTACCTCGCGGCGCGCAACCGAACCGCGGAACGATTCATGATTCCGCTGCTGGACACGCTGCAATCTATTCCGGTGTTGAGCTTCCTGCCGCCGGTGATGGTGGGGATGGTCGCGCTGTTCCCGACGCGTCAGTTAGGCGTCGAACTCGGCTCGATCGTGTTGATCTTTACCGGCCAGGTCTGGAATATGGCGTTCAGCGTATACGCCTCGATGCGCAACATTCCCCGCGAGATGTTAGAGGCGGCGCAGATCTATCGCATGACGCGGCTGCAGCGTTTTTTTCAACTGGAGCTGCCGCACGCGACCATCGGCTTGGTCTGGAATTCCATGATGTCGGTCGCCGGCGGATGGTTCTTCCTAATGGCTTGCGAGATGTTCGTGCTCGGCAGCCGCGACTTCCGTCTTCCGGGCCTTGGGTCGTATCTGCAGACTGCCGCGAATGCAGGCGACACGGCAGCGGTACTTTGGGGCGTCGTCACGATGATTGCGGTGATCGTGCTCATCGATCAGATGATCTGGCGACCGCTGATCGCATGGTCGGAAAAATTCAAATTCGAGCAGGTGGAAGCATCGCAGAAGCCGCGGTCTCCGATTCTCGATTGGCTGCGGCAATCGCGCGTGCTGTCGCGTATTGGGCATGTTTTAGATCCGGTGCGGGAATGGCTGCGGCGGGGCAGTATCGCGCCAAACATCTCGGACGCGCGCAGGAGCTCGGCAAAACTATGGCGGACTCGGACCGCCCAATCGCTGGGCTTAGCAGCGCTGGCGTTGGTTGCGTATTCCGTGCTGAAGATGGGTATCATGCTGGCCGCATTAACCGCGGCCGACCTGCGCACCATCGTAGTCGGTGCCGGCGCCACCTTCCTGCGCGTGGAAACGACTCTGGTGCTGGCGGGACTGTGGACGATTCCGGTGGGCGTGTCGATCGGTTCGCGCCCAAGGCTGGCGGCTCTCGCGCAGCCGGTCGCGCAGATCGCCGCGTCGGTTCCGGCGACGGCGCTATTTCCAATCATCCTGTTGGTGCTCATCCGCGCGGGCGGTGGATTAGGGATCGGGTCAATGGTCCTGCTGTTGTTGGGAACACAGTGGTATGTCCTGTTCAACGTGATTGCCGGGGCCTCGGCGATTCCGTCGGACCTGAAGGAAGTCACGGCGATCTTCCACCTGGGGACAGTCGATCGATGGAAGAAGCTGCTTTTGCCCGCCATTTTTCCTTACTTGATAACCGGATTCGTGACCGCATCCGGCGGCGCCTGGAACGCCAGCATCGTGGCCGAATACTTCCGTTTCCACGGGCACACGTTTACGATCACCGGCCTGGGCGCGTCGATAAGCCGCGCAACCGATACCGGAAACTTCCCGATGCTGCTTGCCGGCACGCTGATCATGGCGGCGCTGGTCGTGACCATCAACCGCCTGCTCTGGCGGCGGCTCTACGGGCTGGCATCGACGCGGTTCAAGCTGGAAACCTGAACCGCCAGGTCAACGCTCCCCGCGTTTTCTCGCCTCAATCAGAGCGTTGCGAAGCACTTCGACATGTGCGATGCCTTCGAATCCCCCGATCGGGCGATGGCCGCGACTACGCCGTTGGACAACCACATCCACTCGGTGTTGTGGAAGAATCCTCCGCCATTTTCGGGCACCTGTTCGAAAAACGACGCTAGCTCTTCCTCCTGACGTGAAGGGCGATCGAGGGCGGCAAGGAGATGGTCGATGCCGATTTCCGCGGGCCCGAGTTTTGTGCCAATGGTGTCGCCGTGAACAGTACCTGGTGTAGCGGATTTGGATCTGATGGCAATGCCTTTCCAAAACACATCATGTCGGCCCGTGACGCTTGCGGTCACTAAATGCTACCGGAGTTCGGCAACGACCTCGTGAACCGCGTTAATCACGAGGTCGGGGCGGTCGCGCTGGATGTAATGCCCGCTATTGTCTGCGATGATGCGCCGGCCGCGAGTCGAAAGCTGGGTGAGTTCCTGCTGCATCTCTTCAAACGCACGGTTCGTATCGGCCTCCAAATCAGCCGGAATATCGGGGTCATGGTGGTTGAGGCGGTGCGAAAGCACTAGGAGCGGAAGATCTCCGAGATCGCCTGCCCTGCGGGCCTGGGCAGCACTCTCGCGAAATGTACGGCGCTCGATCGCATTTTCGCGGGCACTATCGAACGTGCATTCGGCGGCACGGAGGGCGGCGGAATCACCGCAATAGCCGAGCAGCCGTGGAATCCCGATGGGCGCGGTGAGTTCGACGAATTCGGCTTCCCGAATCCATTTGGCGTCCGTTCCGGGAGGATCGGGAGGCAGCCGCTTGAATTGATCCGGATGCGATGAATCCACCAGGACAATCCCTGCGACGTCGGAGCGGTATCGAGCAGCATAGAGGCGGATGGTGAATCCGGCCATGGAATGCGCGACCAGGATGTACGGTGGCTGCAGACCGGCTGCGTGGAGTAGGTTATGCAACTCTTCGGCGAACACGCGGGCGGTGCGGGGGCGAGGGCTTGCCTGCCTATAGCCCATTCCGGCCCGGTCGTAGGAGCAGACTTGTACAAATTTTGCGATCTGCGGCTGAACCGTCTGCCACTCGATATACGAGTCGCCGAGACCGGAATCCAGAAGCACCGGAGGATTTCCGAGCCCGCTACAGTTGATATGCATCCGGTAGCCACCGACGTCCACGAGGCGGCCAGGCATGGGATTCGCTTTCCGTTCATGAATGAGACAGAGGTTCTGGTACAGGAGGCCGCCGAGAGGCGCGGCCAAAATCAGGATGGCGAGACCGAGAGTAATGCGCCGCAGGCAGTTTCGAAACATCCGGGGCACCGGGGCGTCACAGCCTGCGATTGCTACCGCGATTCGAAGCAAAACGCCGGCTTATCATCAGAACCAACACGGTGGTGAACAGCGAGGCGAAGATATTCCCCCCTGGCGGTCAGGAACTGCTGGAGCGCGGCGCCAGTCGCGCATAAAGCGTCGACGGCCACGACTTTGAAGTACACGATCGGCATTTCGGATCGCCGCCCACAAGATTGCAATAAGTGCAACCGAGTTCGCCATAAGCGTAAGCCCGAAGCATCAAGATAGACAAGGCCGATAGCGAGAGCCACCCGAAAGACAGACTAAAGCTTGACCTGATTGAAGCTGCACGCTGCCCCTCATTTAGGGCTAGCATCGATGCTGTCGATTACGACTGACGAGTTCGGCTGGGGCTGTGCGATTCCCCGGGGGGTTCGAGCTTCGAGGAATAGACTGCATACAGAGAAGAAGACGACACCGAAAATGATCCAGCCGGCCGTCTGTTGCCCCTCCGTTAGAGACCCTCTTGCCAAACCGAGCAAGAATACGAAGGTGACTATCACGAGAAGTGAAACGAGTATGGTCGCGGTTTCGGGAATCTCCATATTCAACAGGCGGTGCGGCCCACTACACCGTCTTGCGAATTCAGAGTAGCTGGAAAATCCTAAAGAAGGCATGAAGAAGACATAAGGTCTTCATAAAGGGACGCCTCGATGCTCGCGGCTGAAAATGAGTGGTACTAATGAGTGGTACTACAGTTGAAGAGACATGCTGGTGAACAAGAGCGTTTCGCTGCGATTTCGGCAAGCACTGTACAACCTGCGGGGCGGGTTCCTGATTCGTCCGCTCGCCATCGCTGTGACGTTGGGCTCTGCCGGCGCTCTATTTTCATGGCTGGAAGAAACGACTCCCGAGGTCAGCGCGTGGATCCCCAAGGTGATCTTTCCATCGCACGCCGATCCCCAAGTCGCACAGGTGATTCTGGGAGGCATCGGCGCCTCCATAATGACCGTGGTTTCGATTGTCTTCGCCATCCTGTTAATGACGCTGACACTGGCGTCGATGCAATTCTCGCCGCGGATCATGCTTGGATTCGTGCGGGATGGGGTAACCCAATGGACACTGGGCATATTCCTCGGGACATTCTCCTATTGCATGGCGGCACTCCCGGCGTCGCGTTCGCAGCCTGTTCCTTTTGCGCCTGTCGCGACGGTGCTGGGCGCAATGCTACTGGCGCTCGCCTGCGTGGCCTGGCTGCTCTTTTTCATTCACCACATCTCGCACGCCATCAGCGTCAACCAGATCGTCGATAAGATCGCATCCGAAACCGAGGTGGTGGTTGACGACACCATGCCCTGGCCCCGGAAACTGACTCGCATGGATGTCGATGAGCGGATCGACAGCCTGACGTGGGAGTCGTCCGTTCCCAGCGTGGTTTCCGGTTACATCCGGTACATCGATGTCAAGCGGCTCACGGCCCTGGCGAAGGCCTATCACATCAAGATCCGGGTCTTGCGCCGCGTCGGTCAATTTGTACCGGAAAGCGTGCCGCTGTTGATGATATCGAAGGCGGAGAAAGCAGCCCCGGAACAGGTCGCGGCGCTTCGAGCCGCGTTCGATTTTGGTCCATCGAGAACCCTTCAACAGGATGTCGAGTATGGCGTGTTACAAATTGTCGATATCGCGCTAAAGGCGATTTCGCCCGCTGTGAACGACCCTACTACGGCGATCAGTTGCGTGGATCAGTTGAGCCGGGTCCTGATCCGGGTGGCCTCGCGCGAGCCTCCCGAGTCAAGAATGTACGATCCACCGGGAGTTTTGCGAGTCTTTATTCCACGGCTCGGTTTCGACCGGCTGCTGGATTCGGCATTCGAACAGATCCGCATGTACTCGAAATCAGATGTGGCGGTCAGTCTGCGAATCCTCCGTGCACTCGGCGATATCGCCGGAACGACGAAAGACCCTCAGATTCATGAGGTGCTACTGGATCGCGCGAACCGCATCGTGGCGGGTTGCGCCGAAAAGCTTGAGGAGCACGAGATGACGGAAGTCCGCGCCCGGCTGTTCGCGTTACAGAAAACCTGAACAGGCGCGACAGACTTGAAAAGGACCAGCCTACCTCACATTTGGAATTTGTACCCCACCCACGGTTCTGTAATCACGTGCTTTGGATGGGCAGGGTCCTTCTCAATCTTCTTCCGCACCTGGTTGATGAAGGTTCGGAGATATTCTACCTCATCACCATAGTCAGGCCCCCAGACGGCTTGCAGTAGTTTCACATGCGCCATCGGTACGTTCGGATTGGTTGCGAGGAAATGGAGAAGATCGAATTCCTTGGGTGTTAGGCGTATGTCGCGGCCGCTAACCTTCACGGTCCGGGTGGTGGGATTAATTTCCAAGTCTCCTGCACGGATGAGCGCCGAGTCGCTGGACACCGGAAGCCGCCGCAACGCCGCGCGGATTCTTGCCAATAGCTCCGGCATGCCGAAGGGCTTAGTTACGTAATCATCAGCGCCGGCGTCGAGGGCCGCCACTTTATCCTCTTCAGCGCTCCGGACAGTCAGCATGATAATCGCGGTATCCGACGTGCTTCGAATAGACCGGCAGGCCTCGAGGCCCCCCATTCCGGGCATATTGACGTCCAGCAAGACGAGGTCGAAGCGCTGTTCGCGCACGGCGTCGAGGGCTTCTTCCCCCGACCGAGCGTCGTACACGGCATAGCCCTCGGCCGTCAGGGTCGTTCGCATAATCCTTCGGATCTGGGGCTCATCGTCCACGACGAGAATCTTGGCTGAAGTCATCGGAGCTCTTCGGTTGTGAGCGGAAGCTTAATAATGAAACGAGAACCTTTGCCAGGACTGCTCTCGACAAACGCATCCCCGCCATGCGCGCGCGCAATCTCCCGTACCACGGAGAGGCCGATTCCGGAACCAGGGACAGCATTACGGTGAGATCGCCCGCGGTAAAACCTTTCGAATACGCGTTCGGCTTCAGGGGCCGTGATTCCTGGGCCGTCATCACTGACCCAGAATTGGACATCGGAGTCTCCAATTCCCGCCCCGAGCCGAATGGCAGATTTGCCGGGCGCATGCTTCAAAGCATTATCGACGAGTTGGCGAAGAGAGAGCTGGATCAAGTCGCGATCGATGTAGACATCGGTCAGATTCGTTACGATCGCGTTTTCAACAGGCCGATCTTCCAGCCGCGCGCGCATTTGCGCAGTTACCGTATTGATCACCTGGTTCGGCGAGACCCGTGTGCGACGCAATTTGAACTTTCCGCCCTCGATGCGCGACATTTGGATCGCATCGCTGACGAGGTTGTTGAGTCGGTCGGTTTCCTCATCCACGATACTGAGAAGCTCGCGATCTTGACCTGTAAGACGGTTCCCTGCAATGACGGTTGTGGTGGCAGCTTTGATGGACGTCAAGGGGGTCTTGAACTCGTGCGCGATGGCATCGAGAAGTGTGGACTTCAATTCCTCGCTCTGACGCGCGGCTTTGGCCAGGGTTTCGATTTCTTGGGTCCGCGCTCGCTCGAGGCCGATCGCCACGAGGCTACAAATGGCGTCAATGGCCGCGTCTGACACGATTCCTCGAAAGGCAAGAACTCCCGCAGGCTTGGTCCCTAACCGAATGACAGCAAACCGTGAATCGGGTCTATCCGCCCGCTCGATCTCACCGCTCAATGCCCTTTGGAGAATATCGGGCGGAAAGGTCAGATCCTCCGGCCCGGCCATGTAGGTCTGCCCGGAATGGGTGTCGAACAGTGCCACAGCCTGCAAATCGAATGCCTCGGCCACGTGACGCGCCAGCCACGATGGCACCGGATGATCGCCAGAGTCTAGAAGGATCGACCGCCCGAGCGAATAAAGACGCTCCAACTCGAGTTGGCGGCGTATGGCGGCGCTGGCTTGTCGCCTAACACTCGCCGACAGTTGGCCGGCCACGATTCCGGTGACTAAGAACGCGCCCAGAGCGATCCAGTTTTGGGGGTCCGCAATCGTCAACTTGCCGATCGGCGGGAGAAAGAAGAAGTTGTAACAGAGCATTGCGACGACGGAGGCGACGATGGTCTGAATAAGACCCCAGGCGCTCGCAATGAACAACACTGTGAGCAGATAGGCGAACCCGGTTGTGGTCTGGTTGACTCCCGAATACTTGCAGGCTAAGGTAACGGCAGCGACCGCGAGAAGCGTCGCGAACAATTTGCTACCCGACAGCCGAGTACGCTCCGTCGAGACGAGCATGTCTACATTCTCGGCCCCGGTCTACTCCACTGCAAGCGGATGCGCTCTGGCATTGGCTTACCCAACTGAACTGCCAAACCGCATCCACGGTCTCGGTGCTCTCCCAGCGGAAATCACCTCAATTCTCTGAGGAGTGGGCACGTCCACTTCCGGCACTCCGCCACCTACGCACTGCTACCACGCACCACACGGCTTCCACCAATCCGAACGGCCACGCTCCTTGGAGAAATCCGTAAGCCGAACCAAGAACGCAAGATCCGGCGAACGCCAGGATGAACCAACGGCTGCGCTGTTCGAGCGCATAAAACACCAGCATCGTCGTTACTGCGAATAAACCGAAGGCTGTCAGACTGTCCATGTGCATATCGTCATTTCTCATGGTACTGGCGGTCGCCCAGCTTCCGAACAGCCTGACAAAATCTTAATGACTTCCTTATGACTTCCTTACGAATCGCGGCCTATGATTTTCCCCAGTACCTGAGGAGTGCCAACGATGACCCCAGTCCACCCTGGCGATGAACTGGATCACTACCGTTTGGAAAGGCTCGTCGCACGCAGCGGTATGGCGTCAATCTTTTGCGCTACGGATATGCGCACTGGCGCACAAGTCGCCCTCAAAATCCCTCATCCTGAGGCGGAGTGCGACGTCGCGTTTTATGAGCGATTTCAGCGCGAAGGGCAAATTGGCCGCGAATCGGATCACCCCGGCGTGATCAAAGTGAAGGAGTCGGAGAATTCCAGACGTGTGTACCTGGTCCTGGAGTGGGTCGACGGCCGGCCGCTTCGCGAGATCTTAGCTGAGGAAGGCAAGCTAGACCCGGAACGAGCAATACACATCGCTCGCTCCGTGTGCGAAGCACTCGATTATCTACACGCGAACGGAGTGGTTCACAGGGATCTTAAGCCCGAAAACATCATGGTCGGTCTGGGCGATCGGATTAAGCTGATCGATTTCGGCATTGCGCGAAAGGCTGGAGCCCGCCGCCTAACGTTTGGCAAGCTCTCCAATATCATGGGCACCGCCGAGTATATTGCTCCCGAGCAAGTGAAAGGCAAGCGTGGCGATGCGAGAAGCGACCTATTTGCGCTCGGCGTCATCCTTTTTGAAATGCTCACGGGGAGCACGCCGTTTCCCGGTCCCAATCCCTTGGCGGTGATGAACTCGCGGCTGAAGAGCAATCCCGTCCGGCTGCGTGACGCGAATCCGGCGCTGTCCTCGGAATTGGAGGCGATTCTGATTCGGACGCTGGAGCGGAATCCCCGGAACCGCTATGGCAGCGCGCGCGAGCTGGCCTCGGAACTGGAGCACCCCAGCCGCGTGAGCGCCCGCAGTCCCAGGGCCGCAATCGCGCCGGTTCCGCGGCCGGTTCTCCTCTATTCAGGTTTGGCGGCGATCCCGGTCTCGATCTTTTTGCTGCTTCTGTACGTGGCCAGCCATCAATGAGTCGGTCTTTATCTAATTTTTATGGAACCCTTATGAATTCCTTATGGGACTCTTGTGACTTCTTTACGGCCGAAATTTTACGCTCAGATCGGATGGATGGCTGAAATGACAAGCAAAAACCGAACCGGGCGCGGCCCGGTCGTGGCCAACGAGGCCTCGCTCAAGCCGGTTCAGCAATTCGACGCTACGGGCACACTGGAAGTCGTTGTGCCTTATACCAGCCCGGAAATGACGGAGAAGGTCGTCGAACGCGCTGCCGCGCTCGGCGCCGGTCTCAATGTCCTCCTGAAGCTTGTCGCCGTTTATGTCGCTCCCTACCCAGCCGAGCTTCGCTGCCCGTCTGCGATGGAGCGGCACCTCACCGCCCGCTTAACGGAACTTGGCGAACGCACGAGCCTGCCTTCTTGCGTTCACCTCGTCGTGTCGCGCGATCGGGTGGAGGGATTTCGGCAGGTTCTGCGGCCGGGATCGGCCGTACTGTTGGGAAGCCGGAAGCGTTTCTGGCGCACGCGCGAGGAGAAGCTGGCGCGCGAACTGACCAGGCTGGGCCATCACGTTTCCCTGATACATTTTGATTGAGGAGTCGCCGTCATGCTCGATGTCGCGTACGTTGCGATCAGCATCCTGTGTTTCGCCGTCGGTTGGGCGTTTGTGAAAGGATGCGATCGCCTCTAAGGATTCACTATGGAATACGCAATTTCACTGTTGATTGCTGTGGCGCTGGGCGTGTATCTGGTCATCGCACTCCTTCGCCCCGAGCGCTTTTAGGGGGAAACGAATGACTGCGAATGGATTGTTACAGATCACGATCTATTTCCTTGTCCTGGTCGCGCTGGCGAAGCCGCTCGGCCTGTACATCACCAAGGTCATGCAGGGCGAGCGCACGTTCATGCACCGCGTCTTGCGGCCGTTGGAAGCCGGGATCTATAAGCTCTGTGGCATCGACGAACATGCCGAGCAGCACTGGACGAGCTATGCCGGCGGCATCCTGTTGTTCTCGGTCGCTACGCTGCTGGTCACGTACGTAGTGCAACGCATCCAGCAATGGCTCCCATGGAACCCGGCCGGTCTGGGGAATGTTGGTCCGGACCTCTCGTTCAACACGGCGATGAGCTTCACGACGAATACCAACTGGCAGTCGTACACACCGGAAACCACCGTCAGTTACCTCACGCAAATGGTCGGTCTCGCCACGCATAACTTCTTCTCGGCCGCGGTTGGGTTGGCCGCCGGCGTTGCCGTGATCCGTGGCTTTGCGCGGCACTCCGTCAAAACGCTGGGCAATTTCTGGGTCGACATGGTTCGCAGCCTGCTCTATGTTCTGCTGCCCCTGTCGATCATTGGCGGGTTAATCCTGGTGTCCCAAGGCTCGATTCAGAACTTTCATCCTTACGAGAAGGTCGCCACTGTTGAGGGCGGCACGCAGACCATTGCGCAGGGGCCCACAGCGTCGCAGGAAGTCATCAAGATGGTGGGCATCAATGGAGGCGGCTTTTTCAACGCCAACTCGGCGCATCCTTACGAAAATCCGACGCCGCTCTCGAACATGGTGCAGATGTGGATGATCTTCATCATTCCGGCAGGCCTGACCTACACATTTGGCAAGATGGTGCGCGACACGCGTCAAGGCTGGGCCATCTTCGCCGCCATGAGCATTCTGTTCCTAGCGGGTGTGTTCGTGACGTATCCAGCCGAACAGGCCGGGAATCCGAACCTGGCGAAGCTCGGGCTTGAAACCCAAGCCACGGCCACCCAGCCAGGCGGCAACTATGAAGGCAAGGAAGTGCGCTTCGGCATTCCCGGTTCGGCGCTGTTCGCGGTCATCACCACCGACGCCAGTTGCGGCGCCGTCAACGGCATGCACGACAGTTATACGCCGCTCGGAGGGATGATTCCTCTGCTCAATATCCAACTCGGCGAAATCATTTTTGGCGGCGTCGGTTCGGGCTTGTACGGTATGCTCCTCTTCGCGGTGCTCTCGGTATTCATCGCGGGCCTGATGGTGGGCCGCACACCTGAATACCTTTGCAAAAAGATCGAGCAAAAAGAAGTCAAAATGGCGATGTTGTCGGTCTTAGTCGCTGCGCTGAGCATTCTTGGATTTTCCGCGTGGGGCTCGGTGGCGCATTTTCCCAAGGACGGGTATATCAATCCGCCGGGCGCTACTACGGCCAATCTCAACAACAATGGCCCGCACGGATTTTCAGAGGTGCTTTATGCCTATAGCAGCGGAACCGGGAACAACGGCAGCGCCTTTGCCGGTATCAACGCAAATACGCCTTTCTTCAACACCACCATTGGATTGGCCATGTTCGCAGGCCGCTTCCTGATGATGATTCCGCTGCTGGGCATGGCCGGGAGCCTGGTGCAGAAGAAGGCGGTACCGGTTTCTGCGGGAACATTCCCCACGCACGGCCCCTTATTCGTGGTGCTGCTGGTTGGCGTGGTTCTGATTGTGGGTGCGCTCACTTACTTCCCAGCCCTGTCGCTGGGTCCAATCGTGGAGCATTTCTTGATGCAGGGCGGGAAACTGTTCGCCGTTCTGCTGAATACCGGCGTGGTGTGGGGGTAAGATTATGCCAGTGGCAGTCGAG
>Ga0306922_10005018_pt1 | contig 12591 bp, 12 predicted proteins | sample sta12Cox44000082_FD_203758 | JGI IMG/M metagenome (GOLD analysis project Ga0306922, IMG submission 203758) | Lab enrichment of tropical soil microbial communities from Luquillo Experimental Forest, Puerto Rico - statoxic.12C.oxic.44.000.082 (v2)... | ecosystem: Environmental > Terrestrial >... | reverse complement strand
GGCCGAGCGCCTGTTCGAGAATGCGGGCGATGGGCTCGCTGAGATCCAGACGGCGGGTTATACCGTAGCGGAGAGCGAGGAGGCTGGAAGCCACCAGGATGAGGGCGGCCATCGCGTAGGCGGTGCGCGGCAGCGTGTAGGGAACTGCTCGCTCGACGACTACTCCTTTGGCCACCTTTTCGGCTTGCTCGAGCTGCAAGCGGCACAATTCGGGCGCGGCGTGAGGCCGCGTCGCTTCACCGAAAAACACGGCGGTCGAAAGCGAGTCGGCCAGGTCCAACCGCCGGTCCACGATCTGGGCAGACCGATAGAGCTTGGGCGCCCGTTGCCGCACGCGGTACAAGGCCACGGCGATCGCCACCGCCGGGGTCAGTCCGGCCACGTACCAGTTCAAAACCTGGGTTCCTAGAATCAGCAGGAGGATGACGGCCACCAGGCCCGCGCTGGCCGCATTGATGCCCTCCGACAACAGCTCGTTATACAGGAGGCGCCGCCGGGCCTTGCGGATCAGTGTCAGCACAGTCCGTCCTCGTGAAGTTGCGCGTCCGACGTCAGGAACGGTCTACCTCCCTGAAGAGTGGTCCGCTCTCATCCTATCATCTTCCGGGACTAGACGCTTCCCCTCGCCAAAAGTACTAGCAGCTAGAGTCTACTGGTAACAACTGTGTCGCGCTGTCTGGAAGGCCGGGCTTACAATGAAAATACAGACAACATGCCCGCCAACGGAAGGATCTTCTTTGAGTCAACCATTGAGAGTATTGATTGTCGATGATGAACCGAGCCAGCGAACGGGTCTGGCAGCTATGCTCTCCGCCTGGGGAATGAAGCCGGAGACCGCCTCGGATGGTATCGAAGCTCTGCAAAGACTGAATTCGTTCCCCGCCGATGTGATCATCACCGACCTCAACATGCCGGGGCTGGACGGTTTCGGGCTGTTGCAACGATTGCGCGAATCCGGCGAGATGCCGCCGACGCTCGTCCTGACCGCCTACGGCAGCATCGAAACGGCCGTCCAGACGGTGCATGAGTTGGGCGCGTTCTGGTTTGTGGAGAAACCGATCCAGCCGGCTGCGCTCGAAGTGCTCCTGCGTCGCGCCGGCAGCCACGCCGGCCTTCGCGCCGCGAAGAGCAATCTGGAACGTCAGCTTCGGTACAAAGGCTCGCTCGGCGAGCTGGTAGGCACTTCGTCCAAGATGCAGGAGATTTTCGCCCTCCTGCAGCAGGCTGGACCGAGCAAGGCCTGCGTCCTGATCACGGGTGAAAGCGGCACGGGCAAGGAACTGGTAGCACGCACCATCCACGAACTGAGCGCCCGTCGCCAGGGGCCGTTTGTGGCTATCAACTGCGCCGCCTTGCCGGAAACTCTCATTGAAAGCGAGCTGTTCGGCCACGAAAAAGGCTCGTTCACAGGCGCTTCGGAACGTCGCGCCGGGTGCTTCGAAGTCGCGCAGAATGGCACGCTGCTGCTCGATGAAATCGGCGAGATGCCCATGCAGACACAGGCCAAGCTGCTGCGGATTCTTGAAGATTCCAAAGTCCGCCGACTGGGGGGCAAGAGCGAATTCGAGGTAGACGTGCGAGTGGTCGCGGCCACCAACAAAGTCCCGGAAGAGGCGGTGCGCGGTGGCCACCTTCGTGAAGACCTTTACTACCGGCTCAACGTCTTTCAGATTCATCTCCCTCCGTTGCGGGAGCGCAAGGAGGATCTGCGGCTAATCGCCGAAGCCTTAATCAGCGACCTGAACCGGAAACACCTGTGCCGCATTGCCGACCTGGCGCCGGTCGTCATGCAGGCTCTCGAGCACCACCAGTGGCCGGGCAACGTTCGCGAACTGCGGAACGTGCTGGAGCGGGCCGTGATTCTGGCCGGCGAAGGTACCATTGAGTTGCAACATCTGCCCGCCTTCTTACAGGGGACCGCCGCCACATTGGCTACGGTTGAGAGCTCCGCACATGCCGCCCAGGCGCCGTCAACGAGCGACGTGGGAGGGATCCGATTCCAGATCGGGACCACCGTCGAGGAAGCGGAAAAGGGCTTAATCCTTCACACCTTGGAGCACACGCGCAACAACAAGACACGCGCTGCCGAAATCCTCGGCATCAGCCTCAAGACCCTTCACAACAAGCTTAAAGAGTATGGGGCTGGCAAAGAATACGGCATAACGGGGTAATCACTCGGGCGTTCCAGATAAGGGGGACCCTCGGCCTACCGCCCGGTGTGCAGGTTGTTGTGGATGGCGTAGAGCGCCAATTCCAGCCGGTCGGAAACACCCAGCTTGTCGAAGATGTTATGTAGATGATTTTTCACCGTCTGCTCGCTGATGAACATCTTCTCCGCCATCTCCTTGTTTTTGAATCCTTGTGCCACCAAAGCGACAATCTCACGCTCGCGCTGGCTGAGAGGGGAACGCTCCCGCTCGCGCGGCGCCGGCGTCTGGGAGGGAGGCGGGACTTCCTCGGCCGACACAAACTGGCGGATCACGGCGGCCGTCGTATGCGAGTCCAGCCAGATCTCGCCGGCGTGCACTTTGCGAATGCTCTTGATGAGCAGATCCGTGGCGGTCTGTTTGAGGACGATTCCGGAGGTTCCCAGCTTCATTGCCTGCACGAATTCATTTTTGTCGTCGGATGCGGTTAGCACGATGACCCGCGTGCGGATTCGTGCTGCTTGCAACCGCTGCAGCGTACCAAGGCCGTCCAAACCGGGCATTTTCAGATCAAGCAGAAGAATATCGGGCTCATACTGCTGGAGCACGTCTAGCACCTCCTGGCCGTCCTGGGCTTGGCCGACAACCTCAAAGTCCTCCTCTAAAGCCAGAAGCTTACACAAGCCGTCCCGAAAGATCGGGTGGTCATCGGCGACCACAATCCGGATCTTGGTCCTAGGGACGCCGCTGGTCGGGGGCGCACTGGTTATCGAGATGCTGTTGTCTGACATACACTCCTTAGCTATCAGGGACTATTCTAAAGTCCCAATAGTACCACGTCAATTCGTCTCTTCCAACTCAGGTCATAGAAAAGCAGTATCCAAAAGGTGACAGGGCCCGGGTGCGCCCTTTTGGGGGGTTCTTCCACCTGCCTCTAGTGGCGCTACTTTCTTGTTTCCTCTGATAGAGTTCCAGTGAATTTTACACCCGCCTCTGGTAAGGTGGGAGGAGATTATGAGCGAAGAATTGGCTGAAGTCGATTTTCAGCGATTTTGGCGGCGACTGCAACAGTTGGGGCTGAATGCCTATGAGTCCCGCTCCTATCTCGTGCTGCTCGGGCACCCGAAGTTCAAGGCCCTCGAGCTAGCGGCGCGGGCCCACGTTCCACGTCAAAAGATTTATGAGGTCCTCGATAGCCTCGTGGAGAAGGGGTTTGCGCAAGTGGTACAGGAAAAGACGAAATTGTTCTCGGCCGTCGAGCCGAGCCTAGCCATTCCGGGCTATTTGGCACGACAGCGCCAGATCATGGAACAGGGACTCACGGACACGGGACGCGCCGGAACCGCCCTGATTGACGACCTGAAACAACTCTATTCGGAGGGCCAGGGAGGGCGCGGCACCCTGGATTTCCTGCGCATTGTCACCGAACCGGCGCAGACCGCGGCCGAATACCGGCGCATGTTGTCCGAAGTGAAACACGAGTACCTTGAATTCTCCCGCCCGCCCTACGCCGTAGATCCGCTGGATGAAAAGCTGGTCAAACAGGCACGTCTGGGTGGAGTCGCCTGCCGCCTGCTGCTGGAGCCATCGTCGCTCGATGCCGAGCATCGGCAGCGCCTCAACGACTACGGTGCGGCCGGCGTCGAAGTTCGCGTCACCGACTCGCTTCCCATGAAGCTGGCCGTCTTTGACGGCCGCCACGGAATGGTGGCTCTGCTCGATCCGGTGATTACCCGCCCAACCTGGACAGCCGTCGTCTTCCACCACGAAGGCATGGGGCAGGCCATGAAAGGGCTATTTGAGGATTACTGGCGGCGCGGCCGTCAAATGTAGACTTACGGGCAGTGCTGTATTTACTCTCGTCCCGCGTAGTGGCATCATGTCACCCGAGAGGATCGTCATGAAACCACACATCCGCCGCTCGAGCCTGCTGGTTGTCCTGTTGGGATGGTCTCTCTTTCCAGCTGCGCCGCCTGCCGTGGGGCAAGGCAAAGATCCGTTCCTCGGAACCTGGCTATTGGATTCAGACAAATCCACGTTCGTACCTGGCCCGGTGCCGGAGGACCGGACCATGATCTTCGAACTCAAGGATGGCGCTTTGCGGCATCTGACGAAGACCCCAAACCTGTTTTTAGGCAACACCAACGACATTGATTACACTGCCAGATTCGATGGGAAGGATTACTCGATTACCGGAACCGGCCTGGATACCGTCTCGCTGAAACGCGTTGACTCGCACAAGATCGAGCGCACGGGCAAGGTTCAAGGAAAGGTGACCGAGCACTGCACCATGGAGGTGTCGCGGGACGGGAGAGTGCTGACCCTCACCGTGAAGGGCTCTTACAACGGCACCGGCTACAGCAGCGTGCAAGTCCTGACACGTCAGTAAAGCCGTCGTGAAGGTGTTGTACGACACGAAGTTCTGTTCCGGCCCGCTAAGGGGCCTGGGAGGCGCGGCCACTAGCGGCAGCAGACGCGGCTCGAGGTCCTTGAGAATCTGTACCGCGAGGGCGCTAGTGAACTGATAGTGCGCTGCGCTCCGGTCGGCGACAAAGGCCAGCACCGTCCCGTAGAACCGGTCGCCGATGAAAAAGACAAAGGCGGCCGTCCGGTTCACAACGCGCGAACCGAGCGGTTTGCCAGAGATTTCGGATTCGTGAAACCGATTGTCGCCGGTTCCGGTCTTTCCGCCGATTGGGAGAACTCGGCCGCCGGGCAGCCGTATCCCGTCCCGGAGCCGTTGGCCGGTTCCGTTCTCCACCATTCCGATCATCTCCTGCCGCACCAATTTGGCGATCAGCGGCGACAGCACTCGTTGGCCAGCAGCGGGCTGGCGGGTCAAGAGGGTCTCAAAAGGCGTCGCCTGCGCAAAATGCAGCTGCTCGATGCGGTTGACCAGCGCGTCCGGTTGCTCGTAACCGAGACGTGCATCGTAGGGGCGGCGACCTGAGGGCGGCAGTGCGGGGCTCTTGCCAAGACCCACCGTTATCGTATCGCTTCGCGTCGGCGCCGACGGGACGCACGGTTCCACCCACCAGTAGCGGAGATCCAGGGCGATGAGTCCGGCTACTGAAAGAATCGCCACTACCGCGCCGGCCGCGGGATTCATTTTGTTGAGGTGAGAGATCCCGGCGAGGACGGCCGTTTTCCACGAGGCCGCCCGACTCCCACCCGCCTCGAGTGAAGCTCACTTCGGGCCTCCAGAGTTGTGACCTATCGGCGCGCCACCCGGTTTACAGACCGCGTGCGCCTCTCCTTCCTTCCGACGCCATGTCGTGCCAGCTCGGGTGAACTCTTCCTTTAGTGAAGTCGCCCGAAAAGTCACGACTCCGATCCCAGTAGATGGAGCGCCGAACCGATACAGAGGACGAGGGCGCCGGATCGCAGTCGAACCTGAACACATAACACCCCCTATCGGCACAAAAAAACATGTGGCCAGCCTCGCGTTCCCTCTCTGGCACTGTATCGGAAGGACGCATACGAGGTACGATTCAGAGCCCCGCGCCGAGGAGCGAAACACTATTCCAAACTGCGACCGGATCGCGATCGAGGCAGGGGTTTCATCCGTCGGTTGCGTCTGGAAGCTCAAGGTCGGACGGAACCTTCCCCGGGCGGCTCTTTTCATCCAGCCCGCTTCCGCATGATGGCTCGTCTCGCGGGTGCCTTGACGCCCCAGCTCTCGCCTATCAGCCAGAACGATAGGCGAGTCCGTGGCGCCACCCTATCCCCAAGATCCGGGATGCCGGAATACTGACTACACAGTACAAACCTTCTGGCGCTACGCGCGTCCATAGAGTTGGGGCCACACCGGCAGATGCGCTGGGATTGTGGGTGCCCCGGTCATTTAGTGGAGGATCCATGAACAATCGAAGTGTGTGGATGCGCTCGAAAATGCTGGCGCTGGTTGCGGGACTGGCCTTGGGATTGGGCGGCCTGCTGCTCGCAGCTGGCCGCGCCTTCAGCCCGAGTCCCGCGGCGTCGTTCAAGTTGGCCGATGCCAATGAAGGCCCGAGCCGAATCGGCTTCGCTCCGGTGGTGAAGAAGGTTCTGCCTACCGTGGTCAATATCTCTTCTTCCAAAGTCGTGAAAACGCCGGCTGGCTTTTCCCAGATGCCGAGCGACCCCTGGTTCCGGCAGTTTTTCGGAGACGATTTCGGCGGGCAGTTCAACGTGCCGCGCGAGCAGCGGGAGCAAGGCCTGGGCTCCGGCGTCATTGTGAGCCCGGAAGGCTACATTATGACCAATAATCACGTCATCGATGGAGCCAGTGATATCCGCGTCACCCTCTCCGACAAGCGCGAGTTCAAAGCGCGGTTGATCGGCACCGACGCAAAGACTGATATCGCGGTATTGAAAATCGACGCCTCGGACCTGCCATCGATCGTCATCGGCGATTCCTCGAAGGTCCAGATCGGCGATTATGCGCTTGCCGTTGGCGACCCCTTCGGCGTTGGCCAGACCGTGACGATGGGCATCGTGAGCGCCACTCACCGCCGGACGAACCTGGGAATCGAAGATTACGAAGACTTCATTCAGACCGACGCGCCCATCAACCCCGGCAACTCGGGTGGGGCGCTGGTCAACGACCGCGGTGAATTGGTAGGGATCAATACCGCCATTATCGCCCACGGATCGGAAGGTAATCAGGGCATCGGCTTCGCGGTTCCGGTGAACCTGGCGCGCACCGTGATGGACGAAATTCTGAAGAACGGAAAGGTCACGCGCGCGTACCTCGGGATCATCCCGCAAGACGTCACTCCGGCCATCGCCAAGGCGTTTGGCGTGAAGGAACCGCTCGGCGCTCTGGTGAGCGACGTCAGCCCCAACAGCCCGGCGCAGAAGAGCGGTCTTGAGCGCGGCGATATCATCGTCGAACTCGACGGCAAACCTGTGGCCGATAGCAACCAGTTGCGCATGACCGTCTCCATGATGCATCCCGATACCAACGTGCGCCTGAAGGTGCTGCGGAATGGCACCGAACGCGATATGACCGTGAACTTGGGCGAACTGCCGGTAAAGGAGGCGAGCCTCGAGAATGATCGCAACGGCTCCAAGAGTTCTCTTTCCGGAGTGTCGGTCGAAGACATGGATACGCAAACCGCGCGGCAACTCGGATTGCCTCCGAACACCAGCGGAGTTGTGGTTACCGGTATCAACCCGTCCAGCCGGGCCGCTGGTTCGGGGCTGCAGCGCGGCGACGTGATCCAGGAGGTCAACCGGCAGTCCATAAAAACCAGTTCGGATTTTGAGCGCGCCATGCGCAACTCGAAAGACGAGACGCTCCTGCTGGTGAACCGCCGGGGCAGCACGATGTACGTGACCGTTTAAGAGGCTGCTGCGGGCAGGCCGGCCTCGGCATGGCTTCGCGCCCGGGCCGGCCTGCAGGACTCTTTTTTCCCCATTTATTTCTTTCTGTCTCCGGTTCCGACAGGACCAGTCGGAACTTTCAGTCCCAGAAGGACTTGCCCCCGATCGCGCTTCGGTCACACGGCGACCGACCGGCGCGCAGACCGGACCGTTTGCCACAGAAGAATTTGTCTGTACAGTTCGTGCTATTTTGTCACGCCGTACTTGCCATGGCGGTTGCGTACGACATTACGCCGGCCGCAGACAAGCGTCGCGAGCTCGAGCCACGAAAACGTAGCCGATCGACCTAGCTATATTGGCCAGAACCCGGCGTGGTTGTTTCCGGGTGGAAGGCAGACATTTGGCCGTGGTGCTTACCCACGGTGTCGAAGGCGCGAGGGGGTCACCCGCGTCGAACTCGTCGCCGAGTTGGAGCCGCGACTCGGCTTCCGTCCGGCGGTCGGTTGAGCAGATGGGCCTGTTCCGGGAGCCGTTTCGGAATTCCGCGTTTCCGCTCGCGCGTCTAGCGCGTGCCGCCGGCGACGCCACGCTGCTTCCGCGTGAGAATCTCGCGCACCGCATAGATGCGCCGATCCTGGCTTTCGAAATAGGTTCGCATGATCATTTCGCCGATCAACCCTGTACTGAACATCATCATGCCGCCCAGCAGCAGCAACCCACCGGCAATCATGAGCGGGCCGTGCTCGAGAACAATTTCGTAACCAAGCAACTTCTTGACCGCCAGGTAGCTCATGATTCCGCCGCCGCAGAGGGTGCCGAACAACCCGAGCGAACCAAAGAAATGCATCGGGCGGGTAAGGTATTTCAGCAGGAACCTGATGGTGAGTATGTCAAACAACACACGGAACGTGCGCCCAATTCCGTAGTGGGAGTCGCCCGACGCCCGCAAGGTGTTGCGGATCGGCACTTCGATAACGCGCGCGCCGTAGAAGCTCGCGAGCGCCGGAATGAAGCGGTGCAATTCGCCGTAGAGATTGATGTCCTTCAACACCTCGGCGCGGTAGGCCTTGAACGTGGTCCCGAAATCGCGCAACCTCAGCCCAGATGCCTTGGCCATCAGCCAGTTGGCGATGCGCGAAGGAAGCTTACGGCTGATCGGATTGTCGATTCGATCCTTGCGCCAACCGCTGGCAATGTCGTAGCCGTGTTCGATGCCCTGGAGCAGTGCCGGGATGTCCTCCGGAGCGTGCTGCAGGTCGCCATCCATGGCGATAATCACGTCGCCTTTGGCTTCGTGGAAGCCCGCTGACAGCGCCGCCGTCTGGCCAAAATTCCGCCGCAGCCGGACTACCTTGAGGTGCCCATCGGTCTCGACCAGGTTAGCCAGCAACTCAAAACTCCGGTCGGTGGAAGCGTCGTCGACAAACAGAATCTCGTAAGGCTTGCCGAGTTCTTCCAGGACTAGGGTGAGGCGGTCATAGAGGGGAAGAAGCGAATGCTCTTCGTTGTGGACCGGAATGACGATCGAAAGCATGGCGAAACCATCAGTGTATCACTGCCGCGTGCGTTCACAACCTGTCATATGCTGGAATTCACTGATTGCATGGACCCTGTTCCCTTTCGCGCGACCCGGGCGGGGGCCCCGTACGACGGCCTGTCGCTGCCGGTTTCGGTATTACTCGACAACGTGCGCAGTCTCTACAACGTGGGCGCGTTCTTTCGCACCGCGGACGCGGCTGGTCTTGAAAAGCTCTATTTGTGTGGGATCACTGGCCGGCCGCCGAAACGCGCCATCAGCAAAACGGCGTTGGGCGCCGAAAAAACGGTGCAGTGGGAGCACGCGTGGGAGCCGGGACCGTTGCTTGAGAAGATCCGCAGCCGAGGCTACGAAGTCGTAGCAGTGGAAACAGCCGTGCACGCCCTGGACCTGTTCGATTGGGCGCCGCGATTTCCCGTTTGCCTGGTTTTCGGCCATGAAGTGGAGGGCATCCGGAAGGAGCTCTCGGCGCTGGCGGATACGCACGTACGCATCCCGATGCTGGGCGGCAAGCACTCGCTCAACGTGGCCACAGCCGGAGGTGTGGTTGTCTATGAGCTGTTGCGCAAGTTCCGAATGTCAGGGCTTGCGCTACGATAGGAACTTGTCGCAACCACTCGCCCGCCTGCGAATGACGCTCGACTTCCTGCCTTCGCCGTCCGCGGAGAACCCTGGGCTGTTTATTCGCGATCCCTACCGGTATTCCGATTCCGTGGTAATCATTCCGCCGGTGCTGGTGAGGTGCTTGGACTGCTTCGACGGCCGCCATACCGATCTGGATTTGCGGGAGTCGCTGGTGCGACTGACCGGGGACCTCGACGTTGGCGAGGTCCAGCAACACCTGGTTCAGACGCTCAGCGCCGCCGGTTTTCTGGAAGATGAAAACTTTCGCAGGATGCACGACGAGCGCCGGCAGGCATTTGCCTCAAGCCCCGTGCGAGAGCCGGCCCACGCCGGCTCCGCCTATCCGCTCGAAGCCCCCCAGTTGGAGCAGACGCTCAAACGTTATCTCGGCGCGGTTTCCCTCGCCCCGGAAACCGACCACCTGCTGGCCATTGCTGCCCCGCACGTCAGCCCTGAAGGCGGGTGGCAATCGTACCGCGCGGCCTATGGCCTGCTCGGAGAAGAGCTCCGCGAGCGGACCTTTGTCATCCTCGGCACCTCCCATTACGGCGAGCCGGAGACTTTCGGCCTCACTCGAAAACCCTTCATCACGCCCCTCGGCGAAGCCACTACCGATGTGCCTCTGGTGGATTGGCTGGCGGAGCGCGGCGGCCCTGCCGTGCGCATGGAGGACTACTGCCACTCGTTCGAGCATTCGGTGGAGCTGCAACTAATCTTCTTGCAGCATCGGCTGGGCCCGGGAGTGCGCATCCTGCCGATCCTGTGCGGAGCTTTCGCACAGAGCCTCCTCGGCGACCAAAACCCCGAGCGGAACGACCGGGTCAAGCAGTTCTTCGAGGCCCTTGGCGAATTGGCCGAGCGCGAGGCCGGTAGGGTTTTCTGGGTGCTCGGCGTGGACATGGCGCACATGGGGGCGCGCTACCAGGATGCGTTTTCTGCGGTCGCCGAACAAGGCATCATGGCCGAAGTAGCAGACCGCGATCGTGCTCGCATCGACCGCATCAATGCGTGCGACGCCGACGGCTTCTGGGACCTGGTCCGGGAAAACCGCGATGATCTGAAATGGTGCGGGTCGGCGCCCTTCTATACGTTTCTTAAGACGGCGCCGCGCGCTCGTGGCTCGCTGCGGCGATACGAGCAATGGAACATCGATGAGCGCAGCGTGGTCAGCTTCGCCGGGATCTCGTTCTCGCGGATTTGAGGGGCGGGTCGGAAACCTACGCTACTTTCTGTACTTTGCCGGCGCGTATGCAGGAGGTGCAGACGCGCAGGCGCCGGCTGGCGCCGTTTATGATCGCGCGAACGGTTTGCAGATTGAGATTCCACCGGCGCTTGGTAACATTGTGGGCGTGACTGATGCGGTGGCCGAACTGAGGCCCGCGACCGCATACTTCACAAACTCGTGCCATAAGACGAAAATTGTAGCAGCTTCAGCGGGTTTTCCGCAACTTGCGCATGCACTGGAAGTTTGATTGGCCCAATTTCTGGCGGTCGCTGATCGCGGTGCTCGTGGGCAATGCCATCTACTACGCGTCGTGGCGCCATCTGCCCGTGCGGGCGCGGCACCAGCTCTACCAGGTCGACTGGGGCTTAGCCGTGGACTTCTGGATGTGCCTGGTCTGCTATGGAATCGTTCGCCTGATCCGTTGATCCTAATTCAGGCCGATGAGGCGCGCCGGATTGCGCCTCGCCATCACATCGATTTCGCTGTCTGTGATGCCGGCTCTTTTCAGCAGATCAAGATACTGCTTCCAACCCTCGGTGTGGACGGGGTTCGCGGGCTGGCCGAGGTCGCTCGAGAGCAGGCTGTGCTCGGCTCCGACGGCGCGGATCGCCTTCACATAATCGGCCACCTTCAGCGCGGCGGCTGGCGGTGAGGTGGGCAGCACCGGGCTCGCGCAGAACTCGAGAAGGGCGCCGAGGCGCGCGGCTTCCTCCATCTCCGGAATGCTCATATTGACCGAATCGATCAGCGGATGCGTCACAACGATGCGGTTAATGCCCAGTTTGCGTGCCTCGCGGATCAGCATCAGGTCTTCGAGGGGCGAGGAGTGCCCCGTGGCCAGCGACAGATTTTCCTTGGCGATGATCTTCAGCACCTCGATCACCTCGGGCAGCGGCTGGCCATCCCGGGAGACGGAAACAAACGGCCGATTTTCTTTCGCGAAGCGGACCTGGTTTTCCGCGTCGAAAGTCGGCATCCACACGATGCGCGCGTGGCCACCTTGGAAGGCTGCCAGCTTCGCCACGGCTTCGGGATTCACGCCTCCGACGGAACGATTGAGCGCGATGGCCCCATAGATTTCGATGCCGGGAACGGCCCGGCTCACCATATAGGCGAGCTGGGCGGTGGGAGCGAAGTGGTTCTTCAAAACCAGCGCCCGCATCCCTTCGTTCTGCGCGAGGCGCGCAGCATCGAGGACGTCGATTTTGCGCGCGACCGCGTCGGGTCCGCCGTGAACGTGGATATCCACAATCCCTTGCAGTTGCGCGAAAGACAGGCCCGCGCCCAACACGAACAGGGATACAAGTCGCATCGCTCTCCTCCGGCTACTTGAGCTTTTCGAGTCTTTTGCGGATTTCCGGGGCATCCTTGGCGTCGCCAGAGAGTTCCAGATACTTGCCGTAAGCCTCTTTGGCAGTCTTGGCGTCCTTCTGCTTTTCGGCGGCCTCGCCCAGCCGCAGCCAGGCCTCGGCGAACCCGGGGTTCCACTTGGTGGCTTCGCGAAAACGCAAAGCGGCTCCGCGGAAGCTGCCTTTCTTGAAATAGTAATTGCCGATGTTCAGTTCTTTCTGAGCTTGCAGCGGGTTGAAGGAATATTCCTTCACCGACAGTGATTCGTCTTCCTCCGGGGGTACGGCCTCGGTGGTGGAAGCCGGCGGCTGAGGCCTCTCCTTTTTAAGGTCGTCCGCGAACACGGTCGTCGCGCTCACAACCAGCAGCGCCAAAACCCAGCGTGACATAATTGAATTTTA
>Ga0306922_10005017_pt1 | contig 12591 bp, 17 predicted proteins | sample sta12Cox44000082_FD_203758 | JGI IMG/M metagenome (GOLD analysis project Ga0306922, IMG submission 203758) | Lab enrichment of tropical soil microbial communities from Luquillo Experimental Forest, Puerto Rico - statoxic.12C.oxic.44.000.082 (v2)... | ecosystem: Environmental > Terrestrial >... | reverse complement strand
ATCCTCCTTCCTAAGGAAGATGTCGAAAGTTCCGTTCATCGGAGTAGGGTCGAGCAGCGTCTTGAAACGCCGTGGCACCTGGGGACGGAGTGCCGGCCGGTTGTTCGTGAGCCTACTCCTAGGTCGACGCACGCAATAGTCGAACAGCGGCTGTCCGCAGCAGGCATCTCTTAACCCTCAGCTAGGAATTTCTGCCGGTCAATCGCCAAGAAAAACTCAATCACTTGGTGCAGTGCCAATAGCTTGCCTTCACATCGGTGTCGCTCGATGGTGTCGGGCGGCAAGAGTCCGCACTCCGTCGTAGTGGCGTCTGTCAGCGCCAAGACCTGATTTAGAACGGTATTGAATTCAGATAGCGGTGACACCAGGTTCCTCCACTTCGGCGTCGTAGCCAAAGCACGACGCACGGTGACGTTATCGTCCACAAAGATTGCAAAAGTACCCTGCAACAGATGCTTGGGTCGACTGAACTTCGCGTTGACGTCCTTACTGATTTTCCAAGAACTCAATAACCATCCGGCTGAACTCCGCGGGTTTTTCTAGATACATCAGATGGCCCACGTCACTGATCACCACGCGGCGGGCTCCAGGTACACCTGCCTCGATGGCTCCCGCATGCGCATGAACATCTGGAATGTCAGCGTCGCCAACGAGCAGCAGGGTTGGAATGTGAATCTCTCCCAACCGCGGCAGTGCTGGCTTCACCGGAAGTTCCAGTTCTGGATGCGTGAGGTCTTGCGGATTGGCAGAAAGGATATCAGCCATTCGTTTCTTGGCGGCATCGCTCCCCGCGGCAGTCAGATATTTGTCCTTGGCGGCCGCTTCGATGGCACCCTTAATGTCTCCCTTTTCGAGGGGTTTGCCCAAAGCGTCTCCGCGCTCCAGGAAATGTTTCGTATACGGCATTCCACCGACCACTGCACCGACCAGCACAAGTTGCTCCACCATTTCCGGATGGTCTAGCGTGAAGTTGATCGAGATTTCTCCACCATGCGAGCTGCCCACAATCGCCACGCGTTTTAGTCTCAGATGATGCAGGACAGCGACGAGATCGTCCGCTGCATAATATCCGTGAGTGGCTGCGGGAGATCGTCCGTACCCTCGGCGATCGTACCGGATGGTGTGAAAGTGCTTGCAGAAGTCCGGCCACACATCGTCCCACGCCGCTGAATGCAAAACGCCATCATGCACCAAGACGACCGGGTGAGGACCTGAGCCACATTCTTCGTAGTACAGCTTTGCCCCATCCACCTCTAGGAAAGTTCCTTGCGGCGGAGCACTTTGTGCTCGTGCTTGAGCATTGCCGAGCAATGCGGCTACTGACAAAACGATTGCCTTAGCGCATCGCAGTCTCTTTCTCATTCTCCGTGACTCCTAACTCGATCCTGTTAGACGGGCCCGAGGTTATGGTCGTTATGAGCCGCATGGCGTCTGCGAGAGAGCCTCCGAGGCAATTCTACGTGGATAGGGCGGCGTACGTCTGGTAAACGCGAAACCGGAAATCTTGCATACTTGAGCGTCGTATTACTCTCCTTATGTTGTAAACTTTAATCCGCAAACTCATGTTCAGTTTGAACCTGAATCCACAGCCACTTCGTAAACTGAAAGCAAGCAAGTTCCCCGAACGAGCCGACGTGTATTTGTGCGATAACTGCGGCCGAGATATAAGTAAGCATTTCCGCCCACTTCAGTCACATTCCTGGCGGCCAATGGGACCTGAAAGGTATCGACGTAGTTGCGGCCAAAAATATCAGACAGGTGCCACTGAATGGGAGCATCTGAGCCATGGGGAACGAAAGAGGCGCATTTCGCAAACGTTTGGAGTCGGGTTTTTTTTGTCAATCGCATGTTGCGTCGTTGGACTTGTGCTCTACCTTGGATTGCAATCCGTTCTTAGGGTTCATCAGGCAGCAGGCATCGTGGCATTAACCGTTTCCGTGTTGCCACTGGCTTTGATGCAGATGACGTTCTGGCCTGGCGTGATGGCTTCAATGTGGCGAACTAGGTTCTCAAGCCGGAAAGTCATATGAAAAAGACCCTTCTCAAGTCTTTGGTTCTCGCGCTGGTATTCGGGCCGACCATATCTTTTTTCAATGCACTAATGTGGACCCGTGTAACACACCGTTATCAACCTCCGGTGAGTGGAGAGGAACTGCGGAGTTGGAAAGGTTCCGTTGCAGAACTGCAAGCGGAATTGTCAAAAAGAGAGGTTCCGTATACACGCACAGACTTTCTCAGAGATAACGTGGGGCAGCGGTTCTTTTGGATTTATCTGGCGAAGAGTAGTCTTATACCAGTGCTTGGAGTTTTCTTCGCGTGTGTCTGCTTTGGTTTCTTACAGAGACGGACGAGCACTTCTTAGATCCGAATCCTGATTGACGCCGAAACCGCCCAATTTGGGTTAGTGCCTGGGAAACGTCAGCGCTTTATCGGAGAAGTGAATTCAAGTAACCATGTCGGGCGCTTGCCACTCTTTTTCGGGAGTAGGATCGTCGTATGGCGTTCTCCTCAAATGGTATCTCGTTTAGCATCCACGAATGGAAGGGCAGTGGCCCTGCGGTTCTTCACGTTCATCATTCTGATGATGAAGCGTGGCATGTCCTAGATGGCCAACTGACTTTCCGCTATTCCGATCGCATCGAAACCGTTGGTCCGGGCACAACGGTTTTCGTGCCCGCGGGTGTCGCCCACACCTACAGTGCTGGAGAGGGCGCCCGTTATCTGATCATTCTCCCGCCGCGTCTCAGAGCTCTCGTCGCCGCGCTCCAGGCGGATCGCGTTCCTGCACACCAGCGCGAGATCTATCGCCGCTTTGATTCTGATGTACTGGAGTAGATGCCGTGTGCTCAAATCCGGCAGCCAGCCTCGAATCGTGCATCCAGGCCCGATAAACGCCTAGTCGGAGAAGTGGAGCGTTCTGGGTTGGATCCGACACCTGGCCCTACTTTAATCTGTGTTGCCTTCACGAGAAAGCGCCTCCGGATCAATCGAGCGTAACCTGAACCTCGATCTCAATCTTGTCAGCTGGACTGTAAAGGCACCTAACTTCGACCCAAGTGGCCGCAGGAAGCCATTCTCCGTAGAACTGCTTGCGGGTCTCTTGGCTGTGGATCAGGGCTTCCATATCGGTCGTGAAGATGCGCTCCATCACAACGTGCGAAGAATCAGTTTTGTATTGTGCCAGGGTCTTCCGAATCGCGGTGTAAGCGTTCTTCATTTGGCCGTCTAAGTCGTCGGGCTTACCATCGTTATTCACACCGACCGTTCCCGAAACATAAAGCATTCGGCCGGATCGCACGGCTTGCGAGTATCCAATCCGTTGCTCCCAAGGACCGGCGTGGTAGGTTTCAAAGGCAGGCTTCGACCGCTTCGACGCGTTCGCCGCCGGTTCAACCTGTTTTTGAGAACTAGCCAAACCCCTCACCGTTGCAAACGAAGCGAATAAGAACCACAGAGTGAGTACCGTTGTAGACAGGGTCTTCATTTTGAGCAACCCCTTTTATTCGAAAGATTCCAACTCGCAGGAAGAAGACCAATTTTTGACTAGCACGATGCAGCATCCTGTCTTAGATTCAAGGTCCTGGCAAACGACGTCAGCGGAAACCTGCATACTTAAACGAACTCTCCGGAGCATGAACGATGAAGATTGGTTCGATTGTCATTCACTGTTACGAGTTCGACAAAATGCTGGAGTTTTGGCAGCAGGCGCTCCGCTACGTCCCACGCGAGCCGGCAACCGGCGACTGGGTGGTACTTCGTGACCCGGACGGAAATGGACCCAATCTGTCCTTGCAGCGGGATCCCGAAAGGCGTTCAGGGAAGCGCAGTAGATTGCATCTCGACCTCTACACAAATCACAGGCAGGATGAAGTGGATCGATTGATCAAAATTGGCGCCACTCGCTACCCCTGGCGGTATAGGCCGGGAAGTGACTTCGTTGTGTTGGAAGATCCAGACGGTAACCTTTTTTGCGTTGTACAGAAGAATTTTTAGCAGAGGAATGTCCAACCAAATACAAGGTTTGGTAATTTTATTAAGCCATTGCGGCCTTTGCCATAGCCTCTTAACGGCCCGCTCGATGCCGGAATTACCCTCAGCGAGATCCTGGGCATTCATCGCAGGACGGACTGTAAGCCTCGCATTGAAAGCAAGAAACCACGGTTCGGCAATTGCGGGTAGCTGCGAGGATTCCTTCATGTCGAAAAATAATACCCAGTGCGTTCGCCGTTGTCTTCGGCGCTCGGTGGGCTGCGGGTGGTATCCGTGGCTGAACGCATGGCTAACCTCTTCGTCCTCTAGCACCCGTGTGTGCCATGCGCTGGCCAACCTTAGCAACCCGTCGAGACCACCTGCGGCTTTTGTAGACTGTTTGGATGTTCCAGGAGTGTTTCGGACGAATGGTGACAACGAGAACCGCAACTGCGATGACGCAAGGAAATCTAAGGCATAGAACGGCGAAAACGCCAACTTGAAGTATTAGATGAGATGAAGAAGGCCGGTCTCCTGCGGGATGCGATGTGCGGAATTTGCTTGGCGGACCGAAACTTATGTCTTCTGCACAAAGTAATAGTGGTTCTCGCTTTCATCCCAGAGTGTTCCAACCAACAACATACTTTCGGCCTCCAATGCTTTTCGGTATGCCTCTTGGCCCAATGAGATTGAGATTCGCTCGGTCATTGCATCGCGCCAGGTACAGCTTTGCCTCGGGGCGGTGAATAGCAATCTGCCACCACTTTGCAAAACGCCAGCAACTTTCCCAATCAACCTACGCTGAGCTTCCACATCTAGCAGAAAGAGAAGCCCCCAGGCGACCACACCTTCAAAAGGTTGATCGAAGAAGCCTGAATCCTCCACGGCGGCACACTCAACTGGGACGTTTGGAAAGTTGGTTCGGAATGCTGCGACCATCGTTGGCGACGCGTCTACTCCGTACACTTTGCACCCACGTTCGATCAGAGCCTGCGAAATGGGTACGCCGGTTCCGCATCCTAGGTCGAGGACGGTTGCACCAGCAGACAGCATCTGGGACCAGTCAGCCACAACCGATTTTCCGACCCCTGACTGGTTCCGTCCGCGCTCGGATATGAATGTCAGCGCGATTTCTTCGTAGCCATTCGACTTATCGGGGAAGTTTAGCATTTCGCGAAGACCCGCAGTGTTTGCCGATTCTGGAGGTATTGTCAGTTGAACGACGCCGAAAAATCTCAGGTCAAACAGACAAGTCCCGGTAAACGGTGCCGGCTCAGGCGGCTACTCTCCCAGAAAATGCGTTTCAAGTCCGACCTCCCGCCGACGATGGTGATTCATGCACCAGTGCCAGTCTGACCGATTCGATAAGCTCACGGTGAAGGACGATTATCTCGTCCTCTCTCTTCTCAATTTCTTGGAAGTCCGCGTAGCTGGTCACTCGTTTTTCCAGAGCAACCGCCTGTTCAGCATTCAGTTCCTTTAGCTTGGCAAGAATCGCCTTCTGTGTCTGGGTAAGCTCCATTTTTTCCCTCGTTCGATGTGCCTGATTGGGCGGCGCGGTGAGCGGTCTAGTGACCAGCTCTATCTCCACTTCAACCGGTTGCGGCACTTCCGGCAATCTGTTCAAGGGACTGTTTTCGGGTACCGGTAGGACAGGCTTCGCGTTTCCCTTCAACCCTGTTCGTTTACGCCAGTGGCGTGAAGGTTGCAACATACTCTGACGATGAAACCATGCGTGGAACAGAACGAAGAAAACAGCACGATATAAGCGGAACATTGAAGGCCGCTGAACGTCCTGGACCATCTGAATAGGTTAGTTGACGCCGTAAAGGTGCTGTCCAACCGAGTCTAAATTGATCCTCATGAGCCGTCGACGACGCGACTCACGGTCATCTAGACCGTCATCTTATCTCGGCCAGCGGCGACGAAAATGGAACTTTCTGTAAGTTGTGCTCGATTAACGGGCTACCTCCCAAGTGGAATTTTGGCAGGGACAACTGATTACCGGTTTTCTCGCGCACTAGGGGCTTGTTTGCGACTCGCCCGGATTTGCTGAACGGACGATCCGTTCCGAAGCGGGGCTCAGGTGCGGACGTCGAGGCGTCACGTTGGTAGTGCCTTACCTTTGGTCTCCGGCCCTGCAAACGGCGTCACTACCAACCCCACAATATAGACAAGCGAGATCATCGCTGCTGCAGTTCCTATACCGCCAAAAGAAGAGACCAACCAACCGGCGAAGAGTGGGCCTAAGGCGGCGACAATTCGCGAAGTGTTGGAGACTAGGCATATTGCAGAGCCGCGGACGCGGGTCGGGAACAACTCTGGCAGATAGACGGTCACCCAAGCGAATTGGCCGCCGCTGAAAAAGCCACTTGCGGCAGTCATGACGAACAGCGCCCGGCCACTGACCAGCAGAAAGAGGCACAACGACAATACCAGCGCGCCCAAGTAGTACAGCCACGCAGTTGGCTTGCGACCGAGGATATCGGCCAAGAATCCCAGCGTGAGATAACCCGCCACCGAGCCGATGCTGAACATGAGGCCGGCCATTGAAGACGAGAATTGGGATGGTTTTCCCGCGATGGCCGATAACTGCGCAGCGTACTGGGGAATCCACGTGGACACCGACCACCATCCGACGACGGTGGTGATGGACATTAGCAGCAAAAGGCCGACTCGGCGACGCGACTCGGGGTCAGACCAAATGCGAGTCACGGTGAACTGCACCAGTTCCCTGTCCTGCGGCGAGGCACCGCCCATTTCCAGTCGCACCCGAGCTTCTTGCCGCTCCCGGTTGGCAGCCACCCACAGCGCTGGTTCCTCTACACAGCGCCGAAGATACAGAAGCACGAACGCTGGCAAAATGCCGATGACGAACATATAGCGCCACGAGGAAGGTCCAAGCGGATTCAGAAGCAGCCAAATGCCCGAAGCCAGAAGCATACCGACGCCATAAGCGGAGTGGAGTGTACCACCGGCCCGCCCGCGCGATACGGGTGGCCAAGACTCGGCCACGATCGCGGCGCCCGGTCCCCACTCAGCGCCTAGCCCGATTCCCGTGCAGAACCGGAAGGCGAGAAGGGACCAGAAGTTCCAGGAGAGCGCTGTCAGGCCGGCAAAAATGGCGTAGCACAGGATCGAAAGCATGAGCATGCGTTTGCGGCCAATATAATCCGCGAGTACGCCTGCGGTGATTCCGCCGACGGCCCATCCAAGCAGAGTCACGGTGAGCAGGGCGCCCGTGTAGATTGAGGCCTGTGGCAGCTGTTCCGGCGAAAGAACTTGCCGCAGGGCCGGCGTGATCACGAGGACAAGCGCCCAGGTCTCGTAGCCATCGAACATCCACCCCAGCCATGAGGCGAACAGCGCTCTCCAGCTCGCCTTGCCAATGGACGTGGCCCACGGTTCGACTGTTGAGACGGTCGCCGCCATAATTAGCCGCCGTTATACCACCTTTGGTGGATCGTGTAGCGGAGACTCTGCACAGACCTGTGAGACATTTCGACTCTACGAGCAGCGTGGCTCTGGTCGGCCGCTCGGGAACAAGCCCAAGAGTGATAAATCAATTGGCCAGGTCCCGGTTAACGGTGCCAAATCGGAAAGTAGCCTGATGAGGCTGTTGATGCTCATTGGATTTGGGCTGGGGCGCTGATGCTGGCCCAATTTGCCTTACTTCTGCGGAATGCACGGGCAAAAGTCAAAAGACTGGGCGGGCCGCGAGTCAGTTTGGACCACTCTAGAGTTGCAGCCTTGCGTACTCAGGGACTCGGCTGGAAGCAGATTGCGGCTGTGTTGCAGGTTGGTGTCGGAACCCTTTGCCGTCTGATGAAAGACGGTTCGACCTGTCCTGAAGGCCGGGGCGCAACACGACACACCCGTTGTTGATCCATTTGTTGATGTAAGAACGCAGGGCTAATCTGAGGCGGTCCCCTTTGAATCGGGGGAAACAATGTGTAGACAAGATTGTTGTCGGAATCGAGGTACAAAATGCCTGAAGCGAAAGGAATGTGGGAAGGTTTGATGGATTTTTCCTTCCGTAGATACGCCACCCCAACGAATCTGAAATTTCTGTATGCGACACACCTACTGGGAGGGCTAATAGCCGGCGTTGCCTGGGTCGTTCTGGCGTTTCAGAAGGCGCCAGTTCAGGGTTTGCTCACCCTCATTGGCGCACTGGTTGGATACTTTTTGTGGATTCTCTACTGTCGGGTCGCGCTCGAAGTTCTCGCGGCAGTTTTTCGTATCGCCGATGCCGCAGCCCCAAGCCCGCAACAACAGGGCTACACGGAGCAGCAACTCGCAGAAATGGTTGGCTCACGCTAAGACTGCCGCGTGAGATTGACCCAACGGGACCCGCTGCCGCCAGCCAGCGAATGCTAGGTTCCAAAAACCCCCTCGCCCGCTTCAATCAAGTCGAGCAGAATCAGCATCAGCTTTGGCGCGGGCTAGGGTTCCGAAATCAGAGATGTTTGTGAAAGGCGTGCACTGCCACGAATCGGTCTTAGCAGCCCAACGATTGATACATGGGCTGCCGTCGGCGGCTGATCCGTAAACCGCAGGCCGCGGGCTAACAGCTGTAGGAAGACACCGCGCTGGTCTCGATCACACGCGCAAGAAGCAGACTCGATTGGTCCAGTCCCACTCTGAGGCCTTTTGCGAAAGATTGCTCAAGGCTCGTATGAGGCCAAGAATATCCGACGCGCGATAGTCTTCTCGTCGACAAAAATCACGCCACCGTGCTTTTGCTCTTCTTCTGCCCAGGCCTTGAGTAATGGGGGGATCGGCCTTCGATCGTAGGTGACAAGGGTCAACCCTTGAATAGCAGCTTCTTCCAGACAGTCGGAGTCCTGCTTCCCTAAGAATTCTCCCCCTCGCCATTCGGCCATACAAAAAACTACCATTGGCCGACTGTGACGCCGACCCATTGAGACCACCCGCGTTACCGGACATGTGAGGAACAAGATTTCCGGTAATGCGTGCCAGCTCAACCGGTCGAGGCAACACCATCTAAATTGTTGATCCCAAAATGCTTCCTAATATCTGACTGTCTGTGCTCGATCCAACCTTAGCCAGAAGGGTTTTTCGCGTGATTTAGCCCAAGCGGACGATCCTCAGCCGTTGAGGCCCTCACACGAACTTCGGTTTAGTGTTGCTTCGACCCATTGAGACCACCTGACTAACCAGGAACTGAAGAGATTTTCTTTGGTTTCTCTTTGCCAGGCGCGAAATACCCTCGTCGTGCTTGGGCCCTCAGCCCCTTTTGACCTACTTTGACTCTTAGAGTGTGATAGCTGCCGTCATGCTTGACGTCCTTCACCGAAATCGCAAGCAAGTACACTACTTCAGGCGCTGCAGCTAAACTCTCCAACCCATTTTCCAAATCATTGTTGTTGTGAAAGTACGTTCCACCCGTGCCGTCGGCAAGTTCTGACATCACGTCTTCGTTAAAGTTCATTTCATCGGAATGGTACTGAGCATGTTCGCCCGCAATTAAGTCTCGACCTGATGATCCGCCTCGTTCGCTCGCGTCCATTACATTCGTATACAATCCGCGAGAGTCTATCGAGCTGATAGTCACGTTGCACCGCGCCGCGATGTCCAGGATCTGCGATTTCTCAGCCATCGCTCCGGAAGTCTGAGAGAAAAATCCTGGCGAAATCAGAATGAGCGTGCGTTCCCCCGGAAGCGTTCCCATACTCTTCACGATCTGTCGGACGTTGGTAAGCGTGACCGTCATATCATTTTCGCCGTTGATCAAGGATTGCGACGCCGCGGAGCGAACGAATGTCTCAACCATATTTCGCGGCTGCCCGACGAGATGCGCACACGTTTCAAAATCCGCTTCTGCGGCTTCGAGTGCCAACTCGGAGTGCTTGTTTTGAATCAAGTCTGCTTGATAGTAGTCGATGTTGGGACAAGCATGATCGTCGTGGCGAAACGCCTGCTGAACGCCGATCTTGTTGACCGTTTCTTGCAACTTCGTTGTGTCACGCGTCAGTCCACTGTTCATGCCAGACAACGAAACGACGGCGGCCATGTCAGTCTCAGTGATGGCTGCGACCAAAATCTTCGAGGCTGCTTTTTGAACCCGCATAAGTTCGGAAGCCTCTATATGAAGGTTGTCAAAAACAAAAACTATAAATCGCGTTGGTGCGGGCGTTGCTCGGGCTTGATTCAAAACACCTGCTGCGGAATGTGGTGATTCTACTGCCCTTGTTGAGTAAATCTCGGCACGTTTCTCGATGGCGAATCCAAAATCCGAAATCAGTTTGCCATTGTCAAAGATCTGAAAATCGTCCTTCGTGAGGTCCTTCACAACGTGACCGTTAGCATCGCGGACCACCACCGGTACAAATACAGACTCTACTTGGACTCGAATCGTAGGAGCTTGCTGAGTGTTTTGTGCCGCAAGCCTAATGGGGACAATCGGCAGAACGCAGGAAAGAGCAATCGCTAACAGCCGCCCTGAACATATGATCTTCACAACCCTTAAATTGTACAACCTCGGGTATTAGCGTAGTGCTTGATAACGGCCTTCCCAGCAACTTGGCTCCCAGTACCCAACTTTCCGATTTTGCATATCAGGCGCCACCCCGGAAAGTGCGAACGCGACCTTTGGAGTCGGCCTTCCGCCACGCAAAGAGAAACATGGCTGGCAGAACACGATCTGATATTTTTGCCCACTGGGCGCGTAGTCTTGATAGTTGTTGGCGAAGGAAATGTTTTTGTCCGGGAGCGAACGCTCATGTTTGGTCAAATCCTTGCTTCCTGCCTTGCGCTCTTCTTTTTGAATCCTTCGACTCCGAGCCAACAGGATAAAACTCAGCAGTCGCCCGTTCCGGCCCCGTCCCTTGACGCGGAATTTCGCAAGTTCGAAAAGCTCGCATCCTTTGTGCGAGCCCGCAACGCGCGAGACTACGCGATTTCGACCGCAAAGGGCATTGACGAGGCCAGTTACGTCACCATTGGCGGAATCGAGCAATGGGTGACGATTCGCGGTGAGGACCGCAGCAATCCCGTGCTGCTGTTTCTGCACGGCGGTCCGGGTGACGTCACGAATCCCTGGTCCTTCGCGTTCTTCGCTCCTTGGGAAAGGTACTTTACGGTAGTTCAATGGGATCAGAGGGGTGCTGGTAGGACTCTCAGGAAGACTGGAGAAGCCGTGGCACCCACAATGACCGTTGATCGAATGACAAAGGACGGCATCGAACTGGCCGAATATCTGCGGAAACATCTCGGCAAGGACAAGATTATCGTCGTCGGTCATTCATTCGGCACAATCCTTGAGTTGGGAATGGTACGAGCAAAGCCGGAGCTTTTCTATGCCTACGTGGGCACCGGCCAGGTCGCGGACGAAGTCAAAAACTATTCCGCAGCCTATGACGCGCTGTTGCAGAAGGCGCATGCGACCGGGAACCAACAGGCCATCGAGGAATTGAAGCGCATCGGCCCTCCTCCCTACCCGAGCGGCGAAGGCTACGGTGTGCAGCGCAAGTGGTCGAACAAATTCGAACGCGCCTACGAGTTCCTATATGGGGCGACTGGGCTTGCCCTGGTCGCGCCCGGCGTCTCCCTACAGGACATCAACGACTGGTTCAATGGCCAGATGCTTGCAGAAGTGCTCGTGCCGCAAATCAAATCTCTGGGCCAGGCAGAGCTTGGCCTGGAGTTTTCCATTCCCATGTTTGTTTTTGAGGGCGAAGAGGATTTTACAACTCCAACCGCCCTCGCCCGGCAATACGTCCAGTCCATGAATGCGCCCCGCAAAGAGTTCGTACCGATTAGCGGCGGGCATTTCGCGGTGTTCATGCACTCCGACCAGTTTCTCCAAGAACTCGTCAACCGCGTGCGCCCATTGGCCGTTGGCTATTGAGCCCGGTTAATAAACGTTCCGCTTGCCATCTCCAGTCCCATGTCAGCGAGCGTCGCATAGTAGCGGGAAGTTTACGAACGTGTTTACCGCGAAAGGCCCGCTGAAGTGGAGGACCGTGCCATTCCGGGTCACTGGGAGGGCGATCTCCTGCGCGGCTCAGGAAACAGTCACATCGCGACCTTGGTGGAACGCCATTCGCGCTTTGTCATGCTGATCAAGGTACCCAGCAAAGATACGGTATTCAAGCCCGTGGAGCGCTGAAGAAGGAACTGCTGGACCACTTGCGATCCAAGCGCCGCACACGCCGGTCTCAGCACTCTCGTATCTTTAAAGACGGGCGCGGTCAAATCCCTGAGGCCATCTCTAAACAGGCTTCGGTAAATGGTTTCGTGGGACACCCGCATGCTCTCATCATCGGGATACTGGGTTTTCAGCCAGCCGGAAATCTGCTTCGGCGACCAGTCCAGAATCAGTTTACTCGCAACGATGTTCCGCAACTTCAGGTTGATGGAAAGAAGGCAGCGCTTGGGCCGCAAGGCTGACTGCCAGGCTTCGCCGTTGCGAGACGGTCTGTCCGACGAGCGCCAGAGGGCCAGGCATGGTAGCGATATTAGTTAGATATAGCTTCGAGCTCTCTGGCTTCCCCCCAGGCTGTGATGGTTGAGTGTTCGGAAGCCGGAATGCTGTAACCTGCACAGTTGAGTGGATTCCGCGCAGTGAGATCGGCGGAGTAAAACTGATTGAGAAGC
>Ga0306922_10005013_pt1 | contig 12596 bp, 14 predicted proteins | sample sta12Cox44000082_FD_203758 | JGI IMG/M metagenome (GOLD analysis project Ga0306922, IMG submission 203758) | Lab enrichment of tropical soil microbial communities from Luquillo Experimental Forest, Puerto Rico - statoxic.12C.oxic.44.000.082 (v2)... | ecosystem: Environmental > Terrestrial >... | reverse complement strand
TGAGTATGCCGCTTGGTTCGCGATGTTCCAAAACCGCACGACAGCTTCGATACAGGGCTGGCAGAGCTTCTGCTTTCGCTGCCTAGGACCTGAATTACACAACTCGCACTTCATAACGACCTTCCCAGGCCAGTTGTCAAGACCGCTCATTAACTGGCCCTGTCTGGAACATCGCATGTCGAATGCCAGCAGTGGGTCCTTCAGGAGAATCGGAGACGTTTAAATTCCAAGAAGATAGAGAAGACCCTAGCGGATCGTTGCTTTGCAGGCTGTACCCGGCGCCCTGCATTTTCCTAGCAGCTGCTGATGAACTGACACGCCTCCAGCATTTCGATTGTCAGGCACGAGTTTTGGGCAGGCGTTTGCGGCACGATCCGCGCCGCAGGCCGCGGTCTCTTCTTACATTGATGTTATTGGCTGCTGACGGCCAGCTCCGGCGCCATGCCGAAAAAGGATATGCGCCCCCGAGGCGGAAACCATCGCAACCCAGGCACGTGCCAGTGCGGAACTGCATTCGGAAATCGCCTCGCTGACGGCCCTCCGATAGGCAAGGCTATTCGGCTAGCCGAAGAACGTATCCGCATACCCTCATCTGGGAATCGTTGCCGCATCGTAATCTGCGATTGATGGCCCTCAGGGGACCCAACGCCAGGTGCAAAGAGCGAACTGGTTGTCGAGAGAGGGGTCAAAGAGAACTGGCAACCCAATCATGACCCTGGATTCAAGAAAGGAAACTCCTTCGACGTTAGCTGAAAGACGTGTGATGGTGCGCCAGCATTTGGAAGCTGCTCTCCGCTTGTACGCGACAGCTGGGACGAGGCGCTTGCCGCCCAAGTCATTGCCGGCGATCACGACCGTGACATCAACGCATTTGTTGCGGAACTCGCCGTCGGACCAGGGACCAAGAAGCCAGCCCAGAAGCTGTCATCGACACACTTCATCTTTCAGCTCTCGGAAATTGCGTCGCCGAACGTGTGGCGGCTTTCGACAGCTTAAGCTGGGGGTGTAACCGCGTCCCGCTTCACCGCTGCATTGTCGGGGAATGACCAAGGTAAAGCTCTCCCACTCAACCAAGAGAAGGTTGAGTGGGGCAATCGCATTGCACCTCGTGGGTCCATTTCCTGTTCCCGTGGTTATTACGTCGCCTGTCAGTTTCGAGGGAAAATCACTTATGAACTGTAATGAGCCTGTGAGAGTTGGAACGTGGCATCGCTTGGAATCGAGAGGAAGATTTCCGTGCCGCCGGTCGCACTACTGGAGATTCTGAGTTGCCCCCCAATTCTCGTCGCCCGCTCCCTCATGCCCGCCAGGCCCCAGTGCCCCTCACGCCCGGAGCTGAGCACTTGAGGATCGATTCCACACCCGTTATCGCGAACCTGCAAGCGCAATTCCCTGTCGGCATAGTCCAGTACGAACTCCACGCGCTTGGCCCCGGAATGACAAAATGCGTTGACCAAGGCCTCCCTGCCGATTCGGTAAATCTCGTGTTGGATGGATGGCTCAAGTGACCGCTGCATGCCGCCAACGACCACGCGAAAGTCGATGTCCGATGGAACCGCGAGTTCCTGCGGAACACGCGACAAGGCCAGAACCAGGTCGAATTGGCGAGAATCGAGCCGGCGGAGGCCCTGAATAGCGCTCCGACCCTGCTCGATCCCTTCCTCCATTATCTGAAGAATCCGGTCTAACCGGGGCTTGACCAGCGAATTTGCTGACACGCGATTCAAGGCCGCACCCAACTGCATCGAGGCACTTACGAAATTCTGCAAGAGGGTGTCATGGAGTTCCTGCGCGATTCGAGTGCGCTCTTCGAGCCGCACGTTTTCTTGTCGGACCCGTTCTTCCTCCTGTTTCCGCGACTCAATCTCTGTCGCACTCGCGTACCATTTTCTAACGTGGCCTTGTTCCAACAATGGGTTATAACGAAACAGAAACCACCGATAAACACCATCTTTCCCGAGCATTCTTGCCTCGGCTTCGAAAGGTTCCTTTGCGGAAAGGCCGCGCTCGCAAGCCGCTCGCATCTCCTCCGCATCGCCGGGATGAATTGCTCGGCCAATTACGTCTTCCGACCGAGCGTCAAGGGTCAGACCTGTAAATTCCCGGGCGACACGATTGGCGTGAATCCACTCGCCGTCGGGTCCCAGCACCAAAATCAAGTGGGGGACGAAATCAACAAGTTGCTGGAGGTCCTCCTCGGCACGCTTACGTTCGGTGATGTCGATCACGGTTCCTACGAATTCAATAAGCTCGCCGGATCGGCCGAGCACCGCGTGGCCTACGGAGTGGATGTCCCTGACGCCTCGATCCGGATGAACGTACCGGTAGTCCTGTTCGAAATCCGCTTTATCGCGAGTGGCACGCTCGAATTGTTCCCTGAGCGTAGCCTGATCATCGAGATGAATCCGTTGAAAGAATGTTTCGAATTTCGGTAGCGGTCCAAGTGGATCGAACCCCAGCACTCGGTAGCACTCCTCGGACCAATACCTGATGTCACCAGTCGCAAGGTCCCATGCCCAACTGCCGGTCTGGCTCAGTCTCTGCGCTTCCGCCAGGTACGCCTCGCTGTTTCGCAAGGTTGCATACAGCGAATGAAGTTTGCCAGCCGTATCGTTGAAGACAGCAGAAAGGTGGGCGAGTTCATCGTTGCCACGAATCGGAATCTGGTAATGAAAGTCTCCACAGGCTAGCGCCTTGGACCCCTCGACCAGGTCGGCGAGAGGAGCCGTAATACTGCGCGTAACGTTGAAAGCCAAAAAAGCGGCCACCACTAGCGTCACAATTCCTGTCAGTAGGTTACCGAGGAAAATGCGCTGCTCGGCACGATGGAAGTTCTCAGCAGCCTGAGTGCGCGCCGTTGCGACCTGCCGATCGACGTTTCTTACCAGTTCCGAACTAAGGAATTCAAGGGGCTGGATCTGCTGCTCAAGACGAAAATGCAAAGCGGTCCAATCGCCGGAGCTTGCCAGTGCATTCATGGACTGGAGGTAGGAGGGCAGTTCGCTTTGGACCGCTTCAAGCGGAGTCAACACGGTGGGATCCCCTCTCAATTCCGGCGGCAAGCGACTGAAGCTTTCTTCGATGCGCGCGGCCTCCTGCATGACCTGTGTGCGAAGAGCGTCGGACTCGGCAATAAAGCGGTCCGTGTTCTTCCCCTGCGCCAGCTCATTCAGGCGGGCATAAAACGAGCTGAGGCTATTCTGAAAGCGCAGTACCGCGATCAGTTCCTCATCGAGAGTGGCGAGATGCTCGGCTTGGGAGCGCACGAGGCGAAGCTCGGTGAACCGCATGCCGCTACCGACAAGCATGAAGAGAATAAGAACCAGGAAACAAACAATCAGGCGCCCGCCAATATTGAAGCGCGAAAGGTGGCGTGACCAATTCCCCAGGCGCTGGAAAGGAATTTTAGAGACCTCCTTCACGCTGCAAGACCCAAGTCCGAGCCCGCGTCAAAACAAGGAAGTGACCGGCTGCCGGAAGTGTCTATTATACGCATCCCAGATAGGCAGCCAATAAGCACCGGAACTTGCTTGGGCCATCAGTTATTCTTGGCGTCATGGACGGAAGTGGCAGGAAACCCCGTAATCTGAGTCAACTGTCTCTGAAGAGCGACTGGAGCATCGGCGGCTTTGATCTTGCCCAACAGAACCGAATGGAGCGCCTCAAAATAGGCGCGCGAAACAGCATCATATTTCTCGCCGGTAACCGTGGAGGGGCGAGCGACGGATCCACCGGGCTTCTCGCCGGGAATCATCCCAAACTGAACGTAGGCTTTAAGCACACTGGGAAGATCTACCAATACTGGTGACGGAGGAGGGCCGTCGCGCGTACGCGCGGCCTCGAGCTGCTGCTCCTTGTCAAGCAGGAAGCGCACCAACTGAATTGCCTCAGCCGGGTGGGCGGAGGAACGAGGAACAGCCAACCCGAAGCCTCCCAGGGTGGCGACTCGAGCAAAGCTACCGCCAGGCACGCTGGTTATGCCCGAGACTCCTCCCCACGTTGTGTTAACCGGTTGACTTAAGAAGTAATCCGACATCCAGCCACGCCAAAAAGCTGCCGTTCCAGAATAATGAAAAGCGTTGAGGGCGTCCCACTCCTGATAGGAAAGCACACTGGGTGAGGAGATCCAGCCGACCCAGTGTGCGGCGCGCTGCCAGGCACGAATTAACGCCGCGTTATTCACGTCAATGCTTTTGTCGGCATTGACGATCGGGCCACCACCCTGGCTGAACTGCCACTCCAATGCGTTGCACGTAAGACTCTCGCTGGCAGCTCCCGGCCATACAAAGCCCCAAAAATTCTTGTGGCCCTGTGCCCGCTCACCCTGCTGAATACGCAGTGCCATCGACTCCAGTTCGTCCCAGGTTCTTGGGGGGTGGTGGAATCCGTACTTCTTGAGGAGATCAGTGCGGTAAAACAAAATGCCGGTATTGGTGTGATAGGGAACGCCGAGGAGCTTGCCGTCCACGGTGTAATTCGCTACTAGCTCCGGTTCGTCGGAAGCGATGGCAGCCGCGAGGGCGGGCCTCAGGTCAGTGAGGTACTGCTGAAGAATGCCTGGCCAGACGACATCGATAGTAACTACATCAGGACTACCGGCGCCTCGCTCCAATAGCTGCCGCGTCAGCTTTAGCTGGTCTTGCGAATTTTCGGGTCCCGGTAAGCGGATGACCCGGATTCCGCTATGCCGCGTGAATTCCTGCAAGGCAGCCTCACTGGCGGCCCTCCCCGAACTGTCATGAGACCACTCGTGATCCAGGAAAGTCAGGGTTTGGGGAGCAGGGGCCGCTGGCTTGCGACAGGCTGAGACAAAGCAAACCAGCAGGACCGTGCACACGTACAATGATTTCCAATAGGGCCGAGGCCACCAAGACCGGCAGGTCTTCATGCGTGGGCCCCGAAAACCGTCACGGCTCGTACCTTCAAGTTCAGGAATTTGCATCATCGATGGGGACTTCGGACGATAGAATACCAACAATAGGGGGCAGCCAGGCGTTCAGTAGATGTCGCTATTACCACGCTTTCAAGAAGTCCGGGCAGCACGCCTTGAAACCGTGGGAACCGTCCGGATCCTCATCTCGCTGCGAGCAGGGGACTGCGAAGACAACGCGGGCAACGAAGCGATGCGGAGGCATGCCAGGAAGAAGTGGTGTAGGCGTGTTAAGGACGTGGCTGCACGGCTCACGGGCGCTATGGGGCCCGACAAGGTAGTACGGGAGACCTCAATGCGAAGGGCCTGGATGAGTTTCTTTCAAGCCGTCAACAACGGGAAAACTGTGTGTCATCACCGTGCGTCGTCGTCTTCCGGACAGCGCAGGGTTTCCCGCTGACCACGCCGATTCATAAGCCTCCAGGCAAGCTCGACGGGAGTCGAAAATCCGGTTAGCGCCGACCAAGTCGATTAGACCCACCTGCTCCAGGCTAACCTGATGAGTCATCGGGACAAGAACCAGGGCAAGGATAACACCTGCCTTTTCCAGTCCTGCTTCATCTCTGTCAAGTCCGGTCGGGATGCCGGTGATGGCTGTGGCATCCAGGACCAGCCAGCGTACAGGTGATGGCGACTCTTCCACGAGGCTCCGTACCTGTTGCGAAAAAACTCAGTGTTCGTGTAGAAGAGATCTGCCACGAACCAAAACATCACTATGTCACTTCGACTTCAAGCGCATCCTTTTCGCTGTGGCTATCTCTTTTGGTCTCTCCTGATCAACCTGGGGATACGCCACATCCAGACTGGCCAGCGTGTCTATGAGTGCGGCAACGACAACCAGCCGGGTAAACCACTTGTTGTTCGCCGGCACTACGTACCAAGGGCTGTCCTTGGTGGCGGTGTTTTGAATCATATTCTCGTAGGCGCGCTGGTATTCGTCCCGGTAATTGCGCTCAGCCATATCCGAAGCGGAGAACTTCCAGTTTTTTTCGGGCGTTTCCGCTCTTTCCAGGAAACGTCGTTGCTGTTCCTTCTTCGACAGGTGCAGAAAGAATTTGACCACCACAACGCCGTTGCGGGCGAGGTAAGGTTCGAAGCTGCGGATGTCACGGAAGCGCTTCTTCCGAATGTCCTTGGTGATCAGCGAAGGGGAGATTTTCTGTTTCGCCAGAAACTCCGGATGCACCCGGACTACTAGCGTCTCCTCGTAATAGCTCCGGTTGAAGATGCCGATGTGCCCACGATTGGGCAGGCACCTGATGCAGCGCCAGAGATAATCGTGATCGAGGTCTTCTGCAGAAGGAGACTTGAAGGAAAAGACTTGGCATCCCTGCGGGTTGACACCCGACATGACATGCTTTAATCGCACCATCCTTACCTGCGACGTCCATGGCCTGAAAAATCGCCAGAACGGCCCATTTGTCCTGCGCATAAAGCCTGTCCTGCAGCTCCGCGAAGCGCCTGAATCCCACTCACGAGCTCCTCTGTTGTGCGCGGTTTGTCCTCCGACTTAAGTCCCAATGTGTCGCCTGGATCAATGTCCTTCAACCTAAACTTTTGGCCATTCGTGACCCGAAAGGGTTTGCCAAACCTGCGGGCTTTCTCGATTACTTTTCTTGTGTTCATTGCTGCCGTCCAGTTAAGAGTCGACCTCCGGGATGGCTGGATTCGTCAAGCCTGGCTTATCTATTGGCCGCTCCGGGGAGCCGACTAATCCCCTGGGCATTCAGGCCTCCAATCGACGCCTCTACAGCATGACGGCCGCAGACTGTACCAGGAAAAGCCCTTGGGAGCGATTACTGCGCCAGCACACTTCTTGCTGCGGGGAGAACTCTGAACACCTGCCAATATTGTGGCAGGAATGAGTTCACCTTCGTGGCTCGGGGCAGCTCAGCTATTCTGGCAGCTGATGGGCGGCGATCAGATGGGTCTTGGTACCGAGCAGCACGGAATTCGAAAACCGGCGGGTGGCCCAGGCAACGCTTCGTGTGGTTGGTCCACCCAAACCGGTTTTACTTGGGTGGGCTTTTAATTCCTCGTCCCTGAACCCTAATTTCTAGGCCCTAGCTTCGCGTACTGGCTGTGGCTTGCTGGTAATGGGAATGTCGGGCCGGCATCCTTCCAGAGGGTGCGGAACTCCTCATATGACTGCCGTGCGGCGACCTTGTCGCTTGTCATCGGCTGGACACCGGCACGCTGCAGATGAGCCAGTGCTCCGTTAGCAAAGTTGCCTACAATCTGGCAGGCGATCAAAAACACCTGCCTCTCGACGCAGCTCGTAGCATTCATTCGATACACCTTGCTCCACCCACTGGTAGAGCGCTGCCAGATATTCAGCTGTTTCCTGCCCGCACTTCAGGATTCCCCTGAGCTCTTTTGCTAACTCGTAAAACTTACTTTTGTTGAACATCTGTCCACCTCTTGCATGATTCCCTTTCCTCTCTGAGCTAGCTGCACGCTGCATTCCAAATCTCGGCCTTACTTAACTCACTGAGAATAGGTGTGCACGGTATGGCGGATGTGCCTGTCATTCGGCACCGCGGGCGCCAGCAGAGGGCTCTGGGGACGACGTCACCTCTTCGTTCTGAGCGAGCTGGCAGAGGACCCATTCAGGCCACCCAGCTGCCTCGCGCGGGTTCGCGATGGAGCCAACCGAAATCCCGCTAAGCTGAGAACCACAAGCTGCAGGCGCGAAGGCGAGTGACCCCACCCTACTCGAGCCTCGGCAAACCGGATTGAGTTGCAGCGGCAGCGCTGTACGACAACCGTCTGCTGATGAAGGCGTGGCTCCCGCGAGGTCGTCCCATGAAGAATGTTCGCAGGTAGCGGGTGCGCTTCGCCGTGAGCAAGTTGGACCTAGGCCCGGGTTATGCCTCGCTCGACATCACGACCACCAGAGGGATAAGCAGTATCACAGAATGGTGGAAGTCGGTACCCTCGTAATTACGGGCTTGCTCACGTCATCCCGGGTTAGCCCTGGCGAATTTGGCGTGGTGGATAACCTCGGCAGAGGCACTATCGGAAATGCCCTGCTTGAAGCAGGACACAGGATACGTTACAGATTCCTACTCGGAGCCGGAAAAAGAACTGCAGGAACCGGCTCTTGTCGCCGAAGGCTCGGGTCTTGCTGGGGTGAAGATAAACCAAGGATAGTCTTCCTGGCGCCACCAACAAGGGTCCAGCACCGGTTGGGGCGACGATGCCAAATAACTCCCTGCTGCCAGCCGATGCCCACATTCTCAAGAGCGTAGGAAGCCATTGCGACCGTGGAACTCCTCTAAATTCTCGAAAACTGTCGTCGAAGACGCTTGACTGATTTAATAGGGACTTTGGCCTTCCATTTGCCCTATCTGGAACCAGGAGTCCCGGAAAAGGCGACGGTGTCAGCTCTCCGCCGATCTTCCAGCACACTCCAATTTTTCAGCAGTAGAACCCAGGAGGTCCCCGAATGAAATCACACTTCAGAAAAAGCACTCCTCTCCCATTCCTGGCTGTGTGCCTGTACGTGTTGGCGGCAGCGATAGCGTTTGCTGCACCGGCGGCGAACACGGTTACGCATGGACAAAAGGCAAAGATCAAAGGCGTCATCATCGCACGCGATGGGGACGCCGTTAAGATCCAGGACAAGAAAGATGGCTCGACCAAGACCTTCATGGTCACCGATCAGACGAAGATCGAGCGCGACAAGAGCGGCAATGGGTTCTTCGGTCGGACAAACATGCGGGTGACGGCCTTGGTCCCCGGGCTGACTGTTCGGGTAGAAGGCGTCAGCAATGCCGAAGGTCAGGTTGAGGCCAAGACTGTCAGGTTCAATCCCGATGCGTTTGCGGTCACGGTAGCTCAGCAACAGCAGATTATCGATAACCGGGCGGCGACCGGCCGTGCACAGGAATCTGCGAACGAGGGCACAGCGAAAGCGGATGCAGCCCAGTCTTCGGCAGATCAGGCACAATTTACTGCCAACCGCGGCGTTTTCACGGCCCAGGCTGCCGGCACACTCGCGGCGGCAGATGCTGTGGAGGTGAGCATGTTGGACCAGCGTGTCTCGGACCTCAGCCAGTACGAGACGGTGGCACAAGTAGGAGTTTATTTTCCGGAAAACGGCCGCAAGTTGGATGCGTCAAGCAAGGCGTCCCTCGATGACCTTGTTTCCGCCAATTCCAACCTTTCAGGATACGTGATCGAAATTGCGGGTTACACCTCCGGCAGCGGCAGCGCGCAACACAACCAGAAGCTGAGTGAAGAGCGAGCAGCGGCCGTCGCTCAATATCTGCGCGAAAAGGATGACGTTCCTGCATGGCGAATCTCGGTACCTGCCGGTTATGGCAAAACCCATCCTGCAGCTGATAACTCGAGCGCGAAGGGACGGGCCCTAAATCGACGGGTAGAAGTCAGGATTCTTGTCAGCAAAGGATCGCAAGAGTTTTCACAACTCTCGAGCATCAAATGACGAAAATGTTCTTGCGAGCGGTGATTTCCGTCGCTGGCTCTCGCCCTCAGCGGTCAGGTGTTATTTGCGCCTGGCCGCAGAGGAGCTCGTCGATGACGATAGGAGAATGAATTGATACCCGGAACAGCCGAATAATGCTACTGACCCTGGTTCTTGCAACGCTAGCTTCAGGCAGTCAGGCTCAGCATGAGCCCCAACCCAAGCCGTGCAAGTCACTGGGCTGACCGGAGTAGAGAAGAACACGAAGGGAAGCTTAACTGTAGAGAATGGCCATCTCACCTTCGCCGCTTCCCGAACCCCCTGCGATGTCGCCACAACTGCGATTGATGTTGTGATCACGGGAACCGACAGTCAGCACGCAATCGGAGGAACTGCGGGCACGATATCGATGCTTGCGCCCTACGAAGGCGGCAGAGCACTCAGCCTCTTCCGTAACAAAATCGACGTTATTACGATCGAATACCGCGACGCAAACGGCGGATTGCACCGCGCAAGTACACCCGCTGGCCAAGGTGCCGTCTTCGACGTCGATAGAAGTAGAGATGGTCAGACCCGGAGAAATTCCTGTGCCTGCCGAATTCCAAGTCGCCCTCTACGAGAACCTTATCCAGGAGCTTGAACAGAAGGGTGAGTTTCCCCGTGTCTACCGTGACGGCGACAAGAATGTCGCCGCCGACTCCGACGTGATCATCGTTCACACGACGATCACCACTTTCAAGAAGGGTAGCGAGATGGCCCGCGAGGTCCCGACCTTAAGTGGTGCGACGTCAATTGTCGTTCAATGTGATTTTTACGGATAACAAGGCAAAGGTGCTGCTGGAGCGAAGTATTGACGGGAAAGTGCATTTCTTCGGTGACAACCTGAAGGCCACAAGCGACTTCGCAAAAAGGCCTCGATTGCTTCGCATGACGCACTTCAGCTCCATCAAGCACAACCCACCAATTGAACGCTGTCTCAAAAACAGCGCCTCGCCAAGCTATAGGGTTGGATTACTGTGCGATCAATTACCAACCTGCTATGCTTAGGGCGTGCCGTCTTGAAACCATGCTATCGCTAGGCCACATTCTCGTCGCGACCGATTTCTCGCCGATATCGATTGGCGCGCTGCGGCATGCGTTAGGGATAGCGCGCCGATACCACTCGACCGTTTCTTTGCTTCACGTCGTCGATCCAGCTCTGTTTGGCTTGGCGGGGCCGGATGGCACATCGGCCGATACGAATTGCGCGGTGCGTGACTGCGAAGCCCTCGAAGCAAGCCTTAGGCAGGAGGGCATTCTTGAAGGACTGAACTTTAGCTCCGCAGTACGAGTTGGACCCGTATGGAAGACGGTCAGGGAGGCGACGGAGCAGGAATCGTATGGGCTACTCGTACTCGGAACTCACGGACGGACAGGGATCAGCAAGCTGTTGCTTGGCTCGGTAGCGGACAGTGCTTTCAGGTATTCGCCATGCCCAGTGCTTACGGTTGGACCCCACGCCTTGCGATCAAAGTACTCCGGAGCCGAGGCTAAGCATTTTCTGGTTCCGACCAATCTCTCGCCAGAATCGATGGATGCGTTGCCGTACGGAATATCTCTGGCCAAGATCACCGGCGTAGACATCACCCTCCTCCATGTTCTGAACCCCATATCGGAGGCCAACCGCGGCGCAAGGCCTGAAATAACCCGGGTTAAAGAGCTTCTACAGAAGTACCCTGACGCCGGGAACATCGTCGACATCATGGTGGAGCACGGCGAGCCCGCCGAGATCATCGTCAGATTTGCAGATTCCCATCAGACGGACATTATCGTCATGGATCTGCACGCTTGGAGGGGCGACGGACCGGCACTGTGGCATACCGCGTACAAGGTCGTCACTGAAGCCGGCTGCCCGGTTTTGACGATGAAACGGCCGGCACAGTCGGAATGATCAATTTGACCGGGGCTGCCTTGGCAAGAAAGACATGGAATTGTTCTGGGAAGCTCGATGAATAAGCTGGTGGATACCAAAGACCTGACGGCTCGCAGTTTGCGCTGTTCTGCCGGACGACGCGACCGCTAATTTCACCAAGGTAGTGCAGCGCATTCCGGTCAAGATCGCCTTGGATGATTCACATCTTGCCGCCAAGCTACGGCCAGGTGTTTGTGTTATCTCCACGGTTCAGACACCAGGACAGCTGGAGAAGTCATGGCCGGCTCCACTGCCACGCTCCGCCCCTGACACCATAGCAGATCGCATGGAGGCATGTTGGCATAAGCTTCGACAATGGCGCATGGCTCGACAGCGCCTTCAACGCCGCCCCGTTGTTGATCGGGCCGTTCAGTGTGTATCTGGGAGGGGTGATTGGACCACGGCGGATCCTGCTGTTTGCAGCGCAGTGTTCACTGTAGTCTGTGCTTTTCGCCCGCTGATCCGCAGCTACAGTCTGCTGGTTGCTGCTCTGATCGTCGCCGGCCTGGCGTCGGGGACGTTTTGTCCTATCACGCTCACGTTTGCGCTTCGCAATAGTCCTCTTCGATTTCTACCTTTTCACGATTGCGTTCTACGTAACGTTTGTGGATGGTGCAGTTAACATCGCTGCTTCGCTCTACGGCTGCTATACAGACCATCGGTCGTGGCACTGGATGTTGCTGGGGTTCCGCCGTGATTTCGCCGGTACCGATGGTCGGCATCTACTTCGGCATTCTGCCGATGCCACCGCACAAGAGGAGCGGTCCTGCACCCATCTTCGCCGGGTTCCTGTACCTGGGTGCCGGATTAGCTGCGATTTTTGCCGGTCTCCGGCAAGGCCAGCGACTCGACTAGTGGCGCTCCGGAGTGTTCACCGGCTTGTCTTGGTCCGGAGCTATGACACCACAAAGAATCGGTGGCTGCTGACTTCGAGTCGTACATTGCGCCGGTTCGGCAAACACCTGGAATTGGAGCTGTCTGTAACCCGGGGTACATCGCCTTTCTGTTTCGAAGAACCCTTACACAGGTACTTCAAGGCTGGACCTATCGAGAAACGGCGAATGCGAGAGCCTCATGGCGTCACTTACCTGGACGACAAAGACACAACTAACCGAAGATGCGGATGCTCAGCGTGAAGCACAGTAACGCCATGGGGCTCAATGTCGTTCTGCACATGGCGAAGTCACACCATGAGGAAAAGCATCCACGTGGGTACTCTGCAGGAAGTTTTTGGGAAACTAGAATAGAAAAAATGTAATTTGAGCAGGTGATTGGTGAAGTTGGAT
>Ga0306922_10005012_pt1 | contig 12597 bp, 5 predicted proteins | sample sta12Cox44000082_FD_203758 | JGI IMG/M metagenome (GOLD analysis project Ga0306922, IMG submission 203758) | Lab enrichment of tropical soil microbial communities from Luquillo Experimental Forest, Puerto Rico - statoxic.12C.oxic.44.000.082 (v2)... | ecosystem: Environmental > Terrestrial > Soil... | reverse complement strand
AACGAAACGATCGTGTGGGTGTTGTCGAGCTGCTGATTGAAGATCGTCCCGGCGTTGGGATCGCTGCTGCCGGTTCCATTCGTCACGGTGTGAGATCCATTCACCCACTCCCACTCGACCGTCTCGCCCACGAAGATGGTAGCGGTGTCGACGGCTGTGGCGAGGTTGCCGTCCGCGTCGAATACAAAGTCGCGCGCCGTGATGATGGCATCGGCCGTGTGTTTGGATTGTGTTCCGACCGGCTTGTGGCTGGCCCAGTACGCGTCCGCGCGCGCCTTCATGGCGGCCTCGGTCATCGGCATGTGCGCGTGGCCCGGTTGCGCGCGCGACACCGCAGGCCATGGAGCCAGCACCGCAACGGCGAGGAACAGCGGGTTTACGAAGCGGCCAACGGTCGGGATCGCGTCACGATGTGTCACGGGAGCCTCCTCACCAGCGGCCCCACGTTGGACGCGCATTACACCACGCGCGATGGCGCCGGACACAAGAAAAATGAACTCAGGCGTTCGTGTTTTCTCACAGTGATCTTCGAGAACCATGCGGGTGTTTGAACGGACCAAACCGGGGTTCGATCTTCGCGGCATGGCCGCATGAGGCGGCTGTTGCCGCAATCACTCCTTGACGCTCCGCGGGGCGGCCCGCATCCTGCGCCCGTGCTCAACTGGATTTGGGCAGCGCTGTTCCTCATCGCCTTCATCGTGGCGCTGTGGCAGGCGGCATTCGGCGGGAAGCCGGACGTTCTGCAGGCCGTCGTCACGTCCCTGTTCGATTCGTCGAAGAGCGGCTTCGAGCTCGCGATCGGCCTGACCGGCGTGATGAGCCTGTGGCTCGGGCTCATGCGCATCGCCGAGCAGGGCGGGGTCACGGAGTTCATCGCCCGCATCGTGGGCCCGCTGTTCCGCCGCCTCTTCCCCACCATCCCGGGCGGCCATCCCGCGATCGGCGCGATCGTCATGAACCGGTCCGCGAACATGCTCGGGCTGGACAACGCCGCGACCCCGCTCGGCCTCAAGGCCATGAAGGAGCTGCAGGGCCTGAACCCCGAGCCCGAGACCGCGAGCAACGACATGATCCTGTTCATGGTGATGAACGCGTCGTCCGTGACGCTCGTCCCGATCTCGATCCTGACGTTCCGTGCGCAGCTCGGCGCGAAGAACCCCGCGGACGTGTTCATCCCGATCCTGATCGCGACGTTCATCGCGGATCTCTCGGGACTCCTGATCGTTGCGAGCGTCCAGCGGCTCAAGCTGTGGAGCGGCGTCGTGCTCGCCTGGCTCGGCTCGCTCACGCTCGTGGTCGCCGCGCTGGTCTGGCACTTCTCGCGGCTCGCGCCGGACGCGGTGTCCGCGCAGTCGGCGCTGCTCGCGAACGTGATCCTCGTCGGCCTCATCACGTCGTTCCTGATCGCCGGGGTGGTGAGCCGCGTGCCGATGTACGAGGTGTTCGTCCAGGGCGCGAAGGAAGGCTTCAACGTCGCGATCGGGATCGTCCCGTTCCTGGTCGCGATCCTGGTCGCGGTCGGCGCGCTGCGCGCGAGCGGCGCGCTCGAGGCGTTTCTCGGCGGGATCAAGACACTGGTCGCGCACTGGAACATGGACACGCGTTGGGTGGACGCGATGCCGACCGCGCTCATCAAGCCGCTCTCGGGCGGAGGAGCGCGCGGCGTGATGGTCGAGACGATGAAGGCGCTCGGACCCGATTCGTTCGCCGGCCGCCTCTCGTGCGTGATCCAGGGCAGCACGGAAACGACGTTCTACGTGCTCGCGGTCTACTTCGGCTCGGTCGGGATCCAGAAGACGCGCCACGCGCTCGCGTGCGCGCTCGCGACCGAGGTCATCGGAGTGCTCGCCGCGATCGCGGTGACGTATTTGTTCTTCGGCTGAGCGCCGGCCGTTCCACCTACCTCAATAGCACCACCCGGCTGTGGAACACACGCGACGGCGTGGTGAATCGCACGAAGTAGACTCCCGTGCGGACGCCATTGCCATCGCGATCACGACCGTCCCAGCGCGCGGCGTGCGGACCGGGGGCGAGGATTCCGCTGGCCAGGGTCTTGACCTGCCGCCCGGCCACATCGAACAGCTCGAGGCGGGCGTTGCCGGCCTGGGCGAGGCCGAAGCGGATCATGGCGGAGTCGTGGAACGGATTCGGGCTCGGCGTCGCGAGGAAGTCCACGCGCTCGGCGTCTTCCAGCCCGAGCGTCGTCGAGCCCGCGGTCGGCACGGTGAGCGCGGACGCCGCGCCCCAGTTGCCGGACGCGTCGCGGCCGCGCACCCAGAGCGTCATGCTGCCGCTGAGGACATTCCCGGTCGCGAGCGCCGCGGTTGCCTGCACGCTGGTGCTGCCGAACGCGCCGGACAGCGGCGTGCCGGTTCCCGCGGGTGCCGGTGCGGCGCCGATCGAATACTCCGCGGCCGCCACTGTGCCGCCACCCGTCGCGGCGTCGCTGAACGTCGCGAACAACGTCGTGGCTTGGCCGCGCCGGACCGGCAGCGGATTGCAGCTCTCGCTGCCCGCGACCAGCACCGGACCCTGCGTGTCGCCGCCAAGCCGCCCGAGCGTGAACGGCGCGCTCATCACGGCGGTCGCGGACAGGCTCGGCGATCCGTCGTCCGCGACGCGCACGCGCAGCATCACGCTGTTCGAGTTCGGCGTCGGCGCGCCGCCGAGCACTCCGGCGAGATCCCAGATGCAGCCCGAATCGGCGCACACGGCCGTGTTCGCCGCCGTCCAGCTGTCGCCGCCGTCGAGCGAGTAATCCACCCAGTGGCCGGTGATCGCGCGTCCCGAGTCGGGTTTGATGGAATATCGGAGGATCACGTATTGCGACGTCTCCGAGCTGCCGGGCGTCGGCGTGGTGATGTGGACCTCCGGCGGGCGGTGACCCATCAGCCAGGAGACCGCGTTCTGCAGCACGCCGGTACGCGGCGGGAGGTTCGCGGTCGAGCTGCCGGCGAGCGCGCGCCATTCATAGAACAGCCCGACGAGGCGCGAGGTCTGCCCGCCCCACACTCCCGCACCGCTCGTGCCCTTCGGCGCGTTGCTCTCCCAGTGCATGCCCACGTACTGCTGCCGGACGTAATCGTCGATCCAGTCGCCGTGCCACACGCCGTCCGTCCCGGGCGCCGCTCCCACGTTGTCCCCGGCGTCGGCGTAGAGCCAGGACGCGTACGGAATCGAATCCGCGAAAGCGCCGGAGACCGGGCTGCCCACGACTCCGGCGAGCGTGTCGGCGTAGAAGTTGTCGATGTAGTAGCGCGTCTTGAGACCGCTCTCGAGCCACGCCTCGCGTTCGGGCGTGTACGAGGGCGAGCCGGCGTCCGAGAGTCCGAAGCCGATGTCGTGACCGGTCACGAGCAGCCGCCCGCCGCCGTTCAGCAGCGAGTCGATCGCGGTGCGCTGCGCATCGCTGAACGGCGGGTAATTGTCGGGACCGACCTGCCAGAGCACGGCGTTGTAGCTGCGCAGACCGGCGGAGGAGTTCCCGACCAGCGGCGGGTTGTTGCCGGCGGCCGGCATCACGTCGGCATCCCAGCCGAGCGCGGCAAGCGCATTGGACCAGGTCGCGAGCACCGCGGGGTCCGGATCGTCCATGAGCAGCGCGATCGATCCCGCCGGACGCGTGGTGAACGAGTAGTGCCGGCCGCCCAGGCTGTCGCGGCTCACGTCCCCGACCGGCGTCGCGGATTCGACGTCGTAACGGTACGTGGTCGCCGCGTGCAACCCGGTGAGCAGCACCGCGTGCTGCATCGTCGAGCCGCTCGAGTCGGTGGTCGAGATCGGTCCGCCGTCGGTCCAGAAATGCACGCGGGACGTCGCGCCGAGATCGGTGGTCCAGGACACCAGCGTCTGCGTCTCGCCGAGCGCGTGCGCGTGCACGTTCGTGATGGTCGGGGCCTGCACGTTGATGCGCGCGCTGGCCACGACCTCCGTCCCGGGCGAGCCGCCCGCGTAGCGCACGGTCACGAGGTCGCCGGAGCTGACCGCGACGATGCCATCCCCCATGACGGGGAGGATCGGAGCGATCGGAATCGAGCCGCGAAACACGCCGTTGCTCCCGGTCAGCATCACGATCTGCGCAAACGGCTCGGTGGTCGACTGCACCTGCACCGTGAGCGGACTCGACGCGTCGGTGTCGATCACTTCGATCCCGAGCGTATCGGTCAAGCCGTACTGGAAGCGATCGAGCGCGATCGCGCCCGTCGGACCGCCGACGCCGCCGGTGATGCAGAGCGCGAAAGGCTGCGGTCCCTGGATCACGCGATGCGCTTCCACGCGCACCGTCCAGAGACCGGCCTCGGGCGCCGCGAGGCGCACGAACTCCTCGACGTTGAGCGAGTCGCGCCTGCCGCCGGAGACGGAGACGTTGTTGAGCAGGTAGTTGCCGAGATACGTCGTGCCGTTGTGGGTCACGATCAGATCGAGGTCGTTCACGAGCTGGACGGCGGAGGCGGGATTGCCGGGAGCGTCGGTCCAGCACAGCGCGATCTTGAGCGGACGCGTGGGATCGGTGACCTGCACCTGGTACTCGGCGTAATCCTGGTCGGTGAGGCCGTCGTGCGTGTCGACGAGCAGCGTGCGGCTCGAGTCGCCGGGGAAGTAGAGCACGTCGTCGATGGTCAGGCGCCCGTAGCCGATCGAGTTGTCGGGGGCGCGGAATCCCGTCACGTCGTTGCGCGCCGCGTCCACCGCCATCGCGCGCAGCAGAGCAGCCGAAGGCTCGAACGCGTTCGCCGGAACCGGCGCGCCGGTCGGATACCAGCCCTCGGTCAGGTACTGGCGCACCAGCGCCATGGCTCCCGCGACCGCGGGCGTCGCCATCGAGGTGCCCGAGTAGGCTTCATACGTGTAGCGTGTCGAGCCGATCGACGAGGTGACGGACACCCCCGGCGCCACGACGGTCGGCTTGCGGCGGCCGTCGCGCGCGGGACCGCGGCTCGAGAAGCCGGCGAGCGTGTTGTCGGCCGTGCCGTTCCCTGACGCGCCGACGGTGAGACAGTTCTTCGCGGTTGCCGGCGACTGGACCGAAGCGAACACGCCCACGTTGCCGGCCGCGAACGCGATCAGGTAGTTCGGGTGATTCCACACGAACTGATCGGTCTGCATCGAGTTGATCGTGTACGCGCCCTGCGAGCCGGTCGCGCCCCACGAATTCGACGAGATGCGCGCCGCGCCGCCGGCGTTGCCCGTGTACGACGGCTGGAAGAGATCGTTGAGATCGTCCGGCACGTGAAGCGCGCCGCCCTCATTCGTGCCGGCCATGTCCATGAAATAGAGCTTCGCGTCCTTCGCCATCCCCGACCACGGCGCGCTCGAGTAGGGATCCGGGTTCCCGGCGACGGTGCCCGCGGTGTGGGTGCCGTGGTAGGAGGAGCCGACGTCGTCGCCGAACGTGATGAGCGGCGAGTCCGACCCCCGCTTGTAGGCGATGATCTTGCGGTGCGTCGGGTAGTCGCCCCAGTCGTTGATCGCCTGGGTGGTGTCGTTGAACATGTCGTGGTTCGTGCGGATCCCGCTGTCGCTCGTCATCACGACCTGGTTCTGCCCGCGGATGCCGTGATCGAACACCGGCCGCGAGTTCTGGATGCCGGACTGCACGACCCATTGCGCCTGGTCGTTGTTGAACGAGTAGACCGGGGTGGGCTCGATCCATTGCACGTCGCCGAGCGATGCGGCATCCACGAGCCGCGATCGATCGAGCTCGAAGCGGACGAGATGGTTCAGGCCGCGATGTGACGTGATGCCCGTCGCGCCCAGCGCGCGCAGCGCGCCCACGGTGGCATCGTCGTCGCCGTCGGCGAACAGCAGGGCGGTCACGTTGACCGAGCCGGTCGCGCCGAGATCGAGATCGCGGCTCAGCTTGTAGGCGGGCAGGTAGGGCGAGATGAACGGCGCCCCGCCCCCGCCCTGAAGCTGGTCGGTCGCGCCCGGATCCATGCGGACGAGGTAGGCGCCGCCGGAGATCGGCGCCACGATCGTACCGCCCGCCGCCGTCACGCGCTCGCGGGCCGAGTCCGGGGATTCGTCCGCGAACTCGACGAGCCAGGCGCGGCGCGGGCGCTCATCGCCGGGCGTGACGGGCGTCGCGCGCAGGAGCGCCGCGGGCAGCGCAGGCGCCGGGCCGCCCGGCTCGAGCGTGTAGCCCGCGGCGAGATCGACCGGGCGCCGCGGCGTCGCGGCTCCGGAAGGTGTCGCGGCGCGCTCGGGCAGCCGCCCGGTCGCGCTCGGTGCCAGCCTGCCGTCCGGCCCGACGCGATTCGCGAACCGCGGCACGATGGTGAGCTCGCGCGCCTCGCTCGCATGCAGCGCATGCGTGCGCGCGTCGGTCCAGACCACCGCCCACCACAGCTTCGTCTCGGTGCGATCGACGATTCCGAGCGACCCCAGGGGGATGGGACGCGCGCCGTATGGCACGACAGTCCACGCAGGGCCGCTCGGCACCGCCGACCATCCGGAGGGCTGAAACGGGAAGCGGGCAATCACGAGCCGCACATCCACCGCGCCCGAGCCGGGCGCGACTTCGAAGCGGGCACTCCCCTCCTCGACCCGGTCTCCAGGGAGCGGCAGCACCGGCGCGGGCGCGACCCGCGAAGCGTGGCCCGCGGCTCCTTCGCGAGCCCGGGCGGCGGCGACCCGCGCGGAGGAGATGAGGAGCAACGCGAGGAACAGTGTCAAGAACGCGTGCGGCAGACGGGACCTGAACAAGGAAAGCTCGCTTTCGCTGGGGTACGACGCCCTGCCCGTTCCATGTGGGAGGGCCGCTGCCCGCACGATTCGCGCGAGGGCGCGCCGCGGGCGCGGGGTCAGAAGCTAACCCCGGATCACGTCCAAATCAAATGTTTTCTCTGAGATTCAAGATCGAGTGGTTATTCTCTGTAAACACGCACTCTAAAGCAGTTAATTCGATTATATAATTCTCTCAGATTTCTCTTGCGTCTAGCACAGCTACCGCATATCTTCGCGCGAGTCGAGCGCCGAAAGCCGGCGCGGACGCGCGCTTTCTCCATCCCCTCGGCGAGGAGTCCCCATGTCCACTCGTCACTCAAGGCTCATCGCCGCGGCGACTGCCGTCCTTCTCTCCCTGGCCTCCGCTGCCGGGGCCGAGGTGCTGTGGGATCAATCCAACTGGGACCCCGCCCTCAACGGCACCGTGGACCTCTCGTCCGCCTCCTGCAGTCCGGTCAGCGGGAATACGAAGGTCCATGTCGCGAACGACGTGCACTTCGACGCCCCGGTGCACATCACCACGGTCCGGATCTACGAGACGATCGGCGCCGTCCAGACCGCGACCCAGGCGCTGCTGTGGATCCACCCCAAGAACGGCGTCCTGCCCACCACGGTCAGCGACTCGCTGGAGCTCGCGGGGCTCAACGTCAACATCACAGCCGTCAGCGAGACACCCCAGGTCGTCCGTGTGTCGGCGACCGGGTTGGACATCGAACTCCCTGCCGGTGACTACTGGGTGTCGCTCTGTCCGAAGCACAGTTATGGCGGTGTCGCCCCCTACACCTACCACCTCATCACGTCGGGCCCGGTGATCGGCGACCCCTCGCCCGCCATCGTCGCATGCACGTCGAACTCGAACTGGGTCTACCCGCTCGACCCGAACCGGCCCGACTACGCCATCAAGATCGAGGGCGAAATCCATCGGCCGCTCGCGACGGCGCCGACCGGCCAGCGAGGTGAAGTTCCGGGGCCCTAGATGGCCGAGTCCTCCCGGCCCCCCTTCTCAGCTTTGGAGACCATGACTTCACCCTCACCACGCGGAGTAATGCGATGAAGACGATGCCCCGTCTCATGAGACTCAGCGCAGTATTCGCGCTCGCGACCCTGTTCGCGCAGGCGGCAAACGCTCCGGCCGCCGTCGCCGCGACCGTGACCAGCGTCGCGAGCGGCCTGTGGAACAACCCCGCCACGTGGGACACCGGCGTTCCGCTGTCGACCGATGATGTCGTCATCGGGGCTGGCACCACGGTGGACATCAACACGACGCCGCTCACCATGAACAGCCTCACGGTGAACGGCACGCTCGAGTACGACGCCACGCTGCGCGCGGTCACGGTCACCACGAATGTGTACATCGCGCCGGGCGGTGTCCTGCAGACGAACCCGGCGGGCGCTCAGACCGGCCACACGCTGTCGGTCGGCGGCGACCTGATCAACGACGGCACGCTCGACCTGAGCACGTCGGCCAACACGTCGGGCGCCAGGCTCACCTTCACCGGTGCGGCGAACAACACGTTCGGCGGCGCCGGCGCCACGACGGATCTTAGGACGCTCACCATCAACAAGGGCACCTCGAAGGCGAACACTCTCGAGATCACGACGTCTGCGCTCTCCGTCCAGGGCACGGTGGCCGACGGCACTCCCATGGCGTTCCTGACGATCACGAACGGCACGCTCAAGATGTCGGGAACCTTCGCCTTCGCGGGCAGGACTTTCTCTTCCGGCTCGTTCTCGATTCCTGCCAACGGCGGATTCTGGCTCAACAACCCGAACTACACGGTGAGCGCGGCGTCCGGCAATCCGACCGTGAACGGGCTGCTGCGGATCTCGCAGGGCACATGGAACATTGGCGCCGCGGCCAGCAATTCGGTGGGCTTCGGCAACAACTCCGTCGTCACCATCGAGGGCGGCGCGGTCAACGTGGCCGGACGCTTCGGCGTCAATGCGGCCACGAACAACCTCACCTACTCGCAGACGGGCGGAGTCGTCACTGTCTGCACGATCGGCAACACCTCGACCGCGCTCGCGAGCTTCGACCTCGGCATGGGCACCGGCCCGGACGTGGTCATGAGCGGCGGCACGGTGATCTTCCGGAACAACACCACCGGCGCCGGGCCATTCCTCGACTACCGCAATCAGCAGGGCAGCACGCCGCTCGGCATCACCGGCACGGTGCTCCAGTTCGGCGATGCACTCTCGGGCGTGTCCAGGACGTACCGGGCGGTGGGGCTGATGCCCAACGTCGTCGTCAGCAACGCGTCCGCGGGCCACACGGTGGTCCTCCTTCCGGCGGCCGCCTTCATCAACAGCGCGAACGACGTGACGATCAACCCGGGCTGCACCTTCGACATCGGCAACCAGGCCTATCTGGAGCGCGGCAACACGTTCACGAACAACGGAACGCTGAATGCGAACGGGCCGTCGTCCCGCTTCATCTGGTTCCAGACCGGCGGCAACGGCACCTTCCAGGGCGCCGGCGTCAGCACGGGCGTGCTGTCGAGCTGGGAGACGTCGACGGCGAACGTGACGATGACCCAGGCTTCGGCGCTGACCGCGCGGCGGCTCGTCATCTTCTCCGGCAACGTCCTCAATTCGGGCCAGCTGACGCTCGGGGACGGCAGCCCGGCGCTGAACATCGTCCAGATCGGCAACACGACCACGCCGACCGCCGCCGGAGCCTTCGACGTCGCCCCGACGTTCAACCTCGGCACGGGCGGCGAGCATCTCGCCTACCTCAGGACCACGGCGTCGCGCAGCACCGGCGTCGAGGTGGAACCGGGCCGTTCGCCCGTCAACCTGACGTACGACGACAACGACGTGTCCCACGCGCTGACCATCGCGGGTGGCGACCTCACGGTGAGCGGCACCACGGCGCTCACGAACGGCCGGGTCATCACCAACGCGAACCGGCTGATCGCCAACGGAGTCGTGACGCGGACGACGGGCTACGTCGACGGCCTGCTGCAGAAGCCGGTGGCGGTGGGCGGCCCGGTGGCGCGGACGTTCGAGGTCGGCGATGCCCTGGCGTATTCGCCGATCAACGTGACGTTCGCGAGCGTGACGGGCGCGGGAACACTCACCGGCAAGGCCACGGGCGGTGATCACCCGCAGCTCGGGTCGTCGGACATCATCCCGACGAAGAGCGTCAACCGCAACTGGACGCTGACGAACTCCGGAATCAGCTTCACCGCGGCCGATGCGGTATTCAACTTCGTGCCCGGCGACATCGACGCCGGCGCGAACTTCAACGCCTTCTTCGTGCGGAAGTACGATGCGCCGAACTGGTCCGCGCCGACGACCGGCGTGCGCACGGCGACCAGCACGCAGGCGACGGGCATCACGTCGTTCAGCGACTTCGCCGTCGGCGAGCCGCCGACCCACACGATCGTCGCCTCGGCCGGGGCGGGTGGATCGATCTCGCCCTCGGGCAGCGTGCCGGTGCTGGTCGGCAGCGATCAGGCGTTCACGATTACGCCCAATCCGTGCTACGCGGTCGCCGACGTGAAGGTCGACGGGGTGTCGCAGGGCCCGGTGCCGACCTACACGTTCACGAACGTGCAGGCGGACCACACCATCGATGCGAGCTTCGCGCTCATCGGCTACACGATCACCGCGACGGCCGGCCCGGGCGGCGCGATCGCCCCGAGCGGCGCCGTCCTGGTGAATTGTGGCACCGATACGACGTTCACGATCACGGCGGATCCGGGCTACGCGATCACCGATGTCGTCGTCGACGGCGTGTCGCAGGGCATGGTGCCGAGCTACACGTTCACGGCGGTCCATGCGAACCACACGATCCACGCGACGTTCGACTCTCCCACGCCGACGCTCGTGATCCAGTTCCAGGCGGATCCGGTGGGCGACGCGCTCGCCGTGCGCTGGCAGTTGTCGATGGCTGCCGCCTCGGTGACTCTCGAGCGCGCGTCGAACGAAGTCGGGCCGTGGGTGAAGGTCGACTCAGAGCCGACGCAGGACGGATCGGCGACCGTGGTCACCGACCGCAGCGTGGTCGGAGGCCAAACCTACTGGTACCGGCTCGTCACCGTCAGCCCGTCGGGCGCTCGGGCGACATACGGACCGCTCAAGGCAACCGCGGTCCTGGTCGTGAAGGAGTTCTCGCTCGACATGGTGGCGCCGAACCCGACCCAGGGCACGCTCGCGATCAACTTCGCGGTCGCGAAGCCGACCCACGTGCACCTGAGCCTGCTGGATGTCCAGGGACGTGTGGTCGAGGTGTTCGCGGACGGGGATTACGGCGTGGGCCGATACCAGGCGCAGTTCGACGGCCACACACGCAGCGGCCGCGTCCCGGCGGGCGTCTACTTCGTTCGCTACGTCGCTGCGAGTCGGACTTTCACGAAGCGCGTCGTGTTCACGCAGTAAAAGGGCCCCGCTGCTCTCGGATATGAGCGCATCTTGTACCTCAGGGAGAGTGCAGACATGAAGCTCGCAATTGCAGTCCTGGCGACAGGCCTCGTTCTGCTGGCCGTGCCGGCCCGGGCGGCGGTGACATTCGATTACATTTTCGTCGACGGCCTTCCGCTCTCGGTCTCGAGTGACGGGACGGTCGTCGCGGGCCAGCTCATCCCCTCGGGCGGAGTGTTCCGCTGGACGCAGGGCTCCGGCGTGGTGGCGCTCGGCCGAAACCAGAAGGTGGGCACAGGCGGCACGGTCGGCATCTCCGCGAACGGCGTCGTCATTGCCTCCAGCATCGGAAGCGTCGACAGCTCGTACACCACCCAGGGGCTGTGGACTCAGGCCGTCGGCTGGCAGGAGCTCATGCCTCCTCCGCCCGCGGATGGCGGCACCGTGGACGGCAGTTACGGAAACGTCTGGGCCCTCTCGGGCGATGGCACCACCCCAGTCGGCCTCTACTGGCGGCCGGGCCAAGGCAACCGCGCGCATGCCTCGAAGTGGACCCAGGCCACGGGCGTCGCGGATCTCGGCGGCTGCGTGACCGGCCAGTCGAGCCGCGCGAACGGAGCGAACTACGACGCCTCCGTGATCACCGGCTGGGTCGAGACGCCGACCGGTCCGTGGCGCCCTGCGGCGTGGGTGAACGGCTCCCTCGTGCTGCTCACGGACTATCAGGAAGTCGGCGGGATCACGGTCGGAGCCGGCGAGGGCCGCGCCACGTCCCCGAACGGCGACATCATCGTCGGCTACTCGATCGACGGGGACAGCGGTCAGCGCGCGGCCGCGATGTGGACGCGGACCGGCGGGGTGTACGGAGCGACGCAGATTCTCGGCTGGGTGAACGGCTCCCAGCCCGGGAACGGGATCAACATCGCGGAGGCCGTCAGCGCCGACGGCCGGATCGCGATCGGCTACTGCTCGTTCGACGGCTCGCCGTTCGGCACGACCGGCTTCGTGTGGACCGCGCAGACCGGCGCTGTTGAGGACGTGAACCAGTGGCTCGCCGACAACGGAGTTCTGGTCGATCCCAACTTCTCGATCGAGAGTCTCGACACCATGACCCCGGATGGAACGCAGATCTTCGGACATGGCCAGTTGCTCGTCCCGCCGTACACACGGGAGGCGTTCCGGATCACCGCTCCGAATGTCGCCGCGGCGCCGCCGCTCGCGAAGAACCCGCGTCTCGAGCTGTCGGCTCCGCGCCCGAATCCGTCGTCCGCGGAGACCCGGCTCGAGTTCACGCTGCCCTCCGCCGGAACCGTGGATCTTTCGGTGTTCGACGCGTCCGGACGGCGCATCGCCACGCTGATCAGCGGCGAGCTGCCCGCGGGCACTCGTTCGATCCGCTGGGACGGCCGCCGCGCGGACGGGCGGGCCGTGGCCACGGGCCTCTACCTCGTGCGTCTGAATACGCCATTTGGCTCCGCTGTCCGCCGTCTCGTCCGCATCGATTGA